>Ga0075428_100002432_pt1 | contig 20223 bp, 15 predicted proteins | sample RhiMetdeltSRZDD2_FD_75291 | JGI IMG/M metagenome (GOLD analysis project Ga0075428, IMG submission 75291) | Populus rhizosphere microbial communities from Tennessee, USA - Rhizosphere MetaG P. deltoides SRZDD2 | ecosystem: Host-associated > Plants > Roots > Rhizosphere > Soil | place: USA... | reverse complement strand
TTATCAGACCATCATGTTCTGGGGGGGAGGGTTGCGCGGCGCCCTGCCGCTGGTGCTCGCCCTGAGCATTCCGGTCACTCTTCCGCAGCGACAGCTCATTGTCGACCTGACGGCTGGTGTCGTGCTCTTCAGTCTGTTGGTCCAGGGGACGTCGGTCGGTCGCCTGATTCGCTGGGTTCAACCGCGGTGAGTGGCTCGAACTCCTCGAGGGGGAACGTCGTCCGGACCGCGACTCCTTCGGGTCAGGGCCGAGTGATCTCCCGCACCAACTCGTCACGGAGTCCGTCGGGGCCTCGGCTCTGGAAGGCATCGCCGAGCGCGCGCGGTAGCTCGGGACTCAGCGTTCCTCTGAGACGCGCGTAGATTGCGTTCGACTCTGTCGCGCCCAGCAGCACCAGGTCATTGAGGGCCGTGCGACCTTCGCGCACGAGAACGACCACGGAGCGCCCAGGCTGTCGCGTGCGGATCAGCGGTTCCCAGCCTCGGACGGGCATCCTGGTGAAGTCGAGGGGGACACCCTGGGCACTAGGTGACGGCACGTCGTAAAAGGCAAGGTCGAACTCGGTGAGCCCCGCCAGCGGCAGCGAGTTCCCGCCGGGGAGCGCGGTCCGGATCAAGCGCATGGTCATACGCCCGAGCTGTATTTCGAAGACGTACTTCGGATCTGTACCTGTCTGCGCCGCGATCTCGCTCCGCACACGCTCCGGAGTGAACGAGGTTGCACAACCCGCGAGCACCAAGCTGAGCATCGCGCCGAGCACGCGCGCCGCGCGGCTCGTGCGCCTCATTCTATCGTGGCTCCTCCCGGGATCGGCGCAGCACGGCCCGCGACTCCTTCGTCTTCACCTCGTCCACTGCCGTGCCGTCTGGCGTGAGCACGACGCCGTACGCCTTCGTCGCCTCGGCGGCCATGATCTTGCCGTCCAGCAGGTCCGCCAGCACCGCGGCGGGATCGCGGTCCAGGGGATTGCCGTAGCCGGCGCCGCCGGCAATGTACTCGCAGAGCTGGTCGCCGGGATGCAGGACGATCATCTTCTTCGACGGCAGATCCTCGCGGGTGCCGTCCGCTCGCACGATGTGGGCGTGGGCGCGGGTGCCCGGCGCGCCACCCTCGAGGCCCCACGGTGACGATGCGAAGCGCTCGCTGCGGTGGGAGACCGTCACGTCGGTGGTCGTCGCCTCGAAGATCTTCTCCAGGCCGAGGCCGCCGCGGAAGCGTCCGGCGCCACCCGAGCCCGTCCACAGGCGCACGCGAGGGATGCGTAGCGGGAAGTTCATCTCCACCGACTCGACCGGGATATTCATGCAGTTCGACACGTCGGTCTCGATGACGTCGACGCCGTCCTTGTCCGGCCTGGCGCCCATGCCGCCGGCGGCCAGCTCGCTGGCCACGAATGGCCGGCCCGTCTCGGGGTCGCGGCCACCGAAGGCCATCACCAGCAGCGTCCCCGAGTTCGCCGCCGGCATCCGGCCGGGCAGCGCGCCAACCAGCGCGCCCAGGATCGTGTCGGCGATGCGCTTGATGGTCGCCGTCCGGCAGCTCACCGGCGCCGGCGGACGTGGGTTCACGATCGTCCCCTCCGGGAGGATCGCGTCGACGGCGCGGAAGCAGCCGCCGTTGTTCGGCACGGAGGCGTCCGAGATCGCCCGCACCGCGTAGTAGACCGCCGACATCGTCGAGGCCGGCACCGAGTTGAACGGGCCGCGCACCTGGGGATCGCTGCCCGTGAAGTCGAAGGTCATCGACGAGCCGCGCACGCGCAGCGTCACCGCGATCTTCACGGGCCGCCCGATGTCGACCCCGTCGTCGTCCAGCCAGTCCTCGAAGCTGTAGTCGCCGTCGGGGATCTCGGCAATCTGAGCGCGCGTGAGTCGCTCGGCCCGCGAGAGCAGCTCGTCGATGCACGCCAGCACGGTGGCCGCGCCGTGCGTCGCGAACAGCTCTTGCAGCCGCAGGCCGCCGAGCCGACCGGCCGCCAGCTGGGCCATGAGATCGCCGGTGAACACGTCGGGCAGGCGGACGTTGCGCGTGAGCAGGCGGAAGAGGTTGTCATCCAGCTCGCCGGCCCGGAAGAGCTGGGTGGGCGGGATGATCACGCCTTCCTGGTACAGCTCGGTGGCGTCGGTCGGGACGCTGCCCGGTGTGCGACCTCCCACGTCCTGGTGGTGGCACATCGTGCAGGCAAGGGCTACCACACGCCCGTCGGCAAACACCGGCACCGCCATCGTGATGTCGGGCAGGTGGGTGCCGCCGTCGTAGGGATCGTTCAGGAGGAAGGCGTCGCCCTCCCGCATGCGTTCCGGCGGGAACGCGCTCACGAGACGTTGGGCCGCGAACTGAAGGGCCCCCAGGTGAATGGGAATCGCCGCCGCCTGGGCGACGGTCTCGCCCTGGATGTTGAACAGGGCCGCCGAAGCGTCGAGCCCCTCCTTCACGATCGGCGACGCCGCACTCTTGAGGAGCGTCAGCTCCATCTCGTCGGCGATGGCGTCGAGCCGGTTGCGCAGGACCTCCAGCAGGATCGGATCGATGGCCATCACGCTCTCCGCAGCCGCAGGTTGCCGGCGTCGTCCACCAAGGCGGTGACGCCTGGCGGGATCACGGTGGTGGTATCGCTCTGCTCGACGATGGCCGGCCCCTCGAGGCGCGCGCCCAGCGGCAGCCGCGCCCGCTCGTAGATCGTCGTCGGCATGAAGCTGCCGAAGTGCGCGCGGCGCTCACCCAGGCGCGCGTCGGCCAGCGTGCCGGTCGAGCGCGCGGCCGGCGTCACGACAGGTCGCGGCAACGGGAAGGTGTGCACCGCACGGAAGTTCACGAACTCCACCGGCTGCTGCGTGCGGGCATAGCCGTAGACGCGCTCGTGGACGGCGTGGAAGGCGGCCAGGATCTCCGGCATCCGCTCTCGCGTGACCGGCACCACGATCGGGACTTCCAGCTCGTACGCCTGGCCGACGTAGCGCATGTCGGCGGCGTACGCCACGCGCACCTGCTCGGCCGCCACGCCCTCCTCGCGCATCCGTCCGCGTCCGGCGCCGTCGAGCTCAGCCAGGCAGCGGTTGACGGCGTCGAGGTCAGCCACGTCGGTGCGCGCCTGCAGCGTGCGGGCGTGGTGGTGCTCGATGGCGGCGGCCAGGAGGCCAAAGGCCGCGAGGACGCCCGGCGCCTCGGGCACCAGCACCTCGGCCATGCCCATCTCGGCAGCGAGCGCCGCGCCGTGCACGGGACCCGCGCCGCCGAGCACCACCAGCGAGAACTGCCGCGGATCGTAGCCGCGCTTGATCGTGACCAGGCGGATCTGATCGGCCATGCGGGCGTTCACCACGCGATGGATGCCAGCGGCGGCAGCCACCGTGTCCACGCCGAGCCGGCGGCCGATGGCGGCTACGGCGCGCTCAGCCGCCGCGGCGTCGAGAGCGAGCATGCCGCCGGCGAACCGCGCGGGGTTGAGGTAGCCGAGCACCACGCTGGCGTCGGTCACGGTCGCCTCGTCGCCGCCGCGGCCGTAGCAGGCGGGGCCGGGGTCGGCGCCGGCGCTGCGCGGTCCTACGCGGAGCCCACCGGCGGCGTCGATCCAGGCGATGCTCCCGCCTCCGGCACCGATCGTGTTCACGTCCACCATCGGCGTGCGCACCGGGTAGGGGCCGATCGCGCCCTCGCTGGCGAGCAGCGGCGTACCGTCGCGAACCACCGCGACATCGTTGCTGGTGCCGCCCATGTCGAGCGAGACGAAGTCGCGGACCGCCGAGCGCTCGGCGGCGAACGCCGCACCGATCACCCCGCCGGCCGGACCGGAAAGAAAGAGGGTGACGGGCTGCTGCGCGGCCAGCGCCGCCGACACGATGCCGCCGCGCGAGCGCATGATCAGCGGCACGCCGGGGACCCCGAGCCCGCGCAGGGTGTCGGCGAGCCCGGCGAGGTAGCGCTTCACGACCGGGCCGAGGTAGGCGTCGAAGGCGGTCACGCACAGCCGCTCGTACTCGCGGAAGGTCGGATCGACGTCCGACGAGAGCGAGACGCTGATCTCGGGCGCCAGCTCCGCGACAATCTCGCGCGTGCGCCGCTCGTGGGCGGGGTTGACGAACGAGAACAGATAGCAGACGGCGATGGCCTGCACGGCCTGCGCTCTCAGGGCGTGCACCGCGCGGCGCACGCCGTCCTCGTCGAGCGGGAGGAGGACCTGGCCCCGGGCGTCGAGCCGCTCGCGAACGCCCAGCCGGCGGCGGCGCGGCGCGAGGAAGGTCGGTACCTCCGGATCCATCGCAAGGTCGTACATGCGGGAGCGTTTCATCCGTCCGAGCTCGAGCACGTCCTCGAAGCCCTCAGTGGTGAGGATCGCAGTGACCGCGCCCTTCTGCTCGAGGATGGCGTTGGTGGCGACGGTGGTGCCGTGGATGAAGCGCTCGACGTCGGCCGGCCGCGCGCTGGCCAGCGACAGCACCTGGGTGACCGCGGTGCCGATACCGTCCAGGAGATCTTTGGGGGTGCTCGGAACCTTCGTCAGCGAGAGGCGGCCCGTGCGGTCCAGAGCCACGATGTCGGTGAAGGTACCGCCGATGTCGACGCCGATCTGCACCGCGGTCCTCCTTGGCGGGGCCCAGGTTATCATACGGCGATGCGCGACCTCCTGGACCGCCTCGACGGCTGGCGCGACGAGCAGATCGAGTTCCTCGCGCGCCTCGTGAACCACGACAGCGGCACCGACGACGTGATCGATGTGAACCGCGTAGGCGCCATCCTGGTCGAGCGGCTCGAGCGCCTCGGCTTCAACGTGCGGCGCGTCGTCAACGACCGCTTCGGCGATCACCTGGTGGGCGACAAGCCGGGCGCCGGGCCCAAGCGCTTCTTGTTCGTTGGCCACTACGACACGGTGTCCCCTCGGGCACCGCCAAGCAGCGCCCGTTCCGGATCGACGCGCAGGGCCGTGCCTGGGGCCCGGGCGTGTACGACATGAAGGGCGGGCTCACGGCCCTGCTCTACGCGCTGCGGGCGCACCACGAAGCGCGCACCCGTACCTGGGACGAGACGAGCCTGAGCGTCGTGTTCAACGCCGACGAGGAGCGCCTGTCACCGACCTCGCGCGAGGTGATCGGCGCCGAGGCGCGCCGCGCCCACAGCGTGGGGATCCTGGAGCCGGCCCGCCCGGGCGGCGAGTACGTGATGGCGCGCAAGGGCGCCGGGACGTTTCAGCTGGAAGTGACGGGCAAGGCCGCCCACGCCGGGCTGCAGCCCGAGCTGGGCGCCAGCGCCATCTGGGATCTCGCCCAGAAGGTCGCGGCGCTGCACGCCTTAACGGACTTCGACAAGGGCACGACGGTCAACGTCGGCACCGTGCGAGGCGGCGAGCGCCCCAACGTCGTCGCCGATCGCGCCGTCGCCGAGATCGATCTGCGCGCGTGGAGCCGGCCGGAGGCCGAGGCGGCCATCGCGGCCATGCAGAAGATCTGCGCCCAGCCGCACGTGGCCGGCACCACCGCGCGCTTCTCGGGTGAGGTGAGCTTTCCGCCGTGGCCGCCGGGCCTGCCAGGCACCGAGCGCCTGCTGGAGATCATGCGGGCGGCCGGCCGCGATCTCGGCGTGGACGTGCGCGCCATCAAGACCGGCGGCGGCTCCGACGGCAACCACACCTCGGCCATAGCGCCCACGCTGGACGGCATGGGGCCGCGCGGCAACCGCGCGCACAGCGCGGAGGAGTTCATCGAGGTCGCCACGCTGCTCGAGCGCACCAAGATGCTCGCGCTGTTCCTCGATCGGTGGGCAACGGAGTTCGAGATCCCATCCGGACCGCGGTGAGGCTAGGGGTCGTCCTGTCCGGGACGCGCCTGCCCGTCACGCTCAAGTTCCCCGACGACACTGGTCCATCCCTCGCAGCCCTGGGTCGAGATGGCTCGTCATTGTCGCTGCGAGACTCCCGACTCGCCCTGGGCTAGGGCGAGCGGCTCCACGACCACCGCGTACCGCGCACGAAATTTCGCGTAGGCCACGTCGAGCGCCTGCTGGCGGCGCTCCGCGAGGAGGTCCCGGAGGACGCCTTCTCGCACCTGGGCGAGCTCAGGTAACGAACCGGGCACCCGTTCGCGTACCAGCACCAGGTGCAGGCCGTAGCTGGATTCGAGCGGCCCCGCCCAGCGGCCGAGCGGCACGTTCACCAGTTCCTTGCTGAAGGTCCCGCCAAACAGCCTGGCCACATCGCTGACCGCGGAGCGGGTCACCTCGATCGGAAGCAGCGAGGTGTCGCCCACTGTGTCCGGGGTCACGGCGGAGCCGTGCTGCGCGTTCAGCCGAGAGAGCGCCGACTTCGCTTCCTCCCAGGCGGGTGTCCCGCGGCGCTCGCGGTTGAAGAAGACCTGCTCGAAGCTGACCGCCGGTTCCCCGCGATACTTGTCGGCATGCTGGTCGAAATAGGCCACCAGGTCACGTTCCGTCGGCGGAGCGATCTGCGAGGCCAGGTCCGGGATCAGGAACTCGAGCTTCTGGCGCAGGCGGCGGCGCACGATCGTGTCATCGCGGTCCAGCCCCATCGACATCGCCTCGCGGTACAGGACCTCTTCGCGGATACGGTCCTCGATGAGCCCGGTCAACTCCTCCGGCGTCGGCGGACGCTGCCAGGTGCGCGTGAACCCGATCACCAGTTGTTCGATCTGGCTCTGCGTCACCACGATCTGACCGGTGCCGTCAGGCGCCCTGTCCCGGGCCAGCCCGTAGACTCCGAACAGCGCGACTCCGAGCAGCAGGAAGTGCAGGAGCGGCTCGCGAAGGAGTGTTTTCATTTCGGCGTGTACCAGATCGGGGACGTGTAGGCGCGTTCCTGGCCGGTCATTCGCACCTCGGGCGGCATCTTGACCCCGAAGTACTTCGCATCGTGCGCCGTCCATCGGGGCGTCGGGATCTCCAGCACGCGGGCGTAGTAGAAGGCGCGCTGGGCGGGATCGAAGTTCGGATCTCGCCAGACCGTGATGAGGTCGGACGCCCCGATGGTGTTGTTCCAGGTCGCGTTGGCGACATCGACGGTGGTGCCGACCGGCGGAACCTTGCCGGTACTCGGGTCGGGCTTGCGAGTGCCGCTCCACGCCACGTCGTAGACCTTCTCGTGCGTCTCGCCCTTGGCGTCGAGCCAGCCCTTGATGATCTGGATGCGGTCCAGGTTGGCGCTGATCGGGTCCTTGAGCGCGGCGACGAGGAAGCTCGGCGCCTTGCCCGCCGGCGCGTCCGTGAGGTCTCCGCCCATGGGCACCCCCTTCATGTAGCCCTGGACGGCCGGGCTGCGGGTCTGCGCGTCACTTGGGGCGAAGTCCCAGCCCCCGAAGAAGCGCACGAACATGCGCGGGCCCGTCGTGGCATACACTTCCTTGCGCTGCATGGCGTCGAAGAGCGCCTCCCGCGTGTTCTCGGTGGCCCAGACACCCACATACCCTGAGGCGATGGTCTCCCAGCCCATGATCTCGAGGCCGGTGCTCGGGTTTTTCACGAAGGGGTGCATGGCGCGGGTCGCGCTGGGCTCGGAGCTCGAGGTCTTGCCGAAGAAGTTGTCCTCTTCGACCGCCGCGAGGCCGGTGTGCGCGTCGGTCGAGCCGACCATCCCGAACTTGTAGGGGTTCACCCCCAGCTCCTTCTCGACCTTCAGGCCGTTCCGGAGGGCCGCGCGGGCATACTCGAACTCGAGCATCGCTGGCGTCTTCGCCTCGCTGAGATCGAGGTTGCCCTTGTCCCACCGTTCGTAGTTGGCGAACTCGTCGTTCGGCGAGAGGAGGGGATGCGTCTCGCCGTCGCCCTTGATCTGCGTGACCTCGTAGAGGCGCTCGCGGTGCGCCCGCGTCTGGGCGTACTCCCGGTCGATGGGCTTGCCCGTGAAGGACTCGATGAGGGGGAACATGCGACCGTTCGAGAGGTTGCCGTTGTGGGCGATGGCGAGCACCTGCCCGCCGGTCTTCTCCTCGTACGCGCTCATCCACTTCCACAGATCACGTGGGTTGTCGCTGCCCAGCGGCCTCATGGTCGTGTAGGGCTCGACCTGGCTGGCCTTCGTGCCGTTCTCGCGAAGGATGATGTTGCGGTGGAGGTTGTTGCCGCCCGTGTTCGAGGTCCATTCGAACCCGATGAAGGCGGTGAAGCGGCCGGGGTCATTCGCGTCGTCGGCCGCCTTGATCGTCTCCTGCCACGCGTCGCGATAGGCGGGGGTGCCGGGAACCGGCAGGATGGCCTTCGAGATCGCTCCCTTGCCGAAGCTGATGATGATGTCGATGGCCGCGTCGGCGCCCCTGCCAGACTGGATCATCTCGTACCATTTGCGTCCCTGGGGATCCGCCAGGATCTTGGGGTCGCCACCGAGCATCAGCGGGAAGAATCCCATGCCGTCGGAGTGATCGGCCACGACGAGAAAATCCAGGGGCCGGGAGAGCTTCACGCGCTGGCCGCTGGAGGCCGTGATCTCGGCGCCCTTGGCGAACACGTAGGCGTCCCGCGGCGCCAGACGGGCCCCGAAGGCTCCGGCGTCCATCGAGAACGAGGTGTGCAGGTGCGTGTCGCCGAAGAATGGACGCGTCGGGAAGTTGCGGCCCGCGTAGGGCGAGTAGAGGGCCTTGCCAGGAAACATCCTCTCGGCCGCCTGCTTGTCGAGCGTGCCGATGTCGCTCGTCTGCGCTGCGGCCGGGAGCGCGAGCAGCGCGGCGAGTGTCATCGCGAGTAGCACGCTATCCCTGGCTTTCGCTGTCGTCCGGCTCATGCTGGTCGTCCCTTCCTGGAGGCTTTCAGTTGTTCGATCAAAACAGCCAGACTCGCTGAACGAGCCAGAACGCCGCCCCGGCGCCGATGGCGTACGGTGCCACCCGCCACCCCCATCCCGGCAGCAGGAGACCGAGCCGCCGTCCGAGCCGGCTCGCCACCGCGATCGCACTCAGGACCAACCCGATGAAGAGAAGCTGGCCGAGCTCTACGCCGACGTTGAAGCACAACAGGGCGATGGGAATCGAGGTCGGTGGAAGGCCGACCTCGCTCAGGGCGCCGGCGAAGCCGAACCCGTGGAGTAAGCCGAAGGTGAACGCGACGATCCACGGGAATCTCCGTGTCAGCCCGATCGTGCCGTGCCGGCCGCGCACGATCTCGGCCGCCACGAACATGATGCTCAGCGCAATGGCCGCCTCGACCGGCGGCCCGGGCACATGGACGAAGCCAAGCGTGGCGCCCGCCAGCGTGAGGCTATGGGCGAGCGTGAAGGCGGTGATGGTCGCGACGAGGCGGCGAGTGCCCTCGACCAGGATCAGCAGGGCGAGCACGAACAGCAGGTGGTCGATGCCGCGGAGGATGTGCTCCACGCCGAGCCAGAGGTAGGTGGCGGCGACTTCTCGGGCCCGCGGCGCGGTCGCGACGATGAACGACGGTGCCGCCGGCGTGATCCGGGTGACCTGCGTCCGGCCGTCGAGGTGCTGCACCCGGACGAGCACGTCGGTCAGGGTCGCGGCGAGTCCGGCGATGCGAATGACACTGCCGGCCAGCCCGCCTTCGCGCCGGACGGTCCAGCGCTCGGTGAACGCATGGTTCGCCAGCGAGCCCCGTGGGGGCGCGACATTGGCGCTCCCGGGTGGGAGCTCGACGTAGAGCGCGAGCCGCTGATCCTCTCCGCGCGCCGGCACCCGCCAGACGATCTCGTAGGTCTCCGCGCCGGTCTGGGTGAGCTCCAGATAGGCGGGCCGTACCTCGTGAGCGGAGAGCGACGACGCCAGCAAGACGAGACCAAGGACCGAGACGGGCAACAGGCGAGCCATGGAGCGAAGCGCGCGCACTCGAGGAACCCGCGTCCACACCAAAGTTGCTTACATCCTGGCGCGTGGGCGGCATCTGGCGCCAGTGGACCAAAGTCCTACTTGATTCAGCCGGTGAACCTGAAGTTTCCTAGACCGCGTCGTTGCGGGCCTGCCACCCTGCGTCGCGAGGCGTAAAGGAGACGAACGATGCCGCGACTCATCAAGCCTCTGGCCGTCCTTGCCGTCTGTATGGTGCTGGCAGCGCCCCGGCTGGCGACCGCGCAGGCGGCCAGCGCAATCCCGCCCTCGCTCACCACGCCCGATAGCGTCAACAGCCGTCTCGGCACACTGGAGTTCAAGGACGGCGCGCCGAGCAAGGCCACCGTCGACAAGATGTACGATCAGATCGACTTCACCCACGCCTACAACGCGTTCATGAACAGCCTGGACGGGGTCAGCATCGCGACGCTTCGCAAGGGCATGCAGAGCGTCGGCGTGAAGGACAACGAGGTCATCGTCTTCTCCGACCTGATGGACTCGAAATCACTGTTCCTGACGGCCAACGCGGACACGGTCTACGCCATCGGTATCCTCGATCTGACGAAAGGGCCGATGGTCCTGGAAGTGCCGCCGAAGTTCCTCGGCGCGATCGATGACCAGTGGTTCCGCTGGGTCATCGACATCGGATTGCCAGGACCGGACCGCGGCGAAGGGGGAAAGTACCTGATCCTACCGCCCGGCCACGAGGGTGGCGTGCCGCAGGGCGCGTATTTCGTGGCCCGTGCCCGGACCAACTACGTGGCCTGGTTCGGCCGCTCCTTCATCGAGAACCGGAGCGATCCCAAGCCGGCGGCGGACGCCATCCGGAAGTTCACGAAGGTGTATCCCTACGAGGCCGGCGGAGTCGGCACGCCGATCGCCGAGTTCCTGGCGGGGAAGGCTCGGCTCGGCCGGATCACCGCGCCGGCGCCGACCAAGTTCCACGAAGGCTCGGGCAAGGTGATGAACACGGTTCCGCCGAACGACTGGAGCTTCTACGAGACGCTGAACGAGATCGTGCAGCAGGAGCCCGCCACGTCTCTCGACCCGGAGCTGATGGGCTCGATCGCGGCGATCGGGATCGTCAAGGGTAAGCCGTTCAATCCCGACGCGCGGATGCGCAAGATCATGACCGAGGCGCTCGCGGTCGCCAACGCTGCTTCGCGCACGCTCTTCATGAGCCCTCGCGACCCGAGTTGGTTCTATTACCCCGGCTCCTCGTGGTGGAACTACCTCTTCGACACGGGATACCAGTTCGAGACGCCCATCCCGCTGATCACGCGCGAGGGCGCCAAGCCGTTCCCGCCCACCGGCTACCGGACGCTGGATGCGCGCACGAACTTCTTCTACGGCATCACCGGCATCACTCCCGGGATGGCCATGCGCCTGACCGGTATCGGCTCGCAGTACCTTATGGCCATGGCAGATGCGAACAAGCAGTACTTCGACGGAGCCAGGACCTACAAGGTGACGTTACCCAAGGGTATTCCGGAAGCGAACTTCTGGTCGTTCACGGTCTACGACAACATGTCGCGCTCGATGCTCGACACGCCGCAGCGCTATCCTCGGGCGGGGAGCCAGAGCTATCCGTCGCCCGCCGCCGAGCCGAACGCCGACGGGTCCACGACGGTCTACTTCGGCCCGCAGCCGCCGGCCGGAGTCAAGCGGGGCAACTGGATCCAGACCATGCCCGGCAAGGGCTGGTTCACGATTCTGCGGCTCTACAGCCCGCTGGAGCCGTTCTTCGACAAGAGCTGGCGACCGAGCGAAATCGAGGTGGTTCCATGACGCGGGTCAACTGAGACACAGCGTCACGCGTCCATCCGTCGCTCCTCGAGGTCGAGTTCCCGCTCGAGCTCGCGCAGCACCTCGTCGCTGACCTCCTCCTCGGCGCGCAGGCGCAGCAGCGCCTCGCGTTCCGCGCCGATGACCGTTTGTCGGATCTCCCGGTGCTCGATGAGCTCCTGGTCTTCCGCGCTGCCCTCAGGGGCATCGCGCTGTCGCTCGACGTGCTCGGAGCGATGGCGGTACGTCTGGCGCAGCTCGTCGAGGAGCGGGCGATGGCCTGGCCACACCCGGTACAGCTCGTCGAGGCGTCGCGTGGCGGCGTCGAGCAGATGCTGTCGCGCGCGTGCCTCTTCCGCCCGGAGCCCGGTGTCGGTGCTCAGGCGCAGCGCCCGGATGAGTGATGGCAGCGTCAGGCCTTGCCCGACCAGCGTGAGCACGATGACCGTCAGGGTCACGATCACCAGGGCCTCGCGCGCCGGGAACGGCTGCCCGCCGGGCAGTGTCAGGGGGAGCGCGAGCGCGGCGGCCAGCGAGACGACGCCGCGCATGCCGGCCCAGGAGAGGACGACGGAGGATTCGAGGGCTTCGCGCCGACCGTGGACCCGCTGCGGCAGAAAGACGGTGGCGAGAATCCACAGAGCGCGGACGAGCACCAGCAACACCGTCACGGCAACGCCGATGCCGACCAATCCGATGGCCAGCGCCGGCGTGAGCGTACGAAAGAGCAGCGGGATCTCCAGACCCATGACGATGAAGACGAAGCCGTTCAGCAAGAACGTGATCGTGTCCCATACGGCGCGTCCGGTCAGCCGGGCATCTGCGCCCATGATGCGAGAGCCGCGGTGCCCTAGGTAGAGCCCGGCGGCCACCGTGGCGATGACGCCCGAGGCGTCGAGCCGGTCCGCGGGGAGAAACGCCGCGTACGGAGTGAGGAGCGAGATCGTCATCTCCACTGGCGTGTCCTCGATGCGGGCCCGGATGTGCGCGATGAGCCACCCCACTGCGACGCCGATGATCACGCCGCCCACGATCGCCCCGGCAAACCGGACGATCGCCCCCGCCGGTGAGAAGACCGCGCCGGCCGCGACGGCCAGAGCGGCGGCGTAGATCGTCAGGGCGGTGGCGTCGTTCAGGAGGCTTTCGCCCTCGAGGATGGTGACGATCTGGCGGGGGACGGCGAGGCGCCTCGTGACCGCGGTGGCCGCGATCGCGTCGGGAGGCGCGACGATGGCGCCGAGCGCAAAGGCCGCCGCCCACGTGATGCCCGGGATGAGCGCATGCGCCGCCACGGCCACCGCTCCGGCCGAGACGATGACCAGACCGACCGCGAGCGAGCTGATGGTCCCCAGATTCGCGCGCAGGTTCTGGATGGGGGTGTAGAACGCGGCGATGTAGAGCAGGGGCGGCAGGACGATGAGGAAGATCATCTCGGGGTCGATGTGGATTGGGGGCACCCCCGGCACGAGCCCGAGGATCAGCCCGCCGATGACGAGGAAGATCGGGTAGGCGATCTCGAGACGTCGCGCGATGGTGACGAGCGCCGCCACCGCGATCAGGAGTCCCAGGATCAGCTCGGCGGGACCGTGCATGACCATCAGGCGAAGTGGCAGGCCACCTGGCGGCCCTCGACGTCGCGCAGTTTCGGTTCGTCCGCCGCACACACGTCCTGGACGAGCGGGCAGCGCGTGCGGAACCGGCAGCCACTCGGCACGTCGCGCGGGTTGGGGGGCTCGCCCTCCAGCACGAAGTCGAGCGTGATCCGGCGCCCGCCGATGCGCGGCACCGCCGCCAGCAGCGAGCGCGTGTAGGGGTGGCGCGGTTGTTCGAACACGCCGGCCGTCTCGCCCAGCTCGACGATCCGGCCCAGGTACATCACGGCGATGCGCGCGCACATTGCCCGCACCACGGCGAGATCGTGCGAGATGAAGACATAGGTGAGCGCGAAGGTCTCTTGCAGGCTCCGGAAGAGCTTGAGCACGCTGGCCTGGACGGACACGTCGAGGCCGGACGTCGGCTCGTCGAGGATGACCATCCGCGGCCGCAGGGTCAGGATCCGCGCCAGCCCGACGCGGCGCTGCTGGCCGCCGCTCAGCTCGTGCGGGTAGAGGTCCAGGTGGGCGCCGGGCAGGCCGACCGCGGCGAGAATTGCGCGGACCTGCTCGTCGCGCTCGGCCCGGGACAGGCGCGTATGGATCTTCAGCGGCTCATGCAGCGAATGGACGACTTTCCAGCGCGGGTCGAGTGAGGCGCCGGGGTCCTGGTAGACGTACTGCAGATCCTTGGCGATCGCGCGCCGTTCGCGCTTGGCCAGGTGGCCGATCTCCCGGCCGGCGAAGCGGATGTCACCGCTGGTCGGGGTGTGGATGCCCATCACCGTCTTGCCGAGGGTCGACTTGCCGCAGCCGCTCTCGCCGACCAGCCCGAGCGTCTCGCCCGGCTGCACCGCGATGGAGACGCCGTCGACCGCGCGGATCCAGCCCGTGCGCCGGCCGAAGGCGTTGCGCACCGGGAAGTGCCGGGTGAGGTCCACCACCTCGAGCAACGGCGCCGGTGAGATGCTCACGCTCCGACTCCGTCGGCGGGGTGGTGGCAGCGCACGTCGTGATCGCGGGCGAGCGCACGGGGAGCGGGCCGACCGGCCCGGCATTCCGGGGTCGCGTCGTCGCAGCGCGGGTGGAAGCGGCAGCCCGACGGCGGCGCCACGAGGCTCGGGACCTCGCCCGGGATGTCGCGGAGCTCACCCGTCCCCGTCGGGACGCTGGCGAGGAGCCGGCGAGTGTAGGGATGGGCCGGGCGCTCGAAGAACGCCTCGGCGGACGCGGCTTCCATCTCCTGTCCGGCATACATCACGACCACCCGGTCGCAGATCTCGTGGGCGGTGCCGAGGTCGTGCGTGGTGAAGAGTACCGACACGCCACGCTTCTTCACCAGCTCGCGCAGGAGGCGGAGAATCTGGGCCTGGATCGTCACGTCGAGCGACGTGGTTGGTTCGTCGGCGATGATCAGGTCGGGGCGCGGCAGCAGCGCCATCGCGATCATGAGGCGCTGGCGCTGACCGCCGGAGAATTCGTGCGGCAGCCGCTTCAGCGCCCGGGCCGGCTCGGGAATCTGCACCGCGCGCAGCGTCTCCAGCACGGCGTCCCGGTCGGCGCGATAGCGCTCGGCGGGGTAGCGTGACAGCGTCGAGCTCGGCCCGCCGCCCGGGGACCGGGACGATTTCCACTTCATCAGGTCCATGATCTGCGTCTCGACGGGGAAGACGGGACTGAACGAGGTGGAGGGATCTTGCGGGATGAAGGTGATCGCCCGCCCACGCACGCGGTCGTTCACCACCGCCGGGTCCTCGCGCAGGAGGTCGGTGCCCTTGAAGCGCACCTCACCGCCGCGGATCCGGGCGGGCCCGGCGGGCAGAATTCCGAGGATGGCACGGGCCAGCGTGGTCTTGCCGCAGCCGCTCTCGCCGACCAGGCCGACGACCTCGCCCGGCCCGATGTCGAGGCTGATCCCGTCGAGCACCTGGGCCACGCCGCCGTCGGTGATGAAGTCGACGCTGAGCCCCCGGACGGACAGCAGCTCAGCCATCGCGCGCGGTCCGGCTGCGGCGCAGCCGCGGGTCGAGCACGTCTCGCAGGCCGTCGCCGAGCAGGTTGAAGCCCATGACCGTGAGAAAGATGGCCAGGCCCGGCGCCAACGCATACCACCACGCGTCGGGCAGGAACTCGCGCGACTCGGCAATGGTCCGGCCCCACTCGGGCGTGGGCGGGGGCGGCCCCAGCCCGAGGAAGCCGAGCGCGGCCGCGGTGAGAATCGTGAATCCCATGCCGATCGAGGCGCGCACGATGATGGCAGAGGCGATGTTCGGCAGCACGTGCAGCACGGTGAGGCGCCAGGGCGAGGCGCCGAGCGCCGCCGTGCTTTCCACGAAGACTTCCTTTTGCAGCGCCCGCGTCTCGGCGTAGACGACCCGGGCGAACCACGGCCAGTACGTGACCGAGAGGGCGAGGATGACGTTGGGCAGCGAGGGACCGAGCGTCTGGGCGATCGCGATGGCCAGCACCACCTGCGGCACGGCCAGGAAGACGTCGGACACGCGCATCAACAGGTCGCTGAACCAGCCGTGGTGATAGCCGGCCACGAGGCCGACCGGCACGCCGACGAGCAGCGAAGCGCCGACCGCGATCACGCCGATCAGGATCGTGATGCGGGCGCCGAAGAGCAGGCGGCTGTAGACGTCCGCGCCCATCCGGTCCGTGCCGAGCCAGTGGGCCGCGCCCGGCGCGCGGAGCCGCTCGGCCGGATGGAGCTCGAAGACATCGTCCGGGTGCGTGGCCAGCAATGGCGCCAGGAGCGCGGAGAGGACCAGCCCCGCGATCAGCAGCAGCCCGAGCAGCGCCGAGCGATCGCGCGCGAGCCGTGCCAGTACGAACCACACAGCGTTCAAACGACCTCTGTTCGAGCGCCGGCTTCGCCGGCGCAATCCCGTTCTGGGGGAGGCTCGGAGGGGGCCGTCGAGGCCCCCTTCGACCTGGATGCCCCCTTCGAGTAGCTCATGTCGCGCGTTCCCGGGGATCGACCAGGGTCTGGGCCACGTCGACGAGCAGGTTGACGAAAATGAAGACGGCGCCCGCCCAGACCGTGAAGCCCATCACCGCGTTGTAGTCGGAGCGGAGGATCGAGTTCACGGCGTAGGTGCCGATCCCCGGCCAGTCGAACACGGCCTCCGTCACGACCGCGCCGGCGAGCAGGATGCCGAAGAGCAGGCCGATCTGGGTGACCGTCGAGGTGAGCGCGGAGCGGAGCATGTACTTCCACACGATGAGCGAGCGCGGCAGCCCCATCGCGCGCTGGTAGAGGACGAAGTTCGACTGCATCACGTCCAGCACGCCCGCCCGGGTGAACCGCACGAGGGTCGCCAGGGCCGGGAAGGCCAGCGTCGCGGCGGGCAGGGCCAGGTGCAGCAGCGCGCTCCCGAACGTCGGCCAGTCAGCCGTCAGAGCGGCGTCCAGCAGATAGAACCCGGTGATCGAGCGGGGCGGGAAGCCCTGCAGCCGGCCGTTGAGCGGCGTCAGGCCCAGCCGCATCGCGAACAGCAGCTGCAGCATGATCCCCAGCCAGAAGCTGGCGATGGCGAGCCCGGACACCGTCACGACCCGCAGCGCGTGATCGAGCGGCGAGTTCCGCCAGAGCGCCGAGAGCACGCCCAGCGGGATGCCGATGACGATGGAGAAAACCATGGCGACGATGGTCAGCTCGATCGTGGCCGGCAGCCGGTGCGTCAGATCCTCCACGATCGGCCGACGGGTGAAGATGCTGGTGCCCATGTCCCCGCGCACCAGCCGCCCGACGTACTGCACGAACTGCACCGGCAACGGCCGATCGTACCCGAGCTGCCGCCGCAGCTCCTCGACCTGCGCCGGCGTCGCCGTCTCCCCCGCCACCAGCGCCACCGGATCCGCCGGAATCACGCGCGAGATGAAAAACGTCACGACCAGCAGCCCCAGCAACGTGGGGACGAACCAAGCCAGCCGGTGCAGCGCAAGCGCTAGCAATCTCATCGCCGACCTAGTGAAAGCAGGTTCGAGCGCCGGCTTTGCCGGCGCAATCGAGGTCCGGGGGGAGGCAGGTCGAGCAGCGCGCCGTCCGGCGCGCTGCCGACCGTCGGAAGGGGGGCGAAGCCCCCCTCCGAGTTATTTCGAGTAGTGAAGCCAGCGGATCTCCTGGCCGTTGCCGATCGGGCTGAAGCGAATCCCCTCGAGGTTCTTCGCCCACGGCCCGAAGTACTTGGTGTTGTAGATCCACACGCCGGCGGCGTCCTCGACCACGATGCGGGCGGCGTCCTGGTACGCCTTGTCGCGCACCTTGCGGTCGGTGGACTTGAGCGCCACATCCAGCAGCTCGTCCACGCGCGGGTTCTTGTAGAAGCTGGAGGCCTTGAACGTCCCCCACTGGCCGGAGTGGAACATCTCGCCGATCCAGTTGTTGGGATCCGCATAGTAGGTGCTGATCCAGTACACGACCATGTCGGGCGAGGTCTCGGGCTTCTTCATGCGCTCGACCATCGCCGGCCACAGCTCGCTGGTCATCTTGGTCTCGACGCCGATCTTGCGCAGGCCGTTGGCCATCACGGTGGCGGCCTGCTCGGTCTGGCTGAATCCCTGCAGGAAGCCGACCGTGATCGGGCGATCGATCTTCACCGCCGCCTGGCTCAGCTCCTGCTTGGCCTTATCGAGGTTGTAGCTGTAGCCCTTCACATCGCGCGGCACGCCCCACAGGTTGTTGGGGATCGGCACCGGATTGCGCTCGACCGACCCACCCAGGATGTCCTTGTTGAACCCGTCGTAGTCGAACGCGTAGCTGATGGCGCGGCGCACGTGCACGTCGTTGAGCGGCGGCCGCTGGTTGTTGACCTGGAAGATCATGATCCGCATCGATTCCTGCTCGAGGATCTTGACGTTCGGCGCCTCGCGCAGGCGCTTGACCTGGTCGTTGGGCAGGTAACCACCGGTGCCCTGGTAGTCGCCCTTGATCATGCCGAGCACGCGCGTGTTGTCTTCCTTGACCAGCCGGAACTCGATCTCGTCGATGTACTTCTGCCCCCACGGCATGAAGTGGCCGGGGAACCGCTTGGCGATGAAGCCGACGGCGGGGTCGTAGCGCGAGAGCTGGTACGAGCCCGAGCCGGCGTCGTTGCTGGTGAGCCAGGTCGCGCCCCAGTCGCCATCCTTCTCGTTCTTCTTGAGGAGGGCGGAATTCACCACGTGCACCTCGGGCACCACGGCCATGAAGATGGCCGACGGCTTGGCGAGCGTGAACGAGACCGTGGATCGATCGACGGCCTTGGCGCTACCCGGGGCGACCATCGTCGAAAGGAGCGCGGCTGCGCCCTTCTTCATGGCCAGGATGCGCTCGGTGGAGTAGACCACGTCCTCGGCGGTGATCTCGGTGCCGTCGTGGAACTTGGCGCCACGGCGGAGCTTGAACGTGTAGGTGAGCCCGTCGGGCGAGATCGTGTGACTCTCGGCCAGCCACGGCTCCAGCTTGGGCGGGTTGTCGAGCCAGCGGTAGAGGCCGTCGTAGAGGTTCAGGCGAACGGCCACGCGGCCGACGTCGAAGGCCGCGTGCGGGTCCATCGTGTCGTACGGGCTCTCGTTGGCGAACACGAAGCGAGTCTGCGCAACCGCCGCCGACGGGACTGCGGCCATCGATGCCAGGGCGAGAGCGAGGAACAGCAGCAACCAGGAGCGGCGGTCGGTCATGAGCAGCCTCCAGAGGTCCCGGAAAGTCGAGGGGCCTGCGATGTGGCGGGATTGTACGGTACCGCCGTCGGAGTAGGCAAGCGAGGTGCGCTCGTCAGCGTCGCGTTTCCACCAGCGGGCCGAGGTAATCCTTGCGGTGGAACATCCGCACGGGCCCGCGGGGCTCGGCGCGCAGTGCCTCGGATGCGGGCAGATCGAGCGTTCCGTCGGCGGCGATGACCACGCCATAGTCGGCACGGGCGGCGTCGACCGACACGACGCCCGCCAGGACGTCGCGGCGCACGCGGTCGAGTGGCCGATCGAACGGATGGCCCCAGCCCCCGCCGCCGCTCGTGGCCAGCCGGACCACGTCGCCGCGCCGCAGGACGTTGCCGTCGGACATCGGCGCCAGACGACGCTCGTCCGGGCGGCCCGGGTTCACGAGGCAGGAGCCTGGGCGGCCGGCATGGCCGCCATTCACACCGGCCGGTGGGAACAGGATGTTGTCCTGGCGGATGGCGATGATGGCCTCGTCCGCCAGCAGCTCCAGCTCGCGGACCACGCCGGCGCCGCCGCGGAAGCGCCCGGGCCCGCCGGAATCCTGGTGGAGCGAGTAGCGGCGCAGGCGCAGCGGGAACACCATCTCCATGAACTCGGCCGGGTAGTTCTTCTGGGCCACGTAGTAGATGGCGTCGAGGCCGTCGGCGAACGGCCGCGCGCCGTAGCCCACGGCGACGCCGTCGCTGCACAGGAAGAACTCGTTGCGCACCCGGTCGAATCCCCGGAGGAAGTAGATGTTGTAGACGGAGTTCGGCGCGGCGACGTCGCCGCCGGTGGCCAGGGCTAGTAGCGCCAGCACGTTGGATTGCACGCGCGCCAGCGTGTGGGCGCGGTTGCCGAGCGCGGCCGGCCAGTGCGGCTGCAGGATGCTACCCGGCCGCACCAGCACCTCGTCGATGGCGTCCTGCGCCCCGTCGTTCAGCAGCACCGTGGGGTGTCCGGAGAGCAGATAGATGCCGAGGATCAGCTTGGGCACGCTCTCGTGCATGATGAAGTTGATCGGCCCGCGCGCTTGGTCGTCGCTCTCACGCGTGTCGAGGCTGATCCGGCCGCCTTCCTTGGTCAGGCGCATGCGCACGTGGAACGAGCGGCCGCTCATGCCGTCCCCGTCCACCGCGTCCTCACTCTCGTACGTGCCGTCGGGGATGCGCGACTCCAGCGTCTTGCGGATGGTGTCACGGCACTGCGCCTCGAAGAGCGCCCAGGCCCCCAGGACCGTCTCGGCCCCGAATCGGTCGAACAGCTCCAGCACGCGGCGCTCGCCCAGCCGGCAACCGGCCAGCACCGCGCGGATGTCGCCCCGGAGAATGTCGGGGAAGCGCGAGTTGCGCAGGAAGATGCGGAACGCCTCGTCGTTCAGCAC
>Ga0075428_100002429_pt1 | contig 20235 bp, 22 predicted proteins | sample RhiMetdeltSRZDD2_FD_75291 | JGI IMG/M metagenome (GOLD analysis project Ga0075428, IMG submission 75291) | Populus rhizosphere microbial communities from Tennessee, USA - Rhizosphere MetaG P. deltoides SRZDD2 | ecosystem: Host-associated > Plants > Roots > Rhizosphere > Soil | place: USA... | reverse complement strand
AGCCCAGCGTCGGCACGACCAGGTGCAGCAGGTAGTTCTTGGACTTCTTGCGCACCAGGTAGTACCAAACCACCGAAACGTGCAACAGCGCGAAGCCGAACAGCGCGCCAAAGTTCACCAGTGACGAGATCAGCGCGATCTGGCCGACGAAGAACAGCACGAGCACGAGGCTGATCGCGCTGACCACAAGGAGCGCGGCCATCGGCACCTCACGGCTGCTGATCTTGGACAGGAAGCTCGGCAACTGCCGGTCGCGGCTCATCGAATACAACAGCCGGCTCGTCGCGGCCTGGGCGGCCATCGCGTTGGCGAAACCGACCGCCAGCACGTTGACGACAAAGAATGCGTTCATCCAGCCCGTGGTGGACGCCGCCTGAACCAGATGGAAGAACGCATTGCCTGCTTCGTCATCACTGAACGAATCACGCCCGCCCGCAAGCAGACTGGCCAGCCAGGTCTGGGTGACGAACAGGAACGCCACGATGAACAGTGAGACGATCATCGCCCGCCCCGCGGGATTCTTCTTGCCGGTGGATTCCTCGGCCAGGGTCGAGATGCCGTCGAAGCCCAGAAAGCTCAGCACCGCGATCGACAATGCGGCCGCGAGCAGTGGTGCGCTGACAACCTCTGAGTTCCAGATCGGCGTTGTGCTCCAACCGACGTTGGGCAGCGAGTCGCCGTTGATCGCGCGCACCGCGATGACCACGAAGATCACCACGAAGACCAACTCGATGGCCAGGAACAGCCGGTTGGCCATCTTCAGCGAATCGATTCCGAGCAGGTTGATCACGGTGTTGACGACGACGAACAGGATCGCCCACAGCCACCGCGGCGTGTCGGGAAACAGACCGATCATGGACTCGGCGGCGAACACATACAGCAGCGTCGGGATCAACAGGTAATCCAGCAGGATGCCCCAACCGGCGAAAAAGCCTACGCCCGGGTGGATTCCGCGGCCGACGTAGGAGAAGACCGATCCCGCCAACGGGAACGACTTGGCCATCTGTGAATAGGCCAGCGCGGTGAACACCATGGCCACCAGGCCGATGAGGTACACCAGCGGGACCATGCCCGAGGCGCTGTTGTACACCGTGCCGAAGATCGCCCACGGTGCGATCGGAACCATGAAGACCAGGCCGTAGACCACGAGGTCGACGGTCGCGACGGAGCGATGCAGTTCCTGCTTGTAACCGAACGATTCGAGCGTGCGCTGTTCGTCCATGAGCGTCCTGTCTTGTTGAGCGGTTAGATGCGGGCTACGGCGTCGTGGCTGGCGACGAATGCCGCGACGACGGCGCGGAACTCCTCGGGCTTCTCCAGGTGCGAGCAATGGCTGGTATCCGGGAACACGTGGCTTTGTACGTCGGCAATGTGCTCGACGTACGGCTGCCATGTCGCCGGCGTCGCTTCGTCGAACTCGCCGGCGACGACGAGCGTCGGCGCTGTTATCAGGTGCAGCCGGTCGATGATGCTCCAGCCGCGCAGTGTGCCCAAGACGTGAAATTCGTTGGGGCCGTTCATGGTGTGATAGACCGTCGGTTCCGCCTCCATTTGGGCGATCGTATCGACGAGGTCCTGCGGCATCGGGTCGATACGACAGAGGTGGCGCAGGTAGAACTCGTTGGTCGCCTCCAGGTATTCCGGGTCGGTGACGGTGCCCGCCTCCTCGTGACGGGTCAGCGCGGCCTGGGTGTCCGGCGGCAGCTGCGCGCGTAGTTCGGCGGCTCCGGCCATCCAGAGCTCCATCGAGGCAGGGGAGTTGCAGATCGCCACTGACGCCAGCCCGGCGGGTTGCCGGACCGCGATCTCCGCGCTCAACATGCCGCCCCACGACTGGCCGAGCAGGTGGTACTCGTCGATGCCCAGCGCAGTGTGGACCGTGTGGAACTCGTCGACGAACAGGTCCGGCGTCCAGAAGTCGGCGGGAGCCTCGGGAAGGTGCGTGCTGTTGCCGCACCCGATCTGGTCGTAGTGGATGACCGTCCGGCCGGTTTCGCCCGCCAGCTCGGCGATGTTGTGCACGTAGTTGTGCGCCATTCCCGGGCCGCCATGCAGGACAAACAGGGGGAGGGTGCCGTCGCGCGGATCATCAGGTGCGGTGATCTGCACCCAGGTTTCGTGGCCGCGGAACGGCACCAGCCGAGTCGTACGAGTCATGGCGAACAGAATGAACCCGTAAAGGTCTCATGACAAGACCATTGACCGGGATTTAACATTTGTGCAGACGACGGAGGGGAATCGACCGATGGCGCATAACGGCGCACCCGCAACGCCGGGGCTGCTCCAGCAGCAGCTCGATACATCCACGCGGGTCGACGAGATCACCGACCGGTTGATCACCGCGATCGCGATCGGCGAATACCTGCCCGGCGCACGGCTGCCGGTCGAACGTGACCTGGCAGCCTCGCTGGGCGCGGGGCGCATGACCGTGCGGGCCGCGTTCGCGCGGCTGCTCGAGCGGGGGCTGATCGAGACCCGACGCGGGCGCGGCGGCGGATCGTATGTGCTTGACCAATGGCCGGAGTCGTCCACCGAAGCGGTGGGCCGCACGCTGCGGGCGCACCTCGACGAACTTCGGGACCGCTGCGATGCGCTGTGCCGGATACAGGGCACCGTCTGCCGGGCTGCCGCGGAGTCCCGCTCCGACGACGATGTGGCCGTGTTGCAGGCCAGATTCGAGGCTTACCGGACCGCGGAGAGCGGCCTGGCCGCCCAGCAAGCCGATAGCGAGTTTCATCTGGCGATCATGGACGCTGCTCACAACGATGTCCTCAAGCAGATATTGCTCGACTTGAAGGCGACTGTGAGTATCGGTGCTCCCGCCCACGTGTGGGGCGAGCCAACGACCATGCGCAGCATGGAATTACGGGCAATGCGTGAACACGAACAACTGGTGCGCGCGATCGCCGACGGCCGCGGGGACGACGCCGATGAGTTGGCACGTCACCACGGCGCCATCGACTTCGAGATCATCACCATCGCGATGCGCCGCGCTGGCGTGCTCACCGACTGACGCAGCCGGTCTCCAACGCGGCGAACGCGGCATCGACAAGCGCGACGAAGTCCGCGTCGTCACTTTCCGCCCAGGCCATCGCCGCGGGTGCGATCGCGCCGAGGGCGGCGGACGCCTGAACCGTTGCCGCAAGGTCGGGCTCAGACAACCCGGCGCGACGAGCCAGCGCGCTGGCCAGCACATCGCGAGAAGTGTCCTGCGCGAGCAGGTTTCGCGCTCGCAGCACGGGATTCTGTAGCACGAGCCGGGTCCGGATGTGCAGAGCCTCGCGGTCAGTCGCGAGGATCTGCTCGAGTCCCACGCGGATGGCCCTGTGCAACGCGACCAGAGGGGGCTCATCCGCCGGTCGCGCGACGATCAACTCCTCGAGCAGCGGGTCGTACTCGTCGTACTCGACGACCTCCTCCTTGCGGGGAAAGTAGCGGAAGAACGTCATGTGCGAAACGCCCGCTGCTGCGGCGATCTCCTCGACAGTCGTTGCGTCATATCCCTTTTCAACGAAGAGCCGCAAGGCCTGTTCCTGGATCGCGTGCTTGGTCGCCGCCTTCTTCTGTGCGCGCCAATCACTCTGGTTCACGGCGTCAGCACTCCGACGCGCGGGCCAAGCGCACGGTCCAGCCAGGCCAGCAATCCGGCGGCGTCGGTGCCGCGCCACGCCAGGTGTCCGTCGGGTCGCACCAGCAGCGCATCGCGTTCGCCGCGCAGGGCCACGACATCCCCCAGGCGTTCAGAGGCGATGTCCGCCAATTGCTCCGACCCAAGCAACGCCCACGCCGGACCCAGCGTGTCGTACAGCCGCATGGAAGTGCCGTCCTGACGCGTGCAGGTCCGGTCAGCGATGCGATCGCCTACGCGCACACCCGGAAGAAACCGCGAGAGCCCCGCCCCGAGCGGGCCAAGCCGGTACGAAACCTTCAGCTGCGACGCCCTTTCCGTGATGAGCTCCTGCACCCAACGCTGATTCATCAGCGGCACCGCGATGCGGTCGCGCAGCAGGCGGGCCGCGCGCCGTTGGCTCACGACGATCTCGGTGACGCTGCTTGTCGTCTCGAGGACGCCCTTGGCGATCGGGCGTCGTTCGGCCCCGTACGTGTCAAGCAGGCCTTGGTCCGCGCGGCCGGACACCACCAGGGCCAGCTTCCATGCCAAGTTCTCGGCGTCGCCGATGCCGGTGTTCATGCCCTGCCCGCCCAACGGGCTGTGGATGTGCGCGGCGTCGCCGGCCAGCAGGATGCGTCCGCGCCGGTACGTGTCCGCCAGTCGGCGATGAATCCGGAAGGTCGACGTCCAGATCGTCGAGCGAATACTGCCGCCTGCCTCTGCGGCCAATCTCGCACCGAGGTAGTCAACGATCGCCTCGGGTGCGGGTTGATCGCCGAATTCCGTTGGTGCTGGGGCCATCACGCGCCATACGTCCCCTCCGGGCAGCGGGAAGGCGGCTAGCGCCATATCGCCGCGCAACCACGACGTCGCGCCACGGCGTTGCAGATCGATGTCCGCGTGCACGTCGGCGAGTAGGAACCGCTCGACGATCGGCACGCCGGGAAATCCGACGCCCATGGCCTTGCGAACAACGCTGTGTGCGCCATCGGCGCCAACGACCCATCCGGCGACGAGCTCCGAACCGTCGTCGAGGCGCACGAGCACACTGTCCGGACCCGGCTTGAGTCCCGAAACGCCTCGGCCCCACTCGACGCTTCCACCGAGGGCGGCCAGCCGGTCGCGCAGCGCACCCTCGATATCGGCCTGCGACATGATCAGTCCACGAGGACCGCCGAGGCGGGTCGGCTGCCCGACCGGAAAGCTCGCAAGCTCGCGGCCATCAACGTTGATGGTGACGCTGCGGATCGGCAGGCCGCGGTCGGGCAGATCACCGAGTGCGCCGAGGCGGTCGAGCACCTCGACGCCGCGCGGCTGAAGTCCCAGCGCCCGAGACGTCGTCGCCGGGCCCGCCGCCTTGTCGAACACCCGGACGTCGACGCCGGCCGCGCGAAGCCCGCAGGCCAGCGCGAGGCCCGTCGGCCCGGCTCCCGCCACGATGACATTTCCCATGCCGCCTCCTGTGATGTTAGTCACTAACATGTTAGGTGACTAACAGGCCGTAGCGGTAGGCCTAATCCGTCCCGCTCACCTTGGAATTCGCTTGGAAATCGGGTGACCGATCGTCGCCGCGGGCGAAGGACAGGCTCGCGCTTTGCAGCACAACGATGACCGTGCAAACCAGCACAAGCACCTTTGCCTGGCCAGCGCCGATATGCGCCCCGGCCGAGAGCCGCCCTAGCATCGCTGTCCGCCAAACGGCATACGCGACCAACCCGAGGCTGGCGTAGGGGAGGTACGTCAACGCGACCGCGACGACTCGTGCAAGCGCAGAGCCGACAGGCCCCGGGGTACCGCTAGCCCGCCGCCACCGGAATCCGGCCAGCCACAGCGCCAGGCATATCGCCAGCACCGTCGGTATCAACCACGTCAACACGCTGTGGGCAAAGTTCCACAGCGATGTGCTGCTGTCAGTCCAGCCGGGTAGAAGCGTTTCGTGCGGTGCAGCCGGTTGATCCGGGGGGTTCGCCAAAGACAGCGCGAGGTCATTGAGGCTGGCGACGATGAATGAAACCACGAGCGGCGGCGCGAGCACCGCGACGATGAATCTGAAATGCGTGCCCAATGCGGACGCCGAAACGAGTTGCACCGCACCGAAAAGCAATGTGTAGACCGAGAAGAAGAATGCCACACCGGCGAGCACTTCCTTTGACAGCGCCCGGCCGCTGATCAGCGCACAACCCTCTTCTCCCGACAGCAACGAGAACAGCGTCGCGGCCGTCACCAGGCCGAGACAGGCACATGCCAAGGCGGTGACAAAGCGGTTGTCCTGTTCGTACTCGCGGACCGCATCGCTTTCGCTGCCCCGGCGGTGCTGGCGACTCAGAACGAGCATGATGGCGAGGAAGGCGAACCCGGCCAATACGCCGGATAGCTGGGAGTAATTCCCGGCCGACTGCGAGAAGTCGAACTGCAGCCACAATTCGCACGGCGTCGCCTCGCGCAAGAACTGGATGGGAGACGACGGAATTGCGCTCGAGCCGCCCATGAATCTCCAGCTGATCGTTGGAGTACCTCGACCGCGCCAACGTAGCAGGTGAAGGGGTGCGTCGGTCCATATCAGCGCCCGATACTGTGACCTCGTGGCCGAGACCGCGCCCTTGCGCGTGCAACTGATCGCCAAGACCGACTTCTTGGCGCCGCCGGACGTGGCGTGGAGCACCGACGCCGACGGCGGTCCGGCGCTGGTGGAGTTCGCCGGCCGGGCGTGCTATCAGAGCTGGTCGAAGCCTAATCCGAGGACGGCGACGAACGCCGCGTACCTGCGCCACATCATCGACGTCGGCCACTTCTCGGTGCTCGAGCACGCGTCGGTCTCGTTCTACGTCACGGGCATCTCGCGGTCCTGCACACACGAGCTGATCCGGCACCGGCACTTCTCGTATTCGCAGCTGTCGCAGAGGTTCGTCCCCGAACACGACGCCGAGGTCGTCGTGCCGCCGGGTATAGAGGACGACCCGGAGTTGCAGGAGATCTTCAAGGCTGCCGCGGACGCCAGCAGGGCCACCTATACCGAGCTGCTGACGAGGCTGGAGGCCAAGTTCGCCGACCAGCCCAACGCGGTGCTGCGGCGCAAGCAGGCGCGGCAGGCCGCGCGGGCAGTGCTGCCCAACGCCACCGAAACACGCATCGTGGTGACCGGAAACTACCGGGCGTGGCGGCATTTCATCGCGATGCGGGCCAGCGAGCATGCCGACTTGGAGATCCGCCGGCTGGCCATCGAGTGCCTGCGACAGCTCATCGATCTGGCCCCTGCGGTCTTCTCCGACTTCGAGATCTCGACGCTGGCCGATGGCAGCGAGGTGGCGACCAGCCCGCTGGCCACGGAGGCGTAACGACGCCGGGCCATATATAGCCACAGAACTGTGAGGTCGAGCAGGTAATCTTGGGTCCCGTGAGCACCAGCGGATTCGACGTGACCGCCCGATTGGGCACCGTGCTGACCGCGATGGTGACTCCGTTCAAGCCCGACGGGTCGCTGGACACCGATGCAGCGGCCCGGCTCGCCACCCACCTCGTCGACTCTGGCTGCGATGGCCTGGTGCTGTCGGGCACCACGGGAGAGTCGCCGACCACCACCGACGACGAGAAGATCGCGCTGCTGCGCGCGGTGCTCGAGGCGGTTGGCGACCGTGCCAGGGTCGTCGCCGGTGCGGGCACCTACGACACCGCACACAGCGTCCATCTGGCGAAGGCGTGTGCGGCCGAGGGCGCGCATGGCCTGCTGGTGGTGACGCCGTATTACTCGCGTCCGTCACAGGCCGGGCTGGTCGCGCACTTCACCGCAGTGGCCGACGCCACCGACGTGCCCGTGATTCTTTACGACATTCCGTCGCGGTCGGTCGTGCCGATCGAATGGGACACCATCCGGACGTTGGCGGGGCATCCGAACATCGTGGCCGTCAAAGACGCCAAGGCCGACCTCCACGGCGGCGGGCAGATCATTGCCGAGACCGGGCTGGCGTACTACTCGGGCGACGACGCGCTTAACCTGCCGTGGCTCGCGATGGGCGCCGTCGGCTTCGTCAGCGTGTGGGGACACCTGGCCGCGGGTCAGCTGCGAGATATGTTGTCTGCGTTCACTTCTGGCGACATCGCGACAGCACGCAAGATCAATGTCACGCTAGGACCGCTCAGTAGTGCCCAGACCCGCCTCGGTGGCGTGACGCTGGCCAAGGAGGGGCTGCGGCTGCAGGGCATCGAGGTTGGCAACCCGCGGCTGCCGCAAGTGCCGGCCACCCCGGAACAGATCGAGGCGTTGGCCGCCGATATGCGGGCAGCCGCGGTGCTGCGGTAGTGAACGAAGAACTCAAGCCGCCGGGGCCGCTGGCCCCGGGAGGCTTGCGGGTTACCGCACTGGGCGGGGTCAGCGAAATCGGCCGCAACATGACCGTTTTCGAGCATCTCGGCCGCCTGTTGATCGTCGACTGCGGCGTGTTGTTCCCGACCCACGACGAGCCCGGCGTCGATTTGATCCTGCCCGATCTGCGTCATGTCGAGGACCGCCTCGATGACGTGGAGGCGCTCGTCCTGACGCACGCCCACGAGGACCACATCGGCGCGATTCCGTTCCTGCTGAAGCTGCGCCCCGACATTCCCCTCGTCGGCTCGAAGTTCACGCTCGCGCTTGTGGCGGAGAAGTGTCGCGAACACCGCATCAAGCCAGTGTTCATTGAAGTCGCAGAGGGGCAGAGCTCTAAGCACGGCGTGTTCGAGTGTGAATACTTTCACGTCAACCACTCGATTCCGGGCTGCCTGGCGATCGCGATACACACGGGTGCGGGCACTGTGTTGCATACGGGTGATATCAAACTCGATCAGCTGCCGCTGGACGACCAGCCGACCGACCTGCCGGGCATGTCGCGGTTGGGTGACTCGGGGGTGGACTTATTCCTCTGCGACTCAACGAATGCCGAGATCCCCGGAGTTGGACCGTCGGAGAGCGAGATCGGGCCGAACATGCACCGGCTGATCCGCGGCGCCGAGGGGCGGGTCATCGTGGCTTGCTTCGCCTCCAATGTCGCTCGCGTGCAACAGATCATCGATGCGTCAGTGGCGCTTGGACGCAAGGTGTCGTTTGTCGGCCGGTCGATGGTGCGCAACATGGGAATCGCCAAGGAACTCGGCTACCTCAACGTTGCAACCGACGACGTGGTTGACATCGCCGCAGCAGAAATGATGGCGCCCGAGCGGGTCACACTGGTCACCACCGGAACCCAGGGTGAGCCGATGGCCGCGTTGTCGCGGATGTCCCGCGGTGAGCATCGCAGCATCACGCTGACCTCGGGCGATCTCATCATCATGTCGTCATCGCAGATCCCGGGCAACGAGGAAGCGATCTTCGGCGTTTTGGACGCTCTGGCCAAGATCGGAGTTCGCGTCGTCACCAACGCGCAAGTGCGGATACATGTTTCAGGTCACGCCTATGCGGGCGAGCTGTTGTTCCTGTACAACGCGGTGCGCCCGCGCAACGTGATGCCGGTCCACGGCACGTGGCGAATGCTGCGTGCGAATGCGGCGTTGGCGGCGCGCACCGGTGTGTCGCCGGATGCGATCATGTTGGCGGAGAACGGCGTCAGCGTGGATCTCGTGGCGGGCCGCGCTTCGATCGCGGGTGCGGTGACGACCGGCAAGATGTTCGTCGACGGGCTGATCACCGGCGACGTCGGCGACGCCACACTGGGCGAACGGCTCATCCTGTCGTCGGGTTTCATCGCGGTAACGGTCGTCGTGCGCCGCGGCACCGGCAAGCCCGCCGCACCCGCGCATCTGTATTCACGAGGCTTCTCGGAGGACCCCAAGGCGCTGGAGGCTGTCGCGCAGAAGGTCGAGGACGAGTTGGAATTCCTTGCCTCCGAGAACATCACCGAGGTCACGCGGATCGCCCAGGCAGTCCGTCGCGTCGTCGGCAAGTGGGTTGGGGATACCTACCGTCGCCAGCCGATGATCGTGCCGACGGTTATCGAGATCTAGTTACGGAGCAGGCGCGAACGTCGCGGTGACGTCGCCGAGCGGGACGCGGGTCACCGGTGGTGGTGGCGGCGCCGGCGAAAACGTCTCGATGACCCCGCCCGGCGGTATGTGAACCATCGGCGGGGGAGGATCGCACCGCGGTGCTTGTCCGGGTTGTTGGTCTCGCCACACGCCGCCGTATGAGATACAGCATTGGCGCACGCCGTAGTACCAACTTACGTAGTCATCCTCGCGTTGGGCCTCATAGCCTTCCGCGCACTCGTTGAAGCCGGCTTCATCCCACTGTTGAGGTTGAGCGCCGGCGACGGCGGGATTTCCGTATGCGCTGCCGCCCAGCGTGGCCACCGCGGCGAGTAGGACAGCCGGCGCGGCATGACGCAGGTATGTGAGTGCCATGATCCTGTCCGCTCGCTCAGCCCGGAGCCGGCCCGAATGTCGCGGTGACGTCTCCCAGTGGAACCCGGGTCACCGGCGGAGGAGCGGGCTCCGCTGTCTGCGTGGCAACTCCAGGCTGCGGCGCCACTGCTGGTCCCTGGGCGGGTGTGGCTGGGGGTTCCTCACATTGTTTCAAGGTGTTGTTCCAAGCTCCGCCGGAAAGGCTGCAGCACCCCTGGACGAGCTCTATGTATTGCTCCGGGGTGTACCTGCCAGCTGCAAGGTCTTTGTTGAGCTGATCCACGCACGCTTGGTAGCCGGCCTGATTCCATTGCTTCGGTTCGGCGCACGCGACGCTCGGATCTTCGATCGCACTGCCGCCCAACACGGCCGTCGCCGCTAACGGCGCCAAAAAGACCAGGCGACGCAACGACGCGTTCCGAGGTGACATGCGTCGACCTCCCTCAGTTGAGGGGCCTAACACCGATCCCCGCACCGGACGGAAGGTCCCGACCGCCGGATGACACAAATTGTCCGCCTGACAGGGGCGGGCTTTCGGTTGTTTCACAGGAAGTCCCCTGGGATCACCAGCGGAAAGTTGACATCACAACCACTTTCAGCCGCGTGCATCCATGCGTCCTGGCACGCCTCGGCTTTGAAGATCCGCCGCCGTCCCGACCAGCCGCATGAGCAGGCCGCACGGGAATTCGCGACTCTCACTCGGTAGACCCTCACGATCCGAGGCGCGCTTGACCGGACGACCGTGGTCGCGGCTTCTTCCTCGGAATACATGCTGAAATGCTGACGCGTTGCGGCCAACTCCCGGAACGGGATGCGGGCCCGTGTCCGCGGGATCCGTCTAGGGGGCGTCTCCGCCGGTCACGCTAGGGGATTGGGGGATCATCTTCAGCGCCACCACGCTGCGCCCAGCTAAACCCGCGTGCATCGTCTAGGCAGTGTGCTGCATCGTCGGAAGTAGTCGTTGACGACGCAATCACCAGGTCAATTCAAACAGATCTATTCGTTGAGTCCCGGGAGCTGACCCGATATCGTTAAGCACGAACGTTCGTGCTCAACGGAGGGCGACCGGTGCGCATATCGCTGATGCAGGTCATCACTGACCAGACGCCGCCGCCGCAAGCCGTCGCCAGATGGGCGGAGGAGCGCGGATTCACCGGGTTGTACGTGCCCGAGACATCCCATGTGCCGATCAGCCGGCAGACTCCCTGGCCCGGCGGGGAGCTTCCCGACTGGTACCTACGCTGTTACGACCCCTTTGTCGCACTGGCTGCGGCCGCAGCGGTAACCACGCGATTGCGGATCGGGACTGGCGCGTGCCTGGTCGCGGTGCACGATCCAATCCTGTTGGCAAAGCAGATCGCTTCGGTGTCGGACATGTCGGGTGGACGCTTTTCGGGGCGGAGATGACGAACCATGCCTAGCTCGGAGTACGGCCGCGAGACGCGGGCGCAGATCCTGCGCACGGCAATGGACACCGCGTCGGTCAAGGGACTATCGGGGCTGTCGATCGGCGATCTTGCCGCTCGGCTCGGAATGAGTAAGTCGGGTCTATTCCGGCATTTCGGCGCCAAGGAACAACTGCAGTTGGCCACCGCGGATGCCGCGCTCGACGTTTTCGAGCGGGCGGTCGTGGCGCCGGCGATGGCGGCCTCGCCCGGTATCGATCGGCTGAGGGCCCTGATGCACAGCTGGGTCGGGTATCTGGAAAGCGATGTGTTTCCCGGAGGCTGCTTCTTCGCGGCGGCATCCGCGGACGTCGACTCTCAACCCGGGCCGGTCCGCGACCGAATCGCCGGTATCGGGCGCGCAGCGGTCGATGCCATTGCGGCGGAAGTCGAAGCCGCGCAACACCTTGGCCAGCTTCGATTGGATGTCGACGCCAGGCAGCTCGCGTTCGAGGTGCATGCCTACGCACTCGAGGCCAATTGGGCCCGACTGCTGTTGGACGACGATCATGCCGGCGGCCGCGCCCGAACCGCGATCGATGCGGCACTTGCCAGGGCGGCGGCCACTACGGAAGAGAACGAATCATGAAGTACGTCAACCATATCGATCCTGTCGGACCGACTGAAGCGCGCGGCGTCGTCGCCGATGTTTACGCCGAGGCCCGCCACGAGTTCGGCCGGCTGCCTGAGCCGGTCAGCATGCTCTCGCCCCACGAGGAGTTGCTGGCCGCCTGGTGGGCGACCCTACGAGAAATTCTGATCGCCGGAACGGCGCCTCGCGCGCGCAAAGAAGCGGTCGCTGCTGCGGTTGCGGTGACCCAGCGCTGCCCGTGGTGTATTGACGCCCACACGACAATGTTGTATGCGGCGGGCGAAAGCAAAACTGCCACCGCCATTCTGGCCGATACGGAGCTATCCGACACCGATCCGAACGCACCCTACGTCGCGTGGGCCCGCGGCACCGCGGCACCGGGCGGTCCTGCCCCGCCGTTCGGACCCGACGATGCGGTCGAATACATCGGCACCGCAATGATTTTCCACTTCGTGACGCGGTTGGTGCTGGTGCTGCTCGACGAAACTTTTCTCCCCGGCGGTCCCCGCGCCCAATCTCTGATGCGCCGCGCCGCCGGAATCGCATTCGCCAGGAAGGTGCGTGCGGAACATCGACCGGGGTTGGCGACCGCCCGGCTGGCGCCATACCCACTTCCGGACGATCTTATGTGGGCCGCGGCTTCGCCCCCGGCGGCGACCTCGCTGGCTGCACTAACCGGCTGTCTTCACGAGTCGCAACATTTTCCCGAGGCAAGCCGCGCTGTCGTCCGCGGCGCGATCACCGCATGGCGAGGGGAGCCGATGCCGATCAGCAGCACCTGGACCGACGAACACACCGACGGTCTGCCCGAGGAACTGAGATCGGCGACCCGCCTTGCGTTATTGACAAGCCTTGCCCCGCATCAGGTAACGGATGCGGATGTGGCGGCCGCCAGGACGCTGCTGGCCACGGACACGTCCTTCGTCTCCACGCTGGGATGGGCAGCGTGGACTGCGGCCCGTCGCGTCGGATCCTGGATTACCCGGCCGGCCGTCACCACAAGTAATGCCAGGAGGATGCGATGAGCGCAGCGAATGTAATTCGGCAGTATCACGAGGCGTGGACTCAGCGCGACATGGGCACGGCGCGTTCCTGCTTGGCCGACGATCTGCATTTTCAAGGTCCGATCGACACGTTCTCGAGCGCCGACGAATTCATCGCCACTCTTACCGGCTTTGCGCAGATGCTCACTCGTGTAGATCTGCTCCAGGAGTTCTATACAGACGACGCCGCCGCGTTGTTGTACGACTGCGTCACCAATTCGCCTGCCGGGACCATCAGGACGGCTGAGTTCTTCGGGCTGCGGGACGGGAAGGTCGCCAACATTCGCCTCGTGTTCGATGCCACCGCGCTGCGGCAGGTCATGAGCGGCTAACTGCGGCACGCGAATAGTTCGGTGGCGTTGTCGGCGGGTTTGCCTCCGATATGTCGGAATGCTGGGTGTTCGTTCGTCGGATCAGAAACGCAGTCTCACCGCATGGGAGTAGTCATGACGAAACACGGCACGACAGACAAGTCCCCGACGCTGACATGCGCGTTCCGGTTCCCCGCAGAGACGGTGGCGTTCCTGACCGATCTGCGTACCCACAACGACAAAGCGTGGTTCGACGCGAATCGTGCGCGCTATGAGTCGGCGTACGTGGAATCGGCCACGGCGTTCGTCGAGGTGATAGGACCCGAGTTGAAGAAGTTAGTGCCCGGCATCCGTGTCGAGCCGCGGGTGGGCGGCTCGATCTTCCGGATCAACCGCGACATCCGGTTCAGTGCCGACAAGCGTCCATACAAGGATCACCTCGACTTCTGGTTTTGGGAGGGTGACCGCAAATCGGCGGTGTCCGCCCTCTTCCTGCGCGTCTGGCCCGATGGCGTTGTCGTCGGTGTCGGCGCACACGACTTCGACAAATACCAGCTCGCCACCTACCGCGACGCCGTCGTCGACCCCACCGCGGGCGCCGAATTGGCGACGATCGTGAACCAGCTTGAGGCGGCTGGCCACGAGATCGGTGGTGAGACCTACAAGCGCACACCACGTGGCTACGCGGCAGACGGCGTCGGCGAGCGGCTACTACGCCACTCCGCGCTGTACGCGCACGCAGAGTTGCCGCCGAAGACCGCCACCTCGACGAGATTCGTCGAAACCGTGCTTGGCCATTGGCGCACCTTCGTCGGTGTGCACAGGTGGCTCGTCGCCAACGTGCAGCAATAGGCCGCTATGCGCACGGGAAAACCGCAGCGGCTTCGGCCGACCGCGCCCACTGCTCGGCGAAGAGCCGGGCGACGGTGTCCAGCGCCGGCGTCAACGGCTCAATGGTGCGGGTCACCAGGGCGCGTTCGTCGGTGGCGGCCACTGGATGCCAGTACACGCCGTCAGCGGTGACCGTCACCTCCGGAACAAGTGACTCGCGAGAGATCGACACCCCTTCGGCCGCAACGCCTTCCAGCGCGATGGGTCGGACGAGTTGATCGTCGCGGAGAATGCCAAGGCCGTCGAGGAAGTCGTGGAACGCCGCAAGCTCTCCCGGCGCGGGGGCAGCCACCGTCGCGGCCACGCGCACTCTGAAGCCAAGAGACAGCGCCAGTCGGATGCCGTCGACGGCCTTGGCCCAACTGCCCGCCCCGCGGTGGCGGTCATGCAGCTCGGGTGTTGCCGAGTCGAGGCTGATCTGCAGCGCGAGCAGCTCCCGCGGCAGATCTTCGAGTGCGCGCCGCGCCCTCCCCTTGAACACCATCGCGTTGGTGAGAACAGTTGTGGGCAGCCGCTTTACACAGTCGGCGATGATCGTGCCGATGTCGGGCAGCAGGAACGGCTCGCCGCCCGTGAGGAACAGCTCGCGCACCCCCCACGCAGCGGCCTCGTCCACGAGCCGGTGGACGCGATCCGCGCCGAGTTCACGCCGCGGCGTCTGTGGCGACGACGCGACGCAGCAGTAGTCGCAGGCAAGGTTGCAGTGGAAGTTGGTGTACATCCACAACCGCACGCCGGGTAGCCGGTCGGCGCCGAGCACGTTGACGGGATCCGGTGCATGCCCGCGGCGTATTACGAGCGTTCCGACGCCGGAGGCGTTCACGTCGGCGCGCACCACCGTGTTGCCGTTGCGCGCGCACCACCGCTCGGTGAGGTCGCGGTCGGCAGGGGAGCGGATCTCGATCTCGCCCGTGGCACCCTGCGCGAGGTCGCCCATCAAGCGCATCAGGTCGAGGATCACCATCGCGGATCGACGCCCTGCTCTTCAAGAGCTTCGAACAACGGCTGGTAGCCGTCCAGGTGTGGCCGCACCCAGCGTCGTAAGCCCTCCATTTCCAGGATCTTTCGGTGTTCCGGATTGTCCCAACTCATCGCTAGCAAGCGATCCAGCCAGGGGTCGTATCGCTCTGCGGGCAAGGTGTCCAGGGCGGTGAACATGCAGTGGCAATAGCCATCGGTGCGCCACACCTCCGTCAGCGCACCCCCCATCAGCTCCTCGGCGCCCATCGCTGCCCACGTCGAGCTGCCGATCGCGGCCACTTCCGCGTCACCCGCAAGCACGGCCTCCACCGCGTCGAGCTCGCTGCGGCCGGTGTCGCCGTGCTTGCCGATGTCGCTATCGAAGCGGGTGATCTGAAGGTCTGTGTCGTCCACGCCGGCCCGTCGCAGGTAATACAACGGCAGGATCGCAGCGTGGGCCGAGTCGGCCGAACCCAGCGCAAGTCGTTTGCCGGCGATATCAGCTGCCCCGGCCAGGCCGCTGCCGTCGCGCGCGACGAACACTGTGGTGAAGTCGACGTCGGAGTCGCGTTGCGCAAGAGCGGTGCAGTGCCCGTCCGTCTGCAGGACGGTGCGCACATAGGCGAGGTTGGTGTTCCACGCGATGTCGATGTGGCCGGCAATCAGCGAGTCGACCAGCCGCGCGTAGTTCGAGTACAAGACGAAATCCATCTGCCCGTCTGGGTTTTCGGATTCCTGAAAGTAGCTTCGAATCCCCTCCCAGATCGGCACGACGTTCGGTGTGTATGCGACCGCCCCGACGACCAACTGCTGTTTAGGCATGTCCCCTCCTAGAACAACGGCAGACCGGTCACGGCTTTGCCGTAGAAGTCGTACAGCACGTCGGCGGTGGGGGCCATGACCGACCCCGCACGAGCGTCGCGGAATACGCGTTCGATGGGTAGCTGCTTGGAGAACGCCGCGCCGCCGCATACCCGCATGGCCGATTCGGTGATGGCAAGCGCAGCGTCGTTCGCCGAGGCTTTCACGCCCAGTACATGTGTCAGCGTCGCATCGCTCGGGGAACTCACACTGTTGGCGGCCACGGTTAGATACGCCCTCTGTGCGGCGAGCGCGATGCCCATCCGAGCGATCTGGGCGCGGATCGTAGGAAGCTCGGCAAGGCTTGACCCGAGGTGCTCGAGCCGGGCGTTTCCCACGTGGTTGATCGCCGAGGTGGTGGCGCTAGCGGCCAATCCAACTGACACGGCGGCGTTGCCGAGGTTGAACCACGGCAGGATGGTGTCCATCATCAGAGCGAAACCGCTTGCCTCGGCGCCGACCCGGTATGAAGCCGGAATGCAGACATCGATCGACATTGGGGCGGAGGCGTTTCCGCGCAGGCCCATGCCGCTGAACGTGCCTGACGGTTCGAGGCCAGGCGTATCCGCGGGGATCGCATATACATCGACGCCCTCGCCGCCGGGGGAACCAGTGGATGTGATGTAGACATCGGCGAATCCTGCCGACGTCGCGAAGCTCTTGTCGGCCTTGATCGTTACGTCATCGCCCTCGGCCGACGATGCGGAAACGGGTGCCCAGAAATGAGATCGGGATCCCTTCTCGCTGAACGCCAGCGTGCCGAGCGATTGTCCGGAGGCCATGTCCGCCAACAGATTCGGCATACCGGCCGGGGGCGCCGCGGCGACGGCGACGGCCGCGGACACGTGCATGAGGTAGATCATGGCCGTCGAACCGCACGCGGCAGCGAGGTCGGCCACGAACTCGGTGAACTCGACTGGGCCTGCGCCCAAGCCGCCGATTTCTCGCGGCAGTACCAGGCCGAGAATGCCACTGGCCCTTAGCGCCTCGACCGCTTCGGCTGGAAAGGCACCCTCGGAGTCAACCTGTTCGGCGTGCCGCGCCGCTACCGTAAGAACCTCGTTCAACCTCTGAGATGACGACATTACGCTCCTTTCGACTGTGCCAGCTTGAGCCCCGCCGCTAGCCCCACGACCGCGCCGCAGGCGAAAACCGCTGCAGTGCTCGGCGTTCCACCGAGCCACACGTCGGTACGTCCGACTTGCACATAGATTGAGGCCGCGCCAGCCAAAGCGACGCCACCGGCGACCAGCGCGGCCAGCCGCCAACCGAACATCGCCGCCGCGAGCATGGCCACGGCAACCCCGATGAGTAGCAGTGTCCCCCACAGGTTGTAGTCGCCGAGCGAGAACTCCAGATCCAATATGCCCACGTTGGCCCGACGGTCGTAGCGAAGGTAAACGCACAGGGCGACAAGGGCTATCAATCCCAACGCGATTCCCCAACCGCCGAGTAGCCGTCGGGCGGTGGTGGCGGTCCCTGACCACAGCGCATCGACTGCGGCGTATTGCGCGGACGGCGCGAACACCAAGACCGCGTGAATGCCGATCATCATCGCGTAGGCCCACGGCCACTCGTTGGGCGCCTCCGCCACCGACAGGCCGATCGCGATCGACTGCGCGACACCGAGCAGGGCCGCCAGCCGCACGGCGGTGCCCGTCAGCAGCAGCACAACCAAAGCAGACTCGATAACGAACACGCCCCACCCGAACAGCGTGAAGTTGGGCAGCACCAGGTGTTCGAGTAGCCAGCTGTACGGCTTCCATACCGGAAACTCAACGGCGCGGGTGGTCCAGAAATACAGGCCCCCGCGAGTTCGCTCGCCGAAGTCCGGTGGCACCTTCCACACCACGTTCTCCAGCCACATCAAGCCGGCCAACAGTCGCAGTCCCGTCAGGGCGATGTGACCGCTCTTCGCCTGCGGCGCCGGCGGCGACATCAGCACGTCGATCACCCGACGAGGGGCGACCTTGGTCATGGGTTAAGTCTCACAGCCAGCAGGGCGCGGTGTCCTGGTGTTCGCCAAACGCAGCGACGGCGCGGGCTTCGGCCCCATCACCGCCTCGGGGCGGTTGTCAGGTCACCGTTTCTCCGCGTACGCCGACCACTCGAGCTGCGACGCGCCCAGATCGCGGCCCGTCGGCCGAATGTAGTGGCTCAAGAAGTAATCAGGGCCCGCCTGCTCGAGGAGCCGCCACCCGTACTCTTCCACGAATTCCGCAGCCTCGTCGGGATCGAGACCGAAACGCCAAACCTGCTGCCGTTGCCGGAAACGCTTGTACAAGATGGCAGCGCCGTACATGTTCACCCCGTCGATGAAGTCCTTGCGGACATAGGTGAACACCAGCCGGGTCCCGGTCGGGGCGGCCTGCAGTGCGCCGAGCGTGGCCCGCACCGCGTCCTCGGTCAGGTACTGCGTCACACCTTCCCAAACGAAGAAGGTGCGGGCGTCGGTGCGGTAGCCGTGCCCGGTTAGCGTGCCGATCAGGTCGTCGTGCTCAAAGTCCAAGGGCACCAGGTGAACCGAAGCGGGCACCCCGCCGATCGCGCGCCGCAGGGCGGCCTTCTTACGCTCGATGTTGATTGGGAGGTCGACCTCGAAGACCGGAATGTCGGATCGATGAGCGAGGCGATACGCCCTGGTATCCATGCCCGCACCGAGAACGACGACGGCATCGATGTCTCCCAGGGCCTCGTCGAGCTTGTCGTCGATGTAGCGCTTGCGGCACGCGATGAGCGCCCACGAGCCGGGCACGGCCCGCTCGCCCGCTGCGATGGTCAGCCGGCGCAGCAGTGGCCAGCGCATCGCGCGCACGAGCGCCCGTTGACCGGCGGGCAAGATCGGCAGGGCCAGGTCGTCGAAGACCAGACGGCGTTCAGGCGGCTCGTACTGCTCGATGGCCGCCTGGACCATCGGACCAAAGGCGGTCTGCGCGGCCGGATTTCGCGCCATGATCAGCGTTTGTTGACGTAGCCCGCGTCCACCGGAAGTGCCACGCCGGTGATATAGCGCGCCTCATCGGATACCAGCCAGGCCACCGCTGCGGCAATGTCCTCCGGCTCGAGGACCTGAACCGGCATCGCATTACCCATGTCCGGCGGCCGTTGCGAATTGGCGATCACGTTCGCTAGCCACTGCCGGGTGTGGTCATTGTCGATCATCGCTGTGTTGACGCCGCTGGGATGGATCGAGTTGACGCGAATACTATGCGGTGCAAGGTGATTGGCATAGGCTCGCATCAATCCGACGACGCCGTGTTTTGCCGCCGTGTAGCCGAGCGAGCCTTGGTCGCCGCCTCCGATGCCGACAAGACCCGCTGAGGAGCTGGTCAGGACGATCGATCCGCCCTCACCCTGCTTGACCATCGTGTCCTTGGCGACTTCCACCGTATGGTGCACACCGGTGAGGTTGACGTCGATGACGTCTTGCCAGCCCTTGGCACCCGATTCCATCGGTGCGATACCGGCGTTGGCGACGACGATGTCGAGCCGGCCGAAGTCGTCCAGCCCGGCCTGCAAAGCCGCGGCCAGCGACTCCTGATCGCGAACGTCGGCTTGCTGTGCCACAATTCGCGCACCCGTCTCTTCGACGAGCTTGACCGTCGCGGCCAGATCGTCGGCCGTAGCCAACGGATACGGCACCGAGGCGATCTGATCGCAGATGTCGACGGCGATGATGTTCGCGCCGTCGGACGCCAGCCGAACCGCTTCCGCTCGGCCCTGACCGCGCGCAGCACCCGTGATGAATGCGACTTTGCCTGCGAGGGAAGCCATCAGGGGCGCAGCTGGCCCTTAGCCGGATCACCCGCGACGACGGGCTGCAGCATCTTGATGTCCGGTGCACCGTCGAGAAGGTCACCGACGGTGCCGAACAGCGTGGCGACCGCGGGTGCCGTGCTGTGCGTCTTCAGTGCGTCCGCGTCGGCCCACTGCTCGACGAAGACGAAGGTGCCGTCGGCCTCATGCAGCGAATACAGCTGGCAGCCCGGCTCCTCGTGGACGGCTGCGACCGCGTTGGTGCAGGCCTCGCGCACGGCGTCGACGGATTCGGGCTTGGCCTTCATGGTGGCGACGACGACAACAGGCATAGGTGCAGAACTCCTCGATGAGTGCCGAAACTGGACGAGCGTCCACCCTAGGCGATACGCGG
>Ga0075428_100002428_pt1 | contig 20239 bp, 18 predicted proteins | sample RhiMetdeltSRZDD2_FD_75291 | JGI IMG/M metagenome (GOLD analysis project Ga0075428, IMG submission 75291) | Populus rhizosphere microbial communities from Tennessee, USA - Rhizosphere MetaG P. deltoides SRZDD2 | ecosystem: Host-associated > Plants > Roots > Rhizosphere > Soil | place: USA... | reverse complement strand
CGCATGTGCCGCACTCGCGACGGCGAACGAGTCCGACCGGGCGCCGGTGCTCTCCATTGCCGCCGGGGTCTCGATCGCCGCGATCGAAGCCGCGCTCGCTCCGGGCACGCCGGTGGTCCGGGCCATGCCCAACACCCCGGCGTTGGTCGGGGCCGGCGCGGCCGCGGTCGCGCCGGGACGAGCCGCTGGTGACGACCACCTGGCGTGGGCCGAGGGCATCCTGCGGTCGGTGGGGACCGTCGTCCGGGTCGACGAGCCGTTGCTCGACGCCGTGACGGGCCTGTCGTCGTCGGGCCCGGCCTACGTGTTCCTGGTGGTCGAGGCGCTGGTCGAGGCGGGAGTCCTGGCGGGTCTGTCCCGCCCGGTCAGCGAGGCGCTGACCCACCAGATGGTGCTCGGTGCGGCGCGGCTGGTGGTCGAGTCCGGCCAGACGCCCGAGGCACTCCGGGCCGCGGTGACCTCGCCGGGGGGTACGACGGCGGCCGGCCTGCGCGAGCTGGAGCGGGCGGGGGTGCGGGCGGCGTTCCTCGATGCCGTGATGGCCGCCACCGAGCGCAGCCGGGCGCTGGGCCAGGCGTAGGGCTCCCCGACACGCCGATAGGGTCGCCTGCGCCATGGCCCCGAGGTTCGACACCATCTCCTTCCTGTCCGACTACGGCACGACCGACGAGTTCGTGGGCGTCGTGAAGTCGGTGATCCGGTCGATCGCCCCGCACGTCACGGTGGTGGACATCACCCACGAGGTGCCGCCGTACAGCGTGAAGACCGGCGCGCTGACCTTGGCCCGCAGCGTCCAGTACCTGTGCCCGGGGGTGGTGCTGGCCGTGGTCGATCCCGGTGTCGGCACCACCCGGCGGGGGGTCGCCCTCCAAGTCGGCGAAGGCGAGTCGTACCTGGTGGGCCCGGACAACGGTCTCCTGGCCCCGGCCGTCGGGCTGGTCGGCGGGGCCACAGCCGCCGTCGAGCTGGACAACCCCGACTATCAGCTACCGGCGCCCGGCGCGACCTTCGCCGGCCGGGACGTCTTCGCCCCGGCCGCGGCCCACCTCTGCGCCGGGGTTCCCCTCGAGGAGCTCGGTACCGGCATCGACACCGCCAGCCTGCTGCCCGGGGTCATGCCGCTGCCCCGGGAGGAGAGCGGTTCGCTGGTGGGTCAGGTGCTGTGGGTCGACCGTTACGGCAACTGCCAGCTCAACCTGGACCCCGAGCAGATCGAGGGCTGGGACGAGCGCGTCCAGCTGCGCTGGTCGGGCCCCCGGGCCGGCGTACGGACGGTGAAGTGGGCGACGAGCTTCGCCGCTCACGGGAGGGGTGAGGTCGGTCTGGTGGTCGACAGCTACGGCCTGCTGGCCGTGGCGGTGGCGGAGGGCTCGGCCGCCGATCTCCTGGGGTTGGAGGCGGGTGACGAGGTGGCACTCACCCCGCTGGATGGCGAGCCCGATCAGCCGGGCCGGTCCGTCCCTGTGACCCTGGAGCGCAAACCGACGTGAGACCCGGAACCACCATCGCCATCGCCGTCCTGCTGATCCTGATCCTGCTCGCCGGAACCATCCAGCTCCTCCTGGCTCTTTGAACGACCTGAGCCCGCCGGTCGGGCGGGCTCAGCGGGTCTTGTCGATGTGGGGCGGTGAGGGCGGTGAGACGGGACCTGTCTCACCGCCAACTCACGTCAGCCGGTGCGGCTGTAGCGGGCCACGGCCAGCGGTGCGAACACCGCCACGATGGCCGCCGACCAGACGAGGGACAGGATCACCCAGTGCCCGGTCGAGTGGGCGAGACCGGCCGCGTCGGCTCCGCCCAGGGTCAGCGACCGGACGGCGTTGACCATGATCGTGATGGGCTGGTTGTTCGCGATCGGCTGCATCCAGCCCGGCATGCTCTCGACCGGCACGTAGGCGCTGGACACGAAGGTGAGCGGGAACACCAGCAGGGACATGCCCTGCGCGGCCTGGGCGTTGCCGGCCACCAGGCCCATGCAGACGAACACCCAGATGAAGGCGAAGGCGAACACCACCGTCAAGCCGAAGGCGCCCAGCGCCTCGGTCGCGGTGCCGTGGATCCGGAAGCCGACCAGGAACCCGATGGCGGTCGTGACCGCCAGGCCCCAGGTCTGCATGCCGGTGTCGGCCAGGACCCGTCCACTGACCAGCGCCCAGCGAGGCACCGGCAAGGACCGGAGGCGGTCGAAGAACCCCTGCTCGAGGTCCTCGGCGACCCCGGCCGCCGTGGTCATGCCCCCGAACAGGACGCTGGTGGTCACGAAGCCCGGGATCAGGAAGTCGACGTAGGAGATCCCGTCGCCCGGCTGGATCGCGCCGCCGAACACGTACCGGAAGATCAGCAGGAACATCGCGCCCTGCACGGTCCCCAGGACGATCAGCTGTGGCGTGCGGATGAACTTGCGTGCGGTTCGCAGCGCGACCGACACCGTGGTCGCGACGGCACTGGCCGGCCGTTGGGGCGCCGGTGCGATCTCGGCGCCGGGGTGGGTGAAGGCGATGGCGGACATGGTTTGGTCTCCTCCTCGATCAGTCGTCGGTCGTCAGTTGTCAGTCGCCGATGGGTCGTCGATGGGGGCGCCGGTCAGGGTCAGGAACACCTCGTCCAAGGTCGGGCGGCGCAGGGCGATGTCCTCGACGGTGACGTCGGTGCTGTCCAGGGCCCGCACGGCTTCCCGCATGGCGGCCGTCCCGCCGTCGGCAGGGACGGTGACCCGGCGGGTCCCCTCGTCGATGCGGGGCGCCTCGGCGCCCAGCGGTGCCAGGACCCCGGCCAGGACGGGGAGGTCGGTCGCGTCGTGCGCATGGATCTCGATGACGTCGCGCCCGCCCTTCGTCTTCAGCTCGTCCGGCGTGCCCTCGGCGATGACCCGGCCGTGGTCGATGATCACGATCTGCTGGGCCAGGTGGTCGGCCTCGTCGAGGTACTGGGTGGTCAGGAGCACGTCGGTGCCCCGGGCGACGAGGGCCTTGATGGCGTCCCACAGCTCGATGCGGCTGCGGGGGTCGAGGCCGGTGGTCGGCTCGTCGAGCAGCAGCAGGCGGGGTGAGCCGACCAGGCTGGCGCCGAGGTCGACCTTGCGGCGCATGCCGCCGGAGTACGTGCGGACCAGGCGGTCGGCGGCGTCGGCCAGGCCGAGCTGCTCGAGGACGGCGCCTGCGCTCCGCTCGGCCGTCGCCCGGTCGTGGCCGAACAGCCGGGCGATCATGTGGAGGTTCTCGCGCCCGGTCATGGCCTCTTCGACCGCTGCGTACTGCCCGGCGAGGCCGATCATTCGCCGCACCTGGTCGGGGTGACGGGTCACGTCGACGCCGTTGACCCGGAGCGTTCCGCTCGTCGGTCGGAGCAGCGTGGCGATGGTGCGGACGAAGGTGGTCTTGCCGGCACCGTTCGGTCCGAGCACCGCCACGACCTGGCCGCTGTCGGCCACCAGGTCGAGCCCGGCGAGGGCTTCGACCTTGCCGAAACGCTTGGTCAGCCCCTGGGCTTCCACGATCGGCGTGGGGGATGTCATCACTGGTCCTCCTCTTCTTCGGGGATGTCGGGGATGTCGCGCGAGGGGTCGTCAGAGAACGGCTCGCGGGGATCGTCCGGGTCGGTCAGCTCGATGTGCCAGGTGCGGTCGCCGGACTCGTGCCAGACCCGCCATTCGGCGAGCCCCTCGAGCTGCTCGGATTCGATGTCCGCGATCAGCAACCGGATCCAGTCGAGCTCGGCCCGCTGCAGGGCGACCTGGTACTCCTCCTCCAGCAGGAACAGCCGCGGGAGGCCCCGCTTCTGGATGCTGGCCAGTAGCGCCTCGGCCTGGTCGAGGTGGAGCTCGAGGGCACCGCACCGCTGGCGGAGCAGGCGCGCCACCTCGTCGGGCGGCAGCGCGGGCATCAACGACAACCCCGCCTCGAACTGCAGGTACTCCTTGACGGGCACCATGAGCAGGTCGGCGAGCCACTCGTGCATCTCGGCCCGGCCCCGCTCGGTGATGTCGTAGATGGTGCGCTCGGGCCGGCGGCCCTCCCGCACCGTTTCGATGGCCTTGATGAGGCGCCGCCGCTCCAGGCCCGCGACGACGCTGTAGAGCGAGCCGAAGTTCAGCCGGACACTCTGGTCCTTGGCCCGCAGCCGCAGGGTCTGCGAGATCTCGTAGGGGTGCATCGGCTTCTCGTACAGGCAGGTCAGCACGGCGAGAGCCAGCGGGTTGGAACGGGATCTCCGTGGCATACGGCCGAGAATACTCTAAATAGAGTAGTTGGCAAGGGGTATTCGGTGTGGAGTGTGTCACACGCCGTCGGGCACGCGTGGTGGCCTCCTGCTTGACTGGCGGCGTGAACCTGGCTCAGGTCATCGAACGCCACCCGGACGACGCCGTCGCGTTGGTGGCCCACGGCCGGCACACGACCTACGGCGAGCTGCGGGACCAGGTGACCCGGTTGCGCAGCGGGCTCGCGGGCCTCGGCCTCGGCCCCGACGACCGGGTCGCGCTCGTCGCGGCCAACAACCGGCTGTTCGTGGTGGGCTACCTGGCCGTCCTGGGCCTCGGCGCCGTGGCGGTGCCGCTCAATCCGCTCAGCCCACCGCCCGAGATCCAGCGCGAGCTGGCCGGGGTGGACGCCCGGGCCGTCGTGGTCGGCCCGGCCGCCGCCCGGACCACCGCCCATCTCGACCGGTCGGCGCTACCCGGTCTGGAGCACGTCATCGCACCGCTCGGGGTCGACGTGAAGGGCGCGGTCTCGCTCCACGACCTGGACACCGGCAACGCCGCCCCGGTCGCCGAGCGAGGCGCAGACGACGTCGCCGTGCTGGTGTTCACCAGCGGAACGGCCGGCCCGCCCCGGGCGGCCATGCTGACCCACGGGAACCTGCTGGCCAACATCGACCAGGTGCAGTCGGCGCCCGGTGGCCAGGTGGCGAGCGACATCGTCCTGGGTGTCCTGCCGATGTTCCACATCTACGGCCTGAACATGGTGCTCGGGCTGTCGCTGGCCGTCGGCAGCCGGGTGGTCCTGGTGGAGCGCTTCGATCCCTACACGACCCTCGAGACCGTCAGCACCGAAGGCGTCACGATCATCGCCGGCGTGCCTGCCATGTGGACGGCCTGGGCGTCGCTCCCGGGTCCGCTGCCGGGCAGCTTCTCGTCGGTGCGGCTCGCGACGTCGGGCGCCGCCCCGCTCGATCCGCTGGTCCGCCGGACAGTGCGCGAGCGGTTCGACCTGGCGGTCACCGAGGGCTACGGGTTGACCGAGGCCTCGCCCGCTGTCACCTCCGGGCTCGGCGTCGACGCCCCGGACGGCAGCATCGGCGTGCCCCTGCCCGACGTCCAGCTGCGGCTGGTCGACGCGGCCACCGGTGACGACGCGCTGATCGGCGATCCGGGCGAGATCTGGGTGCGCGGCCCGAACGTGTTCGCCGGCTATTGGAGCGACCCGGAGGCGACCGCGACCGCGCTCACCCCCGACGGCTGGCTGCGGACCGGTGACGTGGGCGTGGTGGACGACCGGGGCTTCCTGTTCCTGGTGGACCGGGCCAAGGACGTCATCATCGTGTCGGGCTTCAACGTGTACCCGGCCGAGGTGGAGGAGATCCTGGTGACCCACCCCGGCATCGCCCAGGCGGCGGTGGTCGGCGTCCCCCATCCCCATTCCGGCGAGGCGGTGACGGCCCACGTCGTCCCGGTCCCCGACGGCGACGACCTGGACGAGGACGACGTCATCGCGTTCTGCGCACAGCGCCTGGCCCGCTACAAGTGCCCGGACAAGGTGGTCGTCGTCGAGCAGCTCCCGCACGGTCCCGCCGGGAAGCTGCTCCGCCGCGCCGTCCACTGACCGGCCTGGCGCACCCGGTCGGGCACTTGTGAGCCGCGGAACAAGCGGCGTTAGTGTGCGGGCCGTATGGTCGACCGACCAGGCCGCAGTACGGGACGCAATGCGGGCCACAGTGGAGGCCAGCAGGGTCGCAGGCCCAAGCGGAGGATCCCCGAGGCCACCGTTGCCCGCCTTCCCCTGTATCTGCGGAGCCTGCTCGAGGTGGCCGACGGCGGCGCTCCGACGATCTCGTCCGAGCGCCTGGCCGAGCTGTCGGGCGTGAACGCCGCCAAGGTGCGCAAGGACCTCAGCTACCTCGGGAGCTACGGGACCCGCGGCGTCGGCTACGACGTCGAGTACCTGCTGTTCCAGATGAGCCGCGAGCTCGGCCTGACCAGCGACTGGCCGGTGGTCATCGTGGGTCTCGGCAACCTGGGCCACGCGCTCGCCAACTACGGCGGGTTCTCCGAGCGGGGGTTCCCGATCGCGGCCCTGGTCGACGCCGACGACCGGGTCGTCGGTACCTCGATCAACGGGGTCGAGGTCCGCCACGTCGACGAGCTCCCGGCGCTGGTCGCCGAGCACGGCATCGCCATCGGCATCATCGCGACGCCGGCCCATGCAGCGCAGGAGGTCGCCGACCGGCTGGTGGAGGCCGGCGTGACCTCGGTGCTGAACTTCGCGCCCACCATCCTGGCCGTGCCCGACGAGGTCTCGTTGCGGAAGGTCGACCTCGCGGTCGAGCTGCAGATCCTGAGCTTCTACCAGCGGCGCAAGGGTGACGGCGCCCTGGCCGGCCGGGCCGGGGCCGGGGCCGGGTCCAGCCCGCCGGGGCCGGTGGTCCCCGGGGCGGGAGCACCCGTCGGCCCGTCGCCCAACTGATCGGCGCCCCGGGCAGGACATGCCGGTCGACACGCCGCTGTACCCGGTCAACCTCTCGGTCGCCGGGCGTCGGTGCCTGGTGGTCGGCGGCGGTGCCGTGGCGGGGCAGAAGGTGCGGGGTCTGGTGGCCGCTGGCGCCGAGGTCACGGTGGTGGCCCCGGAGATCGCGGACGAGATCGCCGCCCTCGGGGTGCGCTGCGAGTGGCGCCCCTACCGGCGGCCGGAGGCAGGCGACTACCGGCTGGTCGTGGTGGCGACCGGTGACCCGGAGGTGAACCAGCAGGTCTACGACGATGCCGAGGCGGCCGGTGTGTGGATCAACAGCGCCGACGATCCGGCCCGCTGCAGCTTCACCCTGCCGGCGGTGGTCCGGCAGGGCCGGCTCACGGTGACCGTGGCCACCGGCGGGCACAGCCCGGCGCTCGCCGCGTGGCTCCGCGACCGCCTCGAAGCCGAGCTGGGGCCGGAATACGACCGGCTCATCGGCGTGTTGGCCGACGTGCGGAGCGAGATCCAGACCACCGGCCGCGCGACCGAGAGCCTCGATTGGCGAGGCGCATTACAGTCGGGAATCCTGGAACTCGTCCGAGCTGGTCGGATCGAAGAGGCCAAGGAGCGCTTGCGCGCGTGTCTGTCGTCGTCATCGGATTGAACCACCGCACCGCACCGCTCGACCTGCTCGAGCGGATGGCGATCAGCGACGGTCAGCTGCCCAAGGCCCTCCACGACCTGACGACCCGGGACAACCTCAGCGAGGCCGTGGTCCTCGCGACCTGCAACCGGATCGAGGTCTACGCGGTCGCCGAGCGGTTCCATGGCGCTTACCGCGACATCCGCAGCTTCTTCGCCGACCTGTCGTTCCTGCCGCCCGAGGACTTCAGCGATCACCTCTACGTCCACTACGACTCCGCCGCGGCGGCGCACCTGTTCGCGGTGACGTCCGGGCTCGATTCGGTGGTGCTCGGCGAGAGCGAGGTCCAGGGCCAGGTCAAGCAGGCGTGGGAGCAGGCACGAGCCGAGGGCACGTCGGGCAAGGCGCTCAACCTGCTGTTCCGCCACGCCGTCCGCGCGGGCAAGCGGGCGCGCACCGAGACCGGCATCGCCCGTGGCACCGCCTCGGTGTCCCAGGCGGCCGTCGCGATGGCCACCGATCGGCTCGGCCCGCTCGACAGCAAGGTCGTGATGGTGGTCGGGGCCGGCGAGATGGGCGAGGGCATGGTCCGGGCGCTGATCGGGGCTGGTGTCGGCGAGGTGCGGGTCGTGAACCGCACCCGCAGCCGCGCCGAGGACCTCGCGGCCCGGGTCGGGGGGCGGGCCGTCCCCCTGCTCGATCTGCCCGGTCAGCTGGCGGAGGTCGACCTGCTGCTGACCTCGACCGGGTCGCGCAGCGCCATGATCGAAGCCGCCGACGTCGAGCCGGTGATCCGGCACCGCGGTGGCCGTCCGCTGCTGGTGGTCGACATCGCGGTTCCTCGCGACGTCGACGCTGCTGTCGGCGCCCTCGATGGCGTGACGCTGCTCGACATGGAGGACCTGCAGAGCTTCGTCGAGCGGGGCGTCGCCGAGCGCCGCAAGGAGGTGGCCCGGGTCCAGGCCATCCTCGACGTCGAGCTCGAGACCTACCTCGCCGCCACGTCGGCCCGCGAGGTATCGCCCGCCGTGGTCGCCATGCGTAGCCGGGCCGAGGAGGTGCGCTCGGCCGAGCTGATCCGGTTCCAGAGCCGTCTGGCCTACCTCGAGCCGTCCGAGCTGGAGGCGGTCGAGGCCCTGACCCGCAGCATCGTGGCCAAGCTGCTGCACGAGCCGACGGTGGTCCTCAAGGGGGCCGCCGGCACCGCCCGCGGCGACCGCCTGCTGGGCGCGCTGCGCGAGCTGTTCGGCATCGAAGGCGTCGAGGGCAGTGAGGCCGCCCAGGCGCCCCCGGGTCCCCAGAGCACGGCGGACACCCGGTCGGAGACCGAGCACTAGTGCCACAGCGCCTTCGGGTGGCAACCCGGGGTTCCGCGCTCGCCCGCTGGCAGGCCGAGCACATCGTGGACCTCCTGCGGGCTGCCGACCGGTCCCTCGAGATCGAGCTGGTCCTCATCGACACCGAGGGCGACCAGCGCCAGGACGTGCCCATCTGGGAGCTGGGTGGCAAGGGGGTCTTCGCCAAGCAGATCCAGGCGGCCGTGCTCGACGAGCGGGCCGACATCGCTGTGCACTCCGCCAAGGACCTCCCCAGCGCCACCCCTGAGGGGCTGGTCATCGCGGCGGTGCCCGAGCGGGCCGATCCCCGGGATGTGCTGGTCGGGTGCAAGCTCGCTGACCTCCCCGAGGGCGGCGTGGTGGCGACGGGATCCCTACGACGCCGGGCCCAGCTGGCCCACCTCCGGCCCGACCTGCGGTTCGAGGGGCTGCGGGGCAACATCCCCACCCGCCTCGAGAAGGCCAGCCAGTTCGACGCGATCGTCCTCGCAGCCGCGGGCCTCGACCGGCTGGGTCGGGGTGACCAGGTGGCCGAGCGCCTGTCGCACGAGGTGATGCTGCCCCAGGTCGGGCAAGGCGCGCTGGCGGTGGAGTCCCGCCGCGACGACTACGACGTCCGGCCGCTGGTCGAGCGGATCGAGCACGCGGCGACCCGGGCCTGCGTCGACGCCGAGCGGGGCTTCCTGGCCGAGCTGGGCGGCGACTGCTCCCTGCCCGCTGCGGCGCACGCGACGTTGGCCGGCGAGGGGCTGCGGGTGGAGGGGATGATCGCGAGCCCCGACGGTCGGGCGCTCCTGCGCGCCGACGCGACGGGTCCTGCATCGGCCGGCGCAGCCCTCGGGCGCTCCCTCGCCAACCACCTGCTCGAGGATCTCGGGGGAGCCGCCATCCTCGCCGGGGGCTGAGGCTCCGCGGTCCCCTCTGGCCGGTGGCGGACGCCGTTACTCTCGGAACGGTGACCGTCTATCTCGTCGGGGGCGGGCCGGGTGACCCCGGACTGCTGACCGTGCGTGCCCTCGAGGTGCTCCAGCGGGCCGACGTGGTCGTCTACGACCGGTTGTCCCAGGAATCGCTCCTCGACCTGGCGCCGGCCACCGCCGAGTGCATCGACGTCGGCAAGGCTCCCGGCCACGCCCGCCGCACCCAGGACGAGATCAACGCGCTGCTGGTCGAACGGGGCAAGAGCGGTCAGACCGTGGTGCGGCTCAAGGGCGGCGATCCGTTCCTGTTCGCTCGGGGTGGCGAGGAGGCCCAGGCGCTGCTGGCCGCGGGCGTCGACTTCGAGGTGGTGCCCGGCGTCACCTCGGCCATCGCCGTACCGGCCTACGCGGGCATCCCCGTGACGCTGCGGCACTCGTCGACCAGCGTCACCATCGTCACCGGCCACGAGGAGCCCGGCGCCGGCGACGAGGGCACGGTCGACTGGCGGGCGGTGGCCCAGGTCGGCGGCACGATCGTGATCCTCATGGGCGTGGCGCGCATCGGGCGGATCGCCGCGGCGCTGATGGCCGGGGGGCGCTCGCCCGACACGCCGGTCGCGGCGGTCCAGTGGGGGACGCGACCCGAGCAGCGCACGGTCCGGGCCACCCTCGGCACCATCGCGCACCAGGACCTGGCCACGCCGTCGGTGATCGTGGTCGGCGACGTCGCGGCCTGCGACCTGACCTGGTTCGAGAAGCGGCCCCTGTTCGGTCGCCGGGTCGTGGTCACCCGGGCCCGGGAGCAGGCCTCCGAGCTGGTGTCCAAGCTCGTGGCGCTGGGTGCCGAAACGGTCGAGGTCCCCGCGATCGAGGTCCGGGAGTCGACCGACGGGGGTGCGGCCCTGCGGCAGGCGGCGGCTGAGCTGCGCCGCTACGACTGGGTCGTCCTGACCTCGCCGAACGGGGCGCGCGCCCTGTTGGTGGCGCTGCGCACCCAAGGGCTCGACGCTCGGGGCTTCGGCGATGCCCGGGTGGCGGCCATCGGCCCCGGCACCGCCGATGCGCTGGCGGCGGGCAACGTGCTGGTCGACCTGGTGCCGGCGGAGTTCGTCGCCGAGTCGCTGGTCGAGGCCTTCCCCGACGCCCCCGCCCGCCGCCGCCCGGGACGGGTCCTGCTGGTCCGGGCCGCGGTCGCCCGGGACGTGCTGCCCGAAGGCCTACGGGCCCGGGGCTGGGAGGTCGACGTGGTCCAGGCCTACCGCACGGAGGCGGCGCCGATCGACGACCGGCGGCGGGTGAGCCTCGCGACGGCCGACCTGATCACCTTCACCTCCTCGTCCACCGTCACCCGGTTCCTCGACGCGGCAGGGCGCGAGAGCCTGCCACCGGTGGTGGCCACCATCGGCCCCGTCACCTCGGCCACGGCCCGCGAGCGGGGCGTCCGGGTCGACATCGAGGCCGAGGTCCACAGCATCGACGGGCTGATCGACGCCATCCTGGGCTGGGTCGCCGCGCAACCGCCGCGTCGGTCCTAGTCACGCCTCCCGGTGGTGGGCTGTGGTTGACTGTGAGCCACCTGTCACGCCGTCATCGACCGTGCTAGACGAGACCGGGTGGGAAACGTGCCGCTGTTGAGCGTCGAGAACGTGGGGGTGCGGTTCGGCGGAGTCGTCGCGCTGGACGACCTGTCGTTCACCATCGATCCCGGCCAGATCTGCGCTCTCATCGGCCCCAACGGCGCTGGGAAGACGACCCTGTTCAACGTGATCAGCCGGCTCTACCAGCCCGATCACGGGCGGGTGGTGTTCGACGGGCGGGATCTGCTGGGCGTGCCCGCCCATCGGATCGTCCGCCTGGGCGTGGCCCGGACCTTCCAGAACGTCGCGCTGTCGCCAGCGCTCTCGGTCCTCGACAACGTGGTCACCGGGGGCCACGCCCGCGGTCGGGTCGGCTTCGGCCGGGCCGTTGTCGGATGGGGGACCTTCGGGGGTGAGGCGCGGCTGCGGCGCGAGGCCTGCGACCTCCTGGAGCGGCTCTCGTTGGCGCACCTCGCCCATCGCCCGGCTGCGGGGCTCCCCTTCGGCACGCTCAAGCGGGTCGAGCTGGCCCGGGCTCTGGCCGCGCACCCCAAGCTGCTCATGCTGGACGAGCCGGCCAACGGGCTGACCCACAGCGAGGTCGACGAGCTCGCCGCCACCTTGCGCCAGATCCGCGACCAGTTCGGCCTGACCATCCTCCTGGTCGAGCACCACATGGCCATGGTGATGTCGATCTCGGAGCACATCGTGGTGCTCGACTTCGGCCGCAAGATCGCCGACGGGACGGCGGACGAGGTCCGCAACGACCCCAAGGTGATCGAGGCCTACCTGGGGGCGCCCGCGTGACGGCACTCCTGGAGATGCGCGGCGTCTCGGGGGGCTACGGCCCGGTGCAGGTCCTCCGGGGCGTCGACCTGACGGTGGAGGAGGGCCACGTGGCCGTGGTGCTCGGGGCCAACGGCGCCGGCAAGACCACCACCCTGCGGGCCATCAGCGGGATGATCCGCTGCGGCGGCGAGATCCTGTTCGGCGGCCAGCCTCTCCAGGGCCGGCGACCCGAGGCCGTCGCCCGCCGCGGCATCGCCCACGTTCCTCAGGGCCGCGGCACCTTCATCGACCTGAGCGTGGAGGACAACCTGCGCCTGGGGGCCACCGGCCGCCGCGACAACGGCGTGGGCGCCGATCTCGCGCACTGGTACGACGTGTTCCCCTCGCTCGGCAGCCGCCGACACCAGCAGGCCGGCAGCATGAGCGGTGGCGAGCAGCAGATGCTCGCGCTGGCCCGGGCGATGATGGCCCGGCCCCGGCTCCTGCTGCTCGACGAGCCGTCGCTCGGCCTGGCGCCGCTGGTGACCCGCGAGCTGTTCAGCCGGCTCGGCGAGCTGAACCGAGAGGAGGGCTTGACCATCCTGGTGGTCGAGCAGAACGCCAACCTGGCGCTGGACATCGGCCACTGGGGCTACGTGTTGGAGACCGGCCGCATCGTCGTGCAGGGGTCGGCCGAGACGCTGCAAGGTGACGAAGCGGTGCGGCGGGCCTACCTCGGGTTCTGAAGGCGGCGAGGCGGAGACCGGCGGAAGCAGGAGGACGAAGGAAGACCGTGCAGCTGTTCGTCTCACAGGTCCTCAACGGCATCGGCTACGGCGTCGTCTACGGCTCGGTGGCCCTGGCCCTGGTGTTGATCTTCCGGGTCACCGGCGTCCTCAACTTCGCCCAGGGCGAGATGGCGCTGTTCTCGACCTACGTCAGCTGGAAGCTCACCACCACCGGCATGCCGGTGGCGCTGGCCATCGCGCTGTCGATGGTCATCGCCTTCATCGGCGGTGCCCTCATCGAGCGGGTGTTCATCCGACCCGTCGAGGGCCGTAGCCCGCTCAACGTGGTCATCGTGACCCTGGGCATGTTCCTGGCCATCAACTCGCTGACCCAGCTGGTCTTCGGCACGGATCCCCAGCAGATGCCGTCGCCCTTCCCGTCCGGGAGCATCGAGCTGTTCTCGTCGGGTGGGGAGTCGATCGAGGTCAGCAAGAGCACCATCGGGCTGATCGTCGTGCTGCTGGTGGAGTGTGCCGCGCTGTGGTTCCTGCTCCAGCGGACCCGGCTCGGCCTGCGGCTGCGCGCCGTCGCCTCGAACCCGGACTCGGCGCGCCTGGTCGGGATCAACTCCGGCGCCATGCTGATGCTGGGCTGGGGTCTCGCGGCGGCCCTCGGCGCCCTGGCAGGCTCGCTGGTGGCGTCCAAGCAGACGGCCTTCGACGCCTCGCTGATGCAGATCATCCTGGTCTACGCGTTCGCCGCGGCCGCGCTCGGGGGGTTCGAGAGCCTCATCGGCGCCGTCGTCGCCGGGCTGATCGTGGGCGTGGCCTACACCTTGACCATCCAGTACATCGATGCCCTGGACGGCATCGAGCTCGTGATGCCCTTGGGCCTGATCCTCGCGGTCCTGCTGGTGAAACCCAACGGACTGTTCGGTCGACGAACGGTGGAGCGGGTCTGATGGCGGGGCCGAGCGTCAACGACGCCACACCCGGCCCCGAGCCGGAGGACGCCGCCCCCGGCGAGGACGCTGCCCCCGCCGCTCCCCGTCCGCTTGGGCCGCCGCTGTACCCGCCGCTGGCGCCGACCGTCATCACCTTGCGGGTGATCTTCGGGGTCCTGCTGGCCGCAGCCGTGCTGTACGCACCGATCTACTTCACGCCCCAGAACAACCGGATCCTGTCCCAGGCCATCTACCTCGCCGTCGCCGCGATGGGCTTGAACCTGCTCACCGGGTTCAACGGGCAGATCTCCATCGGCCACGGCGCGTTCTTCGCCGTCGGCGCGTTCACCACGGCGATCCTGATGGTCGACCACAACTGGACCTTCGAGGCCACCATCCCCATCGCTGCGGTCCTCGCCGGTACGGTCGGCCTGCTGGTCGGGTTCCCCGCCTTACGGGTCCGCGGCCTGTACCTGGCATTGGTGACCCTGGGGCTGGCCGTCCTCGCGCCGCAGGTTGCAAACAAGTACGTCCACGGCACGGGTGGGCGCCCGCTCCTGCAGCCGAGGCGCAGCGAGTTCAGTTCGCTGCTGACGTTCCTCGACGACGACCAGTGGATGTACTACCTGTGCCTGGCCATCGCGGCCCTGTTGTTCTTCGTGGCCTGGAACCTCGTGCGATCGCGGGTGGGGCGGGCCATGGTGGCCTGTCGTGACGAGGAGCTGGCGGCCTCGACGCTCGGGGTCAACCTCGCGGGTACCAAGGTCGGGACGTTCGCGATCAGCGCCGCGTACGCGGGGATCGCAGGCTCGCTGTCGGTGATGGTCGACCGGCTGGCCGACGGCACCAACCCGGTCCTCTACTTCCAGCGCTCGATCGAGTTCCTGGTCGCCGTCGTCATCGGTGGGGCAGCCACCATGTTCGGGCCCATCGTCGGTGCGGTCCTGCTGGTCCTGCTGCGCCGCAACACCCAGGACCTCCTCGAGGGTCAGAAGGCCCAGGTGCTGTCCCCCGCGCTGTATGGCGCGGCGTTGATGGCGATCGTCTACGTGCTCCCCGAAGGGGTGGTCGGAGGTGTCCGACGACTGGTGGCGCGGGTGGCCCGGCAGCAGCCCGTCGCAACGGCCCAGCCCCCGTCTTCCCCCACTCCAGAGCCAGCCTAGGAGGCTCACGACATGATGATGCGTTCCGTGCACTCGTCGCCGCCGCGCCCTTGGTCCCGAAGGGGGCGGTCGCTCCTGTCCCTCTCGGTCGTGCTGGTGCTCCTCACCGCGGCGTGCAGCCAGCGCGACGACGACTCCGCTGGCCCGTCCGAGAACGGCGAGGGGGGCGGTGGCAGCAGCACCATCGACACCTCGAACTGCACGACGGACCCCACGGCCGAGATCGAGGGCGACACCATCAAGTTCGTGTCCAGCTATCCCCAGTCCGGCGTGACAGCGCCGTTCGCTGAGATCGGCGTCGGCTGGCAGGCCTACTTCGACATGGTCAACGCCGAGGGTGGGGTCGAGATCGCGGGCAACACGTACCAGCTCGAGTGGGAGACCAAGGACGACCAGTACGACGCGGCCCAGACCGCGTCGAACATCGACGAGCTGGTCGGCACGGACGGCGAGAACGCCTTCGCCGTGTTCAGCGTGGTCGGGACGGCCAACAACCTGGCCATCCGTGACTCGCTGGCCGACCTCTGCGTGCCCAACGTGTTCGCCGCGACCGGCGCGCCGGCTTGGGGCGACCCCGACTACCCGTGGACCATCGGCTCGACGCTGTCGCCCTACAGCCTCGAAGCCCAGGTGTTCTTCGAGCTCCTGCAGGACCAGAAGCCCGACGCGCGGGTCGCGATGCTGGTCCAGGACGACGACTTCGGCCGGGCTTACCAGGAGACCTTCGAGGCCCTGATCGCGGACACCGACATCGAGCTGACCCAGGTCGAGACGTACCAGGCCGGCATCCAGGTCGACGTCTCGGCCCAGATGACCAGCCTCGCGTCCAGCGACGCCGACGTCTTCTTCGACGGCGCCACGCTGCTGGCCTGTCCCGATGCCCTGACCCGAGCCGCCAACGCCAACTGGCAGCGCGAGATCACCTGGGTCTCGTCCACCTGCCTGTCCAAGACCCTCATGGGGCTGGCCGGCGCGGCCGGTGACGGCGTCTACAGCATCGCCAACGTCATGGATCCGCAGTCCCCGGACTTCGCGGACAGCCAGGCGATGCAGCAGTACCGCGACCAGGTCGAGTCGTCCTTCCCGGGCACCGATACCGACAACGGCATCGTCGCCTACGGCTGGACCCAGGCAGCGGTGCTGGTGCAGGCCATGGAGGACGCCGAGGCGCCGACCCGGCTGGCGGTCATGGAGTCGGTCCACAACCTGGACCTCGGCGACGACGTCGGGCTGCTGCTCCCGGGCACCGGCGTGCTCACCAACAGCGGCGACGACGACAACTTCATGGGCGAGCGGGTCAACCTCGTCCAGTACACCTTCGCCGAGACCCACTTCGCGACGGTCGGCGACGTCTACGACTTCGAGGGCCAGACCCCCGACTTCACGCCGTCGGACCTCATCAGCAGCGGCTGACGTCCTCCGGAGGTCGTCCGAGGAGGGACAGGAGCGGAGGCTCACGCATCACTTCTGTCCCTCTTCGAGTCCTCTTAGGGTCGAGGGATACGATCGGCCGCGTGAGCTTTCCTCAGCGCAGACTGCGCCGGCTGCGGCGGACGCCGGCTCTACGTCGACTGGTGGCCGAGACGACGGTCTCGGTCGACGACCTCGTGGCCCCGCTGTTCGTCCGGGAAGGCATCGACCAGCCGCGGCCCATCAGCTCGTTGCCTGGCGTCGTCCAGCACACCCGGGAGTCCCTCCGCAAGGAGGTCCACGAGCTGGCCGATCTGCGGATCCCGGCCGTGGTGCTGTTCGGCGTCCCGGCGATCAAGGACCCCATCGGCTCCGGGGCCTGGGACCCGGAGGGCATCGTCCAGCTGGCGCTGGCGGACCTGCGGTCCGATCTCGGTGACCAGATCGTGCTCATCGCCGACCTCTGCCTCGACGAGTACACCGACCACGGCCACTGCGGGGTCCTGACCGACGAGGGCGAGGTCGACAACGACGCGACCCTCGTCCTCTACCAGCAGGCGGCCGTGGCCCAGGCCGAGGCGGGAGCCGACGTGGTCGCGCCCTCGGGGATGATGGACGGCCAGGTGGCCGCCATCCGCGACGGCCTCGACGACGCCGGGTTCGACTCGGTCGCCATCCTCGCTTACGCCGCGAAGTACGCATCGGCGCTGTACGGCCCGTTCCGCGAGGCGGTCGACGTCAGCATCGCCGGCGGCGGCAACCGCAAGGGCTACCAGCAGGATCCCCGCAACGGCCGCGAGGCCCTAGAGGAGATCCGGGCCGACCTCATGGAGGGGGCCGACATGGTGATGGTGAAGCCCGCCGTCGCCTACCTCGACGTGATCGCGGCGGCGCGGGCCGAGGTCGACGTGCCGCTGGCCGCCTACCACGTCTCGGGCGAGTACGCGATGGTCCGGGCCGCCGCCGAGCAGGGCTGGATCGACGGGCCGGCGGTCATGCTCGAGCACCTGACCGCCATCCGCCGGGCCGGCGCCGACATCATCCTCACCTACGCCGCCCGGGACTTCGCCGAGTCGCAGCTCCGCCTGTGAGCCCGTCGATCGACGTGACCGCCGCGACCAGCGCTGCCAACGACGCGCTCTTCCGGCGCGCCAACGCGGTCATCCCCGGCGGTGTGAACAGCCCGGTCCGGGCGTTCCGCACCGTCGGCGGTACGCCCTACTTCGTCGCCCGTGGCGAGGGCCCCTACGTCTGGGATGCCGCGGGGACCCGCTACCTGGATCTGGTCCAGTCGTACGGGGCGATCATCGCCGGCCATGCCCACCCGGTCATCGTGGAGGCCGTCCAGCGCGCGGCGCAGGACGGCACGAGCTTCGGCGCTCCCACCGAGCGCGAGGTCCTCCTCGCCGAGGCCATCTGCGAGCGGGTCCCGTCGTGCGAGCAGGTCCGCCTGGTGTCCAGCGGCACCGAGGCGACGATGTCGGCCATCCGGCTGGCCCGCGGCTTCACCGGCCGGCCCGAGGTGGTCAAGTTCGCGGGCCACTACCACGGCCACGGCGACCTGCTCCTGGCCGAGGCCGGTAGCGGGCTCGCGACGCTCGGGCTCCCGGCGTCGGCGGGGGTGACCGAGGGCGCCGTGGCCGACACGGTGGTCCTTCCCTACAACGAGATCCCTCGCCTCCCTGACCGGACGGCCTGCGTCATCGTCGAGCCGATCGCCGCCAACATGGGTCTGGTCCCACCCCAGCCGGGGTTCCTGGAGGAGCTGCGGGCCGAGTGCGACCGGGTCGGTGCCCTGCTGGTCTTCGACGAGGTGATCACCGGCTTCCGGGTCGCCCGGGGTGGAGCGCAGGAGCTGTACGGCGTGACCCCCGACCTCACCACCCTCGGGAAGGTCATCGGCGGAGGCCTCAACGTCGGCGCCTACGGCGGGCGGGCTGACATCATGGCGATGGTGGCGCCGCTGGGCCCCGTCTACCAGGCGGGCACGCTGTCCGGGAACCCGCTGGCGACGGCCGCGGGGCTCGCGGCGCTGAGCCTGCTCGACGACGCCGCGTACGAGACCCTCCGCAAGACGGCCGAGACGCTGGCCGGGCACCTGCGGTCCGGGCTCGCGGCCTGTGGCATCGAAGCCCAGGTGCCGGTGGTGGCGTCGCTGGTCGGGCTGTACCTCGGCGAGCAGGTCCCGACCAACTACGCCGAGGCCCAACGCACGGACGAAGCAACCTACGCCCGGGTCTTCCACACCCTGCTCGACCGGGGCGTCGCGATCGCGCCCGGGGCCTACGAGGTCCTGTTCCCCGGGCTCACCCACACCGACGAGGTGCTCGAGGACGTGGGCCGGGCCCTGGTCCCGGGCTGATCAGTCGCCCCGGTCGGCGGAGCCGCCGCTCCCCTGGAGGGGGTGGAGCGTGCAGTCCCAGGTGTCGATGGACACCGCCACGGTCGGGTAGGTGTCCATGAAGTCCAAGCGGCACTCGATGTCGTTCACCAGCAGGCCCGCGCCCACGGTGGGGTTCCACCGGCCGGTCGTGGCTTCGTTGGGGACGTCGGGGGCGAACAATCGGAGGGAGACCAGCCCGTTCACCGCGGTGGCGGCGACCACCAGCCAGAGGAAGCGCCGCGTGTTGCGGCGCGAGGCCGCCAGCCACAGCAGCAACGTCAGCAGGCTGGGCAGGAGGTGGGCGCCCTTCCACGGCAGCTGGAAGAACAGCAGCTCGGTGACCACGAACCCCAGCACGCCGAAGCGGAGCAGCGGGTCGTCGCGCCAGCGCTTCACCGCGGCCACCAGGGCGGGTGCCGCGATCAGCAGCACGATCAACAGCACCGGACCGGCGTAGGCGTAGTTCTTGTAGACGAAGCGGCCGAGGTTGTTGGCGAAGCCGCGGTAGCCCTCGGCGGTCTCCAGGAAGCGGAGCGAGCGGTCGAAGGCCAGCCAGGACGGGATGTACAGCGCCGCGCCGACCGGGATCGCCACCAGTGCGGAGCGGAGGCAGCGCCGGCGGTTGGGCGGATCCCATCCGTCGGCCACCAGGAACGCCGCTATCAGGAACGCGGTCGACAGGCGGGATCCGATGGCCAGCCCGAACAGCACCCCGGCCAGGACGGTGCGGCTGCGGAGATGGGCCAGCGCACCGCTGACGAAGAACGCCAGGGCCCACACGAAGTCGCCGACCGAGGTGGAGGCGATGATCGTCACCGGCGAGGCGAGGAAGGCCAGCGCCACGAGGTCGCCGTTGGGATGGCCCCAGTGCCGTACCAGGCGGGCCACGCCGACCACGGTCACGGCCGCGGCGAGCGCCGTGGCCAGGTTGAGCAGCAGGTGCCCGCCGATGGGGTCGAGGGCCGCGGCCACCGCCTCGAACACCGGGACTCCCGGCGTGCGCGAGGGCTCGTAGTGGCCGTCCCGGATGCTCCGGGCCGCGTCGAGGACGTGGCCCACGTCGATGTCCGTGCCGTAGCCCATCCACAGGATCGGCAGGGTCACCGCCGCGACCACCAGCGCCAGCGTCCGGTCGCTGAACCCCTCCGCCCCCGCCGCCTCCGCCCGACGTGACCCCGAAGGCGAGGGCCCGGTCTCGGACTCGGCCTCGGGCCCGGGTTCGGCGGGTTCGGCGGTCGTCCGCGCCGACGATGTCATCGTGCCGAACCTAGTGGAGTGACGCCCGCCACCTCATTGGCGCCGAGCCGTGCATCGCTTCGGGGTTCCAGGCTGGTAGCAAAGTGGCGTGAGCCTCGACTCGACCCCCGCCCGCCTCGGTCCGCTCGCCGAGGCCGTGGCTGCCGCCCGATCCGAGCTGGCCGAGCGCGACGCCGTCGCCCGGCTCTGGGCCGCCGACCACACGCTGTGGCGCGACGACCCGACCGAGATCCGCGACCGGCTGGGCTGGTTGACCGTGGTCCCGGAGATGATCGTGGGGCTCGGCTCGCTGCGGGCCCAATGTGCGGCTCTGGCGAGCACCGTCGACCACGTCCTCCTCATGGGGATGGGGGGCTCCAGTCTGTTCCCCGAGGTGGTGGCCCGGTCGTTCGGCCGTTCGGATCCCGAGGCGCCGACGCTCCACGTGCTCGACACCACCGA
>Ga0075428_100002427_pt1 | contig 20243 bp, 21 predicted proteins | sample RhiMetdeltSRZDD2_FD_75291 | JGI IMG/M metagenome (GOLD analysis project Ga0075428, IMG submission 75291) | Populus rhizosphere microbial communities from Tennessee, USA - Rhizosphere MetaG P. deltoides SRZDD2 | ecosystem: Host-associated > Plants > Roots > Rhizosphere > Soil | place: USA... | reverse complement strand
TCTCACCCGGAGATCCTTTGCGCGATCGCTCGCATTTGCCGGGGCTACAGCTTGGGCGACGCAGGCGGAAAAGAGTTGGGCAAAATCTGGGTCCTTGCCCCCAACGCCTTCGACTCCTGACGAAAAATTCTGGGAGACGGTGCGGGAGCAGTTTTTCATGCCCCCGGAACTGGGAGTCATGAACGCCGCGAACCTTTGCCCGGCGCTGGTTCCGGTTGTGGAGGCGCAGGAACGGCTGACGCGTGACTTGGATCGCAACCCCTCTTTCCCAAACCGGGTGAAATTGGGTGAGGGCAAAGAATCGACTCGGAAGCTGTTGGCCGAATTTCTGGGAGTGACTGCCGACGAGATTGTCCTGACGCGCAACACCAGCGAGGGTAACAATCTTGTGTCGAGCGGGGTCGACCTGAAGGCGGGCGATGAAGTGCTTCTGTTTTCAGACAATCATCCGAGCAATCTGGACGCCTGGAAAAACAAGGCACGCCGCTTTGGATTCACAGTGCGCGTCGTCGAGCAGATGAATCCACATCCGGGAGAGTCGTACTACCTGGATGCCGTATCGAAACAGTTGACGGAGAAAACACGTATGCTCGGGTTTACGCATCTAACCAGCACCGTCGGAGATCTCATGCCGGCTCGGGAGCTTTGCAAGCTGGCTCGCGAGCGCGGTGTGCTGAGTCTGGTGGATGGAGCACAGTCACTTGGATTGATCGAGGTGAACCTGGCCGAGATGCAGCCCGACTTCTATACCTCCAGCGCGCACAAATGGCCATGTGGTCCCAAGGAAGTGGGCGTGTTGTACATTAACAAGACGGCTCAAAGCCGCATCTGGCCGGGCATTGTGAGCGCCTTTCCGGGCGCCACGGGAATTTCAAAGAGCTTTGAGAGCTTTGGCCAGCGCGATGAGCCTGCCATCATAGCCTTTGGTGAAGCGTTGAGGTTTCAAACGAAGATCGGCAGGAAAGTGATCGAAGCGCGGTCGCGCGAGCTGACTCAGGCTTTGATTCAGGGTCTGCAGAAAATTGATGGCGTGCAACTATGGACGAGCACGGATCCCAAGCGCTCGCATTCGGTTGTGTCTTTCCGCCCGGGTAATCTGGATATTCCGAAGCTGGCGGCAGCCCTCTATGAAAAGGACCGCCTTGCCGGAGCCCCGCGTTTGGGCGGCGATCGTAGCGGTCTCCGTTTCTCGCCGCATTATTACAATCTACATACTGAAGTGGATCGGGCACTGGCAGCGATCAGCCGTTACATGGCGCAGGGCGTGTAGTTCTGGAGCCCTCAATAATTTCTCGGCACTGTGATCACACCCCAGGGACGGTCGCCGGCCTTGACCTTTCGGATGATTGTGCCCGATGCCGCGTCGACGATGGAAACATCGTTCGACGGACCGTTGGCAGTGAACAGCACCTTCTCATCGGGCGACAAGGCAAGGCCCCAGGGGCGTTGTCCCACTTCAAATGAAGCAGCAATGGCATTGGATGCGGTGTCCAAAACAAAGACCTTCTTGCCGCGCCCGGTACTGACATACAACCTTGATCCCGCCTTATTGATCACGAGCCCCATCGGCTTCACACCTTCTCCCAGCAGAATCGTGCTCAATGCCTCCTGACGAACCGCGTCGATCACGCTGACGGTTCCGTCGTTCTCATTGGTGACAAACGCTCGGGAGCCATCAGGCAGAAACTCCACCGACCTTGGCCGACGTCCCACCTTGATCGTTTTGACCACTTTGGCGGCGGCCGTGTCCACCACCGACACCGCGCCATCGTTTTCGGAGGTCACATAGACGAATTTCCCATCCGGACTCAGCGTCACTCCTTCCGGTTCCTCGCCGGTAGGCAGCATCGTGACGACCTTTCCGCTGGCCAGGTCTACAATACTGAGTCCGCCGGCGTCCTCGTTGGATGCGTATAATGTTTTGCCGTCCAGGCTCAATGCGAACTGTTCGGGATCTGAACCGGCATTGATCTTCTTGATCAATTTGTTCTGCTTGAGGTCCACCACGCCAATTCCATCAGCCGTCTTGTCGGGCGGAGGCAGCGTGCTTTCATCCACGCCAGGCGGTGCAAATGGCGATCCGCTCAGTGCGACATAGAGCAGGTTGCCAAACGCATGGATGCCCCGCGGGCGCTTACCAAGCGTAATGGTCGCCACGGCCTCCGGTTGATCGGGGTCGATGACGGTCAGGTCACCCGAAGCCTCGTTGCTGACATAAACCAGATACGAAGACTGGGGCTTGGCAGGATGCCCACACGCGGTCGATAGCGCGGCCACCGCAAGAGCCAAAATAAAAAAACGTCGCGAGATCATGTTGTGCATTGGCAGTTCAAGATAACCGCAGAGACGCGGAGAGGCAGAGAAGACGAGTAATGTGGGGCACCACCGTCCGTTCTAACAATGTTCGGCACTCAAGCTGAGCAAAACTGCAACAAGATCTCCCTCGGCCTCAGAAAGGCGACGAATCACTGTTCTGGGTTCACTTTGAGACCAGAAACTGCGAAGGAACGCAACGATTGAGCTCATCAATTGATGCTCTATCAGCTCTGGTAACCAGGAAACTCTCTGCGTCTCAGCGTCCGCGGTGAACTCGTTCATAGTTGTGGCTCTAAGGGAACCTGCCTGATCAAAACACGATTCGGTCTTTCTTGGCCTCGATTTTCGCGGCATCGACACCTGGCACTTTCTTCAGATCCTCGATGGACTTGAATTTGCCGTTCTTGGTGCGGTAGGCAATGATCGCAGCAGCCTGCGACCGCTTTAGAGAGAGTCGGCTCTCCATTTCGATGGCAGCAGCGGTGTTCACATTCACCGGGGGTACCTCGCCTGCCGGATAGTGCTTGGTCAGGTAGTCGAGAATCAAGACGAACTCTTCATCCGTTCCCTTCGTACCGAAAGCCACCATCTTGTTGATCGTGACCTGCCATCCTTCGCGATCCTGCCGGCGCGAGACGGAGCGCTCAAGCTCGTGGCAGCCCTTGCATAACCTTTCGGTCTCTTCGCGACCAGGTCCTTCCGGAAGCTGGGCATACAACTGCATTGAGAAAAGCAGATAGAGAATAACTCGGGCCATAAGTTTAATCTTTCCTAACTGCCGCCTCTCTTCGAGGGTCCAACAGCTGCCGCTAAGCATGACGAATGACGAAGCTAGAATGACGAAAGAAACCCGAAGTCCGAATGATACAAATACGGTCTTGGCATTTCGGGTTTCGTGCTTCTTTCGTCATTCTAGCTTCGTCATTAGACATTCCGGTGGTGGCATGAGTTGCCCAACAATAGATTGAACGCTGAATCTTCCTCTCTACCTTCCAGTCTGCTCACGTTAGTGTTCCATCGGGAAGCTGAACGCATACTGAGTTCCGTCATGGCCTCCCACGTACACACGCCCGCCTCCGGCAGCCAGTCCACCGCTGTGAACGAAGGAGGTAATGGCGCTGCCGCTATTCCAGAGCTCTTTGCCCGTGGCGGCATCCAGCGCATACAAGACTGCGTTGGAAGACCGCCGCGCCCGTTGCGCAACCGATAGCTTCGCGTCGTTTGAACGAAATTCCCCGCTGGCCAGCGCAAAGACGACACCGTTAACGATTGCCGGGGTCAGAGGTGAGATCATATCGCGCGAGACCCAGCCAGGCTGCAATGAGGGAGCCCCGTTCTGTTGCACGACCTTGAAAGCAACGATCGCGCCATTCTTCACTTCACCGTTGCCGGCTCCAAAGCCGGCTCCTCCAGCAGTCGCTCCGCCGGCCGGCGCCAGTACCCATCGCGTACCGGCCTGGTCCTGCCAGCTGGCCAGCGATCCAGTCGCGAAGTCCGGACCGGAAAAAATCTCGGTGGTACTCAGGGCCGGGCCAGCAAGCGTCGCACTGTCGAGCAACTGGATTTTGCCGTCGCTGGTAGCCAGAGCGATTAGATCCTTGTCTTTGTAATCGAACACAACTGGTGTCGCTGTGAACGCTTTGCCCGCCTTGTAGGAACCCTTCACCGTGAGTGTCGCAGCCTCCAGCGCGACCAAGTCTCCGTTGGTGTTCGCGACATACAGAGTTCCATCCGGGCCAACAGAAAATCCCGTCGAGCCGGCCACCCCGGAATCGGACTTCCATTTCGTAACGTTCTTAGACTCCAAATTCAGCGCCCACACGCCGTTATCCACGCCGCCGCATCCGTTGATGGTGGCCACATAAGCGGTCTTGTCGAAGACGATCAAACCGCGGGCGTTTGCGTTGGCTGGCAGAAAATCAATCGGGGGATTGGGCTCATCGCCGTTGGAGACATACATCGAATGAAACTTTCCGTCCGTCGTGATGGCATTCACGTACTGCACGGTCGGGGCATAAGGGTTCGATTGAGGCGCGTTCCGGCGACTTGCCCCTGGCGGAGGGGGTGGCGGCGGAGCCGCCAACCGGGCCTCCCGCTCCTTCAGGGTGACCGCACCTTCGAAGGGTTCGCCAACGCCAGACGCAGCAGGCGCACCGCGCCCACCGCCGCCAGCGCCTGGAGCAGGGTATCCTGCCACAGTGGGGCGCGTGACACTGGAGGTCATTCCGCCTGGGCATTCAATCGATGCATCCTTTGAAACGCCTGGAGGAAATGCCTTTTCCCATTCGACGCGCGCCAGGTCAATATCTATCCCGGTGACGTTGCCTGAACTCCCGCCGACAAACCCGAGCGACCGGAATCCGCGGTATGAAATGTAGAAATCGAACAAAACTGGAGGTGTCACCGAAGCCAACTGCCGGGCCTCATTCTTGAGCTTCATCTTCCATACCAGCTCAAAGCCGGGCTTCCGCATCGTCTCAGGGGAAATCTTCGAGTCCCTCCTCACCCAAAACGATCGCTGGGCATCGTTGCCGACGGTCATCCAATCCCCACCCCTCTGGGCGTAGAGGCCATTCAACAGTGTTGTAAGAAGGAGACCCAGGAAGACTGCGGAACGGACGAACACTCTCATCGATGAAAGACTCCTATCTGGCGAAATATCGGAAGTTTGGTCAGGTATCTGAACGCTCGACAACCATTTGCGGCTGAAACACCTGCTATTGTTGATTGGCGATCACCGCTCGCACTGGGCGGCCATGCATATTGACGACCTGGAGTGTGTGCCACTCCACAGTGTCAAACAACTTTATTTTTGCTGTATAGTGCGGGCTTCGAAGGGAAAAGTAAAGCCATCATGAAGCCGCACATCGTTGGAGATGCCGATCTATGAGAAGAGTTCTGATTGTTGTTCTATCGATCCTGATTTTTGGCAGCAGCGCCTCGGCGGCCGATTGGCTAACGGATGGCGGCGATGTGATGCGAAACAACTGGCAGAAAGACGAAAAGATCATCAACACGAAGAACGCCAAAGACATCAAACAGCTCTGGAAGATCAAACTGGACAATGAACCGCGGCAGATGCATTCGCTGCTGCCTCCGCTGGTGATTGGGAGCCTTAACGTGGGCAGTGGCACGAAGCAGGTCGTCATTCAAGCCGGCGTGTCCGACAATCTCTACGCCATCGATGTTGCGACCGGTGAACTCCTTTGGAAGAGGCATTTCGAAAGCACCTATCAAGATCCTCCAGGAGGCCGCGGTCCAAGCGTCCTTTGCCCCGGAGGAATGACGGCGAACGTGACGATCGGGCCTGGTGGAGCACCAGGCAAATACACCATTTACGCGGCGTCGTGGGATGGCCGCTTGTGGCAGTTGAATGCTGCCGACGGCAAGGACATTGTTGCACCCGCGAAGTTCATGCCCCCGAACGGGAAACCGTACGCCATGAATCTGTTTAACAACGTGATCTACACTCACAGTGCACAGGGCTGTGGTGGAAACCCGAACATGGCTTATACCTATGATTTGGCAACGCACAAGGTTGGGAGCTGGGGACCGGCAGGCGGCGGCATGTGGGGTCGCTCGGGCCCCGCGATCAGTGCGAATGGGACCATGTATACCGGAACGGGTGACGGGCGGTGGGACCCGGAGAACGGCCTTTACGGCAACGGCATCATCGGTGTGAAACAGAATCCCGAGACCAAAAGTTTGGACTTGGTGGACTACTACGGGCCTTCCAACGCCGATTGGCTGGTCAAGCGCGATCTCGACATGCAGGTGACGCCGGCCATTTTCAACTACAAGGGCAAAGAATACATGGTGGATGCCAGCAAGGAGTGCCGCCTCTACTTCATGGACACGGAGTCCATCGGCGGCGACGATCATCGGACTCCACTGTACCGCACGCCCCTCATCTGCAATGAAATGGTCGACTTTGCGGAGGCAGGGATTTGGGGCTCTCTGGCAAGCTGGCAGGACAGCAAAGGAACACGCTGGCTCTTGACCCCATTCTGGGGGCCCAAGCACTCCCGGTTCAAGGCGCCGATAGAGAATGGAATCGTCAAGAAGGGCGCGATCGCGGCATTCAAAGTGGAGCCGAAAAATGGAAAGATGCAGCTTTCGCCAGCCTGGATTTCCCGCGACATGGACCAAGCCGAGCCACCTGTGATCGCGAACGGCGTCGTCTTCGCCTACGGCAGCGGCGAGAACACCGCCCAGGCATTTCCGGACGTGGGCCTGGACTTCCGTATGGAGCGACGAATTCCCAAATCGACACACGCCGTGCTGTATGCCTTGGACGCTCAAACAGGCAAAGAGCTATGGTCCAGCGGCAAAGAGATCGCGACTTGGAACCATTGGGGCGGTCTTGCGATGGCCAATGGGCGGGTCTACATCAACACCTACGACGGCGTCCTGTATTGCTATGGCATCAAGCAATGATCCTGGAATCTTCGGCTCGAACCACCGCAGAGACGCTGAGGCGCAGAGAGCGGAGGTCGAGCGAGCAGACGTCCTCGCGCTCTGGCTTTTCTCATTTCGATCCTCGGAAGACTGTCTGTAGTTCCAGATTCCTTTGATCGTTCAATATGTTTCAAGCTTGCATAGGGAGGCCAGTTTTATCAGCGCGCATCTGCGGGATCTGCGTCCGTGTTCTCTGCGCCTCTGTGCTTCTGTGGCTGCTCTTTCTCTTGACTGTCCCCGCCCAAACTCCAGACCCTGCCAAGACCATCGCCGAGCTGGAACGAGAGTTAGCGGCTCACATCCGCCTGCTGAGTGACTGGGGCGGGCTCACTCGCTACGGGAGCGAGAATACGGAATTGGGACCCCCGGCGCCGGGTGTCGATCGCGTGGTTTTTCTAGGCGACGAAATCACGGAGATGTGGGGTGGCGGCAAGGCGAAGTTCTTTCCGGGAAAGCCGTTCCTAAACCGAGGCATCAGCCACCAAACGACGCCTCAGATGTTGGTCCGCTTTCGGCAGGATGTCATCAGTCTGAAACCGAAGGTCGTGGTGATTCAGGCTGGGTCTAGCGATCTCGCGGGTTACGCAGGACCGGCCACGGAGGGCACGATCGCTGAAAACTTCATGTCGATGACCGAACTTGCGAAAGCCCACAATATTCAGGTGGTGCTAGCCTCCCTCACTCCTGTTTGCGATTGCTTCAGGAATCTCACAGAACGAAGACCGCAAGGAAAGATCATTGGGATGAATGGTTGGCTGAAGAGCTACGCAAAGCAGAGCGGCTCGGTTTATCTCGACTACTATGCAGCGCTGGCGGATGGCCGGGAGATGAAGAAGGAGCTCACCGTCGACGGCTTGCTTCCAAACGATGCCGGTTACGAACTGATGGCTCCGCTAGCCGAGCGAGCGATTGCCCAGGCTCTCGGCAAACAGTGAATTGAGAAGCAGGGTGTCGTGTTGGTCGTGGCTCTCAGGCACCACATTCACCGGTAGTGTCCTATCTAATAGGACACTACCCTTTCTTGCATTGGGAGTTTTACCCTCGCGTTTCGCCGCTCCCTACAGACGCACTCCCTAAGCACCCTACAGACGCATCTCCTAAGACTGGTCTAAACATCTACAGAACCTCTCTGCCTAAGGACCGCCTTCACCATCCCAACACCTCGATCTGGGCTCTGGTCTATGCTCAGCATAGTGGCCTTCCCACTCGACCGTATCAGCCCTGGTGACTTTGAGGATGATTCGAAGTTCCTGCTGACCCACTTTTAGAGAGCCTTGCCAGTCGCCGGAAATATCTTGTGCGTGTACACAGGGTGCCGCAAAAGCGGCAATAATCAAAAAACAAGTGGGTCTTCTCATGATAGGTAATCTCCTTCTTCCTTACCGGCGGTTATCCCTTTCGAGGTCATTCAATTCGTCAATCTCATGCTTGAGCTCACGGAATTCTCGCTCTCTCATGACGAAGTAGCCGAATATCCATGCGACTACGAGAGCCAGGAAGGGAAGGCCATTGGGGATCAATCCTCGGTCCTTAGTCCCGATCGCTGCGAGCCCCAGGATGAACGCTGCCAGAGCCAGCAGTATCGGGCCTAGCGACCACAGGACAACTCGGCGCATCAGGTTACGCCGGCGGTCGATCTCTTCCCGGCAAAATTCAAGACCGGTGCTGAGTCCCGCATCTGCCGGAAACTCCGTGGACCGCATTCCCCGGTTCAGGAAGTAGAGCCCTGCCAAGCTCCACACGAGCGCGCTCGCAAATAGCGCGTGCAGCACTTGTCCGAGTGACGAGAATTCTCTCATCCCAAATGCGTACAAAAAGGCGCCCGCAAGCGGCCCGACGACCAGTCCGATCAACTTCCGGCGCGTCTTTGCTTGAAGCTCCCGAGCCTTCGATCGAATTAGTTTCAATGTCATCGTGGATATCTCCGTGGGCTGGGTTCGCCAGACGCTTTTGGGGTCGTCTCCAGGTAAATCGTTAGGCATAGTTCCCTTCGTGGAACCACTTCGCCAGGACGTTCTTGATTCGATGAATCCGAATGGCCACGTTCCCGGGTGATAGTCCTGTCACTTCTCCGATGGATGCCGCGTCCATGTCTTCGAGGTAGCAGACGATAACCTGTCGATCGAGAGGCTTGAGCCGCTGAATCAGGGCCGAAAGCCGGTCCAGGTTTAATCGCTGGTAAGCGGTCTCGGGCCCTTTGGCTTTGTCCGGCAGAGTCTCGAGTTCTTCCAGCGTTACGAGGCTCGAAAGGATGCGGCGCTCACGGATGACGTGCGAAGCTGCCACATGATGGGCAATGCGATAGACCCATGTCCGCAGGGAGCAACGGCCATCGTACAGCTGAAAACTTCGCCATAACTGAAAATGAATGTCCTGACTCAGGTCGCGCCGCTTTTCCGGGTCAGCTTCGTAGGCCCGCGCGAGCCGCTCGAGCGCCGGCACGAACTGCTCAACTACCTCGCGATAGAGGTCATCCTGATTTGCGGTTCCAGCCGAAATGGATTATTTCCCTCCCACACTCAAGGTAGTCGCTGGAGCCAGGACTTTCTTACAAGCAGACTCCAGCTGACGCATGTCGCTGATTCTTCAGGCCCGCGCCGAAACGCCAAGCGCGGTCTTCTGAATTCTGCGGAGATGCTTTCTCGGCGGATTCGGCCCCGGATGCTCGAACAGAAACTGCATCCGATTATTGATAGTTATGGATCATTTCAAATGACGGAGATTATCTCAGTCAAATTGACGGCAAATGCTATCTGAACGCAATGCTTTACCAAGAACTTGGTGCTAAGTCTAGCAGCTTGAAAGGTGTACTGTTTTCGAGAGACGAAAGCAGCGATTGAGCATTTCGCCCTCACCCTGCCTTTTGACTTTCCTTTTCCCGCTAAGCTATCATCCGCCTTTCATGGCTTGCGGGAGAACTCAAGGATGGCATGGTTCAAGAAGGGCAAGACACCCATTGTTCCCATTGGCGACCGCACGGTCCGTACTGAAGGGCTTTGGACCAAGTGTGAAGAATGCAAACAGACCATTTGGAAGAAGGATCTGGAAGCCAACCTGAACGTTTGCCCGCAGTGCGGCTTTCATTTCAAGATTTCCGCCCGCGAACGCCTAGCTCAACTCTACGATGAGGGTGCCTTCAAGGAGCACGACCAGCAACTGGCGTCAAACGACCCGCTGAAATTTGTGGACAAGAAGCCCTACCACAAGCGACTGCAGCAGATGCACGCAGCCACCGGGTTGTGGGACGCGCTCGTTTCTGCCGATGGCAAGCTGAACGGCAAACCCGTGCTGATCTGTGCGATGGAGCCAGCATTCATCAGCGGATCCATGGGTTCGGTGATGGGAGAGATGATCACACGGGCCATTGAACGTGCGCTGGAGAGGCGCTGTCCGTTAGTGATCATTTCCTGTTCCGGCGGAGCCCGCATGCAAGAGGGGGCGCTCAGCCTGGTGCAGATGGCCAAGATCAGCGCCGCGTTGGGGCGTCTCGATGAAGCCCGCATCCCGTACATTTCTGTTTTGACCGATCCTACCACCGGTGGCGTCACCGCCAGCTTCGCCATGCTGGGAGACTTGAACGTTGCCGAACCCGGGGCCTTGATTGGATTTGCGGGTCCACGGGTTATTGAACAAACCATCCGGCAGAAGTTGCCAGAGGGATTCCAGCGCAGCGAGTTTTTGCTCAATCATGGCATGTTGGATGCCATTGTCGACCGCCGGGAACTGCGAGACTATCTTGTCAATGCGCTGAGCTTCTGCGGGCATTAGGTCGCTTTCTTTTACCCATCTGCTTCGCCTTTGCCTAGGTCGAGCTGGATGGGTTTTGCTTTTCATGCAATACGCAGAAGCCCTCCGATACCTTTTCTCCCTTGGCAACGAGGTTCTCACCGCCAAACTCGGCCTGCACAATATTTCCACGCTGCTTGAATCCCTCGGGAAACCTCACCGGCACTTTGACTCGGTCCTGATCGCAGGCACCAACGGGAAAGGATCGGTCGCAGCGTTCTTGGAATCGGTGTTGCGAACGTCCGGCCTGAACACAGGGCTCTATACCTCGCCGCATTTGATCCGGATCGAGGAGCGGGTTCGAGTCCGAGGAAGCTGCATTTCAGCAGAGGACTTCGCCAGTCTCACGCAGTGCGTCAAGGATAAAGTTGGTGAATTGCTTGATCCGCAGGCGTCAAATCGCGCGGCAGGCCGGCTGGATCGGCATCCCACGTACTTTGAGATGGTCACGGCCATCGGGTTTTGTTACTTCGCTGAGCGAAACGTCGATGTCGCGGTGCTGGAAGTTGGGTTGGGAGGCCGTTTGGATGCGACCAACGTCGTGGATCCACGGGTGGCGATCATTACGAACGTTGGCTACGACCACCAGAAATACCTGGGCAACCGCATCGAAGAGATCGCGATGGAGAAGGCAGGCATCATCAAACCGCGATCGGATGCCAAGGCTGGTCCCCTCCCCGTGATTTGCTCCAGCGATGATCCAGCGGTCCGAAACATCGTCGAGGAACAATGTCGGGCCATGGGCGCCCGCTGCATTCACGCACTCGATGAAGCCAGGGTTGAAGCCGAACCCGACACCCTGGGCCGTTTTCGATTGAAGGTTTGTTTCCCGCGCGGGTCAAGCCTGGATCTGCGCCTTCCGCTTCCGGGCGAACATCAGGTTCGTAACGCGATAGCCGCAGTTCGCGCGCTGATGGTTTTGCAAACTCAGGGATTTCCCATTGATGTCGAGGACATCAAGACAGGTATCGAAGCGACCCGCTGGCCTGGCCGGCTGGAGATCGTCAGTGGCGAACCGCCGATCATCCTCGACGGCGCGCACAACATTGCCGGCGCTGAAAGCCTCAAGAAATACTGCGAGCGGTTCCTTGCCACAAAGCGTTTGGTGCTTTTGTTTGGCGTCATGCGTGACAAGGACGTGGTCGAGATTGCCGGCAACCTGTTTCCTCTTGCCAGTGATATCGTTTTGACGGCAGCAGAGTCAGAACGTTCGGCTGAGGCTGACTGGATTGCTACCCAGTTGCCCGAGTACCGGCAGCGCTATCATTGCACCCGAAATCCACAGGAGGCGCTTGGCGTGGCAAGGACCCTGGCCACTCCGGACGGAATCATTCTGGCCGCGGGATCGCTGTTCCTGATTGGTGATCTACAGCGCGCCTTGCAACTTGAAGCAGCCGCGTGAGATCTTTATGTGAAGCTGCTGAGGCCAAATCCCCTCTTGGGAGGGGAAGGGCTGGCAGGACTTGGGGTGGCTGGCGGTTTCGAAGCGACGTCCCATCCCGTCTGGCTTTGGGACTCCACGTTCGATGAAAACAGCGTCCCCCCTTGGACAAGGGGGGACTTCAGGGGGGTTTTGATTGCGGGAACAAACCCACCCCGGCGCTGCGCGCCACCCCTCCAACGGAGGGGATTTTCTTAGGAGGATCTTTGGCGAAAAGACCGTTAATTGGCATTCCCTGCCGCATTGATGCTGGCAAGGATCAGCTCTACTTGCGCAAACACTACAGCGAGGCGCTATTTCATGCGGGTGGAACCCCAGTGTTGCTACCCCTGATTCCCGAGAAGATCTACGCGCAAGAATTGGTGCGTCGGTTGGACGCCATCCTCATCTCCGGCAGCAACAGCGATGTGGATCCACATCGCTATGGGGAGGAGCCACATCCGAAGATCGGCTCGATTGTCACTCGGCGCGACGAAACCGATTTGTTCTTGCTCGATGAAGTTTTTCGAGTGCGCAAACCCCTGCTGGGAATTTGCTTTGGCGTGCAGATTCTAAATGTGCATCTGGGTGGCACGCTTTGGCAGGACGTTGAGTCGCAAGTCAAGCAGCCGGTGAAGCACCAGCAAACCGCGATGGAAGACTACCGATCACACACGATCCGCGTTAAGCCGAAGTCGCTGCTTCATGAACTGGTGGGACAGAGCGACACGCGCGTAAACAGTTTTCATCATCAAGCGATTCACAAAGTGGCGGCGTCGCTGGTCGGCGTGGCTGAGTCGACGGACGGCATCGTTGAAGCGGTCGAGTTGCGCAAGCCTCATCCGGGCCAGTTCGTCCTGGGAGTGCAGTGGCATCCTGAAATCGGCTGGGAGACTGACGGACTTTCTCAAAAGATCTTTGCGCGCTTCGTTGAAGCTGCCCGAAATGACTCTAGGTAGGAGCCGACTTTGTTGTTCATCCACAGGAACTCTTACGACTGAGCCCTATTTGATTAGGTATTTCCGCTGCAATTGAGTGGCCGGCGTTGTTAACAGCTCTACTGTAGGATGTTCCATCGCGGTCACGCCGAGTGGTTTAAGTGTAGAGACAAATGACTACCCCTGATCACAAGGACCGCCTCGCCATTCTCTCTCTCTCGGTGGGGCACTTCATCAACGACGCCTACTCCAATTTCCTGGGTCCCTTGCTGCCGTTCCTGGTCCCAAAGCTCAACCTCTCGATTGCCGAAGCCGGTTGGCTGGCGGCGATTCTTGTCATCTCCTCGTCATTCGCTCAGCCGCTCTACGGCTACATTTCTGACCGCTATCTGAAACGAGCCTTCGTCGTGTTCAGTCCGCTCGTGACCGCACTGTTCATGTCTTGTCTGGGACTCGCGGATAGCTATGCGATGTTGGCGCTGCTGCTGGTCTGCGGAGGGGTTGGCATCGCCTCTTTTCATCCACAGGGTGCAGCCATGACTGCGATCGCCAGCCGAAACCGAAGAGGACTCGGGATGTCGATCTTCGTCACCTCCGGCACTATTGGCTACTCGCTGGGCCCACTGTTGATAACCTACACCGTGCTGTGGTTCGGACTGGAACACTCCTACTTCGTCATGATCCCCGGGCTCATCGTATTCGCGATGCTCTTCTTCCTGGTCCCAGCGACCGATCATTCCTCGAAAGTCGCCGTTCAGCAAGGCCTACGCCAGTCGCTCGGTGCGGTGTGGCAGCCGTTGTCCCAGCTCTACATTCTAGTGGTCATTCGCTCGGCAGTGCAGATGTGTTTTGTGAACTTCCTTCCGCTCTACTTTTCCCAGAAAGGATTGCCTCCCTTGATGGCAGGCAAAGTGACAACGCTGTTTCTGTTCTTCGGTGCGCTTGGTGGATTCAGTGGCGGGACTCTGGCCGATAAGTTCGGCGGAAAGAATGTGATCTCGTTTTCCATGCTTTTCTCGACGCCCCTGATCATGAGTTTCCTTCTCACCAACGGCGTCAGCTCCTACCTCCTGCTCGCTTTGGGGGGCGTGGTTCTGCTGTCTACGGTTCCTGTCAACGTCGTGATGGCTCAGAACTTGGTGCCGCATAATGCCAGCGTTGTCTCTGCTCTCATGATGGGTGTGGCATGGGGCGTGGGGGGTATGTTCGTTCCTCTGATTGGTCGCATCGCAGACATCGCCGGCCTAGGCCGCGCTCTGATGGTGGTGGCTCTTCTGCCTCTCATAGGGTTTGCGGTCGCCGTGTTCCTGCCCCGGGAGAGAGCCGCGGAAGCGGTTGCCGCCCAAAGTTCGGTTTAACCAAACGGATTCGACTCAGCATTGCAATCTCTCGAGATAGCGTAATACACTTCGCATCTGTCCTTTCTCTCAGATCCCTATTACCTTCGTTGGAGGCTTCTATGAAGACGCGTCTCATCGTGTCCCTTCTTATCCTTGTGTTGTGGCTGGCGGGCAGCGCGCACGCCCAGATGATGAATGACTATCTCGATGTGGGCATCGTCACCGTCAAACCGGAGAAACGTGCCGAGTTTGAAGCCATCATCAAGAAGATGGTGGATGCCAACCGTAAGCACCAGGGAGATCACTGGTTGACCACTGAAATGATGTTCGGCCCTGGCAACACCTTCACCTACGTGAGTCCCCGGAAAAACTACGCTGGGGTCGAACAAGGGTACGGCAGCTTCATGGGTGCCATGCAAAAGTCGCTCGGGGCTGCCGGGTCGGCCAAGCTGATGCAGGACTTCAGCAATTGCCTCAGCAGCACACGGGGCGAGTTTCGGCGCCGCCGCTGGGACTTGAGTGCCAATGCTCCGACGAGTGAGTCCGACATGAACCAACTGGTCGGGCAGGCTCGTTGGCTCCGCACGGCTATTATTCGGGTTCGACCGGGCCGCGGGCGCGACTACGAAGAGCAACTCCGGACTATAAAGCAAGCACGCGAAAGGGCCGCAACGAAAGCTCCAACCCTCGTCTCTCAGTCAGTCGCTGGTCAAAGCCCTAGCATCTATTACATCACCAACGTGGTGGGATCGCTTGGAGCCCTCGACACGATTCCTGCCCTTCCTGAGCTATTGGGTGAGGAGGGATACAGGAACTACCAAAAGACAGTGTCAGAAGCGGTTCTCGCAGTCGAGATCAACGTCTCGCGCATCGTTCCCGAGCTGAGCCATTTGAATGAGGCAACGGTCTCGGTCGCGCCGGAGTTCTGGAGACCAAAGCCTCCAGCAGCAGCTAAGCCCAAAGCCACGGCGGCAGCTGAAGCGAAGCCGTGAGGGCTTTGGGGACGATACTTTTCGATATGACTACAGTCGCTTAGATCGGCGCCCCTCTCCCGCGCTGGGGCGAGGGGAACCGATCTCCATTAGGTTCTTCGAGACTCGAGGACCTCGCCGCTATACTCTGTACCTCTCAATCATCAAAAAAGTATATCTGGCTCCCTAGAGAGTCTGACTTCAAGTGTTACCTTCGAAGGTTCGGAGCCACTGGTGTAGAAGTCTCCGCAATGGCAAACAGGTGTTTGAGCCCCCGGACGAAAATCATTCCGTCCGAAATTGCCGGTGTAGCCATCAGCACCTCGCCCATTGAGTTTGAAGCCAGCAATTCGTACTGAGGCCCTGCCTTCACCACGAACATATCTCCGTCTTCGCTGGTGAAATAGACTTTGCCATCCGCGGCAACAACAGAGGCCGAGTAGGCACCTCCTTTGTCGCCCAGCCGTTGCTGGTATGCCCGTTCGCCTGTCCGCGCGTTGTAAACCGTGAGCACGCCGTTGTTGCTCACGACATAGAGGTGTTCCCCGTAGACAACCGGAGTCGGCATGTAAGGACCACCGCGCTGGGTGCTCCAGGCAATGGCTTCACTGGAGGTAGCCTCGCCCTTGAGGCTGATATCACCTCGTGCTCCAGGCCGAATCACGTAGATGGGCTGGATGCCGCGGTATCCGTTTGTGACGAAGATCAGATCGTGTGCCACAAACGGTGTGGGGGCAGTCACCTCTGAGTTCGGTCCCAGACGCCAGAGTTCCTGCCCGGTCATCGGGTCGTAGCCACGAATGAACTTGGTGGCATGCGTGACCAGTTCCACTCGCCCTTGACCTTCGTAGATCGTCGGTGTGCCCCAGGAAGGAATCTCGTCGCGCTCGGTGCGCCAGAGCTGCTTGCCGGTGTTCAGATCGAATGCCGCAATGAATGAATTCTGCTGAATGTCACATTGCACGATCACGCGGTCTCTATGAATTATGGGCGAGCTGGCAACACCCCATTCATAGTCCGGATCGTAGAACCAGCCGGCATTCAGCTTGCCCAGGTCCTGCTTCCATTTCAGTTTTCCATTGAAGTCGTAGGCATAGAGTCCCTCGGATCCGAAGAACGCAACCACGGTTGTTCCGTCGGTTACAGGTGTTGAGGATGCCTGACTCGACTTCGTATGCCGTTTTGTCCTGGGAATACCTTCGTGCGCTACTCGTTCCCAAACGAGTTTTCCACTGGCTTTGTCGAGAGCATAGAGCTTCCAGGTGTGTTTAGACATGTCAGCATGAGGCTCAACATCTCCGTAGAGTCCATGCCGAAACGTTTCATTCTTGGGCTCGCTGCTGATGGCCGTGACGACAAACACCCGGTTACCCCAAACGATTGGGCTCGCCAGCGACAAGCCAGGGATCGGAACCTTCCAGCTCAGGTTGACGTGCTTTTCGACATCCCACTTTGCTGGCACTGCGTGCCCGTCTGCAACACCTGAAGCTCTGTGACCACGAAACGAAGGCCAGTTCTGCGCCTGCCCCACGGCGACAACGACGAAGCACCACAGAAGCGTAGCTGGCAATCGTTTCATGGCGCTCCCCCCACCTTTTTGTAACTGGTTTCATTCTTGCCTTGGCGAAGTTTGGCGCCGACCACCCGGCCATCTTCGGACTGGAATTGAATGGTGACTCCCTCGAACTGCTCGGCACGAAAAGTGTCGGCTGACAAAGCGAGGAGAACAAAGGTCTGACCTCCAGACGCTGCTTCCAGCGTATTGTTCTGGCGTTGAAATCTCAGGTCTGGATTGTTGTCGGCTTTGTAGGCTCCTGCATACTGGTCGAGCAGTGCGGTTTCAACGGCGAAAGGCGGCGTCGCTCCGTGCTTTTTCAGCAGTTCTACAACTTCGGCCCGGCTGTTCTTGGAAGCAAGCGCGAGAGCCGCCGTCAGGGAATCTGGTCGCAACCCTCCCTTTTCAAGCGACGCCGTGACCAGCTCAAAACTATTCTCTTGAACGCCGAACCTCAGGACCCCTTCGCTATTGCCGGCGCCTTTTTCCAATAGCATTCGGACAATGGCCGTGTGTTTCTTATTAAGAGCCTGGCTCATGGCGTCCATGCCATAGAACGTGTCGCGGGCGTTGACGTCTGCACCGGCGTCGAGGAGTACCTTTACCACTTCTGCGTTTCCCCGGTCAGCAGCAAAGGACAGGGCCATTCGGTCGTAGCGAAACTTGGTGTTGACGTTGACGCCGCTTGCTAGTGCTGCCTTCAAAGCAGCGACATCGCCCGTGCGAACGGCCAGCAGCAGTCGATCCTCTGCTTCACCCGCTTGTGCAACCAGGGGGAAAGCCAGATGCAAAAGAAGACCAACGACTGTCCTATACGACATGTGTGCTCCTTCAATCGCCGACCATACACATCTGGCGGGAGTCGTAGCTTTACAAAATGCCCAAAAACGTCCCCGTTTTAAGAACCGTTGATCACACCACTATTGATGTGCGGTGGTCTTGCCAGACGGCGCAAAGTAAGTAAGCATCGCAGCCGCGAGGGCAGCCACCAGTAGGAAGCTGAAGGCAAGACGAAGCGAGTCCGCCATAGCCTGATGCAGAAGAGCGGCAGCTTGTGGCGGGAGCGGAACGCCGGAGGGGTGCACTAGCTGCGCGATGTCGGTGACCCGATGCAAACCGCCATTCTGCCGGCCAGGAAAGGAGGACAGAAGTCCTCTGAGCCGCCAGCTCATCAGTGCCCCCATGATGCTTGTTCCCAAAGCTCCACCGATTGTGCGAGCAAACACAATGGCGGAGGTTGCAACTCCTGTGAGATGACCCTGTACCGCGTGCTGCACCGCAATCGTCTGCACCGGAGCCGTCAAGCCACCGCCCACGCCCATCAGAATCACGGCCGCAATGAGTTGCGCCCGCGTGGTATGAGCGGAGACCTGCGTGAGCAACGTCGCCCCCGCAATTAACGGCACCATGCCGACCGCGGTAACCCAGCGATATCCGTGGCGCAGCAGCAGCCGGCCACCCAGCGGCCCCGTCACCACCCAAGCTAGAATGAAAGGGGTCAGCACCACACCGCCTTGTGTCGGGCTGGCTCCCATCACTGCCTGGGCAAAGAGTGGGGTAAACGACAGAGCTCCAAAAACCGCCATGCCTGTCAACATGCCCTGAAGAGTGGCAACCGTAACCAGCCGCTCGTGGAACAGAACAAGCGGGATCAGCGGCTCGGTGCTGCGTTTCTCAAACCCTATAAACGCAGCGAGCAGCCCTACTGCTGCCGCAGTGCCGGCGACCGTCGTCAGCACTTCCGCAGCGGCTGCTCTTTGGACCCCGATCAACAACAGCGTTACTCCCGTCGAAAGGGTTATCATTCCAGCATAGTCAACAGTGATCGTGCCGCGGCGCTTGTAGCGCTCGCGGTAGGTGAGTCCCACCAGAAGTGCTGAAACTAAACCGAATGGAAGATTGATGTAGAAAACCCAGCGCCAGGAGATTTGTTCTGTCAGGTACCCTCCTGCCAGGGGGCCGACCAGCGAGGCGACGCCCCACATGGCACTGAACATTGCAATCACTTTGGTGCGCTGCTGGAGTGTGAACAGATCAGCCGCAATCGTCATGCCCACCGGGAACAACGCACCGGCCCCGAGCCCTTGCACGACACGGAAAGCAATCAGCTGCGGCATCGAATGGGCGGCTCCGCACAGAGCGGAGCCGAGCATAAAGCAGCTGAGTCCACCAAACAGGGCAGGCCGCCGGCCGATGAGATCAGCCATTTTACCCCAGAGCGGAATCATCACCGTGGCCGCCAGCATGTAGGCAGCGAAAACCCAGCTGTAATGCTCAATTCCACCCAGGCTGGCCACGATCGTCGGCATGGCCGTTCCAGCCACGGTATTCTCCAGAGCGCCCATGAACAACCCGAGCGTCACGCCGCAGATGGTTACCCACGCCCGCCAACGCGAGCTGGACTCAATAGCAGGAGTGGTCTGTTCTGCAGTTGCGGTTGATCCCTCCATTCCGAGTCACCTCCGAACCGATTATACGAAATGCGCACTCGCTCTCCGAAATATTCGAGGGCCTTTCAAAGAATGAAGAGCTGACGGACAATCTTCCTCGGAATTTGAATGCAGACTTGTCAGATTTGAAACTGCAACTGAGGATGACGAGGCCGAATGCGGCCCGGTGGAGGGGCGTTTGGACATTGGCGGTTTGAAGCCGGTAACCCGGAGCCATCGATTGAGGGAAAGGAAAATGCCTCACTGTGGAGTGAGGCATTTTCACGGAGCACCTGTCAATGCGACAACGAGAACTTATAGGCGGCCCGAAAAGTCTAGGAGGCCTGATCCAGTCTCTGGAAGACTTCGTGCGCGATCTGCAGGGCCTCCCAGGCGCAGGGGAACCCGGCATAGAAAGCCATCTGCAGAATACATTCTTCGACTTCGGTCCGGGTCGCACCATTTTTGAGCGCCATTTCGATATTCAGCGCCAGGGCGCGTGGCCTGCCCAGCGCTGTCAAACCTGCAATGGTAGCCAGGCTGCGGGTGCGAAGGTCAAGTCCTGGGCGTGTCCAGACCTCGCCGGCCAGGATTCCTAGGACCAGCGATTCAAAGTCCGGCGAAATCTGATGCCACTGGTTGCGAACCTCCTCGGCCCTGTTTCCAGCCAGCATCTGGCGAAGCTGTTCAAATCCCTTCTCGATCCGCTCCGATGCAAATTCGGACATGCGCGTCACCTCCTCTTATGACCCCGCTCCGGCGAGGCCTGGGCCAACAATAAAGGCATGATATATTTTCAAGGGAGCAATACTAGTAGCACCGCTAGATTATGCGCGATACCCGCTCGAAACTTCCAGGGCTTGTCCTGTGATGCACCACGCCGCGTCCGAGGCTAAATAGGAGACCATCGCTGCCACGTCGACCTCCTGGGGAAGTTGCGGGATCGCGAGCTGGCGAATGAATCCGGCCCGAATCTCTTCGAAGGATTGTTCTGTCGCCGTCGCCCGTTCCTGCATGACGAGGCGCATGT
>Ga0075428_100002423_pt1 | contig 20267 bp, 12 predicted proteins | sample RhiMetdeltSRZDD2_FD_75291 | JGI IMG/M metagenome (GOLD analysis project Ga0075428, IMG submission 75291) | Populus rhizosphere microbial communities from Tennessee, USA - Rhizosphere MetaG P. deltoides SRZDD2 | ecosystem: Host-associated > Plants > Roots > Rhizosphere > Soil | place: USA... | reverse complement strand
ACGCCGCACACGGAGCAGCTGCACACCATCGAACGATGGTCGCGTCCGCAGATGGACACGCTCATGAACAGCGTCACCATCGACGATCCCGGGGCATTCTCGAAGCCGTTCACCGTCACGTTTCCCGCGCGGCTGGCTGGTCCCGGCGACGAGATCATGGAACACTTCTGCGCCGAGAATAATCAGTACGGTGTCGCCGGAGGGCACAAGAACCCATTTGGCAATTAACGCGCCTGGACTACGCCTCAATGGCGGCGGTCTACTTCAGGAGTAGTTAGGCGCACAAAGACGGAACTCCGCAGGCGCTGAAACACCGCAGTGCAACAATCCTCAACGTGGAAGGGTTTGCTGGTCATCGCCGGTCTCCACGACTGTGCGATCGGCGCGTACCACCTGATCTTGCCCCGCCAGTGGAACTGGGACGCCGGACTCCAGAGCGTACCGGCCAGCCTGGTCTGGGGTGTCTACATGATCAATTTTTCATGGAGCCTGCTCATCTTGACGGTCGCCGCGCTGATCTTCTATGCGGCTGCGCAGGATCCAACGGCAAGCGCCTTCGCTCGACGGGTGGTGTTTGCGGTTGGGTTGTTCTGGGCGCTCCACGGCGTCTATCTTTGGTTCCATCCGGTACCGGTCCCCGATTCCCTGGCATGGCTCGGGTACGGGCTGGCGGCTTTCCCGGCGATTGCAATCATTCTTCATTGGTTGCCGTTGTGGTTGACGCGGGTCAGTTTCAAGGCTGGCTCGCGGCAATCGAAGACGACAATGGTTGGCGCCAAACTGCTCGTGCTCCTCAGCGCGGCGGTACTGCTAACTGCGTGGGACGGAGCAACGACTGAGGCTGGACCTAGTCGGGCCTCGTCGCAGAGTTCTCGGAACTGCCCATCGGAGCCACCCCTGGAGCCCGGCCCACAAGCGCGAGACAGGGCGATCGCAGCTGTCCGAGAGTCATTGCGCACCGGTCCAGAGGAATGGCGTACGCACGAGATCCAGTCTGCCTATCCTGCCTCGAGAGCCGATGGCTTTGGTGCCATCGCCGTAAGAATGTGTGGTCCAGTTGTGGGCAGGAGAACCTGGGTCGTCGAGATGCGCTTCCCCAAGCTCGAGCCCTCGGCCAGCCTGTCTCAAGGGCAAGCATTCGTCAGCAGATTTCGATCGGGGTGGCGAGTGTGGTACCGGTACCACTAACGGAGCCTGCGGCGGCGGGTGTCTCGCGAAGCGACGTGGACTCGGTCGCCAGAGAACAGCAGTCACGACGAAGCCTCGGACCTCACGCCTCTCGGTGGGCGTGCCGAGCCGCGGCGCGGAGTCGAGACCCCGCCGTCGCAGGCGGAGTGTGGTCTTCCGCGCCGATGGTGTGCACGGTCCGGCTGAAGCCGGACACTACTGGGCCTAGTTCGTCGCCCCCTGCCGGCGGCCGCGCGGGCCAAGCACGCCGAAGCCGCCATCGTTGCAGGTGAGGTTGGGCGCGCCGCCCGGCCGTCCCTGCGTCTCAATCCATCCGCAGCAGTAGCCCGGGGCACGCGACGAGCAGTCGGCCGGCGGCTTGTACTTCCCCTTCAGCGTCTTGCGGTACTCGGGATACAGAGTGTGCGCGTAGCCCATGGCGGCTTCCTTCGGGAGGTTGAACACCCGCACCATGTAGTCCTCTTCCGGGTTCTGCCCGGGGAGGTAATGCGGCACGCCGCCGGTGTCCTCGAGACTCGGGATCTCGTTGGCCGTGTTGCAGGTCGGCCGGTCGAACTCGGTCCCGCGCGGGTTCCACTGCCAGACGCGGCTGACGACGTGCGGCTCCGTCAGGTAGTACGGATCCTCCTGGATCGTCACCATCGTCAACAGGTCGTCCCGGCGCGTCATGTGGAGCGTGATCACGGTTTCATCGCTGGCCGGAATGCCGACGCCGCGCCGGATCCAGGCGGTCTTGAGGTGTGTCAACCGCGCCGTCAGCGTATCGCCTTCCCACTTGCCGGTGGCGAAGCCGCCCGCCAGGTGGAGCGCGTTCGCCGACGGATGCGGGCGTCCGTCCATGTAGATGCGAATGTCGTTTCGCAGGTTGTCGCCGCCGATCACCCAGGCCACGACGTTGCCGTTCGCGTCATTTTCGCTCCAGACGCGGAAGCCGACCGGCCGGTACTGGAACACTCCCGCAGACTGCGGCAGGCACTGCCGCTCGTAGGTCGACGGCAGGTTCGACGTGTAGAGCAGCGCCTTGGCGCGCCCCTCGTCCGTCAGCGGCATCCCGGTATAGTTGCCCATGAACTCGCCGGGGCCGCGCTCGATGTAGTCCTCGTACATCCGCGTCTGGTACGAACCAGTCAGGTCCACCTGCGCGCTCGCGGGCATGGCGAACGCGATCAGGGCGCACGCGACAAGCCCAAGTCTCATCTTCTTCATGCTCAACTCCCGGAAACCTGAAGGTTTCCGCCTACCATCGTCAAAACCTCGCGTCGCAGGGCTCGGGGTTCCACTTGCTGCCGTCGGGTTCCTTCTTGAAATGCAGTGCGGTGATCCAGGGCGCCTGCAGGTAGGTCGGGTCGTCCACTGTGTTGGTGACGACGATGTACTTGTCGCCGTTGGTCTCGGTGTGAAGATCCCAGTATTCGGTGAACGTCGCGCGATCGCTGTACGGCACGCCGTTCTTCCGCAGGTAGCCGGGCTTCAGGTTCGTCGTCACTGACTTCATCGAGCCGAAACGGGGCCCGCCGCGGCCCCGTCCGCCCCCCGCCAGGATCCACTGTGCCACCGATCGTCCCTGCAGGGACGGTGCCTGGCTCGCCGGCGCGTTGCGGAACTCGAAGAGGCGCGTCTGCATCCCGTAATCCGACTCGAGCTTGAGCGTATCGTCGTCCAGCCAGCTGATGCGAAGCCGGGTTGGCCCACGCATGAGGCCCGGCGCCCCGTAGGCCTTGCACGCTTCACCCGCCGCCTCATCCTTGGCCGGATCCCAGGCTTCGGCAAGCTTCTGGGCGGCTGCATTGATTGGAATGCTGGGGAAGTCGCCGCGCGAGGGCGTAATCATCCGCCAGCGCCAGTCTTCCGAGATGATGGCCACCCAGTAGCCGGTGAGGTCGATCGGCGCCTGCGCGCGGGGGGTCGGCGGGACCGCCGGCGCCTGCGCGCCGCGTCCCTGGGCGGACACGGTGGGGGTCCGGCTGAAGCCGGACACTACGAGTACTAAAGTAGCGAGCACTACCGCAGGGCCGACGGTCACGCAGCGCATCAGGATTTCCCGGGGTTCTTCAACCCGTTGTAGATCGCTTCGACGAACATATCGGTCGTCCAGGGGCCCGATTCTTTGCCCCAGCGGGCGCGGTAGCCGGCGGTCGGGTTGGCCGCCTTCACCTGCTCGAGCGTCATCCCCTTCTTTATCAGCGCCTCGATGTTGTCCTTGATGGTCGTCACCATGTCGCGGTATTCCACCAGCTCGGCATAGTCGGAGACGCGGCCGTGTCCGGGGATGATCAGTGTGCGGCCCGGCTTGAGCACGAGCGGCATGGCGGGAACGGTCATTTCGAGGAGCCGGTTGAGCGCGTCGAGCTCACCCTGGAGGCTGCCGCCCTTGGCGGCGTCGATCACGGGGAAGCTGCGGAGATCGATGATGTCGCCCGTCGCAATGACGTCGGCCTTGCGGAAGAGGACAGCGACGTCACCGTCAGTGTGCGCGCCCGTCATCCGATAGACCATCACCGCCTCGTTGTTGAGATACATCGATCGGACGCGCGAGGTGAACGTTTCGCTCGGCCACAGGTCGGTGGGGATCTTGTCGTCGCCGCTCAGCCGGGTCAGCACGTTTTCGTGCGACAGCACGGTTGCGCGAGGATCGTCATTGAACGAATCGGGATTGACCTCGAGGCCGGCGGCGCCAACCTGCTCATTGCCCCCGACGTGATCCATGTCGGCGCTGGTGTTGATAATGAGGCGAATCGGCTGGTCGCTGATCGCTTTCACCGCCGCGATCACCTGGTCCGCCGCGGCGCTCGTTCCGCTGTCGACGAGGATCAAGCCGTCTTCTCCGACATGCACCGTGATGTTCGATCCGGCTCCGAAAATCGCGAAGACGTTGTCGCGGACCTTGATCGTTTCGAGCCCGGATGCAGGCGCCGCGGCGCGCGGCGCCTGGGCGAGCGCGGGACGCGCGCCGGCCAGCAGCAGCGCGAGCGACACCGCCGCTAAACCCGCATATACCAATGCTTTCTGTTGCGCCATGATCGTCGAAGGATATACCATTTCGAACCTTCGACGCCAAGACGAAGGGCCTTCATCGTTCCCTTTCTTCGACCCTCACGGAGGGAATTTATGCGCCACGTGGTCGCCGGATCCGTCCTTCGCGCACTGCTGATCCTTCTCGTCTTTTCGCAGATCGCGTCGCCGCAGACGGCGGCGACGGCGCAGATGAACGGCACCGTTCGCGATCAGGCGGGACTCGCCCTGCCTGGCGTCACAGTCACCGTCACGCAGACCGACACCGCGCTGACGCGAACGGCGGTCACTGACGAGACCGGATCGTACGTGCTGCAGAACCTGCCGGTGGGCCCGTACCGCTTCGAAGCGGTGCTCCAGGGATTCCGCACGTATGTGCAGACCGGCATCGTCCTGCAGGTCGGCTCGAACCCAACGCTCGCCGTTGTGCTCGCAGTCGGCGGCCTCGAGGAGACCGTGACGGTCGAAGCCAGCGCGACGCTGGTCGAGACGCGCAACCCCGGCGTCGGACAGGTGATCACCAACGAGCAGGTGCTCGAGCTGCCGCTCAACGGCCGGCAGCTGACAGAGCTGATCTTCCAGGCGGGTGTGGCAACGGGCGGAGCGGGCAACGCCGACGCGCCGAGCGCCTCGATGTTGAACACCGCCATCCGCAGCTACCCCAACACGACGATCGTGGTTGCGGGCGGATTGTCGAACGGCGTGACGTACAGCCTCGACGGCGGCACGCACAACGATCCCTACAACAACCTGAGCCTGCCCCTGCCGTTTCCCGACGCGATGCAGGAGTTCAAGGTGGAGACGAGCGCGCTGCCGGCGCAGCACGGCCACCATTCGTCAGCTGCCGTCAACGCCGTCACGAAGTCAGGTACGAACGTCATGAGTGGCAGCGCGTTCGAGTTCATGCGCGATGCCTCGCTCAATGCCAAGAACGCGTTTGCGGCGATTGGCCCGGATGGCACGCGGCGGAGCGACGGCCTGCGCCGCGACCAGTTCGGCGGAACACTGGGCGGCCCCATCGTCACCGGAAGAGTGTTCTTCTTCGGCGGTTACCAGGGCACCCGGGTCAACGTGACGCCCACCGACTTCTTTCAGTTCGTACCGACGCCTGCGATGATGGCGGGGGATTTCACCGCGATCACGTCGCCGGCGTGCAATGCGGGCCGCACCATCGCGCTGCGTGCGCCGTTCGTCGGCACCCGGGTGGACCCGGCGCTCTTCTCGCCCGCCGCGCGTAACCTCCAGGCGCGGCTGCCGACGCCGGTCAACGACTGCGGCCAGGTCTTCTTCTCTCGGAAGACCCAGAGTTTCGAGAACCTGGGGGTCGGCCGTATCGATTACCAGTGGAGCAACAGCCACTCGATCTTCGGCCGCTACCAGCTCGCGCAGTACGAGTCGGAGCCCGACAACGATCCAAACAACGTGTTGGCCTACGCGAATGGTCCGATCAACGACACCGTTCACTCGATCGTGATCGGCGACACCTGGCTGCTCGGATCGAACACCGTCAATACGTTCCGCGTGACCTACAACAGCGCCGATATCCGTAAGGAGTACGTGCCCTACTTCGACCACGGCACGCTCGGCATCCGGAACGTCGCCATTCCTCTGCCCGGCTTCGGGCCATATAGCGTGTCGGGCGGTTTTTCGATGGGTCCGTCGGGTGCCAGGCCCAGCACGTACGCGACAACAGCATTCCAGGCGGCCGATGATTTCAGCGTCGTGCGCGGACGGCACCAGCTGGGCGTGGGGTTCAACTTCGTTCGTTCGACCCTGAAGGGGGATTCGATCGGCGCCGGTGCAGGCAACTTCGTGTTCAACGGCAGCTTCACGGGGCTCGGGCTCGCGGACTTCCTGCTCGGACGTCCGTCGGCGTTCAACCAGGCGCAGCCTTTCACGCCGACGGGCCACATGAACTACGTCGGCTCGTACGTCCAGGACGCCTGGACGGTGACGCCGAGGCTCACGCTGAACATCGGCCTCCGCTGGGATCCGTTTTTTCAGTATGTGAACGACCTCGGGCGGTTCAACCATTTCAGCCTCGAATGGTTCCGCAGCGGCGTTCGCAGCACGCGGTTCAGGAATGCTCCCGTGGGCGTGCTCTACGACGGAGATCCCGGCCTCGAGAACGAATCGTATCTGCCGAACTTCGCACCGCGGGTGGCCGCGGCGTGGGACCCGCTGGGCGACGGACGTCTGACTGTCCGCACCGCATGGGGACGGTTCTTCGACTTGCCCCACATGCAGTATTTCGCCGGGTTCGATCGACTCACGCCATTCGGCACGCAGATCGACGTCACCAATGCGCTGTTCGACGATCCCTGGGCCAACACGCCCGGCGGCAACCCGTTCCCGCTCATCGAGGGGCCTGACATGGTCTTTCCGCCGGGCGGTGGGTTCGTCACGTTCCCTCTGGATGCCAAGCCACCGTACTCGGACCAGTGGAACGTCAGCGTGCAGCGGCAGCTGGGCGCATCCTGGATGGTCTCAGGGAATTACCTCGCCAGCCGGGGCAACCGTCTCCCGGTCGGTGATCAGCTGAACCCCGCCATCTACAGCCCGGGCGCGACCACCGCGACGACGCAAGCGAGGCGGCTGCTGACGCTCGAGAGTCCCTCCCAGGGCCGGCTCTACGGCCCGATTTATGCGGTCACGCAGGTCGGCACCTCGGAGTACAACGCGCTGCTGCTATCCGTACAACATCGCGGGGGACGGGGCCTCTTCCTGTCGGGTAACTACACGATGTCCGAGTGCGTCTCGGATCTCATCAACTACGAGCCGGGGATCGCAGGAATCAGTCTGACGATGCCGGGCGACGTCGCGTTCGATCGCGGCAGCTGCGGCACCACTGATCAGCGACACGTCGCCAACATGTCGGTGGTGTACCAGATACCTGGCGCGGACGGTGGCGCACTGAGTGCCCTGACGCGCGACTGGCAGGTGTCAGCCATCGTGGCCGCGCGCAGCGGCCGGCACTTCGATGTCACGACCGGTGTGGACAACGCACTGAACGGGCAGAGCGGCCAGCGGCCGAACAAGATATCCGACGAGGTGTATGTGAAGGAGGGGCTGCGCTGGCTGAATCCGGCGGCCTTCCAGGCGCCGGCACCTGGCACCTACGGGAACCTGCAACGCAACAGCCTGGTCGGGCCCGGGCGCTTCAATGTGGACATGGGTGTCACCCGCTCATTCCGCTTCGGTGGCACTCAGCAGATTCAGTTCCGAGGTGAGGTGTTCAACCTGTTGAACCGCGTTCACTACGACGACCCCGTTTCGGCGCTCAACAGCGGCACCTTCGGCCAGATTATTTCCGCGGGTGATCCGCGTATCCTCCAGGTGGCACTTAAGTACACGTTCTGATCCGAGGATCTGCATGACTGGGACAGCTCGTACGCTTTCGATCGTGCTGCTGGTGGTGGTCTGGAGCTCCCCTGCGCTCGCGCAGGTCGATCTCAGCGGCATGTGGCAGACGCTGCCGCGCAATCAGGACGGCAGCGGCATGACCGGCGACAGCGCGGGCGTGCCCGTCAGCCCGAACGGACGGTGGCGGGGCGACAGCTGGTCGCCAGACGACTTTGACGTCGCCGAATGGGTCTGCCGGCCTCACTCGTTCCACTACGGCCTCGAAGGCGGACTGTCGCGGATGCGCGTGTGGGCGGAGGTCGATCAGCCAACGCAGAAAGTGATCGCCTGGCACGCCCACGCCAACCAGGAAGAGCAGGAAATCACGATCTGGATGGACGGGCGCCCGCACCCCCCGGAGAACGCAATTCACACCTGGAGCGGATTCTCGACCGGCACGTGGGAAGGCGACGTGCTCGTTGTGACGACGACTCATTTGAAGGAGAATTACATCCGCCGGATGGGGCTCTTTCACAGCGACAAGACGACGGTGCGGTGGCGCTGGCGCCGCGTCGGCAACTACCTTCAGTTGACAACGATCATCTACGACCCGGTGTTCCTGGCCGAGCCGTATATCCGAAGTTCGCCGATGTTCGTCAACGACCCGGCCATGCCGATGGATCCCTACCCATGTGAGGAGGCGACGGAAACCGCTTTGGAGCGCGGGCGCGCACCGCACTTCCTGCCGGGGCAGAGTCCGCTGCCCGGCCTGGATCCGAAGCTGACCGATCGGTTCGGCACCCCGCCTGAGGCGAGGCTCGGCGGTCCCGCCACTATGTATCCGGAATACATTGCGAAGATGAAGACGATGCCCGTGCCGAAGGAGCTGGGTGCGCCGAGGGATTAGAAACCACGACGACACGACGACACGACGAGATGCAAACCTCATGGTTTCGTCGTGCACGTCGTGGCCGTCGTGGTTCACTGAAAGGACTGACGATGCCTCGTTTCATCGTTCTCGCGCTGCTGCTCGCGTGCTGGGTGATCACGCCGCATGCGCAAGTCAATCAGGTCGTCGATTTTTCAGGCCTCTGGACGCCGGTGTCGCGCAACCAGGATGGAAGCGGACTCACCGGCGATGCGGCCGGCGTGCCGTTGAGCCCGAACGGCCAGTGGCGAGCCCAGAGCTGGTCGCCTGACGATTTCGATACGGCTGAATGGGTCTGCCGGCCGCATGCGTTCGACTACTCGCTCGAAGGGCCGCGTTCGTGGCTGCGGTTCTGGCCCGTGGTCGAAGGGGCCACGCAGACGCTGATCGCCTACGAGAGCCACATCGAAATGATGGGGCAGCGCGCCACCATCTGGATGGATGGCCGTCCGCACCCGCCCGAGAACGCCCTCCACACCTGGAGCGGGTTCTCCACCGGTCAATGGGACGGCGATGTGCTGGTGGTGACGACCACGCATCTGAAGGAAGCGTACATCCGCCGTTCGGGACTGATGCGCAGCGACAAGGCGACCGTGCGGACGCGATGGCGCATGGTCGGCGATTACCTGCAGGCGACCTCGATCCTCTACGACCCGGTCTACCAGGCCGAGCCTTACGTCCGCAGCACGATGATGTGGCGCCGCGATCCGGCGATGCTGCTCCCGCCATATCCGTGCGAAGAGGCGACGGAAACGGCGATCCCGCGCGGCAGCGTGGCGCATTTCCTGCCCGGCAAGAGCGCGCTGCCTGGACTCAATCCGAATCTCACCGATTTCTTCGGGACGCCGCCGGAAGCGCGCCTCGGCGGCCCGGCGACGATGTACCCTGAGTTCATCGCCAAGATGAAGACGATGCCGGTCCCGGAGCGTCGGATCAGGCCAGGCGAGGGCGGGAACTAACTCCCAACTTCACAACTTCCAACTCCCAACTTGGGAGTTGGCGTTTTGGGTGTTGGGAGTTGATCTAGTTGGTGGTCCCGGTAGTCGTCCGTTTTCCGCGCGGGCCGAGATTTCCGAAGCCGCCGTCGTTGCAGGTCAGGTTCGGCGCGCCGCCGGGCAGGCCCTGGCGCTCGATCCATCCACAGCAGTAGCCCGGTCCGCGCGTGCCGCACTCGGCCGGCGGCTTGTAGGTGCTTCGGATCTTCTTGCGGTATTCCGGGTACAGCGTTTCGGCGTAGCCCATCGCTGCCTCTTTCGGCAGGTTGAACATCCTCGTCATGAAATCGGCCTCGGGATTCTGGCCGGGTAGGTAATGCGGGACGATGCCGGTGTCCTCGATCGACGGGATTTCGTTGGCGGTGACGCACACGCCGTCCTGCGTCTGATCGCCGCGCGGATCGTGCAGCCAGGTGCGGGTGACGACGTGCGGCTCGGTGAGGTAATAGGGATCCTCCTGGATCGTCATGATCGTCAGCAGATCGTCGTGCCGGGTGATGTGGGTGGTGATGGTCGTCTCGTCGCTGCCCGGAATGCCGACACCCCGTCGGATCCACGCCGTCTTGAGGTGCGTCGTGTACGCCGTCAGCGTGTCGCCTTCCCACTTCCCGGTCGTGAAGCCGCCCTCGGTGTGCTGGGCGTTCGGCGACGGGTGAGGACGGCCGTCCATCCAGATCTTCAGCTCGCCTCGAAGGTTGTCGCCGGCAATGATCCAGGCCACCACTTCGGTTTTGGTCGCGTCGAGCTCCTTGATCATCTGGATGCCGCGCGGGCGGTACTGAAAGACCCCGGCAGACTGCGCCATGCACTGCCGCTCGTAGGTGGATGGTTGGTTCGAGGTGTAGAGCAGCGCCTTCGCCCGTCCCTCGTCGCTCAGCGGCATGCCGGTGAAGTTGCCCATGAACTCGCCCGGCCCCCGCTCGATGTAGTCCTCGTACATCCGCGACGTATAGGCGCCTGACAGTTCGACCTGGGCGTACGCCGGGATCGCCGTCGGGAGCAGCAGCGCAAGCAGCAGCCCTCGCGCCCATAAACTGCCGTATCTCAAGGGTTTCAGTTGCGCCATGCTCGCGGAAGGATATACCATTTCGGATCCCGGACCCGGCCTCCGGACTCACGAGAGGAATAGGCAGATGACAGCACGATGGCTGAGCGCACTTGTTCTCCTGGGTTGGATCGTCGGCGCGGCGATCACGATGCAGGCCCAGCAGGCGGCGCAGCAGAATCCGGCCGATCGCCCGGCGGAGCCCGCGCGTCTGCGATTGAGCAGCACCGGCTTCAAGGACGGGATGCCGCTCCCGTGGCAGTACTCGTGCTATGCCGAAGACGGCAAGCCCGTGAATCCGCCGCTGCAGTGGACCAATGTGCCGAAGGAAACGGCGAGTTTCGTGCTCGCGGTCTGGGGTCCCGACAACCACCCGCAGAAAGGTATCGCCTCGGAGTTCTTCTGGGTGCGTTGGAATATTCCGCCAAACGTCACCTCGATCCCGCAGGGTGCGCCGATGGGCGCCGAGCTGCCCGATGGCAGCCGCCAGGTTGCGGGTGGACGCGGCATCATGGGGTACCGGCCGCCGTGCGCGCCGCCCGGTGTCGGGCCGCTGCACTACCAGTTCAAGATCTATGCGCTCGATTCCATGCTGACGCTGCCCGCCAATGCCTCGCGCACCGACGTGGAGAAAGCGATGGACGGGCATATCGTCGGCACACACACGCAGTACGGTTATATCGATCGATTGCCCAAGTAACATGAACGGCTTAGGATGGTGAGTATTTGGCGCCGTTCGGGCGGCAGGAAGGATTCCCGTATGAAGCGTTTTCTGGTCGCGACGCTGGCCATCATGGTGCTTGCCCTTGGAGCACACGCCACAGCGCATCATTCGTTTGCCGCGACCTATCTCGAAGATCAGTCGGTCACCATCGAAGGGCAGATTGTCCAGTTCCTGCTCCGCAATCCTCATTCCTTCGTTCACGTCATGGTGAAAGAGAAAGACGGGACGACCAACCGCTACGTCGTCGAGTGGGGATCCCCCTCACAGCTGAGCGGCAAGGTTTCCCGAGACACCCTGAAGCCGGGTGACGAAGTCATCATCACCGGCAACCCCGGCCGGAATGCGGCCGACCATCGCGTGCGCCTGCTCACGTTCAAGCGTCCCAAGGACGGGTGGAGCTGGGGCATTCTCGAGAACGAACGATTCGACTAGATTCGTCGCGCCCTCACACCTCCAGGAGGAAATGAATGAATCGCGTATTGCGAGCTCTGCTCGTCGGGATCCTTCTGCTCGCGTCCAGCAATGCCTGGGCGCAGGCCACGGCGCAAATCAACGGCACCGTCGCGGACTCGAGCGGCGGCGTGCTGCCGGGTGTAACTGTCGTCGCGATCCAGACCGAGACGGGCTTCAGGCGTGAAGCCGTCAGCGACGAGACCGGGTCGTATTCGCTGCTGAATCTGCCGATCGGCCCGTATCGCCTCGAGGCGACGCTCGCCGGGTTCCGGACGTATACGCAGACCGGTGTCGTGCTGCAGGTCAACAGCAACCCTGTCATCCCCGTCCGGATGGAACTCGGCAGCCTCGAAGAGACGGTGTCGGTCGAGGCGTCGGCCCCCCTCGTCGAGACGCGTAACCCTGCGGTCGGCGCGGTCATCACGAACGAACAGGTCGAGGAAATGCCCCTCGAAGGACGTAACCCGGCCACGCTGGTCCTGCTCGCGGGCGGCGCGGTGGACACGGGCAACCCGTCGAGCCGCAGCCTGACGGGCAGCCGCGCGATTGCGGTCGCGGGCGGCCAGCAGTTCGGCGTCGCGTACCTGCTCGATGGCGCGATGCACAACAACGTCTACGACGGCGTGAACCTGCAGTTGCCGTTCCCGGACGCGATGCAGGAGTTCCGCGTCGAAACGAGCTCGCAGAACGCGCAGAACGGCTACAAGGCCGGGGGCACGGCGAGCGTCGCGACCAAGGCGGGCACGAATGCCTTCCACGGTGACGTGTTCGAGTTCGCCCGTCATCACAAGTTCAACTCCACGAGCCCGTTTGCGGCCATCAACCCCGCCACCGGCGAGCGGTACACCGATGGTCTGGTCCGCAATCAGTTCGGTGGCGTGATGGGCGGACCGATCGTCCGGGACAAGATCTTTTTCTTCGGCGCGTACCAGGGGACCCGCGCGAGCCAGACGCCGGCCGACATCGTCACCTTCATCCCCACGGCGGCGATGCTGGCGGGTGACTTCTCGGTGGTCGCCTCGGCGCAGTGCCGTGCGCAGGGCAACCTGGCGCTGCCCGCCGCGCTGGGTTTCGTCAACAACCGGATCGACCCGTCGCTCCTCAGCCCCGCGGCGGTCAATGTCTCGAAGCGGCTGCCCACGACGACGGACCCCTGCGGACAGATCTCCTACTCGCGCAAGACCGAGCCGAGGGAAGGGCAGCCGATCGCGCGAATCGACGTGCAGCTGAACCAGAACCATTCGCTGTTCGGCCGCTACATGCTGTCGACCACCTTCTGGGATCCGGCGTTCGGGAACTCGCCGGACAACATCCTGTCCAGCGGTGGCCCCGCCGGGTCGGGCGGCCGGGATAACTATTCGCATTCGTTCGTCGTGGGCGACACGCTGGTCTTGAGCAATACGGTTGTCAACAACCTCCGCGTCTCGGCGAATAAGACGAAGGTGCAGCGGTGGCACGCGGACATGTTCGGTCCGGAGGAAATCGGGGCGAAATACTACAGCTACCTCCCGAAGTACGTGACCATGGGCGTCACCGGGGCCTTCGCGATCAACACCGCCACCGAATCGTTTGCCTTCTATCAGCCGAGTACCTACAGCGTGGCTGACGACCTGACGATCGTCAGGGGCGACCACCAGTACGGCCTTGGCGCCGCCGTGTCCCTGTCGGACTGGAAGACGGAAACGAATGTGCGGTCCATGGGCGCGATCTCGTTCAACGGCAGCGTGACGGGCTTGCCGCTCGCCGACTTCCTGCTCGGGCGCATGTTCGAGTTCCGTCAGGCCACGCCGTTCCGGCAGGACATCACGCAGAACTACATGGCCCTGTACGCGCAGGACACATGGCGCGTCTCGCCGAAGATCACGCTGAACTACGGGGCGCGGTGGGAGCCCTGGTTCCCGCAGAACAGCGACGACAAGGCGTTCTACGCGTTCGATGCCGGACGTCTCAAGGCCGGCGAACGCAGCAAGGTGTTCCCGCTGGCGCCTCCAGGACTCCACTACCCGGGTGATGAGGGCTTCCCGGGTACCACCGGGATGAAGACCGTGTGGTCCAACATCGCGCCCCGCGTCGGCATTTCGTGGGATCCCCGAGGCGACGGCCGCACCTCCGTACGCGCCGGCTACGGGCTGACCGGCGATTTCGTCACCGGCCAGTTCTTCTTCGACTCGCGTTCGGCGCCCCCCTTCGGACTCGAGCAGCGGCTGACCGGGGCCATTCTGGACGATCCGTGGGGATCGGTCGGCCGGACCAACCCGTTCCCGGTGACGACGCTGAGCGAGGCGAGCTACCCGTTCCAGTCGGCCATTTCGTCGCTCTTCATCACGGTGCCGTACGACATCAAGACCACGCGCAACCACAGCTGGAACGTCGCGCTGCAGCACCAGTTGGGCGACAACGGGGCGGTCTCCGTGACCTACCTCGCCAACCACATGTACAACATGTGGGGCGTCGTGGACGGCAATCCGTCGCTGGTCACGAGCGCCGGCGCGACCGCGACGGCGCCCTGCTCGGTGGGGGCGCAGACGTTTGCCAACTGCACCACCTTCGCGGAGCAGCGGCGGGAGATCAGCCTCTACAACCCGGCGATCGGCCAGTACTACGGCTACGTGGACTACGTCACGGACGCGGGGTGGCAAGACTATCAGGGGCTGCAGCTCTCCATCCAGCGCCGGTCGGATCGTTTGAGCACTAGTGCCAACTACACGGTCTCGCGCTGCGAGGGGCTCATCAGCCAGGGCCAGGGCCCCCTGAACGTCGCGACCGGCTACTCGCGGCCGATCTCGATGCTCAATCCGCCTTCCGAAGCCGAGCAGAAGGCCATTTACGAAATCGACAAGGGGCGCTGTGATTCTTGGCGCGAGCACATTTTCAGTCTCGCCGCTACCGTCCGGACGCCTGAATTCAGCAACACGGCGGCGCGAATGCTCGCGTCTGGCTGGAGCCTGGCCGGTATCTTCCGTGCGCAGTCGGGCCAACCGCTGAGCATCACCACCGGAACCGACCGGGCGTTGTCGGGGATGCAGGCGAGCAATCAGCGCGTCAATCAGGTGGGCGACAACCCGTACGGTGACGGCTCGATCAACAACTTCCTCAACGCGTCGGCGTTCGCACAGCCGGCACTGGGGACGTACGGGACCTCGAAGCGCAACGCCTATACCGGCCCGAGCTTCAAGAACATCGATCTGGCGCTGGTGCGTCAGTTCGAGCTGCCGAGGAGCCATCGGATCGAGGCGCGCATCGAGGCCTTCAACGCGCTCAACTGGTTCATTCCAGGGAACCCGAACACCGTCCTGAGCTCCGCGACCTTCGGCCGCATTACCACGACCGCGTCCGATCCGCGCGTCATGCAGTTCGCGATGAAGTACGTGTTCTGAGTAGGTAGCTGAGGAGTGAGGTAGTTAGGTTGCTGGGTCGCTGGGTAAGCCACGAAGGCTTCCGGCGGCCCGGCTTCGTTTTACCCCACCCAGCCACCCAGCCACCCAGGCGACCCAGCCACCCAGCTACCCAGCTACCCTTCGGAGGCGTATACTCCGCCCACCTGTATCAGCACGTCTTCGCCCAGGAGGCCTCAATGAGTCGTCTCATCCGGCTGGTAATCGGCGTCCTGTACGTCCTCTTCCTCGCGTCCGGCACCAGCTGGGCGCAGGCCACCGCGCAGATCAACGGCACCGTCGCGGACTCGAGCGGCGGCGTGCTCCCGGGCGTGACCGTGATCGCGATCCAGACCGATACCGGCTTCCGCCGGGAAGTGGTTTCCGATGAGACCGGCGCCTACGCGCTGTTGAACCTCCCGATCGGACCCTATCGTCTCGAAGCGACGCTCACTGGCTTTCGCACTTATGTCCAGACCGGAGTCGTCCTGCAGGTCAACGCCAACCCGGTCATTCCTGTGACGATGCAGCTGGGCAGCCTCGAAGAGACGGTGTCAGTTGAGGCGTCGGCGCCGCTGGTCGAAACGCGCAATCCGTCGATCGGCGCGGTGATCGAAAACGAGGCGGTCGAGGCGCTGCCGCTGGAAGGCCGCAATCCCGTGATGCTGGTGATGATGGCGGGCGCCGCCGCGGACACCGGCGCGCCCTCGAGCCGCAGCATGACCATGAGCCGCGGCATCTCGATCACCGGCGGCCAGCCGTTCGGCGTCGCCTATCTGCTCGACGGCGCCAGTCACAACAACGTGCTCGACGGTCTCAACCTGCCGTTGCCGTTTCCCGACGCGCTGCAGGAATTCCGCGTCGAGACCAGCTCGCAGAACGCGCAGAACGGCCGGCAGGGAAGCGGGACGGTCAGCCTCGTAACCAAGGCGGGCACCAATCTGTACCACGGCGACCTCTTCGAGTTCCACCGCCATCACCGCTTCAACAGCACCAGTCCTTTCGCGGCGGTGAATCCGGCGACCGGCGAGCGGCGCAGCGACGGCCTGGTGCGCAACCAGTTCGGCGGCACGATCGGCGGGCCAATTGCCCAGGATCGTCTTTTCTTCTTTGTCGCGTATCAGGGCACGCGCGCCACCCAGACGCCAGCCGACATCGTCACATTCATCCCGACCGCGGCGATGCTGGCGGGCGACTTCTCGACGGTCGCGTCGTCGCAGTGCCGGGCTCAGGGGAATCTCACGCTGCCCGCGGCCCTCGGGTTCGTCAGCAACCGCATCAGCCCGGCGCAGCTCAGTCCTGCGGCGCTCAAGATCGCCCAGCGACTACCGACCACGACCGACCCCTGCGGGCAGATCGCATATTCGCGAAAGACCCTGCCGCGCGAAGGGCAGCCGATCGCGCGCGTCGACTGGCAGATCAGCCAGAACCACTCGCTGTTCGGCCGCTACATGCGGACGACGACCTTCTGGGATCCGGCGCTGGTGAACAGCGACACCATCCTGTCCGCTGCAGGCGCGGGCGCTGGCGGCCGCGACAGCTCGTCGCAGTCGCTGGCGGTTGGCGACACGATGGTGTTGTCCAACACGGTCGTCAACAACATCCGGTTCGCGGCCAACCGCACCAATGTGCACCGGACGCACGCCGACATGTTCGGTCCGCAGGATGTCGGCGTGAACATCTACACGCCGATCCCGAACTACATGCTCCTCAGCGTGACCGGGGCGTTCTCGATCAACACCGGCACCGAAACCGACTCCTTCTATCGGCCCAACACCTACGCGATTTCCGACGACCTGACGATGGTGCGCGGGAACCACCAGTGGGGGTTCGGAGTATCGGCCGGGCTGTCGGACTGGAAAACGAGGTCCAACGTCCGCTCCCCGGGAGTCTTCAGCTTCAATGGCTTCGCGACCGGTCTTCCGCTGGCCGATTTTCTGCTCGGCAACGTGTTCGAGTACCGGCAGTCGACGCCGTTCACGCTGGACATCAAGCAGAAATATTTCGGCCTCTACGGGCAGGATACCTGGCGTGTGTCGCCGAACGTCACGATGAACTACGGCGTGCGGTGGGAGCCCTGGTTCCCGCAGCAGCACCAGCAAAGCCAGATCTACAACTTCGACATCAACCGGTTCCGCGCCGGCACGCGCAGCACGGTGTTCCCGCAGGCGCCGGCGGGCCTCTCGTACCCCGGGGACGAGGGCTTCCCGACCAAGGCGGGGATGTACACCGAGTGGCTGAACATTCAGCCGCGGGTCGGCGTGTCGTGGGACCCCACTGGCACGGGGCGGACCTCGGTGCGCGCTGGGTACGGGATGAACAGCAACTTCATCGCCGGCGAGTTCTATTTCGACGCGGCGCAGGCGCCGCCGTTCGGCCTGGAACAGCGCCTCATCAATCTTCCGGCCCGCGGACTCGACGATCCGTGGCTCGCGGCAGGGCGGGTCAATCCCTACCCGATTACTCCCGGTCGAATCCCGGAGTTCCCGCCGTACGCGCTGATGCTCGCGGTGCCGTACGATCTTGAGACCACGCGCGTGCACAGCTGGAACCTCGGCGTGCAGCAACAGCTGGGCGAGAACATGGGCGTCTCCGCCAGCTACCTCGGGAACGTCCTGACCAACGTGTGGGGCGACGTCACCGGCAATCCAGGCGTCCTGCCCGCTGGCCTGGCGTCGCCGACCAGCCCGTGCACGCTGCGGAACCCCGCCGCCCCCGGCGGGACGCAGACCTACCCGAACTGTTCAGCGGCACCGATTGACGTGCGCCGCGAACTGACGCAGGCGAACCCCGCGGTGGGGCAGTACATCGGCTACCTCGACTGGGTGACCGACTACGGCTGGCAGCGCTATCACGGCATGCTGCTGTCGCTGCAGCGCAGATCGACGAACGGCGTCACCACCAATCTGAACTACACGTTGTCGAGCTGCCGCGGCCTGATCAGCCAGGGCGGCGGTCCGTTGAACGTCGGCACGGGATACATGCTCCCGGTGTCGCTGATCAACCCTCCCGCCAATCCGGACGAACTGTTCGATGCCGACGAAGGCCCGTGTGCCAACTCCCCGAGACATATATTCAACGTCAACGCCAGCGTCGAGACGCCGCAGTTTGCCAATACCGCGGCGCGGATGCTTGCGTCGGGGTGGCGGCTCTCAGGGATCTTCCGCGCCCAGTCGGGCGACCAGCTCACGATCAACACCGGCGCTGATCGTGCCCTCACCGGCATGCAGAACCAGCGCGTGAGCCAGGTGCTCGACGATCCGTACGGCGACAGGTCGCTGAACAACTGGTTCAATCCTGCGGCCTTTGCGCAGCCGGCTGTCGGCACGCATGGCAATTCCGGCCGCAACGCTTATGAGGGTCCGGGCAAGCGAGTGGTCGATCTGTCGCTCGTTCGAGCGTTCCAGATCAGCGCGCACCGCCTCGAAGCGCGCGTCGAAGCGTTCAACGCGTTCAACTGGTTCCGCTGGGGCAACCCGGTCAACAACTTCAGCAGCGCGACGTTCGGGCGCATCCTCACGGCTGACGATCCACGGATCATGCAGTTCGCTGTGAAGTACTCGTTCTAGCGCCCAGCCGGTAGTCTGTAGCCGATAGCCGGTAGCAGAAGTTGCTACCAGCTACCGGCTACCAGCGATCATCCATGGAAGTTCGCCTCTTTCCCAACTCCAGACGTCCTGGCGTGGGCCTGACGCCACGCCGGGAGCCTCAGCGACCGCTGCTGCCGCAGCACGCACGCCACTGCCCCGTGCTCGAGGCCGGCAGCGCGTCGGGCTTCATGGTGTATGCGCCGCTCGAGCCAACGGAGTCGTACTACGTCGAGTACGAAGGCGACGGGCGGTACAAGTTCGTCTACTGCCTGCAGTCCGACGGCCGCGCCCCGACTCCTGTCTTTTCGGTGACCATCGCGCTGTCACTGGGCGCCGTGGGGATGATGAAGCAGGAGGTGGAATTTGCCGGCGTTCCGATCCTCTCGCGCGAGGGTGCGCTGGAGGTCATGCGGGTCTTCCTCGTCCCGGAGGACATGGGCACGCCGGCCGGCGGGATTGCGCTCCGCGGCGCCACCAATTTCCAGACCCCGTCCGGCTGGGACACGATGTACACCCCGATCTTCAACATGATCGAGCGGCCGGTGGCTCCGATGCTCGTCGTTCGTGTCGAGACCGACTGGTACGCGCACGAAACCGAATTCCGCTACGTGCTGCAGCCCGGGGAGGGCATCACGGTGCAGCACAGCCTGCCAATCGGACAGGTGTTCTTCCTGCCGCGCGAAGAGCCCACCATGCGCAACTGTACGCCGGCGGAGGTGGAGGCGATCCGGAAGTCACAGCACGAGTTCGCTCAGCACAAAGCCGAGGCCGCACAGAAGACTTCGTACGGCCTCACCTACAGTCCGCACTATCTGCGCCGGAGCCGCGAACAGAAGTCCTGAGTGAACTCCCAACTCCCAAGACGCCAACTCCCAGGAAGCCAACTCCGAAGACGCCTACTCCCAAATTGGGAGTTGTGGAGTTGGGCGTTGGGAATTGTTCTCTCTGTCAGCCGCGGGCGAAAACGATTTACAAAGAGAAAAGAGTAACGGAGACGCACCGGCGCGATCACCACACTTCCCCGCATTCGAGTCAGCCTCCGCGCCTCCGTGACTCCTAGTTAATCGTGATCTGCGAAGCGGTTATTCGCAGGCCTCGGTGATGCAGATCGATTCCAGCGTGCGGCCCACCGGCGGCGCGGGCAGCCCCGCAGCCATCAGCAGCTTGCGAATGAGCAGCCCGGTTTCGGGATGCGCGATCGCTGACTGCACGCCCACCCTGACCAGGCCATCCGCGTAGTCGACCGGCTGCCAGGTGTGAACCGCGAGTTTGCCGCCGCGGTTGTCGGTATTTCCGTAATCCTTGACGTCGAGCCTGGCGCCGTGGTCCGCCAGCAGCTGCACCACCTCGGTCGCTCCCTTGTGGGCGGCGCCATGCAGCGCGACGCGTCCGGTGTCGGCCTGAGAGTTCGGATCCAGCCCCAAGTCGAGCAGCATGCGCACCGCCTCGAGTGTGTCTGCCTGCGACCATTCGTAGGTAATCCCTTCGACCCAGCCGATGCCGGCGGCCACGTGCAGCGCGGTCACGCCCAGCGTCGTGGCGATCTTCGGATCTGCACCGCGCGACAGCAGCAGCTTCATCAGCACGAGATCGCCCGACTGCGATGCCCGCAGGAA
>Ga0075428_100002422_pt1 | contig 20269 bp, 18 predicted proteins | sample RhiMetdeltSRZDD2_FD_75291 | JGI IMG/M metagenome (GOLD analysis project Ga0075428, IMG submission 75291) | Populus rhizosphere microbial communities from Tennessee, USA - Rhizosphere MetaG P. deltoides SRZDD2 | ecosystem: Host-associated > Plants > Roots > Rhizosphere > Soil | place: USA... | reverse complement strand
TTTCTCGCGAAGGCGTCGAAGGAGGCGAGGTATGAACGACAGGTCGTTGAAGGAAGTCGTCGAGACAATCGCGAAGGCGCTCGTCGACCAGCCGGGCGAGGTAGTTGTTTCCGAGATTGATGAAGATGGAGCAACGGTGCTTGAACTCAGAGTCGCTTCTGATGATCTCGGCAAAGTAATCGGAAAGCAGGGACGCACCGCGCGAGCGATGCGAACCTTGCTCCGCGCTGCGGGCATGAAGCTGAGAAAGCGATTCGTGCTTGAGATTCTCGAGTAGTGACTAGCAAGCCTTACAGAGAAGCGACCGAAGAAGACGTAGTCATAGCTCGCATCATTAAGGCTCGTGGCATTCGAGGAGAGGTTGCATGCGTTCTCGAAACCGACTTTCCAGCGAGATTCTCGTCTTTGGAACAGGTCACTGTCTTAATGCCGGATGGGGTCCGGTTAAGACTGAGACTCGAGGATCACTGGTTTCATAACCATCGCTTGATCCTGAAGTTTGCGGGCTACGATACGATGACTGCGGCTCAGGATCTGACAGGCGGCTGTCTGGTTATCGCTGATGCGAATGTAGAACCTTTAGCTGAGGGGCAATACCTGGAGCGACAAGTGGTGGGAGCGGAGGTTGTGACTGTTGATGGCAAAAAGGTGGGGCGGGTCAAAAGCGTAATGAGGACCGGCGGGACTGATCTCCTGGTCCTGGAGGGTGGCGACGGTAAAGAGCGACTGGTTCCGTTTGCTGATGAGATTTGCAGGGACGTTGACCTGACCGCGAAACGCATCACAATAGATCCGCCGGAGGGTTTGCTGGATTTGTGAAAGAATAAGAGATTGTGGATTGTAGGTTCGGATAGAGCATTCAAGATCCGGAATCCAAATGCGGTTCGACATAATCACTATCTTTCCGGAGATATTCAGCGAGGTCTTTGATTTTGGAATAGTTCGCCGCGCGGTCGAAGCGGGCTTGATAGAAATTCAAGTGCACGACCTTCGCGACTACGCTTTGGATCGTCATCGTCAGGTTGATGACCGCCCTTTTGGGGGCGGGGCAGGCATGGTGATGAAGCCCGAACCGTTGTTTCGGGCGGTTGAAGCGCTGACTGACCGAGACGTTCCAATAGCGCTCCTGTCGCCGCAGGGCCGTTTGTTCAGTCAATCGGTTGCGGAGGAGTACTCCCAGAGGGCCAGGCTCATTTTGATTTGTGGTCGCTACGAAGGGGTAGATGAGCGCGTTGTTGAGCATTTGGTTACCGACGAGGTGTCTATCGGTGACTATGTGCTCTCTGGAGGGGAGATTCCGGCAATGGTTGTGGTCGACGCGGTGACTCGCCTGATTCCCGGCGCCCTGGGATGCGGGGAATCCGCCGAACGCGAGTCGTTTATCAACGGGTTGCTCGACTACCCGCAATACACACGACCGGCTGAGTATCGCGGGTTGAAGCCTCCGGAGGTGCTGCTGAGCGGCAATCATGCTGAAATCGAACGCTGGCGCCGGAGTAAGGCCGTTGAGAAGACGATGCGTTGCAGGCCGGACCTGATCCGAAATCGCCCGCTAACGCAAGACGAGCTGCGAGAGTTTGAAGAGTCTCTGAAAGAGATCGATGAATAGATTATGAGGTGGGCTCGGCCTGCCAATACGAGGTAAGCTATGAATCCAACAGTACAGGTTGTCGAGGAACGTCAGCTACGCAATGATATTCCCTCGTTCCAGGCCGGGGACACCGTCCGCGTTCACGTGCGAATCAAGGAAGGCGACAAGGAACGCATTCAGGCGTTTGAGGGTGTCGTAATTGCCCGAAAGCACTCGGGCGTGCGCGAAACCATAACCGTGCGCAAGACCAGCTTTGGAGTAGGAGTGGAGAGGATTTTCCCTCTCCACGCGAGCGTTATCGATCGAATTGAGCTTGTGCGCCGAGGCCGAGTGCGTCGCGCGAAGCTTTACTATCTGCGCAAGCTTCGTGGGAAGGCCGCTCGAATCCGAGAGCGCGATACGCGAGGTGAGCGCGCGATGGCTGCCGCGGCTGCCGCCTCTGCTGCAGCAGAATCGGCAGAATCGGTGGGGACGACCGCGGAACCCGAGCCCGAGTCATAAATCGCCTGGACGATTCCGGGTGGGTTGCTTATCAGCCCGCTGCTGTCCTCCGTTTGTTCGCCGTCAATGGTGTCATGATTTCCCTGCTTGTTGGCGCATACGTTTTGGCAATACTCGTTCTCGTGTGCGCCTTCTGCCGGTACGCCAAGAGTCCGAACTAAGCGCGCACTTTTAGGTCTGGTAATTCGACCAAAGCAAATGAAAACGCGTAGAGAGATACTGGAATCGTTCGTGGCCGAAGACCCGAACGATTCGTTCTCGCGCTATGCCTTCGCGCTCGAGCTTGAGAAGGAGAGCGGAGCACAGGAGGCCTTGGCCCAGCTAAAAGAAGTCATATCGCGCGATCCAAACTACGTTGCGGCCTACCAGCAGCTCGGAAGACTGCTCGCGCAAAGCGAGCTCATCGATGAGGCGCGCGAAGTGTATCGGCGTGGAATCGAGTTGGCGAGTCGCTCAGGTGATCAGAGGTCTCGCAACGAAATGCAAGACTCGCTCGCGATGCTCGAATAACTTCTGCTGTACGCTTCCAGATGACCGCTTAATCATCAAAAACACCTTGTGATATAGTGCCCATCGCGCAACCAACCTGCGTCAACCTCTTGTAAATTGGGGGATCGTCATGAAGAAAACATTGTTTGCGTTTCTGCTGGTCTCGTTGCTTTCACCGTTCTCGGTTGCCCAGACGTCTCAGACACCCACGATCGAGCAATCGCTCAACCTCAAGAGCGCGGGCGGCCCACGCATTTCACCCGATGGACGCTATGTTGCGTATCAGGTTCAGAAAACCAACTGGGAAGACAATGCTTTCGAGACGGAGATCTGGATCGCAATTACCGCCACCGGCGAAACGTATCGGCTGACAAACGCCAAGAAGTCGAGCTCCAATCCGCAATGGTCTCCCGACTCGCGCCGGCTCGCGTTCATTTCGGATCGCGACGGGAAGCGACAAATCTACCTCATCGCGCCTAACGGGGGTGAGTCTATACAATTGACCAACGTCGAAACCGGGGTTTCGAATCACAGTTGGTCGCCGGATGGACGCCGCATTGCATTCACCGCCGCAGATCCTGAAAGCAAGACGCGGAAAGATCGCAAGGAGAAGTACGGCGAGTATGAAGTCGTTCAGGCCGACTACACCTTCACTCATCTGTGGATGATTGATGTCCCGGCGGAGATCAAAGAAAAAAGGCCCGACCCTGCGCGGATGACCGAGGGCTCTAACTTTTCAGTAAATGGGTTCTCGTGGTCCCCGGACTCGGGACGAATTGCCTTTAGTGCCGCAAAAGATCCCGACATCAGCTCCTCGGCGACCGGCGACATTTATGTGCTGAGCATCGCTGACAAAGGGTTTAAACGGATCGTCGACACCAGAGGTCCTGACGGTAACCCGGTCTGGTCTCCGGACGGACGACGAATTGCGTATCAGACGGCGAACGGTCGTGAGTTTTTTTACTATGCCAACTCTTACATCGCGGTTACCGCGGCCGATGGCGGCGCGCCTCAAGTGTTAACCGAAAGCTTCGACGAATCGCCGGGATTGATTGAATGGTCAGTTGATGGCCTCTATTTCAGCGGGTTGCAAAAGACGTCGTCGCATCTGTTTCGCTTGAACCCGGCCACAAAGTCGATCGAACAAGTCAGCGGCCCAGCGAACTACGGCGCGTCTCAATTCTCTTTCACCTCCGACTTCAAACAGGTGGCGTTTGTAGGAGCAGGAGCCAATGACTATCCCGAAGTCTTCGTGTCTTCCGTGAAAACGTTTCAGCCGAAGCGACTCACAACGATGAGCGATCAGTTGACGGGGTTTCGGCTTGCTACGCGCGAAGTGATCCAGTGGAAATCGACTGATGGCACCCAGATCGAAGGTGTGTTGATCAAGCCAGCTGGTTTCGATCCTGCCAAGAGGTATCCGCTGCTTGTTGTTATTCACGGCGGGCCAACGGGTGTTGACACACCAGCTGTCCGTGGCGACCGTTACTATCCGGTTGAGATGTTTGCCGCGAAGGGCGCGCTAATCCTTCGGCCAAATTATCGTGGCTCGGCGGGTTACGGGGAGAAGTTTCGATCACTAAACGTGCGCAATCTTGGCGTGGGTGACTACTGGGACGTAATTTCAGGTGTTGACCATTTGATCGCGCAAGGAATTGTTGACCGAGACCGGGTAGGCGCGATGGGCTGGAGCCAGGGCGGATACATCTCGGCATTCATCACCTGCAGCAGCGATCGCTTCAAAGCGGTATCGGTCGGCGCCGGGATTTCCGACTGGATGACTTACTACGTGAATACCGACATCCACCCTTTTACACGCCAATACCTGAAAGCAACGCCCTGGGATGATCCCGATATCTATCAAAAGACCTCGCCGATCTCATACGTTAAGAACGCGAAGACTCCGACGTTGATTCAGCACGGCGAGCTCGACAAACGGGTGCCAATCCCGAATGCGTATCAATTGCGGCAAGCGCTCGAAGATCGCGGGGTGCCTGTAAAAATGGTTGTCTACAAAGGGTTCGGTCACGGCATCGATAAGCCAAAACAACATCGGGCGGTGCTGGAACAGAACTACGAGTGGTTCACGCAATGGATTTGGGGTGAGAAACCCGCCCAGGAAGGTAAATGACCAGTGGCGGACTCATTCTGAAGCGTAACGCAACGGGTCGCTTGCACCCGCCTCGGCGAAGCCCTTTAGTCTAAGACGACAGCTATCACACGCACCGCAAGCGATCCCTCCGGCGGTTGGGTCGTAACAGCTGTGGGTCATCGAATAATCTACGCCGAGTTTCAGACCCGTCCTGATGATCTCTGCTTTGGACATTGTTATCAGCGGAGCGTGTATCTTGAGCGGCATCCGACCTTCGACGCCGGCCTTTGTAGCCAGCGTCGCCATCTTTTCAAACGCCTCAATGTATTCCGGGCGGCAATCAGGATAACCACTGTAGTCAAGCGCGTTCACGCCGATAAAGATATCCTTAGCACCGAGAACCTCTGCCCAGGCAAGTGCGAACGACAGAAAAATCGTGTTGCGAGCGGGCACATAAGTCACCGGTACTCCGGATGCGATCTCCTCGGCCCTTCGTTCTTTCGGAACTTCTATCTGGTCAGTCAGGGCAGAACCGCCGATGGCTCGAAGATCAAAGGCGGCTACCAGGTGCTTTTCGACTTGCATCGACTTTGCTACTCGTCTTGCGCTCTCGAGCTCCAGTGAATGGCGCTGGCCGTAATCAAACGACATTGCGTATAGCTCAAACCCGGCCGCTCGCGCTATTGCAAGCGTGGTCGTTGAATCAAGACCGCCGCTTAACAGGACGACAGCCTTTTCACTCTGTGTCATGTGAATCATTGTAGAAGATCGGCTCGCGCTACCGCGAGGGTGCTTCGCGTGTTATCGTCTGAACAAATCCGAGGACATCATGAGCTACCAAACATTTCATCACAATCGCAACTACGGGTGCCGAATCACTGAGATGATCATTGAGGGGCATCGATGCATTGCGCTCGAGAATGAAAAGGTGCGGGTAACGATTATCGCCGACAAAGGAACGGATATTTACGAGTTCCTGTACAAACCTCGCGACGTCGACTTTATGTGGCGAACCTGGGTTGGCTTGCGCGAGCGGTCTCACTTTGTGCCCACGAGTGCGCGCGCCGCCGGGGCACATATGGATTACTACGAAGGCGGTTGGCAGGAGCTGTTTCCAAATTGTGGCAATCTCTCCGTACATCAAGGCACTGAAGTTGGACAACACGGCGAAGTTCTGTTGCTACCGTGGCGCTACACCATAGAGAAGGATGAACCCGGCGAGATCAGTGTGCGCTTCGAAGTCCGCACGGTCCGCACGCCTTTTCATCTGGTGAAGACGATCAGTCTGCGCAGCGGCGAGGCCATACTGCGCATACAGGAACGTGTGACCAACGAAGGCGGGCAAGAGGTGAACTTCACCTGGGGTCAACATCCGGCATTTGGTTGGCCTTTTGTTGACGAAAGCTGCAGAGTGGATTTACCTGCGTGTCGCATTCGGACTATCGCTGATTTCTCACCTTCGACTTCGAGACTTGCGCCTGACCAGTTAACCGACTGGCCCACAGCTCTGGGCAGCGATGGAGGACAGGTTGATCTTTCGCGGCTTCCCGGCCCCGATTCGGCGGCTAGCGATATGGTTTTCCTGGAGGGCATTACCGAGGGCTGGTATGCGCTGACAAACACGCGCATGGGTGTTGGCTTTGCGCTGCGATACCCGGCGGATGTGTTTAAGCATTTGTGGTATTGGCAAGTTTATCGCGGAGGACGGGACTATCCGTGGTGGAGCTCAACTTACAATATTGCTCTTGAACCGTGCGCCTCGCTGCCGGTTTTGTCTCACGCGGCGGCGCGTGGCGAGGCGCTGACGTTGGGAGCGGGCGAGAGCCGGGAGATCGAGCTCGTGGCCGTGGCTTTCGAAGGGGTTGACCGAATCACTCGAGTCACCCCGGAGGGGGCTATAAAGGTTTAGGGAGCGAAGGAAGCCCGGGTTTTTTGAGTTTATGAGCTGTCAAATTATCTTCAACTGCGGCGTTTAAGGTTTTGCCTGCTTTACGCGCTCGATCCCAGCTCGCGCGGTTTCATCTTTCTGACCTGAGGCGTCATAGGCTCGCTGGTAAACGGCAAGCGCTTTGTCGTATTGCTTATCGCTTTCATAGACGTAACCCAGCTCAAGATGAGCCGCCAAGTTCGTAGGGGCGAGTTTGACCGCTTTCTCTAGAGCCTCGGCCGCAGGTTTCCATTGCGAAGAGCGAGATAGCGATACCCCAAGGTTGTACCACGCTCCGCCCGAGTCAAGGTGTGCACGGGCGTACTTATCAAGCAGCGGAGCGGCCTTTGGATACTGTTTATCGATCAGATACGCTTGACCAAGCAGGCCCCACGCTCGCTCATCATCGCGAACCGCCATAAGCCGTTCACCTGTGGCAATCAACGGTTTGACTACGGCCGGGTTTTGACGAACCTGAGAGATGTAGATATCCGCCAGCAGCGTAAGCGAGTCGGCGTCTTTCGGATCGATTGAAAGACCCTGGTTCAGCGCAACGATAGCTTGATCCGCGCGACCAAGCTTGTTTTGTGCGAAGCCAATGTAATAGTAGTTTGTTGCGTTGGTCTTCATCTCGGTTGCGACGGATGTGAGCACTGGGATCGCCTCGGCAAAGCGATTAGTAAAGAGGTAAGAACGACCCAACGCAGCGCGGGCGTTCGTATCAACTTTTTGTTGTATCTTCTCCGATAGTGAAACGTATCGGGCTAGCGATGTGATGGCTTTATCATACTGCTTCGCCTGATAGTGTGACATACCGATGTAATAGTGACCGGTGATCTGCGCCTTGTCGTCCTTTTCGGCGGTTTTGATGTAGTTCTGAAAAGCATCGATTGCATCATCGTAGCTTTGCAGTCCGAAGTGGCTGACCCCGATGTAATACCAGGATTGCCACGCATCAGGATTGGCTTTCAATACGGCGTGAAACTCTCGGATCGCCGGACGATACTGCTTCTGGTTGAAAAGCGAAACAGCACGATCCCAATCCTGGGCAAATGCTGCTGCTGATGACAAAACGATTAGCGCCACGACGGCTGCGGCTGAGTAAATCCTGGCTTTCATTTCGTTCCTCCCGTTTGGTCGGGTCGGGCTAGCACTAAGAATCCTGAAGGAATTCTAGCCGCCTCAGCACTGACGATACAAGACCTAATCCATCCATAGCGTGAGAGTCAGTTGCTCTCGTTTTGCGTTGCCTGATATGAGCAAGATACCGGTTTTGCCGTGTTGTGAAGCGCGACTTTGTATGACTTGCCAATGCCGCGGCCATCCTGCACAATATCCAACGCTGCAGTGGTTACTCCACCGAGACCCTGAATATTAAGAATAATGAGGTTGTCATGAGATCGATTAGCTCCAACTTCGTGAAGGCGGCCGCACTGCTGCTGACTGTGACTTGTTTGAGTACTACTCTGGTCGGGGCGTCAGCCGGCCCTTTACGCAATATCGCGCAGGATAAGGGAAAACAAGGCGCTCCGTCGGACGGCGAACAGAAAGCCCTTGCCAAAGTCGAGGCAGCGACTGATCTGACCGCAAAGCTCGCAGCGGCGAGCGAGTTTATAAAGAAATTCCCGAAGAGCGCGCTGCGGTCAAAGCTGGTGAGCCACATCGCTCAGGAAGTAGCCAAGATCCAGGATGCGCCCCAGCGAATCGCGCAGCTCGAGAACATGCTGGTCGTATTTAAAGAACCCAGCGATGCCGAAGTCATTAACCCCATCCTGATTGATTTGTATTTCAAGGAAAAACGCCCGGATGATGGGTTCCGCGTTGCAGCCGCTTATCTGGCGAAGTCGCCCAACGACGTGGCAGTTCTGACCCAGGTTGCGCTTGAAGGCGTTGAGCAGGCCAAAAAGAAGGAGGCAAAGTTTGCTCAGCAGAGCCTGCAATTTGGCGGCAAGGCAATCGAACTAATTGAGTCCGGCAAAAAGCCTGAGTCGTTTGATGAAGCGCGATGGGGTGAGTTTAGAACCAATTGGTTGCCGGTTCTTTACCAACAGCTCGGGTTGCTGTCCATGATGACCGGAAATAAGGCTGATGCTAAGGCCAAACTTGAAAAGGCTGGATCACTCAATGCCAAAGATCCGTTTACCTATGTCTTACTTGGAAGCATGGTAAATGACGATTACCAGCAACTCGCGCAGCAGCATAGAGTGGCTGCGGCTGGTCCGCAGAAAGACGCGATTCTAACTCAGGCCCACACCAAAATGGATGAGGTTATTGAGCTCTTTGCTCGCGCCGTCGGACTCGCGGAGGGGAATCCAGCGTACAAGGAGCTTCACGATCAAATACTCCAGGATCTTCAGTCGTACTATAAATATCGTCACGCCGGCTCGACTGACGGACTGCAGCAACTGATCGATAAGTACAAGATGCCGTAGCAGGGTTCGGTTCCGCTCCCTGGTCCTTCTACAAGCCATAGTAAAGCTAATTACCTGGGTCGGAGTTGTGTCAATGCCCGTAAGCAAGGATGAGTTTCGCGCCGCGCTGAGCCGATTCATTAGCGGGGTGACAGTGGTCACCACCTTGGGGAACGACAATCGACCGGCGGGCATTACAGTCAGCGCATTTTCGTCAGTGTCCCTGGAACCGCCACTGGTCCTTGCCTGCATCGACAAACGCTCGTCTGTGCACGACCACCTGATCGAGGGCAGATACTTCGCTGTAAACATTCTCGCTGAAAACCAGCAGAGCATTTCTCGGCTGTTTGCCTCAAAGGAACAGAACCGGTTTGACAGCGCAGGCTACCGATGGGGCTCCAGCGGAGCGCCGCTGCTGGATGGTGCTCTTGCCTATATCGAGTGCCGTGTCGTGCACGCTTATCCCGGCGGTGATCACACCATCATCGTCGGCGAGGTCGAAGCTACGAGCATGGCGGAACACAAGCCCCTGGCATATTATCGCGGCGGTTACACTCACCTTTCCTAGTCGCACACCAACCTGTCAATCCTGAAGCATCCGCCTGTCGCAAAGTTCGACAATCTTCATGCTCTATTCCGTTCTGTGCTATGCTCTTCCGAACGTAGAGGCAGCGAACGGTGATTGAATGTTCCAGAATCAGCCCAGGGGTGGAGTCGTTAAAGTGGCTCCCAGAGCCGCTTCTGTGGTGTCGCGTTCTTAAGCCCGGATGCTCTCGCAGAATGTGCGTTTCAAGAAACTGCTGAAGGGCAACGTCGGGTTGTAAGCGTGGACTTGGATTCCAGATGGAACTGACCGGCGCCTTAAGTAAATACCGGATCATCGGAAAGCTCGGGGCGGGCGGAATGGGCGAGGTGTACAAGGCCGAGGATCCCGCGCTGCTCAGGACAGTGGCAATCAAGGTGCTGTCCAAACATGGTGAGGCCGCCGCCGATGCGCAGACCCGATTTCTCCGCGAGGCGCGCGCTGCCTCCGCGTTCAATCACCCCAACATTGTTACGATCTATGAGATCGGGGAAGCGGATGAGCATTCGTACATCGTCATGGAGTACGTCGAAGGCCAGAGCCTGCGAGAGATGATTTCCAGGAAGGCGGTCAAACCGGAGAGTCTGCTGGATATCGCAATGCAGACTTGCGATGCGCTTGTTGAAGCCCACTCACACGGCATTATTCATCGTGACATTAAACCGGAAAACATACTTGTAACGGATCGCGGACGCGTCAAGCTTGTTGATTTCGGCTTGGCGAAGACGGTAACACGAAGCGAAAAGGATGGCGCCACGGCCCCTGACAGCTTGACCGAAACTGGCGCGGTGATGGGCACGCTGTCTTACATGTCGCCGGAACAGCTTCGAGACGAAGATCTCGACGCTCGAACCGACATCTTCTCTTTCGGCATTGTCCTGTACGAGATTGTAACGGGTGATCTGCCGTTTCTCGGCTCGAACGCCTTTGAAGTTGCTGCCTCTATTCTGAAAGATCCTGCGTTCGATATCGGCACGGTTCCTCCGGGAGTGCCGCCCGGTATAAAGCACGTTGTGGCCTGGCTGCTTGAGAAGCGCCGCGTCGATCGTCCCGATTCGTTTGTCGAGGTCAAGCGAGCGATTGAATCTCTGTTGAATGATTCTCAATCGCAACCGCGAGCGACAGGTGAGAGCCGAACAACGGTGGAGTTGCCATCACCGGTAAGCGGCCACAGGTCGGAGAGTCTCGCGGCAGCGCTGAGGTCATCCTTGAAAACCGACGCGGCGCCACCGACGATACTCGTTCTACCGCTTCAGACGGTCGGGTCAGATGAGAGCAGTTCGTACATCAGCATCGGTCTCGCCCATGCCATAACTACTGACCTCGCAAAGATTAAAGGACTATCGGTGCTTTCCAAGTCCGCGGGTGCGGGCCGTGTAGACGAAGTAGGCCGCGGCGCAAGAGAGCTCGCGCGAGACCTGGGCGCGACGATCCTGCTTGAGGGGGAGGTCATGCGAGCCGGTCAGGTTATAGGAGTGATGGCGCGGCTTACCGATGCGGAGACGGGCCGGGTTATCTGGGGTTCACAGTACCGTGGCGACGCGGCCGATCTCTTCAGCATCCAGGATGCGGTGTGCGAAAGCGTGGCAGAAGCGCTCAAGCTCAGCATCTCCAGCGACGAGCGCGATGAGATAGCGCGCCCGGTCACGACTAATATCGATGCGTTTGAGCTCTATTCTCAAGGTCGCGCTTTTCTCGAGCGCCGAGACGTAAAGGAAAACACCGACTTCGCAATTCAGATGTTTGAAGAAGCTCTCAAGCTAGATTCCGAGTTTGCGCTTGCGCACACCGGGCTTGGAGAAGCTTACTGGCGGAAATATGAGATCTCTCGCGAGAACGTTTGGGTTGATCGCGCGGTCGCCGCAATCGATCACGCCCTGGTCCTTGACCCGCGTCAAGCACAGGTACACGTCTCTCTCGGGATTATCTATCACGGAACAGGCAAGATAGATCAAGCAATCGAAGAATTCGAGCGGGCGATCGGGTGGCAACCTCTAGGCGACGATGCGCACAAATGGCTTGGCCTCTGCTTCGCTCACAAGGGAGAAATAGACCGGGCGGTCGACGAACTCAAGAAAGCCATCGAGATTCGTCCCGGGTATTGGGAAAACTATAACGTCCTCGGAAGATGTTACTTCATGTTTGGCCACTACCGAGATGCAGCAGAGCAGTTTCGTCGCGTCATAACGATTCAGCCGGATAACTATCAGGGTTACGACAACCTAGGAGTAATTTACGTTCTACTTGGCAGCTATGATGAGGCAGTGGTAATGCATCAAAAGGCCATCGAGATTTACCCGAATGAAACGTCTTACTCTAATCTGGGAACAGCGTACTTCTATATCGGCCGATATGAAGATGCCGTTTCCGCATACAAGGATGCGATAGCGCTTGATCCTCGGGACGATGTTTTGTACCGCAATCTAGGCGACGCTTACCAGCGAGTTAATAAACAGGACGACGCACATGCTCAATATGAAACCGCGTTGCAGCTATTGGGAGAACGCCTTAGCGTTAATCCGGATGACGCACAGAGTTTGGGTGATCTCGCAATTTGCTATGCCAAGCTAAGAAACGAACGAGAGGCGTTGGCAAATATAGAGCGAGCGGATTCGTTGGAATCGCACAACACCAGCTTGATGTACGCAAAAGCAGTCGTATACGCGCTGACCGGACATCCTGACAGGGCGATAGAATATCTCGGTCACGCTCTAGCCTCGGGCTATAGCGTTTCGGAAGCTCAACGTGACCCTGATCTGGCATCGCTCAGGGAGAAGCCGGGATACAATGCGCTTTTTGTTTCTCAGCCCGAATCTAACTAACAGAAGTCTCAATCCTAGTTGAGAATAACGCGCGGGGTCGGGCTTGGTGGTGTCCCGCCTGACGCGGTTGTCACGTTGATCGAGTACTGAAAAGTTCCGGCAGTTGCCACGCAGCCACAGGTGTCAGTACAAACGGCTGGGTCGTTACCGGCGGGAATGTTTGTTAGAAGCAACGTTGGGTTGTTATCGCAGGGAGACGCGCCGGTGAACGATATGGATACCCGCGTTAGAGCCTGTGAAGTGTTGTTATAGACGCACCATCGAATTTTTTGCGCCGTCTGCATCGCGTATGTCGGATCGGTTACTTCGACCGTAGGCAGCTTCTGCGCCGGGTCCTGAGTGACAACAATCGCCACGGTGTTCAGGCCGGGGCTAGCAATCCCCGGCGATGACGATCCGTTGCAGGCAAGAGCCAGCGCCATTGTCAGAACCAGGGAAACAATTGATGCTAATCTCATACTCAGGTTCTCCTTTATCTGATTCGTGAAACACAACGTACTGGATGTCGGCCGTGGCTCCGTAAGATCGTTCTAACAACCCGGGAACGGCCTCTATTATTGTGATCGGCCGGTCGCCTTCCAGGGCTGGAGGTGAATAGTCACCGCTACGGCTGTTGGATCTGTCCTCAGGGTCTCCAGAAATGCGACCGGATTCTACGTGAGCCAGCGAGCAATGTCTACAGGTATTTCATGGATCGCGGTTGTCAACACCTCTTAAGGCTGGCGGTTCATCATCGTGGTATTCGGACTTCCTTGATGAAGTCAATCAAGGCTGCATTGAACTCCTCGGGGCGCTCCAGGTTAGAAAGATGACCAGCGCGCTCGATCACCCTCAGGCCTGCCCCTGGAATACCGGTACTCAGGTTCTCGGCCTCGGTCACTGGAGTGAGCATATCTTCCGATCCGACGATCACCAGCGCCGGCAACTCGATGCCCCGAAGGAGTTCTGTTGAATCGGAGCGTTCGGCCATTCCTCGCTGTGCACCGGCAATCCCAACGGGAGAGTTAGCTTCAATCATCGTGCGAACCCGCTCGACAATTGAGGGGCGACTCCCGAGTGTAGTGGGTCCCAGCAGTAGGGGGACCATATCGTCTGCAATCGCGTGTGCGCCATCTTTTTCCGCCTTCGCGGCGGACTTTAGCCGCCGCTCGCGAGCCTCGGGAGTGTCAGCGCTTGCGCGTGTATCAGCCAGCACCAACGCCATAACCGATTGAGGATACCTGCGATAAAACGCGAGAGAAACGTAACCGCCCATAGAAAGTCCGACGAGTATTGCCCGGTCGATTCCGAGTGCCGACATCAGGTCGCGTACATCGCCCGCCATTTGATCCATCGAATACGGACCTTGTGGTGCGTCCGACTTTCCAAACCCACGAAGATCGAGAGTGATTGCGCGACATTGTGTTTGTAGCTCAGTAACCTGATCGTCCCACATAGTCTGATTCAGTGGAAAAGCGTGAATGAAAATTACCGGAACGCCCGAGCCAGAATCGCGATAATCGACGCTGATCTGGTTTGTTTTTATCAACACTTAGACAAGTTGCGGCAAACGCAAGAAAATTGCAAGATTCGCTTTAAGCCTTTACCCGCCTGCAACTAATCGCTGTTATAACAACAGTCGCAATATCCAGCGTTCCTCGAACTAACTTGATTCCTAATTTCGCGTGCTATACTCGCCGTTCTCCATGAAACATGCCGCTTTGAACTTTAAGGTTTTTAGGGTCTGGCGAGGTGAGAGTCCGCGCCTGGGTGGCTCCGTTCGGCTAATGTCTGCAACGCAGCAATCAGGAGGTGGAATGCATCGATTTACTGCTAAGGGGCTCGCCACGTGCCTCTCTCCGAGTTTGTCAGTCTTGTTTCTCATTGTCTTCATAAGCGGTTCATTTGACACCGTATTTGCGGCCGACGATAAATCGACCGCCGCAAGACCTTCTCAAGAGTCCCTCGAAATACCGGGCTCGTTCAAGGATTTACCCGAGGCTCGCGATGCAGTCACCGCGAAACGTTCAACGCGAGAAGTAGCATCGATCACACCCAGCAGTCCTGCATCCGCGGAGCTCGTCGTAGATGCAGAGAAAATTGCTCGGCCGGGCGGTGCGGTGTACGCCGATAGCGAGTTGGTAGATTTTCACGCAACGGCATACTGCCTGAAGGGCCGAACAGCGTCCGGGATTCATACTCGTCCCGGCGTCATAGCTGCCGACCCCAGCGTGTTGCCTCTGGGCACAGTGGTTCATCTGAGAGCGGGACGGTATACGGGAACTTACACGGTGATGGATACGGGTGGGAAAATAAAGGGTCGACTAGTTGATGTGTATGTCCCAACCTACAAAGAAGCGGTTGAGTTCGGAAGAAAGCAAGTAAAGATAAAAGTTATCGGACGTAATTCGACCAAGGCCGCTATGAAGTCCCTCCTGGAAGCTGAACTGTAGCTCCCAACACATTTCCAAACACAAGCGCGCAGTAAGCTAACTTCGAGTTTGGATGTTTTCTCTCTAGGCGCCGCCAGCGAGTAATGCTCAGGCATTATTCCTTTAATGACGCATCCATCGAACCGCGTCCGCCGGTCGACAGCGAAAAATATCTGACAAGGGCGTCGCGATACCGGGAGATCTTTTCGAGCGTAGAACTCGAAGGCGACGTGCCTTTCCGGGTTAGTAGAATGAACGCAACACGGACTTCTTTTGGCGCGCTGTCAGAATCCGGAATTCGCGGTCCCTCGCGCTCCACTATCTGCGCTGTCGATGTAGTCTTGCGAACGGCACTCAATGAGAAACCAACAAACGGAGATTTCTCGCGCAGAAACCCGGTCAGTTGGGTATCGGTTACCAGATACGGAATCTCACCAACCTCCTCCGGAGAACGCAGACCCATAAGATACTGATCGAGGGGAGTGAAGTAATTAACCGCTGATTCAATGGTTGTGAAGGTGCCTGCGCCGCTATCACGCCACGCGTTGCCTTCCATGAGTGATGAGAAGGTTCCTTGTGAATTGGTCCGAGTATCAACCAGAAAACTCCAGTGCGCGTTTTCGCGGCCTAGCAGGTCATCTTTAATATCGTGTTCGGCGTCGAAACGGACATACGCAAGCCAGCGATGACCCTGCTCGTGACATACTATGCTAATGGCTGAGTTCAAGCCGGCAACGTGAGCTTGGGGGTCCGACGGCCAGTCGGCGGCGTTCCCCATTGTTATGATCGTCGCCAATCGCGCTGGACTTCCATAAGCCGAGCCGCGATCAAAACTCTTCAAACCGATTCCGGTAATGTTGTTTCTTACGTTAAATGCTCGCGCTATCCCCAACCCATTGTCGTAGTCGAAGTCGGTCCACACGTACGCAGTGTCAAAACTGTCGGAATTGCTGCGATAGAACGTGTGCAACAGAGACGGGAGATCGATTCGCTCCTGCTTGCCAAAGATTTCGAAGATCGGACCGCTCACCTTTTCAGCCGGCGGCTCCGAGAAGTCTATCGGCTGGGGTTCCGCTGCGGAGCCTCCCGGCGAAATGCCAGTCAGGGCTGCTTTCGCCTTCACCTTTCGATAAGCGAACGCGATACGTCCGTCGTCATACAACAGCGCTTGAAACGTGCTGAATCCGCCGTACGCAGGCTGACCCGCACCCTCCCAGGTGACCAGATGATGCCCTTCGAGCCGGTTGTAGTAAATGTTGCCGGAGTTGATGACCTCCAAATCTGCCCACAGCGGCGCGATACGCGGAAGGCTCTGTGCAAGAGTTGTTGGTGATAATCGCGGGGTGGTGTCGCCCAGGGTAAAGGTGATGTACCCGTTAGTGCCTATGAAGATCGTATCGTAGGAAACACCGTAGAAAGGAAACGGCGCGCCTATGAGCGTAACGTCGCGAAAGCCGTCGCCGCCGTCATCCAATTTGTTATCCACGCCGAAGAAGAAACCAAGCCGGAACCCAAAGTCCTTGTTGAAATTCACGTTGGCGGTCGATATTCGATAGCCATCGTCGTCAGGCGTGAAGAGTATTGAGCTGTTTTTCAAATCAAACTTGGCCGGGGAAACCACAATCGAGCCGTCATCCTGAACGAGCGCAATATCTTCGGCATTCTCGACCGGGGCACTTGCATGGATTCGTCTTGATAGAATCTCGTGATCTCGGTTACGGAGTGCCCGGAGCTTACTTTTATGAGTCGATAATTCGTCCGTAGAACCGTCGGGCTCGTAGCCGCAGACGAACCGCTCGGCTGGAACTCTAGCGTCACTTTGGGCATGTACAACCGGATCGGAGGTTGCGTGGAACGCCGCGAAAGGCGCAGCCAGCGCAATTGTCACGAGTCCGGTTGCCAAAAGTTGAGGAATCCCAGCCCGCTTGCGGCTTCCTGGCGATAAACTTCGAAACCTTGCTTTAGCCGGTAGGCACATAAGTCACTCCGTGGGGCGCCGCGTGGGGGAGCGGCCAGATTATATTGAAGCAGCGGCTAGCCTTACAACACTCTTTTTTAGCTCGAGCCCTGTCACGCAAGAAATGTTTTCCTTGACAAACAAACGGTCATTAGCATAAAAGGGCACTAAGAGTTGGCCCCGGTTTGCGATAAAGGTTGCGGCGTAGAAGGCGGCGCTGAGTCAGAGTTATACTTAAACCGAGAAAACTTCTTCACTTTCCAAAGCATCCAGCCAAGGAAAAGTTGTTTGCACGTACACGAAGGATCGGCCCCGACGCCATAGGCACTCCTTGCCTAAACGTCTGTGGCTTGCTAGTAGTCAAAGTTGGGAGTGAGCAAAGTGGACGATAGACAAGACCAAACGCACAGTCGGGTATCTCTTAACCCGGATATGAAAAGCCCGCGCGCTCAGGAGTTCGAGAGTAAGCTCGGGTCGCTGATCGTCGGGCAGGAGCGTGCTGTCCGAAGGATTTCCGGGCTCTATCAAATATACCTCGCCGGCATGCAGAATCCCGGCAGACCTGTGGGGACCATGTTGTTTTTGGGGCCCACGGGTTCGGGAAAGACTCGAGTTGTGGAGGCCGCCGCGGAGGTGCTGTTTGCGGAAACCAACGCCGTCGTTAAAATCGATTGCGCTGAGTTCCAGCACTCCCACGAAATAGCGAAGTTGATCGGGTCGCCGCCTGGCTATCTCGGTCACCGCGAGACTGCGCCGATGTTGACCCAGGAAAACCTGGACAAATATCACACTGAGCAGGACAAGCTCACGTTTGTCTTGTTCGACGAGATTGAGAAAGCGTCCGACGCGCTTTGGCAGCTGCTTCTGGGGATCCTTGATAAGGCAACCTTGACGCTCGGCGATAACCGCAAGGTTGATTTCTCTCGATGCATGATATTTCTGACGTCGAATCTCGGCGCGAAAGAGATGAGTGAATTGATTACCGGCTCGATCGGTTTTGCTCCGGCGCGAGGCAAGAGATTGTTGGAAGACGACGTCGACCAGAAGATTTATCGTACGGCGTCGGAAGCCGCAAAGCGCAAATTCTCACCTGAGTTCATGAATCGCATCGACAAAGTAGTCGTGTTTCGAAGCCTCAAGGAGTATCACCTCAAGCAGATACTCGAGCTCGAACTCGGTCAGGTGCAGAACCGGATTATGAGGGGCACCGGAGAGAAATTCGTTTTTAGCTGCACCGACGAAGCTAAAAAGTTCCTGCTCGACGAGGGCATCGACTTTAAATACGGCGCGCGCCATTTGAAGCGCGCAATCGAGCGCTTTCTTGTGTATCCGATTTCGAATCTGGTCGCGACCCAGCAGGTGGCAACCGGGGATCTTGTGATCATCGATTACGATTTGGGCACCGGGAAACTCACCTTCACCAAGTCCGAAGGAGGCGCCCTGATCGATCCATATCGCGAGGCATATAGCGATATGTTCGATGACGCTCAGCCGGAAAGAGCAGCAGCCGCCGAAGCAAGCGACGGCGGGCTTGCTACTGCTCCGCTCAAAGCGATTGAGAAGTAGGGTCATCCGTTAATCTTGCAAACAAATCAGCCCGGCGAGACGTTTTCGCCGGGCATTGCTTTCTTTCGATCGATGAATGTTCTTGCCATCCTGGCGTTGCCATTTCTAGCCGCATTGCCCGTCGATCGGGCGGATTCCGTCACCTTTAGTCTTTTCAGTTTGTTCAAACCGGAGGCGCTGGAAGTGCGGCTTGCGGCGGGCGATAACGCAATCGTTGATGCGGCGGGTCTGACTGCCAATCGATCCATTACTCGCGGTGAATCGATCAAAATTCGCGTTTCAGGTAGCCGGCTCAATATGGTTGTTTCGAGTTCCAACGGCAGCATCAACAACTCGTTGGAAACCGGAAGAGTCCGCATTGAACCGGATACTTCGGCAAGGCTTGAGCTGATCCTGCCGGGCAAGATCAAGCGAATCGTGCGAGGAACGCTGGAGATTGACACAGGGTCCGGCGGCCGCGGTCCGCTCAGGATACTGCTTATTACTGACAGAGAATCAGCAGTCGCGTCGGTAGTCGGCGCCGAAACCGTCCGGCGCGAGACAGCCGCCTTGATGGCAATCGCGGTAGTCGTTCGGACATTCATGCACTCCCACACCGGTCGTCACTCAAGCGAGGGCTTTGACTTCTGCGACACAACACACTGCCAGCTTTATCGAGGCGAACAGGATCTCTCCGACAGGGTTGGGTCGCCGGCAGTTTGGCGCGCTGTTGCAGACACCTCGGGACAAGTCTTGAGATTTGAAGGCCGACCGGTAGAGGGTTACTACACTGCAGCGTGCGGGGGTCTATCGGTTACTCCGTCGATGGTTTGGGGCGGTGTCACCAATTACCGTTATACTCGAATTGCGTGTGGGTGGTGCGAGCGCTCACGATTTAGCCGTTGGCAGCGGGCAGCTCGCGCCAACGACATCCTGGATTCACTTTCTGGATTCCTCAAAACAAAGGTTTCACCGGCGACTGTACTTATCACCAAAGCCGATCCGGAAAGCGGCTTCGTGCAATCGGTTAGCGTGCGCGATGGAGACAGGAGTATTGTGTTGAGCCCCGACTCGTTTCGACGCGCGATCGGATTGCGGCTCGGATGGAATACAGTGTTGAGCCCGACGTTCACTGTCGAGCGCAGAGGATCGAGATTCATCTTTCGGGGCAGGGGCTTTGGGAGTCAGGTTGGCTTATGCGAAGAGGGCGCGATTGCGCAGGCGTCGGCTGGACGAGGCTATCGCGAGATTCTGAGCTTCTATTACCCGGGCGCCGAGATCGTCGATCGAACATCGAATGAATGAAGTAGCGATCATAATCTTTGGGATCAAGAGCGCCCTTGCAGGCCTGCTTGAATGGTTGAAAGCTCTGGGTCCTATTGGATTGTTCGGAGTATCGCTTATCGATTCTGCCGGCATTCCGCTGCCGGGCGGCCCGGACCTGGTGATGATTTGGCTAAGCGCGAACAACCCGTCGCTGATGCCGCTCTATGCGCTATCGGCGACTGCAGGCTCGGCGATTGGTTGCACGCTGTTGTATCTCATTGCGCGCCGCGCCGGAATCGCCGCCCTAAAACGAGTCTCACCTATAAAGCGACATCGAATTGAAAACCTGCTTGGCCGGTATGATCTTGTAGCGGTGATGGTGCCTGCGGTGCTGCCGCCGCCGTTTCCGTTCAAGCCGTTTGTCCTATGTGCCGGGGTGTTCAAACTCAAGACAGCGCGGTTCATCACCGCAGTCTTTGTCGGGCGAGCGGTGCGGTTCCTGATCGAAGGATGGCTGGCAATCGAATTCGGTGAGGATGCGGGGGGCATTATAAGACAACATGGGTGGAAGGTGCTCGTCGCTGTGGCCCTGATTGCGGCGGTTACGTTCACAATTAAGGTCTTTCGCGCCCGGTCACGCAGCTCGAGCAGAATGCCGGTTGACCAAGCTCCAG
>Ga0075428_100002421_pt1 | contig 20283 bp, 19 predicted proteins | sample RhiMetdeltSRZDD2_FD_75291 | JGI IMG/M metagenome (GOLD analysis project Ga0075428, IMG submission 75291) | Populus rhizosphere microbial communities from Tennessee, USA - Rhizosphere MetaG P. deltoides SRZDD2 | ecosystem: Host-associated > Plants > Roots > Rhizosphere > Soil | place: USA... | reverse complement strand
TGCGCGCGTAGCGGGCGAGCGCGAGCGCCGCCTGCCCGGCGGAGTTCGCCCCGCCGAGGACGTACACGTCCCTGCCGGCGACACGGTTTGCGTCGGAGCCGGCCCCGCCGTAGAAGACCCCGGCGCCGCCGAGCGCCTCGAGTGCCGGGACGCCGAGCCGGCGATAGTCCGCCCCCGTCGAGAGGACGACCGCCCGCGCGCGGATCTCGCCCGACTCGGTGAGGGTGGCCGCCAGCCGGTCGCCCTCGGCCCAGAGGGCCGTCACGGTCTGCATGAAGACGAAGCGGGCGCCGAGGACCCAGGCCTGCTCGTACGCCTGCCGGGCGAGGAGCGCGCCGCTGATGCCCCGCGGAAAGCCGAGGTAGTTGCGGATCATCGAGCTCGAGCGCGCCTGGCCGCCGATGCCCGCCGTGTCGACCACGAGGGTGCGAAACCCCTCGGACGCCCCGTACACGGCCGCCGACAGCCCGGCGGGCCCGGCGCCGACGATCAGCAGGTCGATCTCGGTGTCCTCGGGCTCGATCGACGAGCCCGTGGCCCGCGTCAGCTCGGCGTCGCTCGGGTTCGTGAGCGTGGTGCCGTCGGGGAGGATCACGACCGGCAGCTCTGCGGGTGGAGGGCTGCCGAGCAGGGTCCGCCCCTCGGCGGAGTCGGCGAGCGAGAACGCGTGCGGGAAGGCGCAGCTCTCGAGCACCGACCGGAGCTCGTAGGCACGGCCTGCCCAGGAGTCGCCGACCACGTGGATCGCGTACGGCGCGCTCCGCCGCTCCTCCGCCCACTCCAGCAGGAACGTGGAGACGGCCTGGTGGAACTGCTCGTCCGGCGGCGCGGACGGCCGGACGACGTAGTGGTCGATCCGACCGTGCTCGATCCCCTCCAGGATCGTCGCGCCGGCGTCGCGATAGCCCCACTGGCCCCAGCCGATGAGCATCGCCCGCTTCGCGTGCGGGTGGGCGCGCCGGATCTCCGCGAAGAGCGTGCCCGGGTCCTGGTCGGGCCCTCCACCCGCCAGCACCAGCGCGAGGAGCTCGCCGGACGCGTCGAACGCGGCAAGGCGCTCGCGGGCCTCGGACGACGAGCCGACGCAGATGACGCGGTAATGGCGCTCGTACCGGTCCCGGAGCTCGCGCTCGATGCCGGCGAGGACCTCCGGATCGGGATCGACGGCAAGGATGACCGGCGACCCCATGGCCCGTTGATCGTAGTCGGGGCGAGCCGCCGAGCCTAGAGCACGTAGCTCGCGTAGACGTCTGCCGTCAGATACGCCGCCGACGGGCTCCCGGCCGGCGTGAAGATCCCGAGGACCGCGAGCTCCTCCGTCGGCTGCGTGTTCTCGACGATGTGCACCTCGCGCGCATGGAGCCGGAAGGCGGATCCCGGAGCGAGCGGCTCGGTCGCGTCGCCGAGGTGGAGGCGACCCTCGCCGCGGACCACCCAGACGATCTCGTCGTAGAGGTGGTAATGCCACGGCGCCTTGCCGGGCGGGATGTAGCCGACGAAGAGCGTTGCCCGCGTCGAGCCGTTGTGCGGCCCGTACAGCACCTGGAACGAGCGTGCTCCCGTCGCCTGGCCCGGCTCGACATGGTCGAGGGCGACCGCGGTCTCCGCGGCGCCCATCGGCGCATGGAGGTCGGTCTCCGCGCCGGCCGTCGCCGTGACGCACTCGAGCCCGGCGGCGCCGGCCGTGAGCGTTCCGGTCCGGCCGGCGACCACCAGTCCCGCGCAGCGGCCTTCGAGCGGCGCCCCGTCGAGCGTTCCCGCGCCCGCGTGGACGAGCAGGAGCGTGTCGTGGAGCGCGTCGTCGACGCTCAGCGTCGCGCCCGGCTCGAGCCGAACGCTGTCGAGCGCCAGCTCCGAGCCGCGCTCGGGCGGCACGAGCGTCCAGAGCTCGACCGCGTCGCGCCGTGTCGCCTCACCCGCTGTTGCGACACGAGCCATGCGCCTGAGCATAGGCCGAGCGCCGCGAGGAGGGGGCAGGCGGGCCCTTGTGACACTGTGTCCCACGCGGGGGGAGCGGCGCTCTCAGGCGTCGTCGAGGGTCGCGGACGCCTGGCAGCTCGCACCGCCCGGGCCCGAGGCGCGGACCCGCACCGTGTCCTGGCCGAAGAGGTCGGGGACCGTTCGGCGGAGCGTGAGCTTGCCGGAGCTGCGGCTCGGCCGCAGGCGGGCGCGCACCACGAGGCGGCGCTCGTGGACGACGACCACGAGCCACGGGCCCGCGCGGCGGCGGTCGCGGAGCTCGAAGTCGAGCCGGAGGAGATCGTCGTCCCGCTCGCGGACACGGAGCGTCGCGGTCGCCGAACGGGTGCACGACGCGGTGACCCGAACGTCGTCCACGTGATCGCCGCCGCCGTCGTCGTCCGCAACCGCGGCCGCGGGCGCCGAGAGCGCGACCAGCGCGAGCAGAAGCACGAGGAGTGCGCGCGGCATGCCTCGATCGTGCAGGGCGCCCACCGGCCGCGCAATCGGACTTCGGTCCTACGACCCGGGCCTCGTGACCCCGTGACGCTCCGCCCAGAGCGCCGCCTGGGTGCGGTCGGTCACGCCGATCGTGCGGAAGACGTTGGTCAGATGCGTCTTCACGGTCTTCTCGCTGATCTCGAGCTCGCGTGCGATCAGCTTGTTCGGCAGCCCGCGGGCGACGAGCTCCAGCACCTCCCGTTCTCGGACGGAGAGCGAGTCGAGGGGGGATGCCGCGCTCCGCGCCTGGAGCAGGGCGCGGCTCGCCCGGGGGTCGAGCGGCGCCTCACCGCGTGCGGCGGCGCGCACAGCCCTCTCCAGCTCGTCGGGCTCCGCATCCTTCAGGACGTATCCGACCGCCCCTGCGTCGAGCGCGCCGAGGATCCGCTCCCGGTCGGAGAACGACGTGAGGACCACGACGGCAACCCGCGGATCGGCGTCGGTGATCCGCCGCGTCGCGCCGATCCCGTCGAGCACCGGCATCTCGAGGTCCATCAGCACGACATCGGGCCTGTGTGTCTCGCAGAGAGCGACGGCTTCCTCGCCGTTCGCCGCCTCGGCGACGAGCTCGACGCCGTCGAGCGTGCCCGCGAGCTGGCGGAGGCCGCTGCGCACGATCGCGTGGTCGTCCGCGATGAGGAGTCGAATCATCGGGCGGGCAGCTCCAGGGCCACGGTCGTGCCGCCGCCGGGAACGGAGCGTATCGCGAGCGCCCCGCCGGAGCCGGCGACGAAGTCCTCGAGGAGCGAGAGGCCGACATGCCCGTCCTTGGCGCGCCGCCGACGCTCCTCGGGCGTGAACCCCGTGCCGTCGTCCGCGACCGCGAGCTCGACACCGGCCGCCGTTCGCTGCAGGGTCACTGCGACTCGCGTGGCACGCGCGTGGCGCTCGACGTTGCGCAGCGCTTCGGCCGCGACGCGGTACGCGAGCCGCTCGTCCTCGTCGCCGAGCTCGACGTGCGGGTCGAGCTCGAGCGTCACCTCGACACCGTGCGTCCGGAGCGGCGAGGCGGCGTCCTCGAGCGCCGCCTCCAGCCCGCTCGCACGGAGATTGGGCGGATGGATCTCGACGAGGAGAGACCTGAGCCGACGCATCGCGTCACGCGTGCCGGCGGCAGCCGTCTCCAGGGTGCCCTGCGTCGCGGTCGACCGCTCCTCGTGCGCCGCGGCGCTCAGCGAGTACGAGATCCCGGCAAGATCCTGCACGACGCCGTCGTGCAGGTCGGCGGCGATGCGCCGCCGCTCGTCCGCAGACGCCTCCACCGCGCGGACGAGGAGGGCCTCGCGCTCCGCCTGCGTGCTGCGCAGCCGCCGATCGAGCCGCGCCGCGAGGGGGATCTGCACGAGCCAGAGCAGGGCCAGGCTCGCGACGAGCAGCGCCGCCAGCGGGAGCCAGATGCGCCGCCCGGTCGCCGCGACCGCGCTCTGGCGCTGGTAGGTCTCGAAGAGCAGCGGCGTGCCGTCCGGGGTGCGCACCGGGAGGTACACCTCGTAGAGCGCGCCCTCGCCTCGTTCGTAGCGGTTCTCCGGTCCCGTGAGGTCGCTGAGCTCCGCCCGGGTCGCTCCGGTGCGCAGGACGTCGAGCTTCTCGGGGCCGAGTGGGAATCGAGACCCGATCAGGCGGGGCTCGTCGGAATACACCACCCGTCCGTCGCGCTGCCAGAGCTTCACCCGCACGACTCGCTCGCCGAGCACACGTTCCTGGACGACCCGGTCGACGGCGTCGATCGCGCCGCGGTCACCGCGCAGAAGCGAGGTGGCGAGCGCCGGCTCGACAACACCCTGCCCGGCGAGCGTCGCGAACTGGCGCGCGTCCCGCAGCGCCTCCGAGCGCGCAAGCTCGCGGAGGGCGAACACGGAGGCGGCGGCGAACACCGCCAGCACGATGAGGCCCGCCAGCGCGAACTGAGCGACGGGACGTCTCAACCGAGGTCTTCCAGGCGTACGACCAAGGTCCCATTGTGGCCGGGACCCGCGCGGCGACACGCTTGGACGCGTGACCACCACCGGAAGGAGAGAGATCATGAGACCCACCATCGTCTGGCCGATCCTCGCCGCGCTCGCTGCGGCGCTGCTGCTGGCCCCCACCGTCGCGGCCAAGGACGGACGTGACATCCGCGTCGCGGGAACCTGTAGCGCGTCGACCACGTCGAAGCTGAAGCTCAGCCCCGAGGACGCCGGGATCGAGGTCGAGTTCGAGGTCGACCAGAACCGCAACGGCGTCCGCTGGGGCGTCGTCCTTTTCCGGAACGGGACGAAGGTCGCGAGCCGCGCCCACGTGACGCGTGCCCCGAGCGGGTCGTTCGAGTCGCGGTTCGTGACCGGAAACCGCGCGGGCGTCGACCGCTTCGTCGCGCGCGCCACACGGTCGGGAGAGGTCTGCACGGCGAGGGCGTCGATCCAGTAGCGGCGCCGAGTCGCCACGGGCTCGTGACGCCGTGGTGCAAGGCCCACCGACCGCGCGTGTCACGATCCGGGCGTGTCGGACATCGTCGCCACCGAGGCCGAGGCGGCGGGCGCACTGCGCCCGCCCCTCGTCGTCCTCGACCGACTCCAGGCGTTCCTCGACGCGAACGGGCTCGGCGGTGGGCCGCTCCACGCCCGCCGGATCGGCGACGGGGGCGGCTCGAACTTCTCGTTCCTCGTCGAGCGCGGCGAGGAGCGCTTCGTGCTCCGTCGCCCGCCGCGGCCCCCGCTCCCGCCCTCGGCCCACGACATGGTGCGGGAGGCACGTCTTCAGCTCGCCCTCGCCCCGCACGGCATTCGGCTGCCGCCGATCCTGGCGGTGTGCGAGGACGACGGGGTGCTCGGCGTCCCGTTCTACGTGATGCGCTTCCTGGACGGGCACGTCGTCACGTCCGAGCTTCCGCACGGCCTGGAGCTGCGCGAGGCCCGCGCGCGCCTCGGCGACGAGCTCGTCGACGCGCTCGTCGAGATCCACGCCGCCGACGTGCGCGATCCCGCGTTGGCGGCGTTCGCCCGGCCGGGCAGCTATCTCGAACGGCAGGTACGGCGCTTCGCACAGCTGTGGGAGGTCAACGCGACGCGTGAGCTGCCGGTCGTGGACGAGGTCGGGCGGCAGCTTGCGGTGTCGGTGCCGGAGCCGCTGCCGGACACCGTGGTGCACGGCGACTACCGCCTCGGCAACCTCATGGTCGAGCCCGACCGCCCAGAGCGCGTCCGTGCGGTGCTCGACTGGGAGATGGGCGCGATCGGCGACCCGAGGGCCGACCTCGGCTACCTGCTCGCGACGTATGCCGAGCCGGGGGGCGAGCCGAGCCCGCTCGGCGTGTCGCCCGTCACGGCGCTCGCGGGGTTTCCCACGAAGGCGGAGCTGGTGGCGCGCTACGCCGCCAGAAGCGGGCGCGAGATCGGCTCGCTCGCGTGGTTCGAGGCGCTCGCGCTCTGGAAGGCGGCGGTGTTCTGCGAGGCGATCTACGGCCGCTACACCCGGGGCGAGCTCGGCGCCGAGGACGCCAGAGCGGCCGCCTTCGAGCACAGCGTGCCGCTGATGGCGGCGGCGGCGGCCGAGCGTCTCGCGACGGGGTCGGTCGCGTGACCGAGCACAAGCGGCCCGAGGCCTCGGTGCGGGGCGGTTTCGCCCGGGAGGACTGGAACGCTCGCTATGCGGCCTCGGAGCTGCTCTGGACTGCGGAGCCGAACCGCCGGTTCGCGAGCGAGGTCGAGGATCTCGCGCCCGGCCGCGCGCTCGACCTCGCCTGCGGAGAGGGACGGAACGCCGTGTGGCTCGCCGAGCGCGGGTGGCGGACGACCGGCGTCGACTTCTCCGACGTCGCGCTCGCCAAGGCCGAGCGGCTCGCGGCGAGCCGAGGCGTGGAGGTCGAGTGGGTGCTCGCCGACGTCCTCGAGCACGAGCCGGAGCGCGGAGCGTTCGAACTCGTCGCGGTGCTCTACCTCCAGCTGCCGCACGAGCAGCTTGCGGAGGTGCTTCATACCTCGGTCGGGGCGCTCGCGCCGGGAGGGACGCTCGTCGTCCTCGGGCACGACACCACGAACCTCACCCACGGACACGGTGGCCCGCGCGACGCGTCCGTGCTCTTCACCCCGGAGGACGTCGTCCCGCAACTCGAGCGCCTCGTCGTCGAGCGCGCGGAGAAGGTGCCCCGCACCGTGCCGCTCGAGGACGGCGAGGCGACCGCGATCGACGCGCTCGTCCGCGCTCGTCGGCCGCGCTGAGCCGCGGTCTATCCTCCGCGCATGGGACGAGCGCTGGTGCCTCGGCGCAAGTTGCCGACTGCAACTTGCTGTGCCCTCCTCCTGGCGGCACTGGCGGCGGGGAGCGCGCTCGCGGCGAACGGCGCCAAGAATCCGCTCGTCTTCGTTCTCCGCCCGGCCGACTTCCCTGCCAAGGCCGACCCGGTCGACGCCGGGCCGATGCCCGCCTCGTTCGCGCGGAAGCTGCGGGCCATCCGGGCGGTCGGTCGCGGCGCGCAGTACTTCGCGAGCATCCCGTTCGGGCCGGAGCGCTCGCAGACGGTCTACGGGCTCGTGGTCACGACTCCGAGCGTCGCGCAGGCGAAGAAGGTCTTCGCGTGGCAGCAGCGGACGCAGATGAGGCCGACCGGCGGGGCCTCGGCTTTGCGGCTGCCGCGCTTCGGTGACCAGCAGGTCGCGCTCTCGAGCGGCGAAACCGACACCGGGAGCCTGCTCGTCCGGCAGGCCGCGACCGTCTGGCGCCTCGAGGTCGCCGCCGACGGCGAGCTCTCGCTCCCGCCGGCGAGGGTGCGCGACGAGCTCGAGAAGTACGCCGCGAAGCAGCGCGCGAAGCTCGGCTGATCAGCGCCGCTTCACGACGAAGTCCACGCGGCCGACGAGCTTGCCGTACTGGGGCTTCGCGAGCGTCCCGTACGCGGGCCAGACGAACAGCTCGTACTTGCCGTTCCGCAGCTGCTGGCGCACGCCCGAGAACCGCCACGTGTCGTGGAGGCGCAGCAGCGGCCCGGAGGGCCACGTGGTGAGGAGCTTCGCCTTGCCGCGCCAGAGCTGGACGTTGTAGAAGCGCGCCTCGGCGACCGGCACCCAGCGCACCACGGGCGCCTTGCGGACGACCGCCCCGCGGACCGGTGCGAGGATCCCGATCGCAGGGTCGACGGCGAGGGTCTTCGAGGCGACGTTGCCCGCCTGGTCGTACACGCGCACCTCGTACCAGTACCGGTTCGGCGACTTGGCGCTGCGGTCGACGAGGCGCAGCCCGTTGCCCGTGTACACCACATCCGGCTTCTTCCCCTTGCGGCCCGGCGCGCGGACGACCTCTGCCCGGACCGCATCCGCCGGCTTGGTCCAGGAGAGCGTGACCGCACCGGACGAGCGCTTTGCGCGAATCGTCGGGCGGGCGGGCTTCGTGTGGTCGTAGCGGAGCTCGAACACGACCGGCGCGCTCAGGTGGCCGACGGCGTCGCGGCACTGCCCGACGATCTTCGCCGGGTTCCCGTCGGGGCCGGCATACGTCGCGGGGGCGGTGCACTCGGCGACGCCCGCGCCGCCGTCCTGGCCGGAGAACGCCACCTTGACCGGGTGGTTGTACCACCCGTCCGCGTCCGGGGGCCGCTCGGGCGCCGGTGTTACGGTCGGTGCGCTGGCGTCGTACTTGATCGTCTCGGTCGTCGAGCCGGTGTTGCCCGCCCCGTCGGTGCACGATCCCGTCACCTTGACGTCGCCGCCGTCCGGGCCGCCATAGGTCCCCGAGGTGCAGGACGCGATTCCCGACGGGCCACCGTCTCCCGAGAAGGACACGGCGACGGGGCTCGTGTACCACCCGTTCGAGTCCGGCCCCCGTGCGAAGGAGGCAGTGACCGATGGCGGGCCGGAGTCCTTGCGGACGGTGACGCTGTTGAACATGCCCCCGCCTGCAGACAGCGTCAGCGTGCAGGTATAGGTGTTGCCCCCGGTGTCTTGCGTCACCGTCACCGCGCCGCAGCCGGCCGTGCTCGCGACGCCGGCCGCGTCGTACGACCAGCCGACGGTGACGTTCGACCTGAACCAGCCGCCGCAGCCGCCCCCGTTGCACGAGGGCTGAGGGACCGAGGCGGCCCGGCTCGCGTCCGGCACGACGACGTGCCAGGCGACCGCCACGAGGGCGAGGCAGAGCAGCCGGGTCGGGCTCACGCGACCCTGGTGAGGCGACGGCCGACGACGCCCACGACGAGGCCGCCTCCTGCGGCGGCGAAGAGCAGCAGCGCCGAGGCCGCGAGCAGCGCCGTCCGGGCCGGGTCGCCGGCGACCGAGGAGACGACGACCGTCGCCGCCGGGAGGCCCAGGCGGTTGGCGTCCCGCGGGGCGGAGACGACCTTCGCCGCGGCGGAGGTCTTCTTCGCGTGCGGCGCCGGCGCCGGGCGATTCCTCGCGGGTGACGAGGCGCGAGCGGCACCTCCCGTCGGCGTCGTGCGCTTCGCTTTCGGAGCGCTCGAGGCGCTCGAGGCCGTGGTCGGGCGTGAGCTCGTCGGGGCGGGCGGCGGCGTGGTCACGGGGACGGGTATCGGCGTCGCCGCCACGGCCGGCTTTGTCGGGCGGGTCGCGGGTCGCGTCGTCTTCGCGGCGCTCGACGTCTTCGCGGTGCTCGACGTCTTCGCGGTGCTCGACTTCGGCGCGGTGCTCTCGGTCAGCGGCGCATCCGGGCTCGGCGTCGCCTGGGCCCGCGTCGCCTCGGAGGGTGCGGGCGACGAGCGAGCGGGCGCCTTCGCGATCCGCGGGGCCTCCGCGATCCGCGGCGCCGCCTCGCTCCGGGCGCCGACCGGCGGAGCGTCCGGCATGGGGGCCGACGCGGCGGCTGCAGAGCCCGAGAGGGCAGCGGCAAGGACGGCGGCGCACGCCGCGACGGCAACCCCCCCGCCTTGCTCCGTTCGCCGCAGAGACGACGTCCTCCTGGACACCCGTCCCTCCCTCTTTCGCTGACTCACGGTACGTCGTACCGCGAAGTCGGTCAACCTCGCCAGGATGGTGCGGGCGCCTCCTCGCGGAGAAGAGGCGCCCGCCGGCCCCTCCCTCACTTCTCTGCGCGCATCACCCCCTGGAGCCCGAAAGCATCCGCCGAGCCGTACTGCGACGACCAGGAGCCCTGGCCGCCGACCTGCAGCCCCGCCGAGCCACGGCCGGACTGCGTCTGGTTCAGCGTCTGGTAGGTCTTGTTCAGGTTGAGGGCGAGCCCGAGGGCCGCGACAGAGTTCGACTGCTCGACCGAGCCGCCGTTCGCCGGCTTCGCGTCCTCGCTCTTCTCACCCTTGCCGTGCTTCTCTTCCTTCCCGTTCGGGCTCAGCACCCGCACGGGGTTGTACTCGTTCTTCGCACCGAGCTGGATCGCCGTCGAATCGGCATCGGCCTGCTGTCCGCTCCAGTTGCCCTGGCCGGCGACCTGGAGATAGTCGGAACCGTGACCGCTGCCTGACTGCTGCTGGTCGATCGACTGGTCGGTGTCGTTCAGGTTCAGCGCGGCCGCGAGCGCGGTCGTGCTGTTCGACTGCGTGACGTCCCCGTCGTCGCCGGGGCTGAGCACGCGGATCGAGTCGACCGAGTTGGTCGGCTTCACCTGGACGGCGGTCGCATCCGCGTCCGCCTTCTGGTAGTTGCCGGCCTCCTGGCCCGCGACCTGCGTGTAGCTCGAGCCGGACGGATAGGAGCTCTGCGCGTCCTTCCCGTCCTCCTTGGCGGGCTCGTACGAGCCGCCGCCCTGCGACTGGTCGATCGACTGGGTCGTCTCGTTGCCGTTCGCCGCGATCCCGATTGCGGTCGCGTCGTTCGACTGCGTGACGTCGCCGTCGTCGCCCGGGCTGAGGACGCGGATGGAGCTCGCCGTGTTCGTCGGCTTGATCTGCACCGCGGTCGCGTCGGCGTCGGCCCACTGCTTGTTGTCGGCCGACTGCCCTGCGATCTGCGTGTAGCTCGAGCCGGACGGAGACGTGCTCTTGCCGTCCTCCTTGGCGGGCTCGGACGAGCCGCCGCCCTGCGACTGGTCGATCGACTGGTCCGTCGTGTTGCCGTTCAGCGCGGCCGCGAGCCCGGTCGCGTTGTTCGACTGCGTCACGTTGCCGCCGTCACCCGGGCTGAGCACCCGGATCGACGACGCCGTGTTCGACGGCTCGACCTGCACGGCCGTCGCGTCGGCGTCGGCCGACTGCTTGTTGTCGGCCGCCTGACCGGCGATCTGCGTCGAGTCGGAGCCGTACGACGGGGCGGTCCCCCGTTCCGCCTCCGCCGACTTCGCGTCCATCGGCGCTGCACCCTGCGACTGGTCGATCGACTGGTCCGTCGCGTTGCCGTTCAGCCCGGCCGCGAGGGCGGTCGTGCTGTTCGACTGCGTGACGTCGCCGTCGTCGCCGGGGCTGAGCACGCGGATCGAGGTGGCGGTGTTGCTGGGCTTCACCTGGACGGCGGTCGCGTCTGCGTCCGCGTCCTGGTAGTTGCCGGCCGCCTGGCCCGCGATCTGCGTCGCGGACGACCCCGTCCCGCCGCCCGACTGCGTCTGGTCGGTGGTCTGGTCGGTCTCGTTGCCGTTCGCAGCGAGCGCGCCGGCGCCCACCGAGTTCGACTGGGTCACGTCGCCGTCGTCACCGGGGCTGAGCACGCGGATCGAGAGCGCATCGTTCTTCGCTCCGAGCTGTGCGGCCGTTGCGTTCGCATCGGCCGTCTGCGCGTTCTTTGCCTCCTGACCGGCGATCTGTGCGTAGCTGGAGCCGGAGCCGCCACCCGTCTGGGACTGGTCGACGGTCTGGTTCGTCGTGTTGGCGTTGGCGGCGATCGCCGCCGCAGTCGAGCTGTTCGACTGCGTGACGTCGCCGTTGTCGCCGGGGCTGAGCACGCGGATGGAGCCCGCGGTGTTGCTCGGCCCGAGCTGATAGGCGCCGCTACCGCCCGACGCGGACTGTCCGCTCGCTGCGGACTGGCCCGCTGCCTGGCCGGCGCCCGAATCGCCCTCGGCCGCGACCGCCTGGCTCGCGCCGAAGCACAGCGCGAGCACCGCGGTCGCTACAAGGGCTGACAGGCGTTTCATCGACATTGTCTCCTTCGTCGTTGATCGCGGAGCCGGCGCCCCGCGGCGTGCGTGGACGAGGAGCGGCTAGCCGGGCCTGTCGGGTACACGTCGCCGGTGCCCGGTCGGCCACGTCGCATGCTCGAGTGCGACGCGCCGGGCCAGGTCGAGCACCGCGGCGACGAAGGGAAGCATGAGAAGGAGGGGGAGCCCCGAGCCGGAGGAGCCGCCGGTGCCGCCCGAAGCGGCGCCCGCGCTCACCCCCGAGGCCGATATCACCGGCTCCTTCGACGGCTCATGGGGCGCCCGCTGCCTCGGAGTCGCCTCCGGCGGCCGCGCGGGCGCCTTCGGGGTGGCCGGGCTCGCGGGTGACGTCGCCCGCCAGGCGGCGTCGACAGCCAGCGTGGAGGCCGGCGTGTACCGGAGGACGGGCGCCGTCGGGATCCGAAACTGCTGGAAGCCGCCGGTCGGTGCCTGGAGCGGGGCCGTTCGCGCGGGCCCCCAGGCCGGCGCGCCCGGAGCGGCGAACGGGATCGCGCTCACGGGCTCTGTCGAGACGTCGGTCGCCGCGCCGGAGTCGAGCACCGCGGTGATATCGGTGGTATCGACGAACGGCAGGGCCTCCAGCACCGAGCCGGTCTCCGCCGAGACGGCCTCGGGCGCGGTCTCGAGCGGTGACGGGACGTTTACGGGGGAGGGCGGGAACGGCGTGCCGTGCACCTGCGTGGGCACGGGGATGGCGACGCCTGCACCGACGTTGACCTGCGTCACAGAACCGTCGTTCCCGGGGCTCGAGATTCGAATTGCGATATTGGTATTGACTTGCGAATATCCACTTGGTGTTTCCGATTGATACTGCGAAGAGTTGTCTCCGCAGTTCCAGATCCACGTCCAGGATGAAGGCATTGAACCTGTTCCAGATCCCGCTGGTGATATCGCGGAGATCGGAGCGGTTCCGAGGCAGTCCCAATTCCAGTACCACGAATCCGACGAGCCGCTCGTGACCTGGGGCGCGGACGGAGGTGCGGAGCTCTGCGTCCCGCTGCTCGGCGCGGGGGTCGCCGGCGTGTTCTCCGGCGCAGCGGCCGTCGAGAGCGGCGCCACGGAGCCGCCCGTGACGTTGACCTGGGTGACCGGGCCGTTGTCCCCAGGGCTGTCGATGCGGACGCTGACGTTGATGTTCGCCGAGCCTGCCGGCGGCGTGGTCGGCGCGGGCGGCGTCGCCACGGGGGGCGCAGGGCTCGTCTGAGGTGCGGCCGGAGGAGTATCGGAAGCGGTATCGGTCGTCGGAGGCGTGATATCGCCGCTCGACGCCGGTTGCGTGGCTGGATCGGGCATCGGGGCGGGATCCTGCGTGGCGGTATCGCCAACAGGCGCGGGCGAGGCCGGCTCGGAGGGGGTGGTCTCCGGAGCGTCCACGACCGGTGCCGCGTCGATCCCGGCCGCCGCGGCGGGGTCCGGGGTGGTCACCTCGGGCGTCGGGGTCGTCGCGACGGCGTCGGTCGCGGCGGTGGTCGCGGCATCCGCGAGCGAGGCGACCGAGGGGAGCTCCGACGGGAGCGCGTCGTCCGCCCGTGCCGTCGAGGGTGCAACTGCTGCGACCGCGGTGAGAAGGGATACGGCCGCGGCGCACGCGACGGCAGGGCGATCGAGATGCAGACGCATTCGAAATCATCTATGCGCTTCACCTGACATTTTCATTCACGTATTGATTCTCTTTCTCTTCACACGAGTTCGACCCCGGTGTAGAGTGAGGAAGTGAAAGTAGGGGTGGAACTGCTCTGACATCGACCTTCGACACGCTCGAGCTGCTCTCGAGGTACCACGATGCCCACGACCGCACGGCGCGGGACCAGGCGATCGAGCGGAACCTGCCGCTCGTCCGTGCACTCGCGCGTCGCTTCTCTCGCTCTCCCGAGCAGACCGACGACCTCGTGCAAGCGGGCGCGATCGGCCTGATCAAGGCCGTCGACGGGTTCGACGTCGAGCGCGGTGACGATCTCGGCGCGTACGCCGTCCCGACGATCGTCGGGGAGCTGCGGCGCCACCAGGCGCGGCGCGGCTCGGTCGCAACGGCGACGTTCGACGACGATGCAGCGCTGCTCGCGGAGCCCGAGTCGGAGCTTGGCCGCAGCGAGACGCGGCTGGCGCTGCAGGGCGCGTTCCGGCTGCTCACGCGGCGAGAGCGCGAGGTCGTCGCGCTGCGGTTCTACCGCGACCTCACGCAACAGGACATCGCCGACCGTCTCGGGCTCTCGCAGGCGCAGGTCTCGCGGACGCTGTCGACCGCGTTCGTGAAGCTCCGGCACGCCCTCGCGGAGTCGTGAGTCGTGCCATTGTGCGGTTCCTCACGCGGCGATACGATGGGAGCAGGGTGAGCGCGCAGCCGTCCCCCTCAGCCGTCGCTGAGTCGTCCCGTCCCAAGCCCGCTACGCCAAGCGGGCGTCTCTTGCTTCGCATGCCGCCGGGCCTGCACGGGGAGCTGACCCGAGCGGCCGAGCGCGAAGGCACCAGCCTCAACGGCTACATCATCACCCGGCTCGGCGAGGCGATCGGGCGTCCGGTCGACCGCGACGGAGCCGTCGCCTCGGCTTCGGACGGCGCGACGCGAACGCTGACGTGGCTCCTCGTCGCGAATGTCGTGGCGGTCGCGCTCGCCGGCCTCGCGGCGCTCGTGATCGTGCTCGTCGCGCTCGACTGAGCCGCGCCTCCGTCGCCGGAGCGGCAACCGCCGCGTGGACGGCTCGCCGGCGGAAGGTTGTTCCGCTCATGTGCCTGTGGTAAGCAGCCGCACAGTGGGCGAGGTGGTGACACAGCGTCCAGGACCTGCCGTCGGACGCGAGTCGGAGCTCGCGGCGTTGCGCGAGTTCCTCGCGCCCGCGGGCACGCGGCGGGCCTTGGTGCTCACCGGCGGCCCGGGGATCGGGAAGACGACCCTCTGGGAGGCGGGAATCGGAGCCGCGCGCGAGCGGGAGCTTCGAGCTCTCGTGGCGCGCCCGAGCGAAGCCGAGGCTCGGCTCTCGTACGCGGGGCTGATCGACCTGCTTGCAGGGGTCGCTGACGACGAGCTCGCTGCGCTCCCGTCGCCGCAGCGACACGCGCTCGAAGCTGCGATCCTGCGAGCCGAGCCGACCGGATCCCCGCCCGGCCCGGGCGCGATCGCGGTCGGTTTCCTGGGCGTCCTGCGCACGCTCGCCGCGCGCGAGCCCGTGCTCGTCGCCGTCGACGACGTCCAGTGGCTCGACCCCGCCTCCGCGGACGCCCTCGTCTATGCGGCGCGGCGGCTCGACGGCGACGCGACCCGGTTCCTCCTCGCCAAGCGTCCCGGAGAGACCTTGCCCCTCGAGGGGGCGCTCGAGCACCGTGGGCTCGAGGTGCTCGAGGTCCGCCCACTCAGTCTCGGCGCACTCAGGCGGCTCCTGTCGGAGCGGCTCGGGCTGAATCTCCCCCGGCACGTCCTGCGTCAGGTGCACGAGTCGACGCTGGGGAATCCGCTGTTCGCGCTCGAGGTCGGCCGCGTCCTCGCAGGGCAAGACCGGCTGGGCTCCGGCGAGGGCATCCCGGTTCCCGACCGCGTCGAGGACCTCCTCGGCACCAGGGTGGCGGGGTTGCCGCCTGCGGTGCGGCGTGTGCTGCTCGCGGTCACGCTGAGCGCCGACCTCCGTGCCTCCCAGCTCGCCGCAGTCGCGGACCAGCCCGCGATCGACGAGGCGATCGATCGAGGAGTCGTGCTCGTCGACGGAGGCAGGGTGCGGCCCTCGCATCCACTGCTCGCCGCCGCCGCGAGAGGGCGTTCTCGCGCTGTCGAGCGGCGCCGGCTTCACCTCGAGCTCGCAGGCGTCACCTCCGACGAGGAGGTTCGTGCGCGCCATCTGGCGCTCGCAGCGGAGGGCCCCGACGAGGAGCTGGCCGCCACCGTCGCCGCAGCGGCGGCCTCGGCGGCGTCCCGCGGAGCCGTGCGCGAGGCGGCGGACCTGGCCGAGCACGGCCTTCGTCTGACTCCACTCGATTCCCCGGCGCGAGAGGAGCGGCTCCTCGCGCTGGCCGGGTACCTCGTGCTGGCGGGCACCAGGGAGGACGGCCAACGAGTCACCGAGCTGCTCTCGGCCGAGCTGGAGTCGTTGCCGCCGGGGGCGCTGCGCGTGCGGGCCTCTCTGGCCCTGGCCCAGGGGAGCGTCGAGAGCAACGACGAGATCCAGCGCTACCTGGAGCAGGCGCTGACCGAGAGCGCCGATGACGCCTCCCTGCGCGCCACGGTCCTCGCCGTGCTGGCCGAGAACATGTGCCTGATCCGCGTGGAGCGGATCCACGAGGCCGAGCGCTGGGCGCAAGAGGCGGTCGACACGATCGGCCCGGCGACCCAGCCGCTGCACGCCCTGTCATGGGCGCTCGCTCTCCAGGGTCGCGACGTGTCACCTCTGTGCGAGGGCCGCTCTGCTTCTTCGACCATCGACCAGAGGGTCTTGTTCTCGCCAGAACGAGCAGCCGGACGACGGCTCACCTGGCGTGGGGAAGTGAAGGAGGCAAGTGTCGTCCTCGACCGCCTCCTCCGGATCGCCGACGAGCGAGGCGAGGCGTACAGCTACGCGCTCTTCCGCCTGCATCTCTTCCAGCTCGAGCTGCGCATCGGCGACTGTCGTGCCGCCGGCCGGTTGCTCGAGGAATGGGCCCAGTCGTCGGACCCGCTGATGTGGCCGATGTACGAGCGGTGCCAGGCCCTGTTCGCCGCCTCCCGTGGGCTCGCAGACGAGGCAGAGCACTGGGCTGAGAAGACGATCGCCCAGGCGGAGCGGACGAGCGCCCGCTGGGATTGGCTCGAGGCTCGGCGAGCGGTCGGATCGGCCGACCTCCTCCGGAACGAGCATGCGCGCGCGTCCGAGAGCCTCCGCGCCGTGTGGGAGCACACGCAACGGGAAGGGGTGGCCGAGCCCGGTGTGTTCCCGGTGGCCCCGGATCTCGTCGAGGCGCTGATCGAGCTCGGAGAGCTCGAGGAGGCACGGGCGGTCTCGAACCGTCTTCGCGAGCTCGCCGAGCAGCAAGACCATCCGTGGGGACGCGTCACCGCGGGACGCTGCAGCTCCCTGATCCGCCTGACGGAGCCGGGCTACGACGAGGAGGCGGCAGCCGCGCTCGCGGACGCGGCGGCCGGCTACGAGGCGCTCGGTCTTCGCTTCGATGCCGCACGGTCGCTGCTCTCCCTGGGCCGCGCCCAGCGCCGCAACAGGAAGTGGGGCGCTGCACGGGCGTCGCTCGAGCAGGCGGCTGCCGCCTTCGACGAGCTCGGGTCGCCGGGCTGGGCGGACGCGGCCCGCTCGGAGCTCGAGCGCGTCGGCGGGCGACGTGCGCCGGGGACGGGCGAGCTGACCAGGGCGGAGCGGCGGGTGGTCGAGCTGGCCGTCGACGGCCTCTCGAACAAAGAGATCGCGCGCTCGCTCGTCGTCGCGGTGCCGACGGTCGAGACGCATCTCTCCCGTGCCTACGCGAAGCTCGGGGTCCGCTCCCGGACGCAGCTCGCCCGGCGCCTTTCCTCCGACTAAAGAGCCAAGGTTTCCACGATTTCGCCGCGGCCGGGGCGGGCGTACCGTCGGCCGCATGGCGGAGTTCCTGGTCGAGCTGTACGTCTCTCGCGCAGCGTCCGGCGCAGTCGCGATCGACCTCGAGCGTGCGCGGCTCGCGGCGGAGCAGCTGACCTCCGAGGGGACACCGGTTCGCTGTGTCCGCTCGATCCTCGTCCCCGACGACGAGACCTGCCTCTGCCTCTACGACGCGGTCTCCGTGGAGGCCGTGCGCGAGATGTCCGTGCGCGCGGGTCTCGAGCTCGAGCGGATCTCCGCGGCGGTCGCCTGCACCAACGCGGAGGGCGAGGGCTGCTCGTGAGTCGGCTTCCAGCGGTCTCGCTCGTCGTCCTGACCGTCCTGATCGGGACCGCGGCAGCGGCCGCGCCGGATCGGAAGCCGCCCAGGATCGTCGCGGGCGTGATGCTCGACCGCGACCACGACCAGCGCAGCGACGCCGTCCGGCTCACCTACTCCGAGCGCGTGCGCCACCGGGTCGACCGGGACGGGAGATACCCGTTCTCCCTCCGTGGGTATCGCATCCAGTCCGTCGCGGCGACCCGGGGGCGGACGCTCCTGCTGACGCTCGTAGAGGCGCGGCTGGATGCGGGAACGCGCCCGCTCGTTCGGTACCGGCGTACGAAGGAGAAGCCGGTGCTCGACCGGGCCGGAAACCAGGCCTTCGGTCAGAGCTTCGGTGGCGTGCGGATGCTCAAACGCGTGCCGGTGGTCGTTCCTCCGCCCGCGCCGTCGCCGCCTCCGCCGAACCCGACCGCGCCGCCCGACCTCGACCCCGACCGCGACGGCTACACCGCGCCCCTCGACTGCAAGCCGAACGATCCGGCGATCCATCCGGCCGCAGGGGACCTCCCCGATCTCGACTTCGGGGACACGAACTGCGACGGGATCGACGGTACCGAGGCCAGGGCCGTCTTCGTCTCACCGCAGGGCAACGACGCCAACCCGGGGACGAAGGACAAGCCCAAGCGGCAGATCCATGTCGCCGTGACGGCCGCAGCCATGACCGGTCGCTATGTGCTCGCCGCCACTGGCAGCTACGGCGGGATCGTCGCCGCGACGGGTGTGGACGTCTACGGCGGCTATGACCAGAAGAGCTGGGGCCGCCCGAGCGAGGGGGAGACGGAGATCGTCGGCTCGCCGGAAGGTGTGCTCGCGGTCGGCGCCCAGAACGTCACTCTTCAACTGCTGTCGATCCGCGGCGTCCACGGCGGTGAGAGTGCGTACGGGATTCGTGCGATCAACGGCTCCAACCTGCGAATCCAGCGGGTCGGCGTTACGGCGGGCAGTGGCGCCGCGGGCGCGACGGGCGCGACCGGGGCGGCCGGTCGACCCGGCGGCGACGGTCAACCCGGCGCCAAGGGCGCCTGCGACACGGACGTCGAGGCGCCCGGCGGCGAGGGAGGAGAGAGCTTCGTCGGTCGCTACGGCGGCAAGGGCGGCGACGGCAAGTACGAGGGTGACGGGGGCGCCGGTGCGGCGGGGGTCGTCGGCACGCCGGGGGGGAAGGGCGGCGCCGAGCACGGCAACGAGTACACGATCCACTCCGGCGAGTACGGCTCGAACGGGTCGAACGGCACCCCCGGGGCGTTGGGGCCCGGTGGGACGAGCACGACGGCGCTCGCGACCGCCGTGTGGCGGGGCCAGGGCGGTCGCGAGGGGATCTACGGCGGCCCCGGGAACGGCGGCGGCGGAGGCGGAGCGGGCGGCGGGCAGGACGGGTCACTCGTGATCAACGGCACGGGCAACGGCGGCGGGGGAGGCGGCGGAGGAGGCGAAGGAGGCCGCGGTGGGAGCGGCGGCCTGGCAGGTGGCGGCTCCTTCGGCGTCTACCTGCAGAGCTCGTCGCTGGTCGCCGAAGGCTCGTCGATCGTGGCCACGAACGGAGGCCCCGGCGGTCGCGGCGGCGAGGGCGGTGCGGGCGGCAAGGGCGGTGCGGGCGGCAAGGGCTTCTACTACTGCACGGACGAGGTCGGCTTTGGTGGCGGCGGCGGCCGCGGCGGAAACGGCGGTCCGGGCGGCGGCGGAGGCGGAGGCGCCGGCGGCCCGAGCATCGGGATCTTCAAGCTCGGCACGACGACGGCGAAGCTCACCAACACCAGGGTCGCCTTCGGGACCGGCGGGGCCGCTGGGGCGGGCGGAGGGACGCCTGGCCAGGCGGGGATCGCGCAGGCGGTCTATCCGTCGTGAGCCGCGCCGTGCTCCTCCTGCTCGCGCTCGTCGGCGCATTGCTTGCCGCCGGCTGCGGCGGTGGCGGCTCCGAGACCGCTGCGAGCGGCCCGCCGCAGACGAAGGCCGAGTACCAGGCGACCGTCAGCCGGATCGTCTCCGACGTGAGTGCCCGGTACGGGAACCTCTCGGTCGACCCGGCCAAGCTGCCGGCGGGCGAGGTGGCCGACGTCCAGAGCGGGCTCCGCGAGCTCGCCGGCGAGCTCGACGAGGTGAGCCCGCCCCGCGAGGTGAGCGACCTCCATGCCGACTACGTCGCCGGGCTGCGTGCCTTCGCGGACGAGTTGCCCGAGCTGACGGAGAAGCTGAAGGCGGTGACGGACCCGTCCGCCGGGATCGACGTCCTGCTCGACTCGGAGTCGCTCCGGCAGCTGCTCCGCGCGTCGCAGGGCTTCGCCGAGAAGGGCTACGACCTCGAACTCGACGGCGGAAAGGAGTGACCGAGGGCACCCTCGGCGGCGGAGCCCCGGGCGCACCCGGAGGGGGCGGAGACCGCAGCGCCTCGCCCTCGCCGGCCGAGGCGGGGATCCGCAGGCGATCTACCCGTCGTGAACCGTCAAGCAGCGGGCTTCGGGCCCGGCCGCGTGAGCCCGCTCTCGTAGGCGAAGATCACCGCCTGCACGCGGTCGCGAAGGCCGAGCTTCATCAGGACCCGCTTCACGTGAGTCTTCACGGTCGACTCTTCGATCACGAGGACGCGCGCGATCTCCGCGTTCGAGAGGCCGCGGGCGAGCTGCTCGAGCACCTCGCGCTCGCGGGTCGTGAGCTGCTCGACCCGCCGGTCGAGCACCGCCTCGCCCGAAGGCAGCGCGGCCATTCGGTCGATGACGCGCCGCGTGACCGAGGGCGAGAGGAGCGAGTCGCCGGCCGCGACGGCCTTGATCGCCTCGATCAGGAGCTCGGGGCTCGTCCGCTTGAGCAGGAAGCCCGAGGCGCCGGCGGTGAGCGCGCCGAAGATGTACTCGTCGTCCTCGAACGTCGTGAGGATCACGACCCGCGCGTCAGGGAGGCTTGCGACGATCTCGCGCGTCGCGGCGAT
>Ga0075428_100002412_pt1 | contig 20305 bp, 23 predicted proteins | sample RhiMetdeltSRZDD2_FD_75291 | JGI IMG/M metagenome (GOLD analysis project Ga0075428, IMG submission 75291) | Populus rhizosphere microbial communities from Tennessee, USA - Rhizosphere MetaG P. deltoides SRZDD2 | ecosystem: Host-associated > Plants > Roots > Rhizosphere > Soil | place: USA... | reverse complement strand
CCGACCTTCGTCGGCCCGATTCTGCTCGCGTGCGGTGCCGGTGGCCTGCTCGCCGTGTGGTGGGCCGGCCGCAATCTCGACCGAGGCCCAAGGCGAACCGCCCTGGTCCTGCTGGCCATAGTGATCGGCGCGGTCGTCGCGCTCGGCGGCACCTGGCCGACACTCGTGGCAGTGATTGTGGCAACGGTCGTCTGGAACGGGGCATTCGGGGGCCTGCCGTCGATCTACCAGACGTGCGCGGTGCGCACCCACGCCGCATCGCCCGAACTGGCCGGTGCGTGGGTGAACGCGACAGCCAACGCAGGCATCGCCGGTGGAGCGGCCATTGGCGCCGGTCTGCTTCATGCGGCGGGGTTGTCATCGCTGCCCTGGGTGGGCGCGTCGCTGATCGGGCTGGGCCTCGCCGTAGTGGTGCTGTCCCGCAAGGCATTCCCGGCGCGGGCTTAATTGCTCAGCCTGCTGCGTTGGGACGCAGCGGCGGGCAGTTGCCCTGCGGGTCGGCGGCGAGTTCGAAGTGCCAGAGCTCGTTCGCATAGATCTGACACAGGCCGAACTGGGTTCCGTTGCGGATCAGCCACTTGTCAGCCTCAACGGGTGCGACGTCCACCGCTTGGCCCACAACGTGTTTCGATACATCGGGTGACGCGACGAATTGCTTCGCGATGTCCACACTGCCGTAGGTGCGGGCGGCGTCGTCGAACAACTGCTGCTGGAACCCCCGTGACCGCCACCCCGAATTTATCCTCAGGTCGATGCCCTGCTCCCGCGCGCGGCGTTGGCCGCCGCCTGGACGGCGTTGAGTAGCGCTGGATCCAGTTGGGCCAAAGCGGGATTCGACACGTCGAACGGGCTGAGCGTCTGGCCGTCGGGAATCCATCCGCCGTAGGTATCGTTGGCCGCCGGGCCGATCGTGAGCGGGGCCGGAGGGGCCGTCGGCTCGGTGGTGGATACAGGTTCGATCGGCACCGCCGTGGCGCATCCGCCGACAAGCAGTGCCGCCCCGGCCACGGCCAACTGCTGACGAGCGTGCGCAAAATGCGCATGAAATGCGGCGTGTCGGTGTGCAAACACGCACAGTCGCGGCAGTGGGGACATCAATCGTTCGCCGCGAGGATGCAGAATTCGTTGCCCTCCGGGTCGGCCAGCACCACCCAGGTCTGCTCACCCTGACCGATGTCGACATGCCGGGCGCCAAACCCGATCACGCGGTCGACCTCCGCCTGCTGATCGTCGGGCCGGAAGTCGAGATGGATGCGGTTCTTGACCACCTTGTCATCGGGCACGGCGATGAACAGCCAGTTGGGTCCGGCACCTGTCGGAGCGTCGAGTACGACGTCGCCGTCCTTGTCGACATAATGCCGCCAACCCAGCACCTTCGACCACCACGCACCCAACGCTCCCGGGTCGTGAGCGTCGACGCAGATCTCGTCGAAGGTTAGAGCCATCCTGTCAACTCCTTCTTCAGCACCTTGCCCATCGCGTTGCGTGGCAGGCTCTCCACCAGTCGCACCTCGCGTGGCCGCTTGTGCGCCGAAAGCTCTTGCGCAACATAGTCGATCAACGCCTGTGGCTCTGCGTCACCGACGACGAACGCGACGATTCGCTGACCGAGATCATCGTCCGGCGCGCCGATCACCGCGACCTCGACGACGCCGGGGTGGCCGAGCAACGCGGTCTCGATCTCACCTGCCCCGACCCGGAATCCGCCGGTCTTGATCAGGTCGACCGACTCGCGGCCGACGATGCGGTGCATGCCGCCGTCGTCAATCACCGCCACATCGCCGGTGCGATACCAATCTCCGTCGAACGCCTCGGCGGTCGCATCCGGCCTGTTGAAGTAGCCGTCGAACATCGTCGGGCTCTGAATCTGCAGGCGCCCAATGGATTCCCCGTCGTGCGGCACGGTGGCGCCGTCGTCGTCGACGAGGCGCGTCTGCACACCGGTCAGCGGCAGGCCCACCCAGCCAGGTCTGCGCTCGCCGTCGACGCGGGTGGATAGCGTGATCAGCGATTCGGTGGCCCCGTAGCGCTCGACCGGCTGGTGTCCGGTCAGTCGGGCGAGCCCGTCGAACACCGGCACGGGAAGCGGTGCGCTGCCCGACACAAGCAGCCGGGCGGACTTGAGTGCCCGCGCGGCATCGCCGTCGTCGACAATTCGTGACCACACCGTCGGCACCCCGAAATACATCGAGCCACCGGCCGCCGCGTACGCCGCCGGCGACGGTTTTCCGGTGTGCACAAAACGATTTCCGATCCGCAGCGAGCCGAGCAGCCCGAGCACCAGCCCGTGCACGTGGTAGAGCGGAAGCCCGTGCACCAGGGTGTCGTCAGACGTCCACCGCCAGGCCTCGGCAAGCATGTCAATGTCAGCGGCGACGGCACGCCTGCTCACCACCACACCCTTGGGTGGACCGGTGGTGCCTGAGGTGTAGATGATCAGCGCGGTGGTGTCGGGGTGCGGCTCGGGGTAGCGATGCCACGACCGGGCGTGCAGGCGCACCGGGATGTGGGGCAGATCGTCGGTCTCGGCCGGCTTCTCCCCGAGCCACGCCTGTGCGCCGGAGTCGGTGACGATGTGACGGCGTTCGGCCGCGCCGACGTCAGCGGGCACGGGGACGACCGGCACGCCGGCGATCAGAGATCCGGCGATTGCCAAGACCGTCGTCGCGGTCGGAGTTGCCAGCACCGCGACCCGGTCAGCGTCGGCGACCCGCTCGGCCACCGAAGTTGCTGCGCCGACGAGATCGCTGCGGCTCAGCACGGCGCCGTCGATGCGCACCGCGTCGCCGATATCGGCTCCGCCTGTGACGGCGGCGGGATCCAGTGAGTCGAGCAGCACGACGTGAGGTTACCCATATGGCGCTCAGCGATACTGGGGCGCGTGAATCAGATCCGTCGGGTGGCGTCGCGAGAGGTGTACCGGAACAACTGGCTGACCCTGCGCGAGGACGACATCCGGCGTCCCGACGGCAGCCCCGGCATCTATTCGGTGATCGACAAGCCCACGTATGCACTGGTGATCCCGCGCGATGGCGACCGCTTCCATCTGGTCGAGCAGTTCCGCTATCCGTTGGGTGTGCGGCGCTGGGAGTTTCCGCAGGGCACGGCGCCGGGCCAGCAAGATCTCGACCCGATCGAGCTGGCCAACCGAGAGTTACGCGAGGAGACCGGGTTGCGGGCGGAGTCGATGGAACTATTGGGGACTCTCGATGTCGCGCCGGGGATGAGCAGTCAGCGCGGTCGGGTGTTCCTCGCGACCGGCATCACCGAGGGTGAGCACGACCGCGAGCACGAGGAACAGGACATGCACAGCGACTGGTTCACCCGCGCGCAGCTGGAGCGGATGATCCGCGACGGCGACATCACTGATGCGCAGACCATCGCCGCGTGGGCGCTGTTCATGCTGACCGGGCGCTAGAGGGGTACCGGCAAAACACGTCTCGATAAGCCCTCCCGCACTGCCGACGACGCTGGTTGGCTGGACTCGTTGATCGACGAAGGGCGGACGGACATGAAACCAATAACAACGCTAGTGACGATCGTGGCTGCTACTGCGTCCTTCAGCCTGTACAAGGCCACACCCGCCGGTGCCGAAGAAACCATGGAGATCTCACCGGACGAATCCCGACCCGCCGATGAGGGATCGGCCGACCACTTCAGCGGCAACGTCAGTGTCAAGCCGTTGTTCAATCCGAACGCTGTGCGCACCTTCAGCTCGGCCGAAGTCACGTTCACTCCGTGCGCACGCACCGCCTGGCACACGCATCCCGCGGGACAAACCCTGATCGTGACGACGGGGACCGGCTGGATTCAGCAGTGGGGTGGCCAGAAGCAGTCGATCAAACCGGGGGACGTGATCTGGACTCCGCCCGGCGTCAAACACTGGCACGGCGCCACCGACAGCAGCGCCATGACCCACATCGCAATCCAGGACAGCGTCGACGGCAAGCCCGTCGACTGGCTCGAACACGTCACTGACGAGCAATACCTACAGAACAGTTAGTCCTCAATGTGCCGGGAGTAATCCCACCGCTCGAGCCGCGCCTGAAGGTCGTGCAGAGAAAGTGCGAATACTGGCACACCGACGGACAGGCACACCAGCAGCAGCGCGTTCATCCTGCATTCCTCCCTGCCGCAAGTGTCGCTTAGAGAGCGGCGTCGACCGGGGAAGGCACGCCGAAGCGGCGGCGGGGATGATCGTCAAGCAGCCGGATGGCGCCTGGGCCGTAATGCTTTTCGCGTAGCCGTGAACATACTCAAGTTTGTTCGCACAAGTCAGCTGTTCGCCTCGAACGCGAGGACTCCTGATTCGCTCCAGAACCGGTCGTCGGCCTGCTGCAATCGCTCGGCCGCGTGTTCCATGTGCTGGCGAGCGGCAGCGCGAGCGGCTTCCGGGTCGCCTCCTTCGATGGCTTCGAGCATGAGTTGGTGCTCCCGCCGTACTTGCGCGGTGAAATCCGCCCGGCGGGCCTCGTTCGCCCGCGTGACGCGCATACCGCTGCGCATCAGCGAACCGATATAGCGGAGGGTCTCGGCGAGCACCGGGTTGCCGGTTGAGTCGACGACACTTTGGTGGAACGCAAGATCGGCGTCCACCCCGTCGCCACCGGCGTGTACGTCGTCGTCGATCGCCTCCAACGCGGCGCGGATTCGACGTATAGCCTCCGGCGTGGCGCGGATTGCGGCCAACGCCGCCGCCTCACCCTCCATCGCGCGGCGCACCTCGACAACCTGCAGAACGGATGCCTTCGTTTGTTGCGCCTCGGACGACAGATCCAGCGGCTTCATGCGGGGCGCGAGGACGAAAACTCCAGCACCCTGTCGCGGCTCGACAAGGCCGGCATTGCGAAGCCGCGACACCGCTTCGCGGACCACGGTCCGGCTGACACCCAACTGCTCGACGAGCTGCACTTCGGAGGGCAGCCGGTCGCCGGGCGACAACCGACCGCTGGTGATCTCCTCGGAGATCACCTCGGCGACACGGTCGACGAGGCTTACGCCTCCAGACATCTTGGGCAGCACAAATTACAGGTTATCGTCCCGGTACTGCGCGACGACGTCGGCAAACGACGCGTCGCCTGTTAACCCGAGTGCGGCGGCCCGGCTGTTGTCGAAGCGCGACGGCCAGGAACCCACGATCGCCTCGACCGCCGGGTCGGGCTCGACCGAGACCAGGTCGGCGACGGCGTTCCCGGCGACCCGTCGCAGCGTGTCGAGCATCTCTGCAACCGTCACCGTGAGTGCCGGCAGGTTGACGGCGATGCGTCCGCTGAGCTTGCCGCGATCGTCTCCGCCCTCAACCTGCGCGACACGCAGAAGGCCCTCTACGGTCCGTCGCGGCGACGCGAGTGCGACCGAGAGTTCGGGCCGGACCGGGCAGACCGTCGCGATTCCGGCGAGCGGCTCGCGGATGATCCCGGACAGGAACCCTGATGCAGCGGCGTTGGGCTTACCAGGCCGCACTGCGACCGTCATCAGTCGAGCGACCCTGCCGTCGATGAAACCCTTGCGCGTGTAGTCCGCGACGAGCTGCTCGCAGATGAACTTCTGCGTGCCGTAGCTGGATTGCGGTGTCGGCAGCGTGGATTCGCTGACGACGTCCGGCAGCGGCAGCGCCGGGTCGGACCCGTACACCGCGACGCTGCTCGAGAAGACCACGGTCGCTGGTGCGCCCGACTGATGCCGGGCGGCTTCCAGCAGCGCGAGTGTGCTCTGCACGTTGGCGGTCATGCCGAGATCGAAGTCGGCCTCGGCCTCCGCCGACACCGCCGACGCCAAGTGCAGCACCGCGTCCACGCGCCTTGCGAAGATCGTCGACATGGTTTCCGATAGGTCACCCTCGACCACGGTGGTCCGCGGGTCGGCGGTAATCGCGTCGTCGTCGCGTGGGACGAACCGATCCGCCACCACGAGTTCTGTCAGCTCTCGACCCTGGAACGTGCCGGTGGTCAGCAGTTCGCGAGCGACCATCGTGCCGATGAAGCCGAAGCCCCCGGTGATAACGACTCTCATTTCATCCATCCCAATCCGTCGCTTGTGCCTGCGGCCGGGCGGTATTCGCATCCGACCCACCCGTCGAATCCGACTTCATCGATGACGGCCAGCAGGTAGTCGATCGCCAGCTCGCCGCGATCTGGCTCATGCCGGTCGGGTACCCCGGCGATCTGCAGGTGCCCCACCCGACCCGTGGGGACATCCGCCCGCAGCCGCATGGTCAGGTCGCCCTCGGTGATCTGGCAGTGGTAAAGGTCGAGCTGCACCTTGAGGTTCGGCGCCCCGATCTCGACGACGATCTGGTGCGCCTCGTCCTGCAGGCTCAACAGATACCCCGGCATGTCGCGCTGATTGATCGGCTCGATCAGCACGTCTACGCCGCGGGTCTGGGCACGCCCGGCGGCCCAGCCGAGGTTGTCCCGATACACCTTCACCTGCTCGTCCCGTTCGGCGCCGGCCGGGACGAGTCCGGCCATCACGTGCACACGCGGGCAGTCCATCGCCTCGGCATAGTCCAGCGCCCGGTGAAATCCGTTGCGGAACTCGGCCTCTCGGCCGGGGAGCGAAGCGATACCTCGCTCCCCCGCGTCGAAATCGCCTGGCGGCGCGTTGAACAGCACCTGCTGCAAGCCGTTACAGTCGAGCAGTCCGCGCAACTGCGGTGCCGGGAACTCGTAGGGGAAGAGGTACTCCACCGCCGTGAACCCGTCGGCCGCTGCTGCAGCGAACCGATCGAGGAACGGGTGCTCGGTGTACATCATTGACAAGTTGGCCGAAAAGCGCGGCACGGCAAGCTCCTTCGTGACAAGTCGTCAGCGGTTGACGACGTCCTTGCGGGTGCTGAACACACACAGCGCGCCGAGCAGCAGAATCCCCGAGAGGATGAACATCGGCACTTCGACCGAGCCGGTGGCGTCCTTGACCGCGCCGATCATGTAGGGGCTGACGAAACCGGCGAGGTTGCCGACCGAGTTGACCACCGCGATACCGGCCGCGGCGGCCGAGCCACCCAGGAATGCCGTCGGCAACGACCAGAACAGCGGAGCGCAAGTGAGCACGCCGGCCGCCGCGATCGACAGCGAGATCAGCGCCAACACAGTCGATCCGGTGAACACCGCCGACATCGAGAAGCCCACGGCGCCCAACAGGGCCGGGATGATCAGGTGCCAGCGACGCTCGCGCCGACGATCGGCAGAGTGGCCGAACAGGTTCATCGCGATCAGCGCGGCGATGTACGGGATCGCCGCAAGCACCCCGATTGTCAGCTCCGACTTGATGCCCGTGGACTTCACGAACGTCGGCATCCAGAACGTTAGGGCGTACTGACCCATGACGAAGCAGAAGTAGATCAGGCACATCAGCCACACCTTCGGCTCGCGGAACGCGTCGCGCAGCCGATGGTGCGTCTGGTGCGACACGTCATCGGCGACCGCGGCTTCGACGATGTCCTTCTCCTCCTGGGTCAGCCATTTCGCCTTTTGCACACTGCTGTCCAGATAGAACAGGGTCCAGACGCCCACCAGGATCGCGGGGATCGCCTCGATGATGAACATCCACTGCCAGCCACCCAGGCCACCGACCTCGTCGAAGGTGCCCATGATCCAGCCTGAGAGCGGGTTGCCGAAGATGCCCGCGAGCGGGATGGCCGACATGAACATCGCGATCACACGTGCGCGGCGGTGCGAGGGGAACCAAAAGGTGCAGTAGAGAATGACACCCGGGTAGAAGCCCGCCTCGGCGACACCGAGCAAGAACCGCAGTACGTAGAACATCGCCTCGTTGTTCACGAACATGAACGAACCCGAGACGATCCCCCAGGTGATCATGATGCGGGCGATCCACACCTTGGCGCCGACCTTCTGCAGGATCATGTTCGACGGCACCTCGAAGATGAAGTAGCCGATGAAGAACAAGCCGGCGCCGAGGCCGAATGCGGCCTCGCTGAAGCCAAGATCCGATGACATCTGCAGTTTCGCGAAGCCGACGTTCACGCGGTCCAGGTATGAGACGACGTAGCAGAGCATCAGGAACGGCACGATGCGCAGCACAACCTTGCGGAAGACCGCCTGCTCGCGAGCGGCGTCGCGAACGGGAGTGATGATTGACATGAGACCTCCTCGTCGGTCGTAAATCGGTTGGAGTGATTACCAGGCGGCGCCGAAGACGCTCTTCAGCTCCTGGATTGCCGACGGTGGAAGCGGGGCGGGCTTACGCCCGGTGAGCGTCCAGAGTCGTGCCGTCTCTTCGAGTTCTTCGAGGACGGCCATGGCCGCCGCCGGATCTGGTCCCCATACGACGGGGCCGAGGCGGTCGAGCATGACGGCGCGGATCGGCGCGTCGTCAGCCCGGTCGGCGATCCGTGCTGCGACCAGATCGGCCACGGCCGGGTCGCCCGGTCGGTGGTACGGAATGAGCGGTACGTGACCGACTTTCATCACGAAGTAGGGGGTGATCGGCGGAAGAATGTCGTCGTCGGACCACACCCCGGCGAGGGTGAGTGCCACCAGATGCGTCGAATGGGTGTGGATGACGAAGGCGGCCGCCGGATCGCTGGCGTAGATCCTGCGGTGCAAAACGAGTGCCTTGCTCGCACGGTCACCGGAGAGCTGCTCACCGTCAGCGTCGACGTGCGAAATCCGGTCCGCTTCAAGGAAACCCATCGGCGCATCGGTTGGGGTGACGAGGTATTCTTCGCCGACCCGGGCGCTGATATTGCCCGCGCTGGCGTGCACGTAGCCGCGTGCGAACAGGCTTGCCCCGACGCGGCATATCTCATCGCGCGCGAACTCCATGAGGTCGCTCATGCTGCGAGCTCCAATGCCGCGAGTGCCTTCGTGAAGAAGTCGGGGGCGCCGAAGTTGCCGGACTTGAGCGTGATGTGGAGCTGGCGCCCGCCGGGAAGCGTTGCGGCACACCAGGGCACGCCGGGGTCGATCTGGGGACCGATTCGCATGGCATCGATGCCCAGCTCCTGGACGACCGCCCCGGATGTCTCGCCGCCGGCGACGACCAGCTGGCCCACGCCGCGTTCCACGAGGCCGGCCGCGATCCGTGCCAGGGTGTCCTCGATCAATGAGCCCGCCTTGGCCGCGCCGAGTGCATTCTGCACGGCACGCACCCCCGAAGGCGCCTGGGTGGAGTAGAACAGCACAGGTCCCGACGCGAGGTGCCGATCGGCGAATCCGAGTGCCTCTGTGACGACATCCTGGCCGGCGGCGATGCGCAGCGCGTCGACCTGAAATGACGGCCGTCCGGTGCGATGGAACTCGGCGACTTGGGTATTGGTCGCTACCGATACCGAGCCGGAGACGATCGCCTGCAGACCCGTAGCGGCGGGGAGTGCGGCCGCATCTGGCGAGGGACGGAATCCCCAATTGGCAGGCAGGGCAATCGCGACGCCGGATCCGGCGGTGACGAGACGTAGGTCGGCGATGGCTGGACCGAGCTCAAGCAGGTCGTTGTTGGTGATCGCGTCCACGATCGCGATCCCCACGCCGTCTGCGTGCAGCTGGTCGATCCGCGCGCGCACAGCATCGCGGCCCGCAGCGACGGTGGCGTAGTCGATCAGCCCCACCCGGTGCCGGGTTTGGGGAGTTAGCACGCGAACCAGATCGGAGTCGGTCATCGGGGTGAGCGGATGGTCCTTCATTCCCGACTCACTGAGCAGTTGATCGCCGACGAACAAGTGGCCCTTGAACACCGACCGGCCGTTGTCGGGGAATGCCGGTGTGGCAATAGTGAACTCGGTGCCGAGGTCGTCCATCAGCGCGTCGATGACGGGACCGATATTGCCCTTCGGGGTGGAGTCGAAGGTAGAGCAGTACTTGAAGTAGATCTGCTGCGCGCCCGCCAAACGCAACCATGCCAAGGCTTGCCGGGACTGTGCCACAGCGTCGGCGGCAGGGATTGTGCGCGACTTGAGGGCGATCACCACGGCGTCGGCATCGATGGCCGTGTCCGCGGCGGGGGTGTTGATGGTCTGAACGACGCGCATGCCTGCGCGGACCAGATTGTTGGCCAGATCGGTCGCGCCGGTGAAGTCATCGGCGATACACCCAAGGCGGACAGGCATTTTCACAGCTCCTCGGTGCCGTTGCTGGTAGGCAGGTCGACTCCGGGGAACGTCTTGATGACGGCGCTGTCGTCCTCGCGACCGTGACCGGCGGCCGACGCGCGCAGAAACTGCTGGTGTGCCGCCGCCGCGAGCGGAAGCGGAAACACGTTGGGCCGCGCGGCATCAAGCACCAAGCCGAGGTCCTTCACAAAGATGTCGACGGCGGAGTGCGGGGTGTAGTCGCCGGTGAGCACGTGCGCCATCCGGTTCTCGAACATCCACGAGTTGCCGGCGCTGTGCGTGATGACTTCGTAGATGTCATCCGCGCGGAGTCCGCATCGGATGCCGAGTGCCATCGCCTCGGCGGCGGCGGCGATGTGCACCCCGGCCAGCAGCTGGTTGACGATCTTGACCACCGAGCCCATACCGGGCTTGTCGCCGAGCCGGTACACGGCTTCGCTCATTGCCTCGAGAACTGGGTCGGCGAGCGCATATGCCTCGGGCGAGCCGGATGTCATCATGGTCAGCTGGCCTGCAGCGGCCTTGATCGCACCACCGGAGATGGGCGCGTCGAGGTAGTGGATGCCGCGCTCGGCGAGCGTCCCGGCAAGCGCGGCCGACCACTGCGGATCGACCGTGGAGCACATCACGAATACAGACCCGGGCTTCAGACGGTCGATTGCTCCGTCATCGCCGGTCCCGAACAGCACTGCCTCGGTCTGTGCAGCGTTGACGACGACGCTGATCAGCACGTCGGTCTCAGTGGCGAGCTCGGCCACCGTCTGGTGAGCGGTTCCGCCCTCTGCGGCGAACGAAACAGCCACCTCGCGCCGGACGTCGTAGACACTCACTTCGTACCCAGCGGCCCGCAGGGAACGCGCCATGCCCAGGCCCATCGAGCCCAGACCGACGAGGCCGACGCGCGGCGAAGGCGAAGAGGTATCTGCAGGCAACACATTCATCAGGTCATCATATGACCTGATGACTAGAAATCAAGTGCCCTGCGCCACATTTTTTGGGCCATATGGTCTGGTTCACAGACGGCCAGGGCCGCTTCGAGGGCTAAACCCGCCAGCTAGCGCGTTAGTGCGCCATCGAGGAACACCGCCACCACGGCGTCCGCGGCCAGATGGAGGAGACGCCGACCTAGTCGTCGAACACCGCGGACCGGCCGACGCTTTCCCATGCCGCCAGTTCGGCTTTCGCGTTCTCGAGCGACTGGGTGATCGCGTCGACGGCGTCACCGCCGAGCGCCAGCCGCAGCGGTGGGTCATCAGAATCGAGTGCCTGCAGGATCGCCGCGGCGGCCTTGGCCGGATCGCCCGGCTGCTTGCCGTCGTCGTCGGCCAGTGTTGCGGACGGCGTCGATCTGTTCGTCGTAGGCCGGAATGCGCTTGGACAGCAGCAGCGCGCCGCTGGCGTTGAATGACGTCCGAAACGCGCCGGGTTCGACGATCAGCACCCTGATGCCGAAGGGCGCGACTTCCTTTGCCAGCGCCTCCGACCAGCCTTCCAGCGCGAACTTCGTCGCCGAATAAGCGCCGACGCCCGGGAATGAGAACCGGCCGCCCATCGAGCTCATCTGCACGATGGCGCCGGTCCCCCGCTCCCGCATGTGCGGCAACACCTCGCGGGTCAGCGCGGCAGGGCCGAAGAAGTGCAGATCCATCAAGTCGCGCAGCTCACCGTCGCTGGTTTCCTCGGCGGCACCGACGGCTCCGCGGCCGGCGTTGTTGACCACCACGTCGATGCTCCCGTGCCCGTCGAGGACTTCGGCGACGGCGGCGCGAATGCGGTCGGTATCGGTGATGTCGAGTTGGATCGAGCTGACCCGGCCAGGCGCCGAAGCTTCCAGATCGGCCAGCGCATCGGGTCGCCGCGCTGCTCCCACGACTGTGTCGCCCGCTGCCAGCGCCGCCTCCGCGATTGCATGTCCGAAGCCCGAACTCGCCCCCGTGATCAGCCACACCCTGGTTGCCATGGCTTATCTATCCCCTACCGCGGCCGGGTTGTCCAATACAGATTCCGGTACCTGCCATAAACGAGGTTTATAGTTCGGCCATGGAGCTGCGCGAGCTGCGCTACGTGCTCGCCATCGACAAGACCGGCAACCTCAGCCGCGCCGCCGAGGTGCTGCATGTCAGCCAGCCCGCGCTGTCATATGCGCTGCGCAAGCTGGAACGCGAGCTCGGCGTGCAGATCTTCGATCGCCACTCTGGCGGCGTCAAGCCGACGGTCGCCGGAAAGGACGTGATCGCGGCGGCGAAACGCACTGTGCGCGAAGCAGATCGGATTGCAGAGCTGGCCCAGGCGCACGCCGACGGGCAGCGTGGTGTACTGCGGATCGGCTTCGAGGCCACTGGCGCCGGCGAGTTAACGACTCGCGCCCGCTCGGAGTTCACCCGTACCCACCCGGCGGTGCGGGTGCAGCCCAAACGCTACGACTGGGGCGGCGAGGCCGATGCGCTGCGCGACGGCGCCGTCGACGCCGCGTTCTTGTGGCTGCCTGCCGACACGTCAGGCATGCACGTCGAAGTGGTGCATACCGAGCCGCGTATCGCCGCGGTGTGGCGAGGCCACCGGCTTGCCCGACGCAAGTCGATATCGATTCTCGACATCCGCGACGATCCGCTGATGTGGACCGACAAGGCGCCCCGCGCATGGGTGGATTGGTGGGCGGTGAATCCTCGGCCGGACGGGTCGGCGCCAGTGTGGGGGCCGACGAACGACAACGTCGAGGAGATGCTCGAGCAGGTGGCCGAGGGCCGAGCCGTGTGCATCGTGCCCGAGAGCATGGGCAGCTTCTATGGCCGTCCGGACCTGTGCTGGATTCCGATCGCCGACATCGAGCCGCTGCGGGTGGCGCTGGCGTGGATGAAGCCAGGCTCGAAGCTGGTGTCCGAATTCGCCGCGGTAGTGCGAGAGTTGGCGTCGCGATGAGTTCTCGCGTGGGGCCTTGTCTATACGGGCATGAACACCAAAGCAAAGAACCTCGACGGCTACGGCACGCCTCCTATCGAGTGGGAGCGGGTCCGCGACGTCCTCACGTCCGACATCACCCAAGGACCTGATGCCGGCGGACCGAACCGGCATACGACGTGGCTGACGACCATCAACCCCGACGGCTCACCGCACGTGACGCCGGTGGGCGCCATCCAACTCGACGGTGTCTGGTACTTCACCTCCGGACCGGGCACGCGCAAGTCCCGCAACCTCGCGGCGGATCCACGCTGCGTCGTCAGCGTCGCTACGCACCCGTTTGACCTGGTGCTTGAGGGCAGCGCCGCCCGCGTCACCGACGCCGACGAACTGCGTTCCGTCGCTGACGAATACAACCGCGGGGGTTGGCCCGCGCAACCCGAGGGCGACGCTCTGACCGCCGAATACAGTGCGCCCTCGGCAGGTCCGGCACCCTGGCACGTCTACAAGGTCGCGCCGACCACCGTGTTCGCGTTCGGCACCGCTGAGCCCTACGGCGCCACCAGATTCGACGTGACGCGATGAGTTTTGAACCGCGCACTTGTCTATACCGTTGAACATACTAAAGAGCGAAAGAGCTTCCGAAAGGGGTGACATGATGACCGCAGTATTCGGGATGATGGCAATGATGCCCGTGCTGTTTGCCAGCGCCGGCTATGTCCTCGTGTCATCCGCGGGCACCACCGAGCGCAAGGGATGTAAAGCCGATGAGCGATGAGGACGCCATCCGCGAACTGATTGTTCGCTGGGCCGACGCCGTTCACACGGGCGATCTCGAAACCGTTCTCGCCGAACGTGATCCGGACATCGTGATGTTCGACGTGCCGCCGCCCTACGACGGCCTTCGCGGTATCGGCGCCTACCGGGACTCCTGGCCACCGTTCTTCGAGTGGCAGCGGCAGGGTGCCATCTTCGAAATCGTCGAGCTCGATGTGACGGCCGGCGACGACGTGGCATTCGCGTATGCGCTAGCGCGCTGCGGTAAACCGGAGGACTTTGCGAAGAATCCCGACAGTCGCCTGCGAATGACCTTCGGCCTGCGCAAGCGCGACGGCCGCTGGGTCGTGACCCACGAACACGGATCGTTCCCGATGATCGGTTAGTGCCGCCGTTCGGCCAACGCCCGCAGGAAGAACGTCAGGTTCGCGGGCCGCTCGGCCAGCCGACGCACGAAGTAGCCGTACCACTGCGTGCCGAACGGCACATAGACGCGGACGTGGTTGCCCTCGTCGGCCAGCCGCCGTTGCTCAGCGTCGCGAATGCCATACAGCATCTGGTATTCGAAATCGTCGACGCCCCGGCCGGTCTCACGGGCTAGCGCAGGCACCGCCGCGATGATCTCCGGATCGTGCGACGCCACCATTGGATAGCCGGACCCCTCCATCAAGATCTCCAGGCAGCGCAAGTACGACGATGTGACTTCGTCGCCGGCGCGGTAGGCCACCGACGCTGGCTCGTCGTAGGCGCCCTTGCACAACCGGATCCGGGCGCCCGACGCCGCAAACTCTCGGCAGTCGGCCTCGGTGCGCTTCAGGTAGGCCTGCAATACCGTTCCCAGCCAATCGAATTCGGTGCGCAGATCCCGCACGATCGACAGGGTCGAGTCCGTCGTGGTGTGGTCTTCGGCGTCGACCGTCACCCACGCCCCCACCTTCTGCGCCCGTTCGCAGATCGCATGGGCGTTCTCCAGCGCGATCTTCTCGCCGTCGCGCGGCAGCGCCTGCCCCAACGCCGACAGCTTCAGCGACACCTCCAGCGGCCGCACGTCCGACGCTGGCTCGCTGCGGCTGCCCATCGCGTCGAGCAGGCCCAGGTAGGCGTCGACGGTCGCGTTGGCGGTGTCGGCGTCGGTGACGTCCTCGCCGAGGTAGTCGATGCTGATCAAACGACCCGAATACCGTAGTTGCTCAACGGCGTTCATCGCGTCTGCGACGGTTTCGCCCGGGACGAAACGGTGCACCACCTCACGGGTGACGGGCAGTCTTTCGGCGGTCCGTCGTAATCCGTCCCACCGGCTGGCGCCAAGAATCGCCGGGCGCGCGACCCGGTGGAACAGCTCGGCCATCATTCGGTCTCCATGTGCGGGTAGTTGTGGTCGGTCGGCGGAACGAAGGTCTCCTTGATCGACCGGGCTGACGTCCAGCGCAGCAGGTTCAGCGCCGAGCCGGCCTTGTCATTGGTGCCCGACGCCCGCGACCCGCCGAACGGCTGCTGGCCCACCACCGCTCCGGTGGGCTTGTCGTTGACGTAGAAGTTGCCTGCCGTATACCGCAGCCGCTGCTCGGCGGCCAGCACCGCCGCGCGGTCATCGGCGATCACCGCACCGGTCAACGCGTACTTCGCGCCCTTGTCGACGATGTCGAGGATCTGGTCGTACTCCGAATCGGGATAGACGTGCACTGACAGGATCGGCCCGAAGTACTCGGTGCAGAACGACTCGTCGCCCGGATCGTCGGACAGCAGCACCGTCGGCCGGACGAAATAGCCTTCGCTGTCGTCATATTCGCCTCCGGCGGCGATGGTCACCCCGGCGGCGCTCTTGGCACGCTCGATCGCCTTGACGTTCTTCGCGAACGACCGCTCGTCGATCAGCGCGCCACCGTAATTGGTCAGGTCCGTGACGTCGCCGTAGCGCAACGCTTCGGTGGCTGCGAGGAAGTCGTCACCCATCTGTTGCCAGACCGATCGCGGGACGAACGCGCGCGACGCCGCCGAGCACTTCTGGCCCTGGTAGTCGAATGCACCACGAATCAGCGCCGTGCGCAGCACATCCGGCCGCGCGGACGAGTGCGCAAGTACGAAGTCCTTGCCGCCGGTCTCCCCGACGAGCCGCGGGTATGTGTGATAGCGGTCGATGTTGGTGCCAACCTCGCGCCAGAGGTGCTGGAAGGTACCCGTCGACCCGGTGAAGTGAATGCCGGCCAGCCGCGGATCTGCAAGGGCCACATCGGAAACCGCGATGCCGTCGCCGGCGAGCAGGTTGATCACACCCGGCGGCAGACCCGCGGCTTCCAGCAGCTGCATGGTCAGGTACGCGGCGAAGGTCTGCGTCGGAGACGGCTTCCAGACCACCGTGTTGCCCATCAGCGCGGGCGCGGTCGGCAGATTGCCGGCGATCGCCGTGAAGTTGAACGGCGTGATCGCGTAGACGAAGCCTTCCAGCGGCCGGTAGTCGGTGCGGTTCCACACACCGCGGCTGCTGATCGGCTGCTGCGCCAGGATCTGTCGCGCGAACGCGACGTTGAACCGCCAGAAGTCGACGAGTTCGCACGGCGAGTCGATCTCGGCCTGATATGGGGTCTTGGACTGGCCGAGCATGGTGGCCGCGGCGATCTTTTCGCGCCACGGGCCCGCCAGCAGGTCGGCGGCGCGCAGGAACACGGCGGCGCGCTCATCGAACGGGGTGGCCTCCCAGGCGGCCTTGGCGGCCATCGCCGCTTCGATCGCCGCGGAGGCGTCTGCGTGCTCGGCGTTGGTGAAGGTGCCCAGCCGCGCGGAGTGCCGGTGCGGCTGGACCACGTCGACGCGTTGGCCGCCGCCCATGCGGTGGGTGCCGCCGATGACATGCGGCAGGTCGATGGGGTCTTGGGTGAGCGTCCGAAGCTGTTCGGTGAGCCGGGTGCGTTCACCCGAACCAGGTGCGTATTCGTGGATCGGCTCGTTGGCCGGGAAGGGCACGTCGGTGATGGCGTCCATGCAGCAAGAATCCCCGAATTGCGACGCGGAACACATGGCTGATCCGACAACACCATCTGACATCTATAGTCGAATCGGACAAAGGAGTGTGGTATGGCGCAGCAGACATCCGGGCTCGGCCTTGGACAACTCCTGCTCGCCCTCGATCGCACGATGGTGACGCTGGTCGAGGCGCCCCGCGGCCTGGACATGCCGGTGGGTTCAGTCGCGCTCGTCGACGCCGATGACGTCCGACTCGGGCTCGCGGTAGGCCCCGGCTCAGCGGATCTCTTCTTCCTGCTCGGTGTGTCGGACGCGGAGGCGGTGCGCTGGATCGGACAGCAGGCCGGACGGGTCCCCGCGGCCATCTTCGTCAAGGAGCCGTCGCCCGCCGCGGTCAAACGGGCGGTCGCGCTGGGTATCGCGATCGTGGCCGTCGAACCGCAGGCTCGGTGGGAGCTGCTCTACAGACTGGTCAACCACGCCTTCGAGCACCATGGCGACCGGGGCGATCCGCAATACGATTCCGGCACCGACCTGTTCGGGCTCGCGCAATCGATCGCGGACCGCACCCGCGGGATGATCAGCATCGAAGATGCGGACTCCCATGTGCTGGCGTACTCGGCCTCCAGCGACGAGGCCGACGAGCTGCGTCGCCTGACCATCCTCGGGCGCGCCGGGCCGCCCGAACATCTCGAGTGGATCGGCCAGTGGGGCATCTTCGACGCGTTGCGCGCGAGCGGCGACGTGGTCCGCGTCGCCGAACGCCCGGAGTTGGGGCTGCGGCCCCGCCTCGCGGTCGGCATCCATCTGCCGCCGACCGATTCCCGCCGCAGGCCCGGCTTCGCCGGAACCATTTGGCTGCAACAGGGATCCGCGCCGCTGGCCGACGATGTCGAGGAGATCCTGCGCGGTGGCGCCGTGCTGGCGGCGCGCATCATGTCGCGGCTGGCGGCGACGCCGTCGACGCACACGGTGCGCGTCCAGGAACTGCTCGGTCTGATCGGTGAGGGCCCCGACGTCGGCGCGATCGCCCGCGAGCTGGGCATCACCGTCGACGGGCGCGCCGCGTTGATCGGCTTCGCCGGCATTGAGAATTCCGTGCCGGCCGATGTGATTGCCTTGAGCGCAAGCGCATTTCGTGCCGACGCCCAAATCGCGTCGACGGGTGAGCGAGTGTATGTGCTGCTGCCCAAGACTGGCGGGTCGTCGTCGGTGACGTCGTGGGTGCGCGGCGTCGTCGCGGCATTGCGTCGCGAACTCGGCCTCACGCTGCGCGCGGTGATCGCAACCCCGCTGGCCGGGCTGGCAGGCGCAGCCGGGGCGCGCGCCGAGGTGGACCGGGTGTTCGACAGCGCCGATCGCCATCCCGGCGCCATCGGACAGGTCAGCTCACTCGACGAAGCCCGCACCACCGTGCTGCTCGACGAGATCGTGTCGCAGGTGGCCGGGCAACCGCGGCTGGTCGATCCGCGGGTGCGGCAATTACGCGACGACGAGCCGATGCTGGCGGACACCCTTCAGGCCTACCTCGACGGATTCGGTGACATCGCCACGGTCGCGAAGCAACTGCATGTTCATCCGAACACCGTGCGCTATCGCGTGCGCCGGATCGAAAAGCTGTTGTCGACGTCGCTGGACGACCCCGACGACCGCCTGGTCCTGGCCTTGGGATTGCGGGCCACCGAGCGCTGATCGGCGCCGTCAACCAGTCGATGGACACCGAATTCAACCGTCAGGGGGTCGCGCGGTGAGTGGTTATAGGCGCAGCATCAAGGCATGACCATTGCAGCCCCCGTCCGCGAGACGGTGAACCCGTACCTGAACGGCAACTACGCGCCGGTGCGGGAGGAGATCACTGCGATCGACCTTGACGTCACGGGGAAGATTCCCGACTACCTCGACGGCCGCTATCTGCGCATCGGGCCGAACCCGATGGGCGACCCGGACCCGGCCAAGTATCACTGGTTCCTGGGCACCGGGATGGCACACGGCCTCCGTCTGCGCGATGGCAAGGCGCACTGGTACCGCAATAGATATGTGCGATCCGCCGCGGTCGCCCGCGCCTTGGGCGAAAGCTGGGCCGGCGGTGCGCACACCGGCGGCGTCGACTTCGCCGCCAACACCAACATCATCGGCCATGCGGGCAAGACGTTCGCCATCGCCGAGTCCGGGGTGCGACCGTACGAACTCACCGACGAGCTGGAAACGGTCGGGCCGTCCGACTTCTGCGGCACGCTGTTCGGCGGGTATACCGCGCATCCGAAACGTGACCCCGCCACCGGTGAACTACACGCCGTGTCGTATAACCCTATGCGCGGCAACATCATTCAATACACCGTCACCGGCGTCGACGGCAAAGTTCGCCGCACAGTGAACATCCGACTCAGGGCGCACACGATGATGCACGACTTCTCGCTGACCGAGAAGTACGTCGTGCTCTACGACCTGCCCGTCGCGCTGGACCTTGGCGGAACGCTGCGGAGCAGGCCCGCCAAAGCCGTCGCCGGAATGCTGACGCGGGTCGCCGAACGCCACGCCGCACCGGATTTCGTAGTGCGCGCGATCATGCGTGGATCGGAGCGCTCGGGTCCGCCGAGCGGCGGCATGCCATACCGGTGGGCGCCGGAACGACAGGCTCGCGTCGGGGTGCTGCCTCGCGAGGGCACAGCATCCGAGATCCGCTGGTTCGAGGTGCCGCAGTGCTACGTCTTCCATCCGCTCAATGCCTACGACGACGGCGACCGCGTCGTGCTCGATGTCGTCCGCCACGCGTCGGTATTCAACAGCGGCCTGCGCATCGTCCCCGAAAAGCCATCGCTCGACCGGTGGACCGTCGATCTCACCGCCGGGAAGGTCGCCGAAGAACGGCTCGATGACACGCCGCAGGAGTTCCCGCGTGTCGATGAGCGATTGGTCGGCCGGCGCCACCGGTATGGCTACGCGGTCGGGTACTCCGACGGAACCACGGGAACACCCGACGCGATCCTCAAACACGATGCCGCAACACGGCGCACCCAATCGGTGGGGTTCGGAGCCGGCCGTGAGCCTGGCGAGTTCGTCTTCGTTCCCTCGACGCCCGACGCCGCCGAAGACGATGGTGTGGCCATGGGTTTTGTGTACGACCGCTCGTCCGACCGAAGCGACCTGGTGCTGCTGGACGGGCAGACACTGGAAACCGTCGCGACCGTGCACCTTCCGGCCCGGGTGCCGCATGGTTTTCACGGCAACTGGGTGCCGACCGAGGGTTTGGGCCCACAGCGGAGCTAGGGGACATCGCCCAATGATCGGCGGGCGTTCCGGTGAGTGGCACTGGCTGTGGGGCGCCTACGTCGTGGGCCTGTGCGCCGCGGCCGCCGCGGGGGTCGTCATGCTCGACCACCGCTTCCCAGGCAACGTGCCGGTGGCGCTGATAGCGTTGGCGGGCGTCGTCGTGTGTGTATTGGCGTTCGGCCGCCGCGTCATCCGCGGGGGCGAATTCGATTGGCGAACCCTGCTGTTTCTCGCCGCCGTGATCGGACTGTGGATCGTCGCGTTGTCAGCGTCGTCGGTTGCGGTCGCCGCGGTGCCTGCGATCTATCCTCTCGTATTCGCCTCATTGCC
>Ga0075428_100002406_pt1 | contig 20316 bp, 11 predicted proteins | sample RhiMetdeltSRZDD2_FD_75291 | JGI IMG/M metagenome (GOLD analysis project Ga0075428, IMG submission 75291) | Populus rhizosphere microbial communities from Tennessee, USA - Rhizosphere MetaG P. deltoides SRZDD2 | ecosystem: Host-associated > Plants > Roots > Rhizosphere > Soil | place: USA... | reverse complement strand
CTCCGCGCGCGCGGCGTCTCCGATCGGCAGGCCCGATGAGATCTGCGACCTGAGCGCAGTCGACATGGCGGCGCACATCCGGCGACGGGACCTCTCCGCACGGGAGGTGCTGGCTGCCCATCTCGCGCGAATCGAACGAATCAATCCCAAGGTCAACGCGATTGTGACCCTGGTCGCGGAACGCGCGATGGCCGACGCTGCACGCGCCGACGAGCAGGCAGCCGGCGGGCGCGCGCTCGGCGTGCTGCACGGCCTGCCGGTGGCTCACAAGGATCTCCTCGACACCGCAGGCATTCGAACGACACGGGGCTCCCGCTTCCTCAGCGACAACGTGCCGAAAACCGATGCCCTGATCGTGACGCGCATTCGTGCCGCCGGTGCGATTACCTGCGGGAAGACGAACACGCCGGAGTACGGCGCCGGCTCCCAGACGTTCAATGCGGTGTTCGGAGCGACCCGCAACCCGTACGATCTGATGAAGACCTGCGGTGGGAGCAGCGGCGGCGCCGCCGTGTCGGTGTCGTGCGGCATGCTGCCGATTGCGGACGGCAGCGACATGGGTGGGTCGTTGCGCAATCCCGCGGCGTTCTGCAACGTCGTCGGCCTGCGTCCGTCGCCAGGGCGGGTGCCCGCTGACGGTGGATCCTGGTCACCGTTGTCCGTGCTGGGGCCCATGGGACGGTCCGTCGCCGACGTGGCCTTGTTTCTCAGCGCGATTGCCGGACCTGATTTACGCAGTCCCCTCTCCATTGCGGAAGATCCAGCCAGGTTCCGGGCACCGCTCGAGCGAGACTTCAAGGGCGTGCGCGTGGCCTGGTGGCAGGGATTGGGCGGTATTCCTTTCGAGGCGGATATCCGGCGCATTGTCGACGGCAATCGCCGTGTGTTCGAGGATCTCGGTTGTCGCGTCGAAGACGCGGAGCCGGATTTCACCGGTGTCGGCCAGGCGTTTCCCGCGCTGCGGTTTGCCGCGAATCACCCGCAGTATTCCGAGCTGATTCGCCAGCGGCCGGAATGGGTGAAGGACACGCTCAAGTTCGAAGTCGCACAAGCGGAGCGTCTCACTGGCGCAGACCTCGGTCGCGCCATGGCCACCCAGACGCGGGTGTACGACCAGAGCCGGGCGTTCTTCGCGCGGTACGACTATTTCGTGCTGCCCGTGACCCAGGTCTCACCATTCGATGTGGACACACCGTATCCCACTGAGATCGCCGGGCAGAAGATGGCGACCTATCTGGATTGGATGCGGTCGTGCTGGTACGTGACGTTCACGACGGCGCCCGCGATCTCGGTGCCGGCCGGCTTCACGCCGTCCGGTCTGCCCGTGGGCCTGCAGATCGTCGGCCGTCACCGCGACGAGTGGAGCGTGCTGCAGATGGCCTACGCGTTCGAGCAGGCGACCCGGCACGGACTGCGGCGTCCGGCACTGGCTGTTTCGTGATGTGGGGCATGATCCTGCCGACAGACGGGTTCGAATCCCTGTCTCCCAGCCAAACCTCGCAAGTGACTCCAATCCTCCGGGTCCCAATGGGTTGCGAGTTCTGCTCTTGATGGCAACGCGAACTCATTGGAGACGGCGTGAGCGCTCCCGGACTTCAACATGAGCCCTGTCAATCAGTTGTCCCAAATCAACCGAGTTCGAATCCCAGACAGGTGTTTTCGCGGCTCACCGACGCCGACACGTTTCTAGCGCGCGCATGAGCCTCTATCGACCCGCGCCTGGGAGGCGACGAATGTTGATCGTCTCTCCCACTTCGATCGTCATTCCGTCTTCGCCAAATTCAACCGGACCAGCGTACGTCTGCCGGACGAGCGGAAGTATCGTCGCTGCGCCGCCAGGGTAGTGGGAAAACACAGCGAGCTTCGGCTTCACCATCCCGAACACCGTGCCAGCCTCCTGCGGGTCGGTATGATGGTCCAGGATCGTCTTTGCCTGTCGTCTTGTCGTACGACTGTTGGGAAGCAGTTCGTCGGGTGGCCCCGTGAATATCGGATCCTGCTTCGACCTTGCGCCGACTTCGTGGATCAGGAGATCGGCGCCCCTGGCAAACTTCACGAGGTTCTCTGACGGCCGCGTGTCACCCGACAGGACGACCGAATGCTGGCGGTACTCGACGCGGTAGCCGAACGCCGGCTTCACTGGTCCGTGATCGACGAGAAACGCGGTCACCTTGACGCCGTTGGCCTGATACACGATGCCCTCGCGAATGTCGGTCGCGATGACCTTGATCCCGCTGCCTGGGAACTTCTCTTCGACGTCCCGTCTGATGCGGATATCGAATGCGAAGGCTTTCTGCAGGTTCTGCATCATCGCTTTCGTGCCATCCGGTCCCCATACTTCAAAGGGCGTCGTCCGACCTTGTGAAGCCCACGGATAGAGATACAGTTCGGGCAAGTCGATGACGTGGTCCGAGTGCAGGTGTGTCAGAAACACCTTGGTCACATCAGCCGGCACAATCCCCATCCGACTCATGGCCGTAGGGACGCCCCGACCGACGTCGAACAACAGCCGTTCGGGACCGGCGACGATCAGCGTGCCGATGCCCGCTCGTTCCGGGTCTATGGCCGGTCCGCTGCGTGTGCCAAGGAGCATCACCTTCAGCGTGGAGTCGTCGCTGTTCTGGGTTCGTTCTTGCGAACCTGCCGGTGGCGCGATGCCGAGAAAGAGACTGAACAGGATGACGGCGGCCTTCATGAAACCTCCCGGCATGCGTTGCTATCGTACCAGGGCGAATCGTCAGTGACGGCCCGCAAGCCGGCGCCGACTCTATCAGAATCGTGCTGCAGAGCCGTTGATCCCTCAGACCGTACTTTGGAGGCGCCCCTCGTACTTTCATCGCGAGCCGAACGCAAGGCTTCACGTGTGCTGTCCGACAAATGCATACAAACTTCGGACAGGCCAGGCCACGCTCGTCGGTTGTCTGGCACCCAGCTTCTTGAAATGGCGCGGTCTACGAGCCGACGGTAGTCATGCCGCGCTGATCAACCAGTTGCGAAAATTGTCCCTAACACCCAGCCACCTAATCCCGTTCGGACGGATGCGAACGCGATCAGGTCGCCACTCCGCGGCCACACGGAAGATCGCGCCATGCTCTCGTGGCCCGACCGCGTGAACAGCACCTGCTGACTGGGATCCCGTATTGGCGTGGAATGCGCAGAGACGGGCCCGATGCTGCCTCGATTCAAATCTCTCCGCGCTTCGCAAACCGGGCAATGTGCTCGCCCGCGCGGAACGCGAGCGCCTGGATAGTCATCGTCGGCTGCCCCCGGCCGGAAGTCACCAGGCTGCTGCCATCGCAGACGAAGAGATTCCGGACGTCGTGAGTGCGATGATACTTGTCGATGACCGACGTCGCCGGGTCATTGCCCATTCGGCACGTGCCCAGCAGATGCGCCGACGTCGTCTGTGGTGTGACCGGCGCCTTGGTCACCCTCAGCGCACCTGCCGCCTCGAGGATCTCGGCGCCGCGATCCTGCAGGAACCGCGCGTTCGCCAGGTCGTCGGGATGGTCCCTGTGCGTGACGCGAAGCGCGGGAAGTCCCCACGCATCCTTGACGTCCGGATCGAGGGTGATGTTGTTCGACTCGACCGCGAGTGAAGTGCCGTGGCAGTGGACCTGCATGCTGCGCGGAAATTCCTTCAGGCGCTCCTTGAACGCGCTGCCCCATGACGGGCCCTCGCTGGCGGTGCGAATTGCCCACGTCGCGGGCTGCGGCCCGATGCGCGCATCGAGTCCGCCGCCGCCGTAGTGCCCCCGCTTCGGATCCGAATCGTAGAAGTCGTTCAGGATGCGGGTGACCTGCACGCTCTTGTATTCGTTCAGCTCGTGCTCAAAAACGCCGATGGCACGGCTGGTGTAGTTGAACATCAGGTACTTGCCGACCAACCCACTCGAGTTCGCCAGGCCGTTCGGAAACGCGGCGTTCGCGGACATCAGGAGGAGCCTCGGCGTCTCCGCTCCATTGGCGCACACGACAACGGCACGAGCCCGTTGAAAACGTTCGCGCCTGGCGCGATCGAAGTAGGCCACGCCGGTCGCGCGCCCCTGCTTGTTGGTGGTGATCCGAGAGACGTAGCTCTCGGCGCGCACTTCGCAGCGACCCGTCGCGACTGCTTCCGGAATGACGGTCGTCACCGTGGACGCTTTGGCGAGCACCTCGCAGGCGAAGCCGTGACAGAACCCGCAATGGACGCAGGCGGGCCGGCCGCGGTAGGGCTGCGAGTTGATCGCCATCGGTGACGGAACCGGATGCCACCCGAGCTTGCGCGCGCCACGTTCGAACAGCACGCCGGACGACTTCACCGGCAGCGGAGGCATCGGATACCCCTTGGTGCGAGGCGGATCGAACGGGTCGGCTCCGGCAAGGCCCGACACGCCGATCTCCCAGTCGACCTTGGTGTAATACGGCTCGAGATCGGCGTAGGTGATGGGCCAGTCGGCAAGGCCGGTGCCGGGGATGGCGCCGAGCTGACTGCGCTCGATGAAGTCGATCTCGTGAAAGCGCCAGAAGTTTGCGGTGTAGTGCGCGCTGCCGCCGCCGACCACGCGTCCGTACCAGAGAGCCACCTTGAACTTCTGCAGTTCAGCCTTCTGGTCAGCTGAGTGACGGAAGGTCTGCGGATTCTTGACGACATCGTTCGTGAGGCCACCGAGGTACCAGTCCCTCAGCTCGTCGTGGGTGTGAGTCTGCAACCTGAACTGCGGTCCCTGTTCCAGCACTACGACGCTCAGCCCGGCCTGCGCCAGCTCCCGCGCCACGACGCCGCCTGCCGCGCCTGAGCCGACGATCACAAAGTCGACCGTGTCGGAGTCTCTATACGTCTGTCCTCTCATTTGATTTTCACTGGGTCAATGACGAAGCCTGGATAGTCCCGGTCGTAGTAGCCAAATGGCGGGTGAAAGACATGGAGATCTTCGAACCCGATGAGCTTCCAGCCGACACTGTCGCGGTTGCCGCCGTATTGAGGCAGCGCAAACATGCCAAGCAGCGTCAAGAGCCGCGTCGTCGCGAAGAACGGCGTCTGGTCGACTCCCTTCAGATGCTCGATCTGTTGGTCGGACGTGAGCGACGCGAACGAACTGACGACCGGATGCCCTTTGCGATACTCCGCCTGGAAGGCCGCGAGCTGCGCCCGATAATCGCCGGCGAGCTGTGAGTAGAACGTTGCGAGGGCGCGGTCGAAGAAGTAGACCACGCCCGCCTCGCGCGCACCTGGCGAGTCGTCTGAAGGAATGATCTGCGCGGCGATTGCTTCGATGTCTGCGGCCTCGGCCGGGCTCAGAAAAGACAGCTTCGCGTCGGCTCTTCCCTGCCCGGCGTCGCGCGCCGCCTCCATGGCTTGCGCGACATCCGTCCAGTCCAAGGGCGCGGCGGCCGTGGCGAGAACACCGGCGATGGCCTGGATCAGTGATCGTCGGGTGAGGTTGAGGCGTTCCACTACACGTCTGTTCACGAGTGCGCTCCCGCGAGAATTTCGCGCGCATCCGCCATCATCTCCTCCACGATGGCAGCTGCGGGCTTGATCGATTTGATCCGCTGAGCGCTGTCTTCGCCGGCAGGGAATCCCATTGCGCCGAAGTCGCCGCTCGTTTCCGGAGTCGGCACCACGGCGCTGAAGGCCGGCATCGTGTACAGCACCCGAAGCGTGAACGGAAACAGCACCGTCTGCCCAATCGGTGGATCGCCCGGCTGCGGAGGCGGAATCTCATCTTCGCGACCGGCGACCTTGTCGACGAGATCGGTGCGAAGCACCCGATAGGGCACGTTGGGAAACTCGGGACCGAACGCCGTGGTGATGGCGGTAGCGGGGGCCGACGCGGCAAGAATCCGCCGCTTGTATTCGATGTGTGCATGAGCCTCCAGGGACGCCACCATTCGTGTGCCGACCCACACACCGTCCGCGCCATTGACGAGGGCCGCGGCAACGTCCGCGCCCGTCGCGATGCCGCCCGAAGCGAGCACCAGGAGCGGCTTCACCTCGCGGATGACGTCGCCCAGCAGCGGCAGCGTCCTGACGATGCTCTTGTTGTGACCGCCGGCTTGCGTTCCCTGCGCAACAATCCCATCGACGCCGGCATGAGCCGCGTCCACGGCTTGCGTCACGGATGCGGCCTGCATCCAGGCGCGACAGCCGCCGGCGTGGAGACGATCGACCCAACGCTTGGGCGGCACATTGAAGTGAAAGATCACGAGCGGCACGCGCTCGGCAACGCAGACATCGATGTGCTCATCGGTCGTGGCAGGCCCGAACGCCGTGGTGTCGTGGAGAAGATCGACGCCGAAGGGCTTGCGCGTGCCGGCCGCTATCATTCGTATGAGCTGTTGGGTGCTGGGCGGAGGCTCGATCGCATTACCGAGAACGCCGATACCTCCGACGTTGGAAACCGCCGTCACCAGCGGCGGGTACGAGACGAACCCCATTCCTGCGCTGACAAACGGAAAGCGCACACTGTACTCCCGCGTCAGTCGAGTACTGAGGTGATCGCGAGCGGCGACGTCACCAATGGGTATCTGCCCGCCGGATGACCCGACATCCCCGGGAGGTAACACCGCGCCTCCGAAGGTTGCCGCCGCTCCAGTCCCGAGAAGCGCCAGCAGCTTTCGTCTTCCAGCATTGAATCGATCGATCTCGGACATTCACGGCCCCCTGCTCCATAGGTCGAGATGACGAAATGCTTTCAGTGCGCCTGTGGAATTGATCTTGCGACCAATGCTGCGCGCGTAGTCACCCTGCGCGGTGGTCTTCACGAATCACAGAATTTCTGCGGGAAAACGACAGAACACTTCGAGCGGGACGTGCTGACACAACGGGTCTTTCGAGAAGCACCAGAACTTTCGCAATACGTATTCGACCGATTGCTGGCTTGGCTGGACGACGGTACCGAGTCGCACGGGGAGCGGTATCTCGAGGTGCGCCGGCGACTGGTCTCGTACTTCGACCGGCGGAACCGTCCCGCCGCCGACGAGCTGGCCGACGAGACACTCAACCGGGTGGCTCGCACGCTGGAGCAGGGCAGTGGAATCGTCGTCAGACCGCCGGCGCGGTACTGCTACATCGTCGCCAGGTTCGTCCTCTTCGAAGATCTGCGGCGCGCGCGCCGCCACGTCGGTCTGGATGAATCGACGATGAGCGCCGATCGTCGAGCAATCCTGGCCGAGCTGAATGAGGACCACCTGCTGCGTGAGCGGCGCCTCGATTGCCTGGAGCGGTGCCTGGATCAATTGAAGCCGGAGCAGCGCACCCTCATCGTCGAGTACTACCGCGACGCGGGCAGACAGAAGATCGAGCGCCGCCGGGCCTTGGCCGATCGGCTGGGTATCTCGATGAACGCCCTGGCGATTCGGACCAGCCGAATCCGCGATAGGTTGTTGACCTGCATGGAGGGGTGCCGAAGCGCCCGCCGAAGTCATTGAGCTCCGTTGTCCTATCGAGTATGAGAGCCACACACCACGACGACGACGAGCTCGTTCGATACCTGCTCGGTCTGCTTCCCGATAAAGCCCGGGAGCGTGTCGATGAGGCCAGCATCGCCGACGACGAGGTCGCGGCGCGCCTGCACACGACCGAAACCAACCTGATTGACAGCTATGTCCGCGGACAACTCTCCGGCGCCACACTGGAACGCTTCGAGTCCTATTACCTCTCGTCGCCTCGCCGCCGAGAGAAGGTCAGGCTGGCAGCGGACTTTCTCGGTGCCGTTGATCGATCCGTGACGCGCGCCGAGGCTCTGACCACGACCACCCGCACGCGTTGGACCGCATTCGCGCGGATCGCTGCCGCGGCGGCGCTCGCGATCGGTGTTGGGGCAGCCTTCCTGGTCCAACCAGAGCGACCTCGGAGCCAACTGGCGCGGGTGCCATCCGAGAGCGAAGCGGTCGATCGGCGCCCGTCAGAGGCGCCGTCCGTTTCGGCCTCCCCTTCGGCTTCCGCGTCGCCAGATGGCAAACACGCCGCCCCCCCAGCCCGACTCGTGGCGGTGGTTCTGCCTCCTCCGACGCGCTCTGTCGCTCCAATTCCGACCCTCGCCATCCCGGCCGGCGTGGATCGCGTTCGGTTCGAGCTGCAGCTCGAAGCGAACGACTTTCCGAGCTATCGAGTTGATCTGCAGGATCCGGCGACCCGTCAGATCCTGTGGCGCAGCGATTGGATCGTGCCGCGCGCGTCCGCGCGCCAAGTCTCACTTCCCGTAGTCGTGCCAGCGAACCTGCTCGCGGCACAGCATTATTCGCTCGAACTCACCGGCCGCGACGCCGGCGGCCGCGCGGAGGTGATCGGGAGCTACACCGTGCGGGTCGTGCAGCCGTGACCGGCGCGGCGCACCTCTCCTGCACGTTCCTCACCCTGGCCGCAGTGTTGATCGCGCGGCCAGCAGCACCCTCGGAAGGGCAGCCGCAGGACGCCACCGCGCTCGACGCCGGCGCGTCGATCGAGCGTCGCGTGGCACTTGGGGAAGAGCACCGCTATCGAATCACGTTGGCCGCCGGCCAGTACGCGGAGGTGGTCGTCGAGCAGCGCGGCATCGATGTCGTCGTGCAGGCGCGGCGCGAGGGCGCCACCGACCACGTGGAATTCCAGGAAGAGGTTCGACGCAACGGCCAGGAGCGGGTGGAGGTCGCCGCCGACGACGGCGCCACCTACATCCTGGCCATCGCTCCCAGTCACGGTATCTATTCCGGCACGTATGCCATTCGAGTGGCCACCCGTCGCGCCGCAACCGATGCGGACCGCTCGATGTATGAAGCACGGAGATTGCGCACGAGCGCGCTTGCCATGGAAAAGGCGGGCCGGTTCAACGAGGCGCGGCCGGCGTTCGAACGCGCGATCACCATCAGCGAAAGCGTGCGCGGGCCCGACAACGTGTTCACTGGCATGCTGCTGTACGATCTCGTTGGCAGCGCCCTTGAAACACGCGACGATGTCAGGGCGGAACTGCTCCAACGCCGCGCGCTCACCATCTTCGACAAGGCCTGGGGCGATGGCCACCCGTATTCGGCCATGGCCCGGACGCGGACTGCGGTCTTGCTGCACAACGCTGGGCAGCGGGCGCTGGCCGAAGCGCTGCTCCGGCCGGCGACGCAGTTGATCGAGCGCACCCTCGGAACTGAGCACGCCTGGTTTGCCACGTGTCTCAGGGTGCACGCGAGTATTCGCTATACCGCGGGCGATTTCGACGCCTCTGAACAGCTGTACCTCCGCGCGATGGCGATCCTGGAGAGGGTCGGCGCGAACGAGACCCCGTCATATGCAGCCGGCCTGAACAATCTCGGGCTGGTCTACATGGAGAAGAAGGATCCTGCGCGAGCCGAGGATTACTATCAGCGGGCGCTCGCGCTGGGCCAGCGGCTGGAAGGAACGGACAGCCATCACATCAGCGTCTACTTGCAGAACCTCGGCGTCGTTGCCCGCAGCCGCAAGGAGTATGCGAAGGCGTTCGACTATACGACCCGCGCTCTTGTCATCCGACAGCGAATCGTCGGCCCCGAACACGTCGACATCGCGCCGCTCCTGAACAATCTTGCGAGCCTGTATCGACTGACCGGCGATGTCCCAACTGCAGCCGACACGTTTTTTCGTGCGCTCCGCATCTGGGAGAAGGCCGTTGGCCCCTATCACCGAGGTACGCTGGCGGTAGTCGGCAACATCGCGCGACTGTACGCAGGCACCGGCGAGCTCGCCAAGGCCATATCGTTTCAACGCCGCGCCGATGCAATCATCGAGAAGCAACTCGAACTCAACCTGGCGGTCGGCTCCGAGCGACAGAAGCTGGGCTTCGTAAACAGCGTCGCCGAGCGCACCGACCGGACGATTTCATTGCATCTCAACGGTGCACCCGGCGACGCCGACGCCGGCGCGCTGGCCGCCCTCGTCGTGCTGCAGCGGAAGGGCCGCGTACTCGACGCCATGACCGATACATTCTCGGCAGTCCGGCGCAGCGTGGCCGACGGCAACGGCCGTGCCGTCCTCGATCAGTTGAACAGCACCACCGCACGGCTGGCGCGGCTCGCGTTGAATGGGGCCAACGATGGTTCCACCGGCGAACGACAGCGCGCGATCGCCGAGCTCGAGGAGGAGAAGGAACGGCTCGAGGAGGAGCTCGCCGGCTACAGCAGCGAGCTGCGCGCGCGGATCCAGCCGGTGACGCTCGATGCGGTGCAGGCGGCTTTACCCGAGGGCGCCGCGCTGCTGGAGTTTGCGATCTTCCGCCCCTTCGATTCGAAGGCGGAAACGAGTGCCGAAGCCTACGGGCCCGCGCGCTACGCCGCGTATGTCGTGCGGAAGAACGCTCCGCCCCAGGGTGTGGACCTTGGTCCTGCCGCGCCAATCGACGGGGCGATCGAGGCGCTGCGGCAGGCGGTGCGCGATCGGACGCGGACCGACGTGAGCACGCATGCGCGCGCCGTCCATGATGTGCTGATGCGGCCCTTGCGCACTGCATACGGTGACGTCAGCCAGCTGCTCGTCTCACCGGATGGTGCGCTCAACCTCGTGCCGTTCGAAGCGCTGGTCGACGAACAGGGCCGATATCTGATCGAGCGTTTCTCGATCAGCTATCTCACGAGCGGCCGCGATCTCCTGCGCCAGCGGGTATCGCGCCTGCAGGGCGGGCCGCCGGTCATCGTCGCGGACCCTAGTTACGGCGAACCGGCACCAGGGCCCGCAGGTCGCGTGCGGCGCAAGCAGCCGAGGTCCGCTGACCAGGAACGCGGCGTTACGACCGCGGCCGATCCTTCGGCGTTGTACTTTGCGCCGCTGGCGAATACGGCGGCAGAGGCCCACGCCATCAGGCGTTTTTTTCCTGACGCGCTTCTGCTCACTGGACCACGGGCGACCAAAGCGGCGGTCGCGCGGCTGGACGCGCCTCGCCTGCTGCACATTGCGTCGCATGGATTCTTCTTGGTGGACGGCGCCGGAGTGAGCGGCGCCCGCATCGAGAACCCGCTGCTTCGCTCGGGCATCGCGCTCGCCGGCGCGAATCTCGGTCACGACATTCGCGGTGACGGCATTCTCACCGCGCTGGAAGCGTCCGGGCTGAACCTCGCGGGAACCAGGCTTGTGACCCTGTCCGCGTGCGATACCGGCGTCGGTGAAGTCCGGAACGGTGAAGGCGTGTACGGGCTGCGTCGCGCCTTCGTGCTGGCGGGCACCGAGTCGCTGGTGATGAGCCTCTGGCCGCTCAGCGACTACATCGCCCGCGCCACGATGGTGAGCTACTACGCCGGACTACGTGACGGTCTCGGCCGAGGCGAAGCGCTGCGACAGGCAAAACTTTCGATGATCAAACGGAAGGGCCGGCAGCATCCATACTACTGGGCCAGCTTCATCCAGTCTGGCGACTGGAGCAGCCTGGATGGGAAGCGGTGAGGCCCAGAATCCCCGCCGCTCCCATCATCATCAGCCCCAGCATCCACTCAGTTAGGCAAGAAGCGCCGATCTCTTTCACGTGCCAGCGGCCTCGCACACCTACGGGCATTGGCAGTGGGCGTGGCCAGCTTGGTCGAAGACTTCATCGCGAACCAGCCACCCGGTGATCGCCGCGCAGCCGGCGCGAAAGAAATTGGCCTCATGCGCATAACAGAGCATGCGAATTGTGTTGATGCTCTTGTTAGGTATGGCGGTCGGCGGTCCGGCCGCAGCCCAGGATCTGATTGCAATTTCGGGCGTAGTGACGACGCGGGCGGACGGTCTCTCGATGCCCGGCGCCGTGGTCACGGTGGTCGGCAGCAACGCGACGACGACCACAGCCGCGGATGGGCGGTACACGCTGCAGGTGCCGCGCTCCCTGGTGCGCGACGGGCACCTCCAGCTGAAGGTGGCCGCACCCGGGCTGCCGGTCGCGCTGACCGACCTCGTCGTCAACGCGGCCTCGCTGACCGCGGACGTCGCGTTGACCCTCGGCTTCGCCGAAAGGGTCACCGTGGGATCTCGCATTGCCGGGGCCGAAGCCGAGAAGGCCGTGCCGGTCGACGTCATCACAGCCGATCAGATGAACTCGAGCGGTTATGCGGAAACGGCGCAGGTCATTCAATCGCTTGCGGCCTCCTTCAACTTTCCGCGCCCGACGATCACCGACGGCACCGACACCGTGCGGCCGGCAACGCTGCGCGGACTGGGACCCGATCAGGTGCTGGTGCTCATCAACGGCAAGCGGCGCCATCAGAGCGCGCTCGTGCACTTGAACGGCAGCATCGGCCGCGGCTCGACCGGTGTGGACCTCAACGCGATTCCCATCTCAGCGATCGATCACATCGAGGTGCTCCGTGACGGGGCCGCCGCCCAGTACGGCTCGGACGCAATCGCCGGCGTGATCAACATCGTGCTCAAGGGTGGCGAGGCGCGGCCGACTCTGACCACGAAGTTCGGTCTGTCGCGCGGCACGTTTGTCGGCAATCGGTGTGCGTCGAACGGACTGAGTTGCGTGGAGGGCAACGCCCAGGACTTCTCGGATGGCGAACTCGCTGACATGGGCGGCTCGTGGGGCGTCGGCCTGGGCGGGGGGAGCATCAGCCTCGTCGCTGAGTATCGTCGCCACCAACGCACGAACCGCGCGTCGTTCGACCCGCGCGATCAGGTCGCCGCCGGGGACGCGGGAAGCAACGCCGTGGCGCAGCCGAACCACCGATGGGGAGATCCCGACACTCAGGACGCCATGACCTACGTCAACGCGAGCGTGCCGCTGAATCGGGCGGAGACACGTTTTCTCTATGGTTTCGGCGGCTACAGCCGGCGCGAGGCGAACAGCGCGGGCTTCTATCGCCGAGGGCTGGACGTGCGCAACTGGCCGCAGATCTATCCGCTCGGCTTCCTGCCCACGATCCAACCGACGGTGGTGGACGGGTCGGGAACGGCCGGGGTCCGGGGCGCGTTCAAGCGGTGGACCTACGACGTGAGCGGCCAGTACGGGCGTAACAGCTTTGCGTTCACGATTGGCGACTCGTTGAACGTGTCGCTCGGTCCGGCCACGCCGCCCAACAAGGCCACGTTCGAGGCCGGCACCCTGGTGCTGAACCAGTTCGTGGGCAACGTGGACGCGAGCCGTCCCGTGCGCTTCGGGCGTTTCGCCGGTCCCCTCAACGTGGCGATTGGCGCCGAGTATCGCCGTGAGAACTATCAGATCATCGCGGGTGAGCCCGATTCGTACCGAGACGGTGGCGTGCCGAATAGTGCCGGCGGTCCCGCCGCGATTGGCGCGCAGGTCTTCCCCGGGTTTCGCCCATCCAATGAGGTCGACGAGTCCCGCACCAGCGTGGCCGCCTACCTCGACGTCGAGGGCGATCTGCTCGACTGGCTGCGGTTCGGCGCCGCGGCACGGACGGAGCGCTACAGCGACTTTGGGAGCACGGTGGATGGCAAGGTCACGATGCGGGTGCGAGCCAACCGGTACGTCATCGTGCGTGGCTCGCTCAGCACCGGCTTCCGCGCCCCGTCGCTCGGGCAGTCGTTCTTCTCCTCAACCGCTACCAACTTCCTGAACCTCGGGCAGGGTCTGGTGCCCGTCGAGTCACTGACGCTACCGGTGAGTTCGGCGGCGGCGCAGGCGCTTGGCGCGCAGCCGCTCGAGCCCGAGCAGTCGATGCATACGAGCGCGGGTGTGGTGATTGCGCCGGCATCCGCGCTGGACATCACCATCGACTACTACCGCATCGGCATCGATGATCGCATCGTCTTGTCGGGAAACTTCACCGCCCCGCCGATCGCGGCCCTGCTCGCGCCGTTCGGGGCCAACAGCGCGCGTTTCTTCACGAATGCGATCGATACCCGAACCAGCGGCGTGGACGCGACGGCGAACTATCGGCTACCGCTGCAGACGGCCGGCGACCTGCGGCTGCGTGCCAGCTATAACCGCACGCGCTCTCGGGTCGTCGGCGCCATTGCGACGCCGCCGCAGTTAGCCGCCTTCGCGTCGGTCCTCTTCGATCGCATCGAACAGCGCCGCATCGAATGCGGACAGCCGAGCGACAGCCTGCGGGTGGGTGGCGATTGGCGCCGTGCCCGATTCGGCGTCAACCTCGACGTCGCGCGATACGGTGAGTTCTGCAGCTTTACGCAAAACCCCGCTGATGATCAGACCTACCCGGCGAAGTGGTTGACCGACATCGAAGCATCGTTCCGGGCCGCGGGGCACACGGTGGCAGTCGGTGCGCAGAACCTGTTCAACGTATTTCCTGGCCGCAATACGACTGTGAATTCGTTCAACGGAATCCAGACGTTCCCGAGCCACTCGCCGTTCGGAATGAACGGGCGCGCCCTCTACGCGCGCCTCGCACTGACGTTCTAGCGATCGGCGAGCTCTGACTTCGCCCGATCCTCGCCGTCACGGTCGACGCGGCAAGTATCGGCGCGAACGGGTGGCGGCGCAGCCGGGCAGCGCATCCGACTACGCCGAAAGAATTCCGCCACTTCTTCCCAAGTAGATAAGGCGGGGATTCGAGCCAAAAGTCCCCGCTCTTCAACGGCAAACGCACCTTCGAGAACAGGAGGCAGACGCGGCATTGGGTGAGCCGCGTGGACCGACCCCCGGGGTACGGGAAACACCAGTGAGGCGGCTGCGATTCACGCAGCGCCACCGCGAAGTCTCGCTTTTTATACGCAAGGGGAATGGTATGAAGAACTACCTCACGACGCTCGGGATCACTCTTACGTTCGCGCTGCCGCACGCGGCCCACGCCCAGACTGTCACTCCGCCACCTGTGCCCGCTAACATTCAGGTGCCGGCGCCGAACCAGGCATTTCTCCTTGGCAGAGCCTTCGGTACGCAGAACTATGTTTGCCAGCCGGGAGATACTCTTGGGCGCGTCGTCTGGACATTGTTCACGCCGCAGGCCACGTTGTTCGGCGATCAGGACGAGCAACTCACCACTCACTTCTTCAGCCCCAACCCTTTCGAGAACCAGCTCGTACGCGCCGCTTGGCAGGACTCCCGGGACACCAGCACGTTCTGGGGCCGGGTCGTCGCTTCCTCGCTGGATCCCAACTTCGTCAGTCCAGGCGCGATTCCCTGGCTGCTGATCGAAAGGGCCGGAGTTCAGGCGGGACCGACGGGAGGCGGCACGTTGGCCGGAACGACCTTCATCCAGCGGCTGAATACCGAGGGAGGCGTGGCACCCTCGACAGGCTGTAGCGTGCCCACAGACCTTGGCCGTAAGGCCTTTGTACCTTACACGGCCGATTACTTCTTCTACAAGCAGTAGCGACTGTGGAGCAGTGCGCCTCTTATGGGCACTCTGCGCGCAAAAGGGAGTGGCGGCCGTGAATCGTGATGTCTCTTTTACGGCGCCACACCCAACACCACGGCCGCATGCTGGCCTTCGTGGTCATGACATCTAACGCCAGCCTTATCAAGACGTTCGCGTCGATCGGCGAGTTCGAATCCCGGACAGATCATTTTCACGACGGAGGCCCCGGCGGAGTGAGGAGCGATCGCGCGCGATAGAATCGGCGCTCACCACATGCTCCTGACTCCTGGAACCCGACTCGGCCCATACACGATCGAGACGCTAATCGGCTCGGGCGGGAGATGGCCCTTCGACATGTTGAACGTACGACGCACGGTTGGCAGGTTGGACGCGAACAATGCCTGGTCGGTCGAATCGAGTGGGATTCCGGAACGAACGGTCGCGTGCCATTGTTGGTCATCGACGGCCGTCCGTTCACCTGGGAAGACGTCGGCAGAATGTTGATGACGTTTGAGGCTTCACCCTCCAGGCTCGGATCGAGGACACAATCGAGCTGGTCGACGTTCCTGAGCGGAACGAGGACGTGTGAGGGTCCAGATCGATCCAGTCCGAGCACCGAGGCTATACTGGAAAATGATATACAGGGGACCCGAACGTCATCCTAGCTGACACCATGAATGCTCCGAGCCGTGTCGCGTCAGTCTTGTTCCTGCTCGGAACGTTGTTGACTCCCGCCCGGACAGGAGCCCAGAAGCCAGCCTCGGTGTCGGACTCCGTGCTCGAGCGCGAATTCTCCCAAACAGTGCGTCCGTTCGTCAGCGAATACTGCGCAGACTGTCACAGCGGCCCACAGCCGGAAGCGCAGCTCGACCTGACATCATTCGCGAAGCTGTCCTCTGTCTTGGAAGATCTGGCGCATTGGACCCTGTTGATGGAGCGGCTCAACCATCAGGAAATGCCGCCAAGCTCCGAACCCCAGCCGCCGGCCGATCTCCGCCAGAAAGTGATCGATTGGGTGAAAGCCGTGCGCGCGAATGAGCTGCGCAAGCACGCGGGCGATCCAGGACCGGTGTTGGCGCGCCGGTTGAGCAATTCCGAATACAACTACACCATCCGCGATCTCACCGGCGTGGACCTCAAGCCCACCAAGGAGTTTCCGGTCGATCCGGCCAATCAGTCAGGATTCGACAACACCGGGGAATCGCTGACCATGTCGCCCGCCTTGTTCAACAAGTACTTGTTGGCGACGCGCGAAATCGCCGACCACGTGGCGCTCACGCCTGACGGATTTATTTTCGCGCCAGGCCCCGTGCTGGCAGAGACGGATCGCGACCAATTCGCCATCAAGCGCATCCTCGACTTCTATCACTCCCAGCCAACCGACTATGCCGACTATTTCGAAGCCGCATGGCGGTACAAGCACCGCGTGGCGCTTGGACATCCGATGGCGACGCTCGCAAGCGCCGCGAGAGCGAAAAAGGTCTCGCCGAAGTATTTGCCGTTTGTTTGGCGGATCCTTGGTGAATCGGTCGCTCCGCCGCAAACGCGAGCCGCTGAGGTTGGTCCGATCGCGAAGCTGCAAGCCATGTGGACGGCCTTGCCTGCGCCGGCATCCATGAAGCTCAGCGCCGAGGAGGCGGAAAGCCTTCGTGCGCGCTACGTTGAGATGCGCGATTTCGTGGTCCGCATCCGCAAGAACACGGCGATGCAATTCACAGCACCGCTGGTGAGCGGTCCCCCTGCTCCCCCGCGTGACCCGGCCGTCGCGGGGCAAGCGGCTGGTGGCTACGGCCGCCGCGGTGGACTGCCCGCCGCATCACAGCCGCTGCTGACCTGGAAGTACAACCAGTTCAATACTCACCGCAGAACATTCGATCCAGGCGCTCTGCGGAACGATACCGACGCGCCTGAACAACCGCCGAAGATCCCCTCATACGCCGGCCTCCATGCGGAAGCCTCCGGACGCTGGGCCGCCGTCATGAAGACGGCCCAATTGGCCGACGCTGATTTGGTCGTTCCCGCAGGCCAGCGTGCCCGCTATGAGGAATCCTTCGCGCGCTTCGCCAATGTCTTTCCCGATGCGTTCTATGTCCAGGAACGGGGCAAGTTCTTCCCAGACAATTCAGCCGATGCCGGACGCCTGCTGAGCGCGGGCTATCACAGCGTCATGGGCTTCTGGCGCGATGACAATCCGCTCGTCGAGTTGATTCTCGACGAAAAGGGCAAGAAGGAGTTGGACAGGCTCTGGACGGAGTTTGACTTCTACGCCAGTCACACGGCCCGGACCTTCATTCAGTTCTACTTCAATCAAGCCGGCGAGGTTCAGGGCGGCGGCTCTGAGGCAGCCTTGCCGCGCCCGGTTGGCAGGGAAGTTACCGACTCTTCCGTGATCGCAGAAGTTCGGGATCAATACGTTGCCTTGGCCAAGGCCAGCGGCAACGGCATCGCCGCGGCCTGGATGCCTCAGCATTTCGATCGCATTGACTCGACGCTTCGGTCCCTCGAGAAGATGCGCGCCGCCGCTGAACCGGTTCAGTTGGAGGCGCTGGCGACGTTTGCGGCGCGAGCCTACCGCCGGCCGTTGACCAGGGCGGAGCGCGATAGCTTGCTGGTGTATTACCAGAGGCTCCGGAAGCAGGGTGCCCTGTCGCATGAGGATGCGATGCGCGATGCAGTCGCCAGTATCCTGATTTCTCCGGTATTCCTCTATCGCGCCGATCTGCGGGATCCGGCCAAGGGTTTCCCAGGTGGGGTGTCGTCTCGTGCTGCAATCCCGCTCTCTGGATACGAACTCGCGAGTCGCCTGAGCTATTTTCTGTGGTCCAGCATGCCCGATCAGGAGCTGTTGAACCATGCCGCCACGGGCGACCTGTCACAGCGGGACGTGCTGACTGCCCAGGCTCGCAGAATGCTGAAGGACCCGCGCTCGCGCGGCCTGGCGACTGAGTTCGCCGCGAACTGGCTCGATTCGCGCCATTTCGACACGTACAATTCCGTAGATCGCGAACGCTTCCCGAATTTCACCAACGATCTCCGAGAGGCCATGTTTGAGGAGCCGGTCCGGTTTGTCGAAGAGGTGATTCGGAATAATCGCTCCGTCCTCGATCTGCTGTATGGCAATTACACCTTTGTGAATCCGGTGCTCGCCAACCATTACGGCATTCCCGGAGTGACCGGCAAGAAAGATGACTGGGTTCGCGTCGATGATGCGGGAAAATACGAGCGCGGGGGCCTGCTTCCCATGGCCGTGTTCCTGACCCAAACTTCCCCGGGCCTGAGAACCAGTCCAGTCAAGCGCGGGTTTTGGGTGGTGCGTCGGCTCCTGGGCGAGGTGATTCCTCCTCCGCCAGCAAAGGTTCCGGAGTTGCCGCAGGACGAAGCCAAGACGGATGCGCCACTCCGCGACGTGCTGGCACAGCATCGCTCGAATCCGCTGTGCGCCGGGTGCCATGCGCGCTTTGACGTCTTCGGATTGGCGATGGAAGGGTACGGACCCGTGGGCGAGGCCCGGACGAAAGACTTAGCTGGCCGCGCCATTGACGCGTCGGCCACCTTCCCTGGTGCATTCCAGGGCTCTGGCTTCCGGGGCGTTCAAGCGTACATCAAGGAAAAGCGTCAGCAGGACTTCCTGGACAACATCAGCCGCAAGCTGTTGTCGTATGCCCTGAGCCGCTCGCTGCAGCTATCCGATGATCCGGTCGTCGCGCAAATGAAGACGCGGATGAGCGCAACAGGCTATCAATTCGGGTCTCTGGTTGAGACCATCGTGACCAGCCGGCAGTTTCTGAACAGACGACGACCCGAATCCATTCGACTCCAAGCAGCGCATTGAGAAAAGGCGGGTGACATGTCCGAGAAGCTCTTGCCGCAAAACAGAATCCCCCGAACCTTTGCCCGTACCATCTCGCGTCGGGCGGTGTTGCGCGGCGCGGGAGTGGTCATGGCGCTGCCGTGGCTCGAATCCGTGCGCGTGCTTGGCGCGCCCGCGCCCTTCCCGAAGCGCTTCGGCGTCATGTTCATGGGATGCGGAATCAATGAAGACTATTGGAGCGCGTCCGGCGACGGCGCGGAGATGACACTCAGCAAGACACTGTCCCCGCTGGAGCCGTTGAAGCACAAGATCAACGTCGTCGACGGGCTGTTCAACAAGGCCGCCACAGGTCAGGGCATTCATCCGGCTCAGACAGGCAGCCTGCTCTCGGGCGCGCAGATTGCCAAGGGGGCCGTTCTGCACTCCGGCATGAGTGTGGACCAGATGATCGCCAACACGATTGGCCAGGATACTGCGCAGTCGAGCATCGTTCTGGCTTGTGATCCGCCCATGACCGGCTATCACGAGACCAATTTCTCGATGGCCTACAGCTCGCACGTCTCGTGGCAGAGTCCTTACTCCCCCGTACCGGTGGAACTGTACCCCTCGCTGGCCTTCGACAACTTGTTCGAGAACCGCGGCAGTCTCCGCAGCCTGAGCATTCTCGACCGGGTGAAGGAAAGCGCCGAGACCATGGGCAAACAGGTCAGCGGCACCGACAAGAACAAGCTCGACGAATATCTCACGAGCGTCCGGGAAGTGGAAAAGCGCGTCGAGGGCATGCGCAAGAGCAAGGATGTGGCCGAGGATAGGGCAAAACTCAAGAACACCGCGGCCTTCACAATGGAGCGTCCGGCCAATGGCTTGCCGGAAGACTTGCGAGACCACGCCAGGCTGATGTGCGACATCATCGCCATCGCCTTCCAGACAGACAAGACCCGCGTCGCGTCGCTGATCATCTCCCGCGATCTGTCCGCCATGTATTATCCGTTCCTGGGAGTGACCCAAGGGCACCACAGCGCATCGCACAACAACAATTCGGATGGCTACGAAGCCATCTCGCGCTGGCACGTGAGCCAGTTCCAGTATCTTGCATCGAAGTTGGACAGCATGCCGGAAGGCGATGGCACGGTACTGGACAACTCATGCCTGATGTTTCTTTCCAGCCTGTTCGTTGGCCGTACGCACGACAACAGCCGATTGCCCGTGCTGCTCGCCGGAGGCCTCGGCGGGACGCTCGAGACCGGTCGCTCGCTCGATTATCTGGGCCAGCCCGCGGAGAATCGGAAAATGTGCAGCTTGTACCTCTCCCTCATGGATCGGATGGG
>Ga0075428_100002405_pt1 | contig 20327 bp, 17 predicted proteins | sample RhiMetdeltSRZDD2_FD_75291 | JGI IMG/M metagenome (GOLD analysis project Ga0075428, IMG submission 75291) | Populus rhizosphere microbial communities from Tennessee, USA - Rhizosphere MetaG P. deltoides SRZDD2 | ecosystem: Host-associated > Plants > Roots > Rhizosphere > Soil | place: USA... | reverse complement strand
TACGGCGACATCGGCACCAGCCCGCTCTATGCGATGCGCGAGTGCTTCTTCGGATCGCATTCGGTGCCGCCGACCCAGGACAACGTCCTGGGCGTGCTATCGCTGATCATCTACTCGCTGCTGCTCGTCATCTCGATCAAGTACGTCGCCATCGTCATGCGCGCGGACAACCAGGGCGAAGGGGGTGTCCTGGCCCTGACCTCGCTCGTGCCCGGGCGTGCGGGTCCGGTTGGCGGCGCCGCACGGCTTGCCGTCGGCCGCCCGATTCTGATTGCCCTCGGGATCTTCGGGACGGCGTTGCTCTATGGCGACGGCATGATTACGCCTGCCATCTCGGTCCTCGGCGCGGTGGAGGGTCTCGAAGTCGCGACACCCCTGCTCGAGCCGTATATCGTGCCGGCCACCGTCGCGATTCTCATTGGCCTTTTCGTGATTCAGAAATACGGCACCCACCGGGTCGGCGGGCTGTTCGGCCCGATCATGATCATGTGGTTCCTGACGATTTCGGCGCTGGGGGTCGTGTGGATCGTGCGCGCGCCGGCGGTGTTGGGGGCCTTCGATCCACGGCACGCCTACAGTTTCTTTCGCGACAACGGCCTGACCGGCTACGCGGTGCTTGGCGCGGTGTTTCTCGTCGTCACAGGCGGCGAGGCGTTGTATGCCGACATGGGACACTTTGGCCGCCGTCCCATCCGCCTGGCGTGGTTTGCGCTCGTGCTTCCGGCGCTGCTGCTGAACTACCTCGGCCAGGGAGCGCTGCTGCTGCTCAATCCCACCATTGACCATCCGTTCTTTCTCCTGGCGCCGTTCTGGGCGCTGCTGCCGCTGGTCGTGCTGGCGACGGCGGCGGCGATCATCGCGTCGCAGGCGTTGATTTCAGGCTCGTTCTCCATCACTCGCCAGGCAATCCAGCTGGGCCTCGTACCCCGGCTCGACGTCGAGCACACCTCGGCACGCGAGATGGGGCAGATCTACGTTCCTCAGGTGAACTGGGCGCTGATGTCCGCGACGCTGGTCATCGTCATCGGATTCGGCTCGTCGAGCGCCCTGGCGGCGGCCTACGGCATTGCCGTGACGCTGACGATGGTCATCACGGTCCTGCTGCTGTACGTCGTCATGACCGAACGCTGGCGGTGGCCCGTGGCCGCAGCCGCACCGCTGATGGCGCTGTTCCTGGTCATCGACGTAGCGTTCTTCGGCGCCAACGCCCTGAAGGTTCTCCAGGGCGGCTGGGTCACCCTTGCCGTTGCGCTTCTGCTGTTCATCCTGATGACCACGTGGAAAACCGGGCGCGGTCTCCTTGCTGAGCGTCTGACAGCGCGCGCCATGCCGCTCGAGGCCTTTGTCGACATGATCAACACCGTGCGGCCCGCCCGGGTCCCGGGCACCGCGGTCTTCATGACGGCGCAGCCGCTTGGCACACCGCCTGCGCTGGCGCACAACGTTCGATACAACAAGGTTCTCCACAACCATGTTGTGGTCCTCACGGTCAGCACCGCGCAACAGCCGCATGTGCCGCCGGCCGAACGCGTCGCGATCGAAAACATCGGCCACGAGCTGTTCAACGTCCGCGTCCAGTACGGGTTCATGGAGGATCCGGATGTACCGGCGGCGCTGATGGAGGCGCGCGAGCAGGGCCTGCCACTCGACTTCGACGATCTGACTTACTTCCTGGGACGGGAGACGATCCTCGTGACCCATCGAAAGGGGATGGCGACGTGGCGCGAACAGCTGTTCGTACTGATGGCGCGCAACGCGGTTCGCCCGAATGCGTTCTTCCGCCTGCCGCCCGAGCGCGTGGTCGAGCTTGGCGTGCAGGTTGAGATGTAGCGGTCGCGCAGTCGTTGTATATTCCCGAAGCGCACTCATCCCCTCACGGAGGTACATATGCGCCGCACTCTTGCTTTCGTTGTCCTCGCCCTGGCTCCGTTGTTGGCCGTGCTGGTTGATCACGCATCGGCCCAGCAGCAGCCAGCTCGCACCGGCACCTTCTTCATCACCAGCAACGGATCAGGGACTGGCGACGTCGGCGGCCTGGCCGGCGCCGACAAGATGTGCCAGCAGCTCGCCAAGACGATCCCCGGCGGCGCCAATCGCATGTGGCGCGCCTATCTCAGCACCACCGGCCAGGGCGCGGTCAGCGCGCGCGATCGGATCGGCAACGGGCCCTGGTACAACGTCAAGGGCGTGCTGATCGCGCAGAACGTCGCCGAGCTGCACTCCGACAAGGCGAACATCAACAACGACACGGCGCTCGACGAGATGGGTCGCACCATCAACATGCAGGGCGCACCAAACCGGCACGACATCCTGACCGGCTCGACGACAGATGGCCGGCCGACGGAGATGACGTGCCAGAACTGGACGAGCAGCGGTCCGGGCACGGCGATGCTCGGGCATCACGATCGCCAAGCGCGCGGCACACCCGGCTCGCCGTGGAACTCGGCGCACGCGTCGCAGGGCTGTTCGGCGGAGAACCTCCGCGCGACCGGCGGAGCCGGCCTGCTCTACTGCTTCGCGGCAAACTGAAAAATCAACCACGAAGGGCGCGAAGGGTACGAAGGTCACGAATTCTCCTAAAGGGATTTCGTGTTCTTCGTTTCCTTCGTGTCTTCGTGGTTGATTTTTCACCGTATTGTCACAACTGCGGGCCCGTTGCAGGCACGCTGACCGGCATATAATCCGGGGACTGCGCGGGCGCCGTGACCCGCGCAAGTCCCATGACAGTCGCAGCACCCTTCCGGAGGGCCGCCGCCCTGCTGGCGCTGGTCGCGCTTTACGCGGCGCCGGCGTCCGTCTCCGCCCGCCAGCTCGCGCCGGCGGCGGATATGCCGCTCGTGGTCATCCGGTCGCAGTACCGCCGGCTGCCATTCCCGCAAGACATCCGGCGCATCGCCGTCGCCGACACAGAAATCCTCACCGCCGAACTGATCACCAGCCGTGAAGTGCTGGTGCTCGGCCGCCAGACCGGGCGCACCACGCTGATCGTCTGGTTCGCGGACGGGTCGTCGCGCGAGTTCGCGTTCGCGGTGCAGCGCGATCTGTCGCTGCTCGAGCGCGCACTGACGCGCGTCCACCCGTCGATTCAAGTGGAGAGCGCGCCCGATCGCGACGCGCTCGTGCTGACCGGGCTCGTGCCGACACTGGAAACGTCGCTGACCGCCGAGGCGATTGCCCGCAACTACCTCGATGCCGGCGGCGACCGCGCCGCCGTCCAGCCGCTCGTGGCGACGGCGCCCGCACCCGGCGCCGCCGCGCCCCCGCAGGGGGCGGCGGCCGCACCTCCGGCGGCGAGCACTCAGCTGCAAGGTCCGCTCACACCGTCGGGCGCCGTGATCAATCTGATCCAGCTCGATGCGCTCCCGCCGCTGCTCGAAGAAAAGATTCGCGACGCCGTGCGCGCCGTCGGCGGGCAGGACGTCACCGTGCGCCGCGTCCTTCGCGGTGACGTTCGAGACGATGCCATCGATACCCTCGTACTCGAGGGCCGCGTGCCGAACCAGACCGCGCTCGTGCGCGTGTTGATGCTCGCCGCGCAGCTCTTTACCGGCCAGACGATCACCGAGGGCGACATTCGCGTGCTCGCCGACGAATCCGGCGGGCTGACCGCTCAGACCCAGACGCAAACGATCCAGACGCAGCTCGGAGGAGGCGCTACCTCGTCGCTCTTCGGCGGGGCGCGCGGCAATCAGCTGACGAACCAGATCCGCACCAACCTCGGCCGCGCGAAAGCGGTGGAAGCGGCCGGCGGGCGGATCCTCTCCTTCATCCAGGTCAGCGATCTGCCGCAGGTGCGCGTCGATATCCGTCTGGTCGAGGTGAACCGGAGCAGGCTCCGGTCGTTCAATCCGAACACGGTCGTTGCGACGTCAGATTTCCGGCAGCCGTCCCTCAACCCGGCCCAGTCCGCAACGACGGTGCAGGGGGACCAGGCGGCGCGCGTCGGCAGCAACGGCGCGGCGATTCAGAACGTCCTGTCGTTTCTGAACGGCGGCCTGTTGAACGAACTGCAGTACTCCGGCGGCGGCTTGGCGATCGACGCGGCCCTGTCGCTGCTCGAGCGCGAGGGGATCGCGCAGAGTCTGTCGTCTCCCTCGCTCACCGTGCTGTCGGGGGAATTGGCGCAGGTGCAGATCGGCGGGGAAGTGCCGGTGCCGACGGCGTTCGCGCCGGCCTTCGGCACCCCCGGCGCGACGGCGCCGGGGACGCCGGGGGCCACCCCGGGCGTGTTCAGCTCGGTCGAATTCGTCCCGTTCGGAGTTCAGCTCCAGATCCGGCCGCTGGTCGGCGAAGACGACACCATTACCCTCGACGTGCAGCCGCTCGTCGTCACTCCCGACGCGGTGCTGACTGACGCAATCCGTCAATCCACGGGGACAGCGGTGGCGACGACGGCGTTTCAGACCCGGGCGCTTCGCACCAGTTCGAGGCTCCTCGACGGGCAGGCCCTGTTGATCGGCGGCCTGTTATCGAACAATTCCTCCACAAATACCGCGTCTACCCCCGGTCTGCGGGAGGCCCCCATCCTCGGGCGGCTGTTCCGGAGCTTCAATCGGAATGACCAGGACACCGAGTTGATCGTGGTCGTAAACCCGGTTATTCTCCGAACTCCCATCCCCGACGCAGGGTTATGGACTTTTCCGGGCCGGGATGAACTCCTTCGTACAGTCATCGCCGGGACGGCCGTGGTTACGAAGTAGCACGAAATAATCGTCAGTTCCGGAACAGGGAGGGTGTGATGTCCAAGGTAGTGCAGCGGTTGCGGCGGAACGAAGCTGGCGCGGCGCTGGTGGAATATGCGCTGATCGTGGCTGGCGTCGCGCTGATCGGAGCCGCGGCGGTGTCGCTCTTCGGCCACAAGGTCACGGATATGCTGGGGACGGCGACCGCGGTGATCCCCGGTGCCCACGCCGACGACAACGCGCCCATCGTCAGCGGCAAGACGATCGAAACGTCGACGAATACGCCCGGCTTCGACGGCGGCAACTCGGCGACCGGCATCGGTCTCGACGTCAACGCCATCACGCAGTCGAACGGCCAGAGCCGCCTGGGCGACAGCGTCGGCGGAGACGGGGCCCTCTCGTCGCTCGTCCTCGAAACGCAAAACAAGTAAGCCCTCATGGTGATCCCGGGGGTGATCCCGAGCGCGCAGCCACGCGGCCCGGCTCGCCCCCGGCGTCCGGAGCGGGGCGCGGCGCTGGTCGAATTCGCGCTGGTCTCGCTCGTGCTGTATCTCCTGCTCGCGGGGGCGATTGAGTTCGGTCGCCTCATGTTCGATGCGAACGCGCTGCAGGACGTTGCCCGCGTGGCCGCGCGCGAGCTGGCCGTCGCCCCGGTGCGGGCGGAGGCCACCTTCGACTACGCCCTTTCGTGCGACGCTGCGTCCGACCCTGGCTGTCTCGTCGATCTGAGAGCGCGCATCTTCGACCCGGCCTGCCTGGTGGTTGATCTCACCGATCCCGCCGTGGCGTTCGACCCCGACGGCTATTTTGCCTCGATGCCGGTGGTCAACCGGGCGCTGCGGTCGCTGATGATCAGCGAGCCGTCGCGTCCCGGCCTGCTGCGTTACGCGGGTGCGCTGCTGAGCGACTCGGCCGGCGCGGCGTGCAGTGCGATCGGGCCCGGCGGCCAGGCCGCGCCGACGGGGCTGACGGTTGGAATCCCGCTCGTCGAGTCGCGCGACGCCGCCGGAGTCGAGGCGATCAGGTGGGTGCCGGTCGTCGAGGAAATTCGCGCGGCCCAGGACGCGGACTGTCCGTCGCGAGGACCGTTCAGCCTGGTGTACCTCGCCAACGAGGACGTGTGCGGGCCGCTCGATGCCGATCCGCTGGCGGACCGCGGCCTTGCGGCCGTGCGGATCAACTATCCGTATCAGGCCGCGACGCTCAGCGGATTTCGATCGTCTGCGCCGAACGGCATTGATCCGATGTCTCCTAACATCGGCGGCTTCATCGCGGCTGATGACGGCGGCGTGCAGGAGCTCAATGTCTCGCCGGGCGGCCAGCTCGACGACGGGGCTGTAGGCCCGTACTCGGGGCCCTACGGTCTCGGCCGGCAGTTCGCGCTGGCCGGTCGAACGCTTCGTCCGTATCGCAAATTGATTTCGGCGCAGGCGATTTACCGCCGCGAGGTCGTCCAATGAACATCTACTGGTGCGAGGTAGCCCAATGAGTAGTGATCGCCGGGAGGTAGTCCAGTGAGTCCGGTTTCCCCGCGTCGCCCCGGCGTTCCGTCCACGCTCGGCATTCCGACGACGGCGATTGCCGTCGCCGGGTCTGTCGTCGTGCTCCTCGTGGCCCTGCTCGCCTTCGGCGTGCTCGACCTCTCCAGGTTCCGATCGAACGAGCCATCGACCGAGGGTCTCGTCGCCGTGCCGACCCCGGCGGCGGTGATTCCCGCTTACACCCGGATCCGCCGCGACCATCTGTGGGATCGGCGCAACAACAGGCTGGCGGTTGTTTACCTGCCGCCGGAGGCGGTGACGAAGGAAATGCTGGTGAACATCACCGCCGTCCTCGGCCGGGTGCTCGATCACGCGAAAGAGCCGGGATACGTGTTCACCGAGGCGGATTTCCTGCCGCCAGGCACCCGCGAGGGGCTGGTCGGGGGCATTCCCGCCGGCAAACGCGCGATTCGGATCTCCGCCGACAAGGTTGAAGGTCTCTACGGGCTGCTGACCGGCGATCGATTCGACATCGTGGCCACAATTCCGATCAGCGCCGGGCGCACCGGTGGCCAGACGTTCAACTTCGGCGGCCCGTACAGCCAGGAAGTGGCGCTTCAGGCACAGCTCTCCAACTGGGACAAACAGGCGACCGTCCGCGTGATCGTGCAGAGCGCGGTGATCGTCGCGCCGATGGCCACGCGCGGCGTGCCGACGGTGCAGACGTCGCTCACGGACGGAGCGGCGACGCGGACCAGGCCGGTGCAGGAAGTGGTGATCGCGGTGGAGCCGCACGAAGTCGCGCTGCTCACCGAGGCGATGGCAGTCGACGCCACCTTGACCACGATTCCCCGTTCGGGTCGCCCGGACGATCCCGCCGACAGCACGACGCCGGATCTCCGTCCTACCAGTCCGTTCTCGACAGCAGGCGACGACGGGGTCGACTCGCGGCTGTCTCCGGAGGAGGGCGACGATTTCGCCGTGGTCGAAACCATCATGGGACAGAAGCGGGCGCTCACCGCCGTACCGAGGCCCTGACGTGCTGGTGCAGGTCGCACTGATCGTGTTCGCGCTGTGCGGCCTGCTCTCGCTCGTGGTGGACGTCGGCGCGGCGCGGCTGACGCAGAGTCAGATGCAGACTGCCGCCGACGCCGCGGCGCTCGAGGGGCTGCGTAAACGCGACGTCGGCGTTCGGACGCCGGCCGGCCAGTTCGTCAACGATCCCTTTGCCAGCGATTGTCTGCGCCGCGCGGCTGCCAACCGGATCGTCCGCCGGACGTTTGACGACGACTTCGAGCCGGCCAACGGCGATCCGTATCAGTTCGGCGCCGGTCCGATCATCGGACTGACGGACGGCGCCACCACGCTCCACGCGGGACCGACGATAAGCGTCCCGGAGCCTCGCGTCTACAAGCCCGACCCGCAGCTGAATCAGCAGAACCAGGTTCACGGCGACATGGTGAGCGGCCGGTTCTGTTACACCGCCGATCCGCTTCCGTCGGAGGGTGGCCAGTACGAAGTGCAGGACATCGTCTGCACGGAGGAACAGCGCGGCAGCGGAATCTACGCGAGAAACGATTTCAACCCGAGCCTGACGGTTCCCACGCCGCCCGCAGCCCTCAGCGAATGTCCGGCGCCTGATGACGAGGTTCCTGCCCCATGGCCGGTCGGCGGATCGGGATCGCTGTCGACGGTGAACGACAGCGCGTTCCTCGTGAGATTGCGCCGCTCGAATGAGTTTGCGGACGGCGGCGGACAGGTGGAGCCGAGCGTCGCGTCGAGCGGCCCGTCGCTGCCGCTCACGTTCGGCAAAGGAACGACCATCTTTGGCGACGATCCCGGCGGCGGGTATTCGGTGCGCCGCGACGGGCTCACCGTGCGCGCGACGGCGATCGCATCGGTGCAGCCCGCCATGCACGTGGGCCTGCCGCGGATCAACCCCGTACAGCCTGGCGTGACGCCGTTTGCGTTGGTTGACACCTGCGTGCAGTCGCCGACGGGCGCGGCTGTCACGCTGACGGTGTCGATCAACCCGGCGACCGGCGTGATGACGCGTACGGGCGCCGGGGCGCCGACGTGTCCGACCAACGCCATCGTCGGCAGGTTCGTGGCCAATGCGGCGACGGCGATCAGCACGGTCGGACAGGTGACGCCGGTTGTCCCGGTGGCGGTTCCGTGCGTATCGATCGCGTCGTTCACCGAGCGCTACGGTCCGGTGTACTCCCTGATGCAGGCGGCGCCCGTCAACCGTGTAATCGGATTCACCCGCGTGACCTTCACGCGGGTGGCAGCCTGTCCCGCGCCTGCGCTCCCGTTTACGGCCACCATCGTGCGCGGAGTGTCGCTCGTGGCCGCGTCCAATGCCACTGCCGACGTGGTGGGCGGGCTTCCGCTGCCGGTCACGGCAACGACGGCGCTCGTCCGCGAGCTCCTCGACAAGAACCGCGTCCGTCCCGGACGCCTCAACTACGCGCCGGTGCTCGTTGCGGCGCTGGCACGGTGACCACCCGGCATGTGGGCTGAGCCGCGCGACGTCGACAAGAGCCTGCGCGTGCTGATCGTCGGCAGCGATCGCGCCCTGGAAGACGAGTTCCGCGGCGCCCTCTCGCGCGTGCCCGATCGGCAGGGCACGATCTATTTCGCCGACACCCATCGCGAGGCGGTCGAGACCGCGCGCCGCCGCCAGCCGAACCTCATCCTCGTTGAAATCGACCGGCCTGCGGGCGAGATTGCGGCGCTGGCGAAAGAGCTGCAGGCCGAGGCGCCGGACGCGGCGATCGCCGGCGCGTTCATGCCCGACCGGCTCGAGCAGGGGCAGTCGGAGGGCGCCACGATCATCGAGCTGCTCCGGGCGCAGGTCCGCGATTTCGTCCGTCGGCCGCTGTCGACCACCGAGCTGCGCGCCGTGCTCGACCGGCTGTTCTCGCGTCAGGCTGTCTCCGCCGGCCCGGTCGCCCAGGGACGCGTCGCCGCGTTCGTCAGCAACAAGGGAGGCGTCGGCAAGTCGACGCTCGCGGTGAACGTGGCGTGCGGCCTTGCGCTGCGGCATCCCGACGACGTGCTGCTCGTGGACACGTCCCTCCAGGTCGGAAGCTGCGCGATGCTCCTCGACCTCCGGCCGACCACGAGCCTCGTCGATGCGATTCGCGAGCGCGATCGGCTCGATCGAACGCTCCTTCGCCACCTCACGCTTCGCCACGGCAGCGGGCTGCGCCTGCTGGCCGCGCCGGTGGACGCGCTCGAGGGCGTCGAAGTGGACGACGAGGCGATCTCGCGGGTGCTGAACATGGCGCGCCGCTCGTTCAAGTACGTGATCGTCGACACGTTTCCGATGCTCGACAGCGTGCTCATGACGACGCTCGACGCCACCGACGTGGCGTTCATCGTCGTGCAGGGATTGGCGCCCGCGGTGGCGGGCGTCGCACGCCTGCTGCCGGTGCTGGAGGGACTCGGGCTTCCCGCCGCACGGCAGCGGCTGGTTCTCAACTACAACTACAAGCCGTTTCTCGGAAACCTGCAGCCCTCGGATATCGCCAACCGGCTGCAGCGGACGGTCGATTTCGTGGTGCCGTACGAGGGACGCGTCCTGCCGTCGATGAACACCGGCAGCCCGCACATTCTTCACACGCGCCGATGGGAGCGCTTCGGTCGCACGATCAACCATCTTGTCGACGATCTCAATAGCTGGAACGGTGACGCCCTGCGCGACGCGGAGGCGCAGGTGCCGGGCGAGCGACGGGTGAAGACCAATCACAAGGAGATGTTGTGACGATCGATCGCCGCGCGCTCACTCGAAGAACCAGTGATGCGGCGGCGCGGCTGAAGAGCGTGGCCGCGCGCGCCGGCCGGCCGCCGACCGAAGAGGGCGATGCGCCCGCCAAGCCGGCGAAGCCCGGGCGCTCCGACTACCTGGCCGTGAAGGCCGCGCTGCAGGAACGCCTGCTCGACGAAATCGGGGAGCGGGGGCTGCTCGAAAACGACGGCGCCGACGTCGCGGCCGCCGTCCAGGACTTCGCGGCCAGGGCGATCGCTTCGGAAGACGTGGGGCTTAACGACGCCGAGCGCGTACGCCTGGCGGAGGAGCTGACCGACGAGACGATCGGCATGGGTCCGCTGGCGCCGCTGCTTGCGGATCCGGCAGTGTCCGACATCCTCGTCAACGCGCCGGACCAGGTGTACGTGGAGCGGTTCGGACGCCTGGAACGAACCGACGTGCGGTTCCGCGACGCCGAGCATATCGTCCGTGTCATTGAGCGCATCGCGGCGCGTGTCGGCCGCCGCATCGACACCTCGTCGCCGATGGCGGATCTCCGGCTGCCCGACGGCAGCCGTGTCAACGCGACGCTTCCGCCTGCCACGATCGATGGTCCGACCATCTCAATCCGGCGATTCGGCCGCCGGCGGCTGCGGCGGGATGATCTGCTCAATCTCGGGACCGTGTCTCCGGAGATCCTCGAATTCCTCGTCATCGCTGTCCGCGCCCGGAAGAACATTCTGATTTCGGGCGGCACCGGCGCCGGCAAGTCGACGCTCCTGAGTGTGCTGGCCGAGGCGATCCCTGATCACGAGCGGATCGTGACCATCGAGGACACGGCGGAACTGAGCCTGGACCAGGAGCACGTGGTCCGCATGGAAACACGGCCGGTCAACATCGAGGGACGCGGCCGGATCGCGGCGCGTGATCTCCTGATCAACGCGCTCCGCATGCGCCCGGATCGCATCATCGTCGGCGAGGTCCGCGGCGCCGAGGCGCTCGACATGCTGCAGGCGCTCAATACCGGCCACGACGGCGGCATCGGCACGATTCACGCGAACTCGACCCGCGACGCGCTGTCACGGCTCGAGACGATGGTGCTGATGGCAGGCATGGAACTGCCGTCGCGCGCGGTGCGGGAGCAGATCGTGTCGGCCATCCACCTGCTCGTCCACGTGCGCCGGTACGACGATGGCGTCAGGCGGATCGAATCGGTCGCGGAAATCACCGGGCTCGAAGGGCTGACGCCGCAGATGCAGGAGCTCTTCGGCTTCCGTCGCCGCGGCAAGCAGGGACGACGAGTGATCGGCAATTTCGCGGCGACCGGCGTGATTCCACGGATGGTTGACGAATTGCGCGACGAAGGCATCCAGATTCCGGCGGCCCTGTTCCAGCGCACAGAGGAGTCCGGCCAGTGACCGCCGCGATCTTCAGCGCGATGCTCGCGACCGGGGTCGTCTACCTCTGGTACGGCCACCGGATGCGCCGGCTCGCCGACGAGCGGCTGGCCTCGATGATTGGCCCGATCGACGTCGAAGAGGCGCGCGAGGAGCCGCGCCGCACCATTCGCGCTTTTCCAGAGCGATATCGCATCGCCGCCCCGGCGTCGGGCATCGTCGCCGGCGGCGGGTTGTGGCTGCTGACCGGCATGCCGATCGAAGTCGCGGCTGCCGTGGGACTGCTGTTCGGCGTCTTCGCGCACCTGGTCGAGGACTTTCTCGCCGCTCAGAAAGCCGAGGCGATCGAGGCGCAGCTGGCGGCGGCGATTTACCTGATGGTCGGGTCGCTGCGCGCGGGAGCAAGCCTGCTCGCCGCCTTCGAATCGGCGCTCGAGGAAGTGGGACCGCCGCTGCGGCCGTACTTCCAGGAGGTCGCCGGCCGGATCCGGCTGGGCGACGATCCGCGCTCCGCCGTCGGCGATCTGCAGCGAAACGTGCCGCTCGAAACATTCCGGCTGTTTGCGACGTCGCTGGCCGTCCACTGGGAGGTCGGCGGCAGCCTGGCGACGACGCTGTCAACGGTGGGGCAGACCGTGCGTGATCGCATCGAGCTGTCGCGGCGGGTGCGCGCGCAGGGCGTCGAATCGCAGGCGTCGGTGGCGGTGGTACTCGCGATTGCGTACGTGCTGGCCTTCCTGATGTGGCGGACGAATCCCGATCGGCTGGAAGCGTTCGTCCAGACCGGCATCGGCACTGCCATCGTCGCCGGCGTCATCACCCTGCAGGCGATCGGCCTGGTGTGGATGGCGCGGCTCAATCGAAGCAGTTTTTAGTGGACCGTTCGGACTGGTGGAGTACTACTCACAACAAGCCTTCGAGCGCGATCGTCCAGCCGCGACAACCCGGGGTCCCCGCCGCGCGGACTGTGCGCGGTGGGGTGGAGCGGAGCGGCTGGTGGTGATTCACGAAGGACTTTACCCGTAAGGGGACGCTGCCGTGCTGGCTTTGTTCGGACTCGTCTTGATTGTGGCAACGGCAGGGGGGGTCTACGCGGCCGTCCGGAGCTGGAGCGTGCGCCGCCGCGCGCTGGCCCGCCTGTACGCCATCGACGCCCCGGCCACGGGCGGCGGCGACTCCATCAACCGCGACAACGCCCTTGCCCGGTGGCTGGCAAGCGCCGGCTACCGCCGGCCCGAGGCCCAGACGCTGTTCGTTTCCGCGACCATCGCCTGCGCCGCCGCCGGGGTCCTGGTCAGCCAGATCTACCGGCTGTTCCTGGTCGAATCGCTCCTCGACGCGATCGTCGGCGTGCCCGGCAGCGCCGGCGATGTGCTTGCGCTGGTGCTGCAGGGCGGCCCGTGGATCCTGTTCGTCATGTCCGCGCTCGTCCCCACGATTGCGGTGCGCACCGCACGCCGCGCGCGCATGCACGCCATCGAGCAGGACCTGCCGCTCGCCCTCGAGCTCTTCGCCACCATGGCGGAAGCCGGCCTGGGGTTCGACGCGGCGCTCGCGCGCATCGTGCGGGCGCAGGGCAGCAATCGCGCGCTCTCTTCCGAGTTCGTGAACTTTCAGCACGACATGCTGGCCGGCATGTCGCGCACCCAGGCGCTGCGCCAGCTCGCCCGACGCGTCGACGTACCGTCGCTCACCAGCTTCACGTCGGCGCTAATCCAGGCGGAGGCGGTCGGCGCGAGCATGGCGGAAACGCTCCAGCACCAGGCGGTGGACTTGAGGCAGCGGCGCCGCGAGAACGCCCTCCTGCAGGCGCAGGCGCTGCCCGTCAAGCTGGTGTTCCCGCTGGTCATCTGCTTCCTGCCCGGCATCTTCGCGTCGACGCTCGCGCCCGTCATCTTCCAGATGATCGAAGTCGCCGACAGCGTGATACGGTCCGCGGGGCAATGAGCCTGATGCCGACGCTCTCGAGCCGCCGCCTGCGCGCAGTCCTTGCGGCGTGTCTGATGACGATGACGGGGTGTGCGACGCGGTCGCCTCTCGTGCGCCAGCAGTGTTACAACCCGGATGCGCAGCTGGCGAGCGTCCTGCCGGCGTTCGAGGCACTTCGCGCGCGGGGATGCGATGAGGCCACGGTGCAGGGCGGGCCGTCGGAGTGCGAGCGCCTGCAGCGCGAAATCGAGCGCCTCGCGATCGTCTGTCCGGCTCACGCGCCGACGCTGATGGCCAACGCCGTCATTGCCTACGACCAGCAGCGGCCGGCGGAAGCGCAGCAGATGCTCGACGTCGTCCTGGCGCAGCCGCGGGCCTATCCCGACGCGGCCGTGCTGCGCGCGCGGATCGCGATCGAGGACGGGAACATCCCGTTCGCACGCCGGCTGCTCGCTCAGCAGATCAGGCTGGTGCCCGATCACGCGGGTCTCCACGAAACGCACGCGGCCGCGCTCTATCTCGACGGGAATCTCCAGGAGTCCAGGACCGAGTTGACGATGGCCGGCGCGCTCGGGGCGCCGCGATGGCGGATCGCCTATCACCTCGGTCTGATTGAGGAGACCTCAGGACGCAGCGACGAGGCGACGCGGTTGTATCAGGAAGCTGTCACCGGGAATCCCGGCTGGGAGCCTGCGGAATCGAGGCTCAAAGCGCTGCGGGCCCGCAGCGCTCCGGCTGCCCCGCGACCGTAAAACAGTACGACCGTAAAAACAGTACGTAGTGTCCGGCTTCAGCCGGACGAGCCTGGTCCGCCTGAAGGCAGCCGCTACATTGTGGGACCGCTACTCGATGACCGTGACGGTCTTCGAAATCGAGGCGCTCTGTCCGAGCGCATTGCGCACCGTCAGCGAGACCGTGAACGTTCTCGCCTGTCCGTAGCTGTGAATCGGGTTCACACCCGACCCGCGTGTGCCGTCGCCGAAATCCCACGAAAACGTACCATCCGTGAGCGTCGATGACGAAGCGTTGAAGAAGACGTTGTCTCCGGTGTGGGGGTCGGTGGGTGAGAAGACGAAATTCGCCGAGCCCGCCGGCAATGTCGTCGAGACCGTGAGCTGGCGCGAGGTCGTCGCCGTCAGTCCAGTGTCGCTCGTCACCCTCAGCGTGACCACGAACGTGCCCCCGCGCGTGTACCGGTGCGTCACTGAGGTGCCGCTGCCCGTTGTTCCGTCGCCGAAATCCCAGGTGTAGCTTGCCCCTGCGGGCTCGCCCGGCCGTGGCACGGGCACGCCTGGCCCACCAGGGACGGGTGTGCCGCTGACGTTGAACACCACATCCTGATTGATCGCCGGAGCCGCCGGCGAGAACAGGAAGTTCGCGGCGGTTGGCGGCAGTGTGGTCGAGACGGTGATCGTCCTCGAGGCGGTCGACGACTGGCGCGCGTCGTTGGTCGCCGTCAACGTGATGGTGAACGTGCCGCCGCGCAGGTAGCGATGCGTCGTCGTGACGCCGGTACCCGTCTCTCCGTCGCCGAAATCCCACGCGAAGGTGCCGTTGCTCACGGTCGACGAAGACGCGTTGAACGAGACGTCCAGGTTGATCGTCGGGTTCGTCGGCGAGAACGTGAAACGCGCTACCGTCGGCACGGTGCTGGGAAAATCGGCGACATCGAACTGCACGTAAGTGGGTGAGTCTTTCGACAGCGTCATGCTCTTCTGCAGCGAGATCGAGCCGGTGCGCGTGTCGCGCGCTGCAAACGTGACGTCCGCCTGTGGCGTCGGCGCTGTGCCGTTGGAGAAGACGTTGCCATTGGATTCCGGGAGCTTGACGCTGATTTCCTGCGTCTGTCCGGCGCTGACCGGGGTACCGATGTCGCGCCCGTTTGCGAGCGGCTGGATGGAGTTGGCCGTGCGATTGACGACGATCACCGGGAAGTCGGATTCGTAGCGGCCGACGCATCCCGACAGCGCAAGCGCGGCAACGATTCCGCCGGTCCGCAGCAGCCAGGGGCCGAAACGCGGGGTGCCCATCATTGGTGGATTCCCGGCATTTTACCTGTCAATCTCAACCGGTCGAAAGGCCGAAATTTGTGATTTTTCTGTGTCCTTACCAGGGTCCGATCAGCCAGTCGAGGATCGACAGAATCAGTACGCCCGGGAGCGCGGCAACCGTGGCAAAGGTTGCGCAGCGGCGCCAGGCGCGCCGTCGATCGGCGACTGCGGCGGACGCCGCCAGGCCGCCGGTGAGGCCGCCGAGGAGCGCCTGCACCATGAAGCCGCCGATCATTCCGTAGAACGCCGCGGCGAAGAGAGCGGGGATGACCGCCCCGATCCCGCTCATGTAGGAGCCGAAGGGGATCGGGAAGCGGAAGACCAGCGCCATCAGCGCGGCGAGCGGGAAGGTGGCGCCTACCGAAATCGCCGCGCCGGCGAGGAAAAACTTGATCATTTGCGATTCGCGATTTGCGATTGCCGATTCAATCACAAATTACAAATCGTCAATCACAAATTGCTGAGCCTTCGAGCGATAGAATTCCCAGATGGCAGGGCCCCTGCGTATCGTCGCCCTCATCGCCGCCTTCAACGAGGCCGACATCATCGGTCAGACGGTCCGCCATCTCATCGAGCAGGGCATCTTTGTCCACCTTATTGACGATGGCTCTACCGACTGCACCGACGTCGCCCTCGCTCCATTCCTCGCAAGCGGCTTGTTGAGCGTCGAGCGTTCCGCCTTCGGTAGCAAGGCGAGTGGCGGCCCTGGCGTATTTGAGTGGGCACGGCTCCTGTCACGAAAGGAGCAGCTGTCCAGGGAACTCGAGGGTGACTGGTTCCTGCACTACGACGCCGACGAATTCCGCGAGAGTCCCTGGGGCCACCTCGATTTGCGGCACGGCATCGAGCTGGTCGACCGGTTGGGGTACAACGCCATCGACTTTGCGGTCCTGAACTTTTGGCCGACAGATGCCGACGTCGACGCCCAGGGGGATGTTCAGCGTGCGCTCCGGCACTGGGATGCGGCCGCACGTTTCGACCGCGTTCAGGTGAAGTGCTGGAAAAAGACGGCTGCCATAGATCTGGTGACGAGCGGGGGACACGATGCCCGCTTTGACGGCCGGCGCGTCTTTCCCATACGTTTCCTCGCTCGTCACTACCCCATCCGCAGCCAGACCCATGGACAGAGGAAAGTGTTCGAGGAGAGGAAGCCCCGCTTCGCTCAAGAGGAGCGGGCGCGCGGCTGGCACGTGCAGTATGACGACGTCGAAGCGGGCTCGTCCTTCACTCGACTGGCCAGTGCACTGACTTTGTACGACCCTGATGCGATTCGCTGTGGCTTACAGATCGAGCATCGCGGTGTGGAGTCGCTGGCGGAAGAACGCAACTCGCTTCAGCGGACCATCAGCGAGCTTGGCGCACGCCTGGAGGCGCTGAGCGACAGACATCGTGTTCTCGCTCGTGAGCACCACGAACTCGCCCGGTCCCGTGCGGAAACTCGGGCGAGGCTCGAGCGGGCCAACGAGGCGGTCGAGAGTCAGGCCCGAGAGATCGAGGCCCTTCGCCGGTCGTACAGTTGGCGGGTCACAAAGCCCCTGCGAGCCATTTACAGCATCGTCTTCCAGCCCGCGCGCCATCCGCCGCCTCCGGCTGCGCCGCGCGCAAGGAAGCCCCTCACGTGGGGTGATTTCTCGCGAGAATCGCCTCTGAGCGACGTCTGGGGCATCGATCGTGGTCGTCCGGTCGACCGGTATTTCATCGAATCGTTTCTGAACGAGCACAGTGCCGACGTGCACGGTCATGTGCTGGAGGTCAAGGATCCGGGATACACCGCGAGGTTCGGAGGCGACCGGGTTCGCCGTTCCTCCGTGCTGGACATCGATCCCGACAACCGCGTTGCTACCGTCATCGGCGACCTGGCGACCCCTGGAGGTGTCCTGCTGGATGGCGTCGACTGCTTCATCCTGACTCAGACGCTGCACATCATCTACGACATCGAAGGCGCCGTCCGGGAAGCTGTCCGGTTGTTATCGCCAGGTGGTGTGCTCCTGTGCACGATTCCAGCCGTGAGTCGTGTCAACTACGAAGATGGGGGCCTTGAGCACGGAGACTTCTGGCGACTGACAGCCGCGGCGGTAAGGCGCTTGTTCGAACAGCTGCCGCAAGTCGAAAGGCTAGAAGTGAAGACGTACGGAAACGTGCGCACGTGCGCGGCGTTTCTCTACGGCCTCGCAGCCGAGGAGCTTCCACAGGACGTTCTCGACCACCACGACCCATGGTTTCCCCTGCTGCACGGCGTGCGGGTAGTGAAGCGAGCATGAGGACAGGAGGCGCCGGGCGGCGGGCAGCCATTCTTCTGTATCATCGGGTGGCCGAGGAAGCTCGTGACCCGTTTCAATTGTGTGTGACGCCGAATGAGTTCGATCGGCAGATGCGTCATCTCGCCGGCCTTTACCGGGTCCTCACGCTCGCCGAACTCCAGACTTGCGTAGATATCGCCGACCTCTCCGAGCCCGGAGTAGCCGTCACCTTCGACGATGGTTACTTGGACAACTTGACGACCGCGTCGCCTATTTTGCTCGACCATAGGATTCCGGCCACGTTCTTCTTGACGACTCGCGGACTTGACGCACCTCGAGAATACTGGTGGGACACCATGGCGCGCTCCGAGGATCTGCGCACCGACGAGTCCCGCGGCTTTCACCATCGCGTCATGCACTCTTCGCTCTCTGAACGGGACTGCCTACTCGAAAGCCGGGCGAGGACGTGGTTCGCAGGACGAAGCGACGCAAGACCGATGGTCGAGCGGGAGGTGATGGACCTGGCATCCCGCCCAGGGCACGATGTCGGTGCTCACACCGTAAATCATCTCTATCTGCCTCGGCAGGACGCATCAGTCATATCGCAGGAATTGCTCGAATCGAGAAGGAGGCTCGAGTCGATGCTGCGGCGACCCATCCAGGCATTGGCCTATCCTTTCGGGGGCGTCGATCACGCAGTTCGCCAGGTCGCGGAGCATTCGGGATTTACGTGTGCTGTCACGGTGGAATCGAGACTGGTGCGGGAAGGGGATGACCCTCTCTTACTGCCGCGCGTCACCGTGCCACCGGGCGTGCGGGATTTCGAGCGGTTCTTGCAGGACAAATTCGCCGAGGAGCAGGAATGATCATCGGCGTTACGCGGGCACAGGGTGTCCCGCGTGCGTCAGCCGCGACACATACGTGGCGGCCACGTCGCCCGCGGCGCCTTCCATCATCAAGCGGCCGCCCTCGAGCAACAGCGCACGGTCGCAGAACGACGAGATGATGTACGGATTGTGGCTGACCACTATCGCGCTGTGGCCCCGCGCGCGCAGCTGACGGTAGCGTTCCTCGCAGCGCTGCTTGAAGCCGGCATCGCCCACCGCCAGGACCTCGTCAAGCACCAGCACCTCCCGCACCGCACTGAACGCGACACCATAAGCCAGCCGCGCGGCCATACCGCTTGAGTAGTGCTTCAAATGCATCCGCGCAAACGGCTTCAGTTCCGCAAACTCCAGGATCTCGTCGACGTCGCGGCGGAGTTCTGCCAGCGACAGCCCCATGATCGTCCCCATCAGGCAGATATTGTCGATGGCGTCGAGCTCAGGATTCCAGCCGACGCCGAGCTCCAGGATCGGGGTAATCGCGGCGTTCGCGACGACGCGTCCTGAGTCCGGAACGTAAATGCCGCAGAGGATTTTCAGGAGCGTACTTTTGCCGGCGCCGTTCCCGCCCATCAACCCCAGCGCCTCGCCCCGGCTTAGCGCCAGCGATACGGATTCGAGGACCCGAAGTTCGCGGAGCGGCCGCGGGCGGAACGCCGCGAACACGTGCTCGCGAATCGTGTCGCGGCGCTCGTCCGGGATCCAGAACGACTTCGAGACGTCCTGCAGCTCCAGCAGGGTGGTCACACGTACTCCGCGGCGCGCGGGCCGTGCCGCCGCATGACGAGCGCGCCGATGGTGAGCGCGGCCACCACTTCGATCGCAAGGCAGAGATGGCCGGTCGGGGTCGGTATCTCGTGCCGCACCAGCGCAGCACGCGAAAACTCGATGATCGGCGTTGGCGGCCACAGGTAGAAATAGAAGTGGAACCGCTCGGGCACGATGCCGAGCGGATAGATGATGGGGGCGACGAAGAACCCCGCCTGCGCGATCACGTCCCAGATCTGGTTGAGATCGCGGTACTTGAGGAAGAGCACGCTCGCGGCCAGCGAGAAGCCCGCCACGAGCAGCGTCAGCGCCACGCCATACGCGGCGAACAGCGCCACGCCCAGCGCCGTCGGCGCCGATCCTGCCAGCGCCAGGAACGCGACGATCACCACCGAGAACACGGCGAGGGTGATCAGCGGGTTGGCGATCGAGGCGAGCACCAGCACCCAGAGGGGCACACGGATCTTCGTGAACAGGAACCCCTTGGCGTGCAGCGACGCCAGCCCCGTTTTCGTCCCCTCCGCGAAGAAGTCCCACAGGAACAACCCGACGACGAGCTGAAGCTTGTAGGACGGGTCGGGAAACACGAACGAGAAGACCACCATCAGTACGAGAAAGATCGCCGCCGGTTTCAGCAGCGCCCAGGCGAACCCGCTGAAGGTGCCGTGGTAGCGGGCCTTGAAATCCGTACGGATCAGGGTCCACGCCAGCCCGGCGCCGGCCAGGCGCGGAATCACCCGCGGCCGGTCAGCGTGAAGGACTGCTGCCTGGGCCACGGTACACCTGGTACGAATCGGATTGGCACATCTCGACGTTCATCGTCGGGCCGGCCACCGCGCGGAGCTCGTCGCACACGCGTTGCGTCTCATCGGATGGCAGCGCCCCATCGATGAACGCCAGCAGCAGGCTCGCGCGCGGCCGCGGCGGGTCGCGGTCGACGGCTTCGCGCAGATATGTACGCGCGTCGGCGAACCGCCCATCCAGTAGCGCGAAAACCCCGAGCCCCATCGATGCGTCCTGCGACATCGGATTGATCGCGCGGAGGTCCTGCAGCACGTCTTCCGCCTGGTCGAGCTCGCGCATTTCGATCAGGCAGCCGGCGAGCCTCGTGTAGGGAAATTCTTCGCGCGGCCGCATATCA
>Ga0075428_100002401_pt1 | contig 20339 bp, 25 predicted proteins | sample RhiMetdeltSRZDD2_FD_75291 | JGI IMG/M metagenome (GOLD analysis project Ga0075428, IMG submission 75291) | Populus rhizosphere microbial communities from Tennessee, USA - Rhizosphere MetaG P. deltoides SRZDD2 | ecosystem: Host-associated > Plants > Roots > Rhizosphere > Soil | place: USA... | reverse complement strand
CGCAGTTGCCCCTCGGACTTGCGAGGTCGCGGCAGCACGCCTTCGGCCTGCCGCAGGACGGCGCGGGTGATCCCCATCAGCTCTTGGTAGAGCTGCTTCATGCGCGCCTTGCTCTGCGCGCGCACCTTCGGACTCACCCGGGGACCGGCCGTGCGACTGCGCTGGGCGATCTCGAAGACCCGGCGGCCAACCGCGCGCATGCGCTGCCGGACCTGCTCGCCGAGCCGGCGCAGCGTACGCGTGGCACGCGCACGCCGTCCGCCAGCAGCGTGGCGTCCGTCGGGTAATGAATGTTGGTTTCGACGACGGTCGTATCCACCCGCAGGCGCCGTCCCTGAACCACCCGCCGCTGGCGGCCCTGCGTCACCAACTGCGCCAGCAGGTCTTTGAGGACCGGCTCATCCAGCAGGTGAGCCAAACGGATCAGCGTCTTGGCGTCCGGGACGCGCTCGCCGTCGATTCGGCAGAACGAGCGGTAGACCAAGCTCCCGCGCACCTCCCGCTCGCACTCATCGAAGCTCCAGTCGTGCAGATGCTTGAGGACCAACATCCGGAGCACGACAGCGGCGGGGGTCCCCAGTCGCCCGCGGCGCTGACTCTCGGGATGGCGCTGGGCCAATGCCTCCGCGACGCGATCCACAAGCACGTCGTCATCGAGGAGCGTGTCGATGCGTCGGAGGGTGAGATCCCAGAGCTTGTCGGCGTCGGGCAGGAGCACTTCCACAAGGCTGCGTTGCCGGTACGCTCGCCGCACCATGGCGCCTCCGGTGAGGCCGCTCGGCCTCCGAGAGTGCACCGCGTGAGCTGCGCAGTCGCGCGACCCGTGATGTCGCGCGGCTCTCTCACCATCGCGCATCGCGCGAGCGATCGTCAACGAATAACTGCGCATTTGGACGCGATTCCGAATCGGCAGCCCGCAGAAATACTGGCTATGCTCGACGCTATTCGCACCGGAAAGTAGCTAGATTCAGGCTCGAATCGCCGTCGGAGGGTCCGCTGTCCCAAGGTGTGATGAGTCACGGCTACTCGGCAATCATCCTGGCAGGCGGCGATCGGACTCGCCTCCGGTCCCTCACGCAGAGACTCGCCGGTGACGACCGGCCAAAACAGTTCTGCCATCTCATAGGTGACCGATCGCTCCTCACTGAGACTCGACGCCGGGTGGGGCGCCTCATACCTCCCGAGCATCTCCTCACTGTGGTGGTGCGCAGACATGAGCGTTTTTATGAGCCCGAGCTTTGCGGCGCCGCGCCGGGCACCGTCGTGGTGCAGCCGGAGAACTGCGGCACCGCACCGGCCATTCTCTATGCCCTCTCGCGCCTCGCAATCACAGCGCCCACGAGGCCGGTCGCCATCGTGCCGAGTGACCACTACGTCTCCGATGATGACGCCTTCATGGCGCGGGTCCAGAGCGCACTCGACACAACGCAGGTGCAGGCCGAGAGGGTGATCTTACTCGGGATCGAACCCGATCGCCCCGAGACCGAGTATGGGTGGATCGAGCCTGGAGAGTTGCTCCTCGGGCAGTCGTGGCCCCTCTATGCCGTGAAGCGCTTCTGGGAGAAGCCGCCGGCGCCGGTGGCCGCGTGGCTCGCGCGCGCCGGGTGTTTCTGGAACAGCTTCGACGCTTCAGGACCTCATCCGCGCCGCCGTGCCCCCGCTCGCGGCGGCGTTCGAGCCGCTCGTAGCACGACTGGGCACCGCGTGGGAGGACGAGGCGGCGCGCACCGTGTACGCACCCCTCCCTGCCATCGACTTCTCGAAGCGAGTCCTCCAGGCGAGGCCGGCCAAACTAGCGGTGTTCCCAGTGAGCGGCTTCGAGTGGAACGACCTCGGCGATCCCGCGCGCGTCTGCGCGACGCAGTGGCAGACGCGCCGGAATGTCGCCTCGGCCTAGATCGTCCCGAGCCGCGATATTTGTCGACACCTGCCCAGAAGCGGCGCGGTAACGCTCAGCGGCCCGGGCTGGGAGTTGCATCTGCCCCCTCTCCCTCTCGAAGCGATACGGTCTCGTCACCGACGCGGATCGCTGCATCCCAGGTGATCACGATGGCATCCTTCACGCTCTGGTGCGCCGGGCAGCCCTCGGGATGAAGCCGAAGCGCGCGCTCGGTCACCTCCCGCGCCTCCGCCGGCACGGCCAGGTCGTAATGGACGTGAATCGATTTGATCCGAATAGTCTTGCCAATCCCGGAGATGCGGCCATCGACGGTGGCCGTGAAGGAATCCCGATCGAACGCGATCTTGCGCCCTGCCAGGGCGCCACGCAGTGTGCCGTACATTCAGCCGGCGACCGCGGCCACGATGTGGTCGAGGGTCGAGGCGATCGGCGGCCCTTCCTTGGCGCCGTAGTACTGACGGAGCGCTCCCTGGACTCCGTAGACGACGGGCTCGGGAACGTCTCCGAGATACGCGCGGCGATAGCCCTCGTGGTACTCGAGGCGGGCGTGTGAGATGTACTCGAAGTCGTCAGCCATGACACATCTCCTTTCGTTGAGACAGCTTCGTCAACCGATCCGCACAGCGTACCTGTTCTAGGCGCCGAGCCGCTCAGCCAGCTCGTCAAAATCAGCCACGACGATCTCGTGGGCCGGGTCCGGTATCGGATCCGGGGGCCCGGCCGGGCCCCATTCGGCCGGGCGTTTCACGAAGGCGCTTCGGTAGCCCGCTTGACGCGCTGCCATCAGATCGAAGTTGTGACACGCGACCATCAGGAGCTCGGCCGGCCGATATCCGAGCCACTTCGCGCAGGTGTGATAAGCCGCCGGGCGCGTCTTGTAGACGCCGATCATCTCGCACGAGACAACGGCATCCCAGGTGAGCCCGTTGCGCCGCGACACGTCGACGATCAGCGACGTGCTCAAGATCGTGAAGGCGACAACAACGTACTTTTGTCGCAGACGAGCGAGCGCCGGCGGGAAATCCGGCCAGGCGTCGAGCGCATGCCATGTGCGTCGGATCGCTTCGCGATCGTCCTGTGTGAGCTTCGACAGGTCATGAGCCTGAAGCACCGTGTCGAGCACGTCGCGATGCACATCATCGATGTTGAACGACGAGGTGGCCTGCCCCACCATGGCGTGGAGCGAGCGCCGGCGATACTCGTTGGTGATCGCCGGCCAGTCGGCGTCTATCCCCCGTCGGGTTCCCGCGTCCGCGAAGGCTTGGCTCAGGCCTCGATGCCAGTCGAGGACGGTGCCTCCGACATCGAATGTCAGCGCCTTGATCTCAGACATCATGCCGGTGATTGCGGCCTACCTAGCCTTGGCGGTTGGGTGCGCTCGAATCCGGGCATCTTCGTGCTCGACACCGACGGCCTGATCACGCACAACAGTTCCATGAGAGCTATCGCGTGCGCGATACCGGTGCCGGCACGCTCGCTCAGCCTACGTCTTGCAGAACGGTCACCATTCCGCGCTCCGGTGGAAACGACGATGGCTTGCCATCCCCGCGCGCCTCGCGGAGATCGACCATCCGCCCTATATTGCTCCGGCACCCGAATATCGGAAAACGCTCGCCTTCTTTTGGCCCGATCTGTCCGAAATCCCTCGGTGGAAGCGGCACCGGCATCCTCCCCGTCCTCGCTCGTGATGGTAGACCCATGTCGGCCCGCCGTTGAGACACTCGTCTTCCGTCATCGGATTCACATCGTGTGCGCAATGTGACCGACGAGGAACGCGCGGAGGCGAGTCTTCACGTCCTCGGGCAGCTCCACGCGACGCACCTTCGCCACGAGTTCCCTCGTCTTCCCGTAGGTCGCGACGTAGGCCCGGCAAGGCGCACAGATCTCGAGATGCGCCTCAATCTGCTGGAGCGCCTCTGGCGTGAGCTCGGCGTCGAGGTAATCAGCGAGCTTCTCGATCGCCTCTCGACAGGTCATGCGCGTGGGCCCAGGTGACGGGTGAGTTGCTCTCGCAGTGCCATGCGCGCCCTGTGTACCCGTGATTTCACCGACGCGACCGATTCGCCAATCGCCTCCGCGATCTCCGCGTTGGGCACGTCTTCGACATCTCTCAGCACGAGGACCGCCCGATAGTGGTCGGGCAGGCTATCGATGGCGCGGTTCAGGAGGGCCCGCGTTTCTTCAGAGAGCAGAGCGGCTTCAGGATTCTGAGACCAGTCCGCGAGGACGTATGTCCGGTCGCCCTGGCGGTGGCCGCTCGCATCGAAACGGGGGAGGTGCTCTTCGATCGAGGTCTCGACTTCGTGCCGCTTGCCATGACGTTTGTTGAGCGCGGCGTTGATCGTGACGCGATAGATCCAGCTCCCCAGCGCCGACCGCCCCTCGAAGCTCTCGCCCTTGCGGTAGATGGTCATGAACACGTCCTGCACGACTTCCTCGGCGTCGGCCGTGTTGCGTGTGATCCCCCGGGCGAGGCGGTGGACACGCGCGGCGTACCGACCCATGAGCACCTCCAGCGCACGGCAGTCACCGGCGCGCAGACGGTCGAGCAGCGAAAGGTCATCCGCCTCACCGTTCATGGCTCCGGAGTGTTGGCCCCCCCGCGCCGGGACGTCTCGCCTGCAGCGCTGACGAGCGCCTCAGCGCAGGTGCCACATGGGTAGACAAAGGCTCATTGGAAAAGGATTCGGTTCGTGAGAGTTCGGCAACCCGCTGACGATATCCGCCGTCGCGAATCGCTCCGGCGTGGGGGCGTGTCCTATCGACACGTGAATTGTGGGAGGTCTCCCATCCTCGACGCATCGCGGGTGTCGATCGTCATCCCGGCGAGGAACGATGCCGACGCCCTCGCGCGTACGCTCTCTCATCTCGCCCAGCTGACCAGCCGGCGCGAGAGCGAGGTCATTGTCGCCGCCGCCGGCGATCGGAAGGCCACGGAACGTGTCGTCGCCGGCCGGGCCCGGCTCCTGTGGCCGGGCGGGTCGACGCGTGCCGAATTGTTGAATGCCGGAGCCGCCGTCGCGCGCGGTGACGTGCTCTTCTTTCTGCACGCCGATTCGTTTCCGCCGTCGATGGCGCTGGCGCTCATCGAGGAGGCGCTGCGCGATCCGCGCGTCGTGGGGGGCGCGTTCGAGCACCTCTTCGACGAGCGATCGGTGAGCCTCAGGCTCATCACGTACATCAACCGCGTGCGCTACCGCCTGACCCGCAACTACTACGGCGATCAGGGTCTCTTCGTGCGGGCGTCGGTCTTTCGGGAGCTGGGGGGCTATGGCGCCCTCCGGCTCCTGGAGGACCTCGATTTCGCCCAGCGGCTCAAGCGCCGCGGCCGGAGTGTCCTCATCCGCCAGCCCCTGCGCACATCGGGCCGTCGCTTTCTCGCGCGGGGGCCGTGGCGCACCTTGTTCTTCATCGTCTGGCTGCTCGCCCTCCACACGCTCGGCTTCGACACACAGCGGTACGCCGAGCGCTGGCGCGGGCCTGCCAACCGAGCCCCCGGAATGCCGTGGCCCCGGAGTGTCCGGCTGTGAGCGTCCTCGTCACCGGCGCCACTGGCTTCATCGGCCGAGAAGTCGTTCAGCGGCTCCTCGGAGCGGGTCGGCCTGTCGTCGCCCTGGCGCGCGGGCGCGACGGCGCAACGGCCGTCGAGCGTGTGGTCACCGCCATGGGGAGGCTACCCGCGGGCGCGGATCTCGACGTCGTCGAGGGCGACCTCGCATCGCCCGCGTGCGGCCTCGCCCGCGGAGACTGGCGACGTCTCCGCGCGACGGTCGAAACAGTGATCAACTGCGCGGGCGACACGCGCTTCGAGCCCGAGGCGATGGAGCCCTACGTCGCTGGGCACATCCATGGACCGTGCCGCCTCCTGGAGGGGCTCGCCGGCAGGCGGCTCGCGCGTTGGGCACAGGTGTCAACGGCGTTCGTGTGCGGCTGCCGGACGGGCACGATCCTCGAGCACGAATCTGACGTGGGCCAGGCGTTCCACAACACCTACGAGCGCGTCAAGCTCGAGGCGGAGCGAACGATTCTGGCGGCGGGCGCCGGCCGTGGCGTCCACGTAAAGGTTTGCCGCCCGAGCATCGTCGTTGGCGCAGCGCCGACGACGTCCGGCGGTAACCCATCCAATCTCTTCTTCGGCTTCATCCGGATGCTCGCCGCTCTGGTGCGCATGCCCGAGGGTGCGGCGCTCCCACTCCGGGTGGCCGCCGCGCCGGGAGCATCGTTCAACATCGTTCCCGTGGAGTACGTCGCGGCGGCTCTTATCGCGCTCGCTGAGGGCGCCGAGGGCGCCAGCGAGACGTGCCATCTGGTCGTCCAGGACCCGCCGACCCAAGCCGCAGTCCTCCGCATGATCACCGAGCGCGTTGGTGTCCGGGGCGTCTCCCTCGTCGACGCCCGGCGCGAGCCACTCGAGGATCTGTCGTCCTTCGAGCGCGCGGTGGCGCGGACGCTCGAACCGTATCGTTCGTACCTGATCCAGGACGTACGCTTCGACGACGCGACGGCGGCGGGGCTGCTCGGGCGCTGCGGAGTAGCGCGCCCGACGCTCTCGACCGATGCGCTGTACCGGCTCGTGGACCAAGCCCTCGCGGCCGATGACCCTTGCCCCGAGCCAGCGTCGACGGTATCAGGCTGATGCTTCGGATCCTCGTCGGCCTGATGCTGGTCGGCGTGTCCGGCCCCGCCTGGAGGGAACCGTCGCTGATCGCAGAGCTCGAGGTCACGGCGACCCAGTACCACGAGAATCCGGTGCGCCTCGACACCGTGCGTGAGAGTCGCACGCAGGCCGCCGGCGCGAAGCCGGAGGTGGACGCGCAGCAGGCGCGCGCCCTGCTGGACTCGATCTGGGCCGGATCGTCGTGACCTGGCTCCTCCAAACCTTTCTCCGGCGTTACGCCCGCGGTGAGGCGCGCGCTCTTACGCCGCACATCCGCGGGCGGAGGCTCCTCGACCTGGGCGCTGGCGAGGGCTGGGTTGGCGCGGCGGTACGCGCGCTGACACCCGCCTGGACATGCGCGGCGGACATCGGACCGTTCCGACTTTCGAAAGACCCGTACGTTGTCTACGACGGCAAGCGGCTGCCCTTCGGCGAAGGCACGTTCGATACGACGCTGATCTCGCTCGTGCTCCATCACTGCGCGACCCCGGAGCCGGTGATCGCTGAGGCGTTGCGCGTCACCCGCACTCGGTTGCTGGTCGTCGAATCGGTGTATCGGAGCCGTCTCGAGCGCTTCTGGCTTGACCTCTTGGACGCACGGCTGAACCGCCACCGCCATGGCGGGCGGATGCCCGTGCCCCTCAACTTCAAGTCGCCCGAAGAATGGCGGACGCTCTTCGAGTCACACGGCCTCGCCGTCGTCACGATGGAATGGCTCGGCTCGGTCGTCGAGCGATTGTTCCACCACCCGCTGCTGTTCGTACTTGATAAATCGCCGCTCTGAACCGTTTCGTTGTTGCGGGCGGGCTAGATGCTCTTCATCCGGGCGGCCTGGAGAACAGCGATGATGGTCATGCTATCGACGATCTCGCCTGACAGCACAAGCTCCAGAACCTCGCGAAACGGAAACGAGCGGGTCTCGATGAATTCGGTCTCGTCCGCTGGAAGCGCAAGCTTCACCATCTCCTCGCCGAGGAAGAGGTGCGCGGTCTCGTCCATGACGCTCTTGCTCGTTTGGTATGTGCTCACGTGAGTCAGCCGGCCGGCTCGGTAGCCTATCTCCTCCGAAAGCTCGCGCTGGGCAGCCTCCTGTGTCGTCTCACCAGCGTGGACGCCGCCCGTGGGCATCTCCCAGGTCGTCCGTCCGGCCACGTACCGGTACTGGCGGACCATCAAGACGGTCTCAGCATCCAGGAACGGGAGGACGCCCACGCACTCTCCGCAGCTCACGACCCCGTAGATCGTGGTGCGTCCATTGGGCAACTCCACGAGGTCCTCCCGGAGGGACAGCCAGCGATTTTTGTAAATGGGCGTCGTGGACATCGTCTTCCAGGGGATCTCCGAGAGCCTATTCATCGGGGGCGCTCCAGCAAGAATTCGCGGGTGTGGCGAGCAGCGCTCTCCGGTGCCCGGAGCGCAGCCTGCAGACGGACAAGATCACCGGGAGTATCTATGTCATACCACACCGGAAGGCACGCAACGCGAAGCCCCTTCGCGTCGCAGCGCCGGATGGTCTCACCGAAGACCTGATTCGTGCTCCACGCCACCCCCTCGAAGAGCTCACGATGGACCGCGCGGAGCCCGATCAGGTAGTAGCCACCATCCTCAGTGGGGCCAAGCACCACGTCGATCTCGGGTCTCATGACGAGATCGATTGCCTGCTGGAGAAATCCAGGAGGCAGCGTCGGCGTGTCGCTGTCAATCGCCAGCACCCCCTGGTAGCCTGCGTCCAAGAGCTCGCGGAGGCTGTTTGCGAGCCTCTCGCCGAGGTCTGCGCCACGCTGGCCGACGAGAACGAAGCCGGGAGCTAACTCCTCAAAGAACACCCTTGCCTCGGCGGGTGCATAGGCGATTGCCGGGCTGGTCGCTTTGAGCGACCTCACTTGCTCGATTTTGTCGAGCAGGAAACGAGAATAAAGCTCTGCGGCATCGACTGGGGAGAGCGGAGGGCAGAGCCGAGTCTTGACCTCGCCCGACCGGGGCGCTTTCGCCATGATCGCGACGGCGACGGGCTGTTTGGCCAGATTCATTCGAGGTCATCGAGACGGACGACGGCCACGCGATCCTCTCCCTTCAAGGCCAGATAGAGCAAGCCAGCCTCGTGATTCAACGTGGCGCTTGAGACGTTCCGAGGGATCCCGTGCGTGCGCACGATTGTTAGCGCGGCCTCATCTACGATTGAGAGGGTACTGCTCCGATTGTTGATCACATAGATCCGCCCTGCGATCTCATCGACGGCAATGCCGATCGGATAGTCACCGACTGCGAGGGTGGTAAGGACACTCAATTTTCGACCATCGAGGACGCTCACGGTGCCGGCCTCAGTGTTCAGAACGTAGACGATCCCCGTCTTGACGTTGACCCGAAGATGCGTGGGGCCGCGGCCGACGGCGATCGCCTCGATCCGAAGACCGCGCGCTCCGTCGATGACGAGGACCCGGTCCTGTTTCACGCTCACCACGAACACGCGAGACGTGACAGGATCGACAGCAACACCGCCCGGCCCGTGAGCCACGGGGACCGTGAAGAGGACCTGTCCGCTCCCGCCATCGAGAGCCGTGAGAGAGTCGTCTCCCTCGTTGGCGACAAAGACCCGGTGCGCAGAGGTGTCCACGGCGATCCCGTGCGGCTTTGGTCCGACGGGAATTCGAAATGCTTCCCTCAAGTCCCGCGTGTCAAAGACAGCGACGAAGCCGTGGCCTTCGTTTGGTATGTAGACATGGCCTCGCGCGGGATCCACCGCGAGATGTCGAGCTCGACTCGCGAGCCGGATCGTGCCAACTCGCTCTCCCATAGCCTTCAGGACAGTGACTGTCGCGCTCCCCTCGTCAGCGACGAAGAGGTGGCCCGATGCGGGGTCGAAGACGAGATCCTCGGGCCACTGACCCACGGAGAGCGTGATCACTCTTGGTACCTCCGCGCCCGTGACGCAGCCAGCAATCGCGAGGGACAGCGCCAAGTGAGAGATCTTCATCAGGTATTTCGCCGAAGGCTTAACGGATGACATGCGACGGCTCTGGCTTGTGGGGGAAGCTAAGGATGTCGGTGGTATTGCACTTGTGGTTGGCCACGACGAAGTGCCAGTCGCGCGGCTCGGTCGATGATTTTGAAATGTCCACTTCGAGGTGGTAGACGCCATCGGGATAGTTCGACTTGAGGCTCCACACCCAGCGAGGCGGAGCCATGGCGAACGCGCGCCCAGTCGCCGCGTTGAACGCCAGCACCTGGGGCCCGAGGATGCCATTTGGATCCCAGACATCCATCTTGACGATCATGACTGTGCCCTTGCTAGTCTCGCTCGGGCCGAACTCGATACCCTTGATGACGGGGTCGTTGGCTCGCGTCGGCTCGGGTACGAGCACAACCTCAACTTCCAGCGTCTTGTCGGTCTCGACCCTCACCGCGTTCGGCTTATAAATGAAACCGTTGGAATAGACGTGTAGTCCGTATTGGCCGCCTTCAGCGAGATTGATCCGAAAGCGGCCGGCGGTATCGACTAGCGCCCCGCGGTCCCAGCGGTTATTGTGAATCTCCCCTTTCTCGAGGAGCACAAGGCCCGCGAGGGGCTGGCCGCTCTGGCTCCTCACAGTGCCGGTGATTTCCGTCGCCGCGTCCGCGCCGCGCGGGAGCGCGACCGCCGCCAGCGAGAACACGAGAGAGAGTGAGAGGACAGTTTGGATCATGCTGTCTCCTTTGCTATGGCGCGACGCCGACCGGACGACCGGCGAGCCTCGACATGACAAATGCGATGACGTCAGTGGCGTGTTGACCGCCGAATCCGAGACGGGAGAGCTCTGGCCGGTGCCGTCCGAGAAAACGCTCGAGCGACTCGACCTGACCGTTGCGAAAGGTTGGGAAAAGCAGCGCAGCGGGAGCGAAAGTGCCGGTTTCGTGGCAGCTCCGGCACCAGCGCGCGTAGAGTCGCTTGCCACGGGCCACACTCTCGACGAGCGCGCGAAGCCGACCTTCGAAGACAGGCTGGCCGGCGACAATCCCCGGAGAGATCGGCATACCGGCGCCGCGCGAGGTCAGGTACGCAGTAATCGCAAGGGCCGGTCGCTCCGCGTCAGGGAGCCGGTAATGACGCTGCACCGCCTCGGCGTTCGCCTGGAACAGCGTCATCACGCGACCCTCGGGAGGGGGCAGCGGTCTGTACTTTGGAAAGCTCGCCGCCCATCCACGCGTCTCGCCCGGATCGTAGTGACAGGTGACGCACGCGACCGGATCCTTTGGGTCGGGTGAGCCCTTCCACCATCGTTCGCCTTCCACGACGAGTTCTGCGAGGCCAGCGGGTGTCTGCGCCGATGCCGATCCGGCCGAGGCCAGCGCGATCAGCACCAGCGAGATGAAGTGGACCATCACGCTCGGCCTCACACGCTCCCCGCGCGGCGATTGCAGCGTGGCGCGCCCTGGATGAGCGTCAAGGCCCCGACCGTGAGGAAGCCCGTCGTATAGAGCGCGAGCAACGGAGCAGCAGCATAGCTTTTATGGGCGCAGACGAACCATGTGCTCCAGCCGCAATAGAGCCCGAGGGCGAGCTCGACGACACCTCCGCCGGGCCGCCAGTCCACATAGGCCTTACCGCGCCAGCGCCCGTGCGCCTCACCGATGCCGAACTTCGGCGTGCGCACGAACTCGAGATCTCTCTTCCACAGCGCGTCGAGGACCGCCAAGCTCGTGCTCCACGCAACCCCGACGCCGATGATCATGATGGCAGGCAGCCGCCACAGGTGTCGAAGCCAGCGGGGATCGAGGACCTGCTGGGCGTAGACCAGCAGCGATCCCGGCCCGAGGACGCCCAGCGTGAAAGCGACGGTCACACCGACCAGGATGTTTCCTTCCGGTGCAACCTCCCTTCCGCTCAGCACTGGCGCCGATAGGAGGACACCGATGAGGATCGCGGGGTGAATCGTGTAGTACGTCAGGTGGACGAAGGCCTGGTACTTGGTCCAGAGCGACCGCGGCGCGCGAGCGACCGCCGGCAGGAGCTTGAGCGCCGTCTGGATCGATCCTTTCGCCCAACGACGCTGCTGCGATTTGAATCCCGTGATCAGAACGGGCAGCTCGGCCGGGCAGACCACGTCGGGGCGGTAGACGATGCGCCACCCGCGAAGCTGCGCGCGATAGCTCAGATCGAGGTCCTCGGTCAGCGTGTCGTGCGACCAGCCTCCGGCGTCCTCGATGGCGACCTTGCGCCAGATGCCAGCTGTTCCGTTGAAGTTCAGAAACAGGTTGCCCCAGAAACGGGCTGACTGTTCGACCGCGAAGTGGCCATCGATGCCAAGGGACTGCGCAATCGTCAACACCGAGAAATCGCGATTCAGATGACCCCAGCGCGTCTGGACGATCGCCACTCGCGCGTCGCTGAAGTGGGGGATGGTCGTTCGGAGAAAGTCAGGGTTCGGCACCGCGTCGGCATCGAAGATCGCCACGAAGTCTCCGCGCGCCTCCTTGAGCCCGGCAGCGAGCGCACCGGCTTTGAAGCCCGTGCGCTCGTGTCGGTGGAGGTGGACGACCGTCAGTCCTCTCGCACGGAGCTGGTCCGCGGTCTCGGCGATGATCACGCTGGTGTCGTCGGTCGAGTCATCGAGGACTTGCACCTCGAGACGGTCACGTGGGTAGTCAAGCGCGCCGACGGCCTCGAGCAGGCGGCGCACGACATAGCGCTCGTTGTAGAGGGGGAGTTGCACCGTGACCGACGGCCACTCGGCCGGCGGCTCAGGAGTCGTCACCTCTCGGATGCGCCGGCGGTTCCACCAGTGGATCGCGAGCAGGAGATAAGCGTTTAGGCCGTAGAGATTAAGCGCGACAACTGAGATGAAGTGCAGGACTCCGAGGACGGTTCTCATAGCGTCCTCGGCGCAAGTGCCGTCGGGACCCAGTGCGCGATCGTGCGCCAGCCGGAAACAAGGAGGAGCACGTAGAAGGGACCGTATTCTGCGAGCCAAGCCCACCACGGGATGGGCGCCGGCTTCACCACATAGCTCACGTAAGAGATCGACACCGCGCCAGTGAAGTACAGCCACGCCGGCCACGGACTGAGGCAGAGGAACGGCACGATCCAGACCACGTACCAGGGATGCATGCTGGTTGGCACGAGAAGGAGGTAGGTTCCGACTGCGAGAGCCCCCGCACGTGTCATCCCCGCGACATCTCCCCCGTTGGCGCGGCCGATCCAGACGACGACCCCCACCATCAGCGCGAAGAGGACACCCATCGCGACAGCCCGCGCGAATTCGCCGGTGAGGCCCAGCGGATAGGTCAGCAGTGCGCGAAGACCGATGTTGTGGTCCTCGGCTCTGCCCAGGTACTCGGGAAGGAAACCCGCGGCGCCGAACCCTACGGTAGCGACGTGGGGAAGATATCCCAGCGCGATTGTGGCGGTCACGGCTGCGGGAAATCGCCAGTCGCGCGGCCGCCACCAGGCGGGAAGCAGAAGAAGAGGATAGAGTTTCACCAGCACGGCAGCGCCCAGGGCGATGCCCGCGCGCACGGAGGAGCCGCCCTGACGCCAGGCGAGCGCCGCGAGCACCAGAGGAATCATCACGAGGTCGACGTGGCCCGCCTGAACGCCTTCGAAGACTACGAGTGGCGACCAGGCGTAGACGATGACCGCCGCTGGACTCAGTCTCGTCCGACGCAGGAGGGTGATCAGCAGCACGACTGTGACGATCTCGCTTGCGAGCAGAAACGCTCGCCACGCGACAATGCTATCGGGCGCGACCCGCGCTGCGAGCGCGAAAACGGTTTCAGCGCCCGGCGGATAGACCGTCACCTTCGTCGGCCGATTGATATTTGGGTAGACCGCTTCGTCACGGAGGGGCGCGAGCTCGGTTGCCGCCGGTGGGTACCGGTATGGGCTGATGCCAGCCCATTGCACGCGGCCGTCCCACAGGTACCGATAGAGATCGGACGAGAGGATGATCGGGCTCCCGAGAACAGCGACCCGGAACAGGAGGCCGAATGCCAGCACGAGACCGAGCAGGACGCGGTCATCGGAACGTCCGCGGAGAACGAAACACGTGGCGATGAGGTAGACGACGAACAACGTTCCGAACAGCGCGAGGTACGCGACGTGGGTCGGCAGACTGCCGGCGGAAAGCGGGGGCAGCCCAACCGTGTAGCCAAGCAGGCTCACCAGTCCGAGACTGCCAACGAGGGCTCGAGCCTCCGTGCGCCTCATGAGGCGTCTCTCGCTGAGAGTCATGCAGCGTACTGGAGCACTCGCGCCCAGGTCTGGCCGGCGATCGCCTGCCGACGCAGTATCGGCTCCAGCGCGCGATCGACACCCACGATCTGCCCAGCGCCTGCGAACGCGAAGCAGAAAAGGGGCAGCATCAGCAGCGGCCAGATCCAGTACCACTCGCCCGGCACATTAAATGCCCCGAGTGCGATGTTCATCTGCCAGAGGAAGCCGCCGACACCGGCCAGGCGGGTGAGGATGCCGAAGAGCAGAGCTACACCCAGCGCGAACTCGATCACAAAGGTCTGCAGGCCGAAGAGGGAGAAGTGAGGCAAGACGACGTGCTGGAGGAAGCCTGCGTACCAGCCGAACGTCGGATTGGCGATCTCCTTCTGAATGAAGCCCTCAAGCCATCCGTAGTTGATCCACGGCGCTTTCTGCAACGCCATGTCGAGGAATAGCAGGCCGTAGGCAATTCGGAACAGGGCGAGTGGCCAACCTGGCAGGGCCGTTCTCAAGCCGAGGGTGTCAGTTAACATCATCAGATACTCCACATGAGCCCGCAGCCCCGACAGGGATCCGGCGGCGTCGTGCTCTCGAAGATGATCCGGAACCGACGATACTTCTCGCCGTTCCAGATGTCGGCGAACGGCTCGACGAGCGCGTTACCTAGAATTAGTGCCTTGTAGTCCCGGGCCACCCACGGCGAGATGCAGCAAGGCAAGACGTTGCCGTTGGCAGTCACGTAACTCAGCATCCACGGCCGCTGGCACCCGGCCCAAGGCCGCGAGTTCGGCCCCTTCCCTCTGAGGCTTGCCAGAGGCGTCGTCAACCCCGAGGCGCGGAGCGTGACGCCGAGCGTCCCCGCCAGCCTCTCGGCCTCATCGAGCAATTCTCGCTCCTGCTGGCGCAGCCGGCCGTGCAGCGCGTTCTCGGCCGTCGCGAGTCCGAGCCCGTTGAAGACGAGGCGCTGCACGTAGACTTCTTCGACGCCGAGGTCGGCGGCGAGTCGGACGAACGCCAACAGCTCTTGGAGGTTCGCCCGTGAGGCCGTGAACCACAGCGAGACACGTGGCGCCGATCGGCTCCCCTGGTGCTTGAGCTCCATGAGCTTTCGCACATTGGCGACCACAAGATCGAACCGGTCGACGCCGCGGAGCTTCTGATACGTCTGTCTCGTCGCCGCGTCCATCGAGACCCGGTACTCGTCGAGCCCACACTCGATCAATTTGAGCGCGCGTCCGGCCGTGAGGCTGATTGCGTCCGAGTTGAAGAGCACGGTCTCGGCGCGAGTCTTCAGGTAAGCGACGATCTCGAAAATTTCGCGGTTCAGGAGCGGCTCGCCGATGCCGTGGAGAACCACCCGCTCAAGCACGGGGAACTGCTCCGCGATGGCGGTGACCTGCCCGAGCGTGAGGTCAGCCGGTGGCTCCAGGCTGTGGAAAGTTCGGATGCATGTCTGGCATTTCGAATCGCAGCGATTGGTCGTCTCCAGATAGAGCGAGCGAGGCAGCGCGGAGACCACGGGCGGGCGAAGGCCGGTGTCCATGGTCCGACGACTCAGAGTGCCGAGACGACGGTGGTGCAGGCGCTCGCCATCTTTGGGAGATCCTCGCGTTTCGCCCGCTCCCAGTCGAGCGCGATCCGGTCGCCACGGGCGAACGGGCAGTACGGGTCGGGAGCGTCGAGTCGGCCCACTAATGCGCGTCGACCGGCACAGCCACCGCGGCAGGGGCAGTCCTCGCAGGCCATGGGGGCCTGTCGAGCCGCGATGAACTCCGCGGTCTCGACGATGGCCCCACCGAGGCGAGCCAGATCCGCGAGGGTGAGTCGGCTCTCAGCCCAGTACGTACACGGCAGCACGCGGCCGTCGGGTGCGACCCGGACGGTAGTGCGTCCGCAACCGGGTCCCATGAAGTCTGCGACCTCCAGGACCGCCGCCAGCACCGGCTCGGTCGTGGCGACGATACGCGTAGCTCCCGAGAGGAGCCGCAGACCCAGCCAGAACTGCTCGTAGGTTAGCGTGAAGCGATCGGTCTTCGCAGGCTGATAGACGTTGACGCGGAGGTAGGCGCCGAATCCGGCGGCCAAGCTCGCCAGGTCGGCCAAGCGGTCGTAGTTAATGCTCATCATGACTGACGTCACGGTAACCGGCACCCCGAGCTTGACGCAGCGCTCGAGAGCGCCCATGACTGTCCGCCAGTTGCCAACGCCCCGAAACGCGTCATGGTCGCGCTCGGAGGGAAAGTCGAGTGAGAACTCGATACTGTTGAAGCGTTTGACCGCAGCGTCGTCCAGTGCCTGGATGCTCAACCCGTTGGAGGTAATGCTCGTCCTGACTGCTCGCATGCCCAGGTAGTCGAGGATCGACTCGTACTCTGTGTGGAGCCCATTCTCGCCGACGCCGAGATTGACTGAGCGCACCGGGATGCTCTCGCAAACCTGCTGGACGTCTCGGAGCGTGAGCCGCTCGACTACCATATCCGGCCGATAGCAGTGCGGGCATCTGAGATTACATTCGTTCGTAAGACCGAGTCCGACGGAAAAGGCCATGGCGCTATTACCCGCGTTTCCAGGCGTACCGCACGGTCGTGAGGAGCAGGTGATAGCCGGCAAGTAGGCTCCCCCTGAGCGTGCCCCCAACCTTCGAGTAGCCGAGGCGCCGCCGACAGCTCACCGGCACTTCGACGATCCGGTACCCACGCCGCGCCGCCTTGACCACCATCTCCGCAGGCCAGCCGTACGTCTTTTGCTCCATGCTGAGGTCGCGGAACACGACGGCGCGGATTGCTCGGAACGGCCCAATGTCGGTAAGCGTGACGCCGTAAAGCAAGCGCACGAGCGCCGTCACTATCCGGTTGCCCATCCTCTGCTGGAGCGTGAGCGCGCCCCGAGTGGCGCCTGCTCTACGCGAGCCGAGAACCAGATCGGCCTCACCAGCGAGCACCGGCGCCAGGACCAACGGCAATTCGGTCGGATCGTCGTTGCGATCGCCGTCAAGGAAAGCAAGGATGTCGGTGTCGCCGGCGGCTGCCGCGCCGGCCAGGCAGGCGGCCCCATAGCCCCGGAACGGCTCTCGGACCACGCGGGCGCCTGCGCCGGCGGCGATCTCCGCCGTGCGGTCAGTGCTCCCGTTGTCGACAACGATGATCTCGTCGACGAGATCGCGCGGTACTTCGCGGACGACGCCGCCGATGGCTTTCTCCTCGTTCAGCGCCGGGATCACCACGCTGATCCGCACAGTCCCCTCCATGTGCCGTGGAGTATCCTCCGCGGCGCGTTGATCCGCTATCACGACCTCTTAGGAGGGCTTCCGATGCCCACCCACTCGGCGAGTCACCGTCTGTCGCATCGTGAAGATACGGCCGGTTTTTTCGAGCACGGACGCGTCGAGTGCTCCGTCGGTTCGCCGAGCGCGAGCACCACTCCGGCACCGGTCCAAATGCTGCGCCCATCGGGTGTGCCTTTTGATCTCCGAGGAGGCGATATGTAACGGCAGCGGGTGTAGCTCTCTCTGACTGTCGATGTGGGCATGCGCGATCCTCTCGATTGCCCTAAGACACGCGGAAGACACACGGCGGTGCGCGAATCGAACGACGCCTTGACGGTGTCTACTCCCTTTACAGCGCGGGCAGGCCGACGCGAGCCCATCAGGGTGCCGACGAGTGCGACCATCCCGGCCGGCGCCTCATGCCGCGCGACGGCGAACCCCGCGTTCTCGAGCCGGTCGACGACGACGGTAGGCGCGAGCCGCAGCTTGCGGTAGACACCTTTGCGGAACTGCCACCCGTCCGGCTGCCGCACCCAGATGAGATCGTGGACCTTGACAGTGGCGATCTCGTACTCGAGAAAGCAGGCCATGATTAGGTCGTCAGAGCGGCAGAGCGTAATGAAACGATCCTGTGCCTTCCACTTATTCGTCCGATTGAGCTCACGCCGCCCGTCGCAGGTACTCATGATGGAGTCCACCGACGCGCGGCACCTCCACCACCCTGCCCTGGCTCGGCCGCTGAGCCGTCCGATGCTCAGGCGTGTCTTTCGTCAGGGCTAAATGCGTTCGCGTCCGATTGTAGTAGGCGACGTACTTCGCCAGGATCGCGCGAAGATGCCGCTCGCTGACCACGACAACGTGGTCAAGGCACTCGCGTCGAATTGAGCCAATCACGCGCTCGGCATACGCGTTTTGCCACGGCGAGCGAGGCGCAATGACCGCTTCTCGGATGTCCAGGGTCCTGGCCTGACGAGAAAATCTTTCTCCGTAGACCTGATCTCGGTCCCGGATGAGATATCTTGGCGCCTCTTCGTGTACGCACGCCTCCAGCAGTTGCCGCGCCGTCCATTCCGCCGTCGGATGCTCGGTCACATTGAAATGCACCAGCCGGCGCCGGCTGTGGGTCAGCATCACGAGCACGAACAGCACTCGAAAGGTCGCTGTCGGCACCGTGAAGAAATCCAAGGCGATGAGATGCTTGGCGTGATTCTTCAAAAACGTGCGCCACGCCTGCGATGGCGGCCGTCGTGGCCGGAGCATGTACTTCGATACCGTGGCTTGGGAAACCGCTATGCCGAGCTTCAGCAGCTCACCATGGATCCTTGGCGCGCCCCAGAGAGGATTGGCGGAGCTGATTCGCCGAATCAAGTCTCGGAGGTCCGCACTGATCGCGGGCCGACCGAAGCGTCGCCGACTCTTCCACGTCCAGTAGCGTCGAAACCCTTGCCGGTGCCAGCCAATCACGGTTTGCGGCCGGACGACCAGCAGTGAATGCCGCCAATTCGTCCACAGCCTCGACAGCAGAACCCAGAAGATTCGATCCATCCCGGTCAGTCGCGGGCGTGGCTGGCGCGCCTTCCACACCGCGAGTTGCTGCCGCAACGCCAGGTTCTCCAGCGCTAATTCGTGATGCGTGCGAACTGCGGACCGCAGTGTCCCAAGGACGATCGCAAGCCATCTGATCATGACCGCCGAATAGCCGATAAGGCTGCACACCACAAGAAGATCGCGAGCGACAAGTTTTCAGAAGGGACAACGTCGCGCACGAGCTTCAGATTCTTCGGATTGTCCTCGACGATGAGGATCAGTTCATTCGCCACGGCGCACCGGCACCGTGAACGTGAACGTCGAGCCCTGTCCGACCTGGCTGTTGACCCAGATCTTTCCACCGTGCAGCTCGATGAATTTGCGTGACAACGCCAGGCCGAGCCCAGTTCCTTCCACCTTTTTCTCGGCCGCCCCGACCTGCCGAAACTCCTCGAACACCGCGTCCTGATCCTCCGGTGCGATGCCGACACCGGTGTCGGCCACCGACACCTCAATGGATCCGTCTATCGGTTTCGCTCCGACCTCGATCCGGCCACCCTCGGGCGTGAACTTGATCGCGTTCGAGAGCAGGTTGAGCAGGACTTGGCGGAGCTTCCGCTCGTCGCCGTGGATCTGTCCGAGACGTTCGTCAACGCTCTTGTGCAGGTCGATTCCTCGGCGCGCTGCTCGCTCGCGGACGAGCATCAGCGCATTGTCGATAGTCGCGGGGAGATCGAAGTCCGACACCTCCAGATCCATCTTCCCCGCCTCGATCTTCGATAGGTCGAGAATGTCGTTGATCAGGGAGAGGAGATGCTGGCCGGATGCATGGATGTCCTTGAGATAGTCGGCCTGCTTATCGTTCAAGTCTCCGAACATCCGTTCGTTCAATACTTCGGAGAACCCAATGACGGCATTCAGTGGCGTTCGTAGTTCGTGGGACATGTTCGCGAGGAACTCGGATTTGTGCTGACTCGCGATCTCCAGTTGTCGGCTCTTTTCCTCCGACTCCGCTGTTCGTGTCTGGAGTTCCTTGAATAGTCGCACGTTCTCAATCGCGATCACGGCCTGGGACGCAAAAGTCTGGAGCAGTGCGATTTCGTCGTCGGTGAATCCACCGAGGTCCCGGCGGGTCAACGAGATCGCGCCAACCGGCTCGTCGTGCCGAAGCAGCGGCAATACCACGAGGCTGTGATAGCCACGAACAGCCGCGACGCTGCGGATCGCTTCCGGTAGCTGCGCGTCGGTGTGCGCGTCAGTCACATTCAGCACGGTGCGAGTGCGGACGACTCGGGAGTGCGGCCAGTCCGAATCAAGCATTTGTGGGAACGCTGCCCTCACGGCGGCGTCGCCGGTCGCATCGGTGGTCGTGAACGCGGCGAGCTCGAGCCGATCGCCCGCGATACGGGACATCGCAGCGACGAATCCACGCAGTAACCGCACTGCACTCTCGACGATCGCCTCGAACACCGGCTGGACGTCGCTCGGTGAACGGCTGATGACGCGCAGGATATCGCTGGTGGCAGTCTGCGTGTCGAGCGCCGTCGTCAGCTCGCGGTTGCTCGCTTGAAGCTCCGTGAACAGCCGCACGTTCTCAATGGCAATGACGGCCTGGTCGGCGAAGGTCTGCAGGAGGGCAACCTGCTTCTCCGTGAACGGGCGAACCTCGAGTCGACGGATGAGGATCGCCCCGATGGCGATTCCTTCGCGGAGAAGCGGGGTAACTAGAATCGTCCGCGAGCCGGTCGCACCGGCGGTCGGCTTGGATCCAGGGTATTCGGTGTCCAGGAGCGGGATGATG
>Ga0075428_100002399_pt1 | contig 20348 bp, 19 predicted proteins | sample RhiMetdeltSRZDD2_FD_75291 | JGI IMG/M metagenome (GOLD analysis project Ga0075428, IMG submission 75291) | Populus rhizosphere microbial communities from Tennessee, USA - Rhizosphere MetaG P. deltoides SRZDD2 | ecosystem: Host-associated > Plants > Roots > Rhizosphere > Soil | place: USA... | reverse complement strand
CGCAGACCCGCGAGTCGGTTCTCGTCGCTGACCGCATCGTAGGTCGCCCACTGCAACCGGGGGTAGCGGGCACGGAGCTCGGAGGCCAGGCGCGCCAGGGTCGGAGAAGAAAAGGACTCGGAGAGCACCGCAAGGCCGGCGCCGCCGTCGGCGCTATGGGCCTCCGACAGCTGGCCCCAGGCAGTGACGAAATCGCCCCAGGACTTCCGCGCACCCTTCTGCGTGACCGACTGTGAGCGGTCGGGATCGTAGAGGCCGAGCACGGACGCCTGGACGAGTGAGCTCGAACCTCCGAGCGTTGACGGGTGCGAAGGGTTTCCTTCGATCTTGGTCGGCCGTCCTTCGTGGCTCTCGACAATCAGGCCGTATGCGCTGCGCCGGAACGGCATCGTCGTCGCGTAGTAGCGCGGGATGCCAGGGACGATCTCCTCGGGGGCATTGACGTAGGGGACGATCTCTTCGACCGGGCGCCGGCACCCTGCGAGGCCCGCGAGCGACAGCGAAGCGCCCAGGAGCATCATCATCTCGCGCCGCGTGACTCCGTCGGGAAGCTCCGAGGCGCCTTCCGGAAACTCCCGCTCCAGAGCGGCGCGGAATTCGGGGCGGTCTTCGATCTGCGCGAGGCTTCGCCAGTAGCTCCGCCTCACCGGTGGCACCCCGAACAGTCAGTCGGCGGATTAACCGGTCGCTCGCCTTTCAGCAGGGCCGCGCGCACCTGGGGATCCCGGGGAGGCGTCCACCTCATGTTCGTGACCTCCGAGACCGGGCGTCTGTTGGGAGCGGGGTTGCGGTGGCAATCGAGGCACCAGCTCATGCTGAGCGGCGTCATCTGGGTGACCGTTTCCATCTCGTCGATGCGGCCATGGCAGGTGACGCAGCCGATCCCCGCCGTCACGTGCGCGCTGTGGTGGAAATACGCGTATTCGGGAAGGTTGTGGACGCGAATCCAGCGCATCGGCCGCCCGCTCTGGGCACTGTCCCGAATCGGTGCCAGCACCGCGCTGTCCTTCAACACCGTCGTGTGACAGTTCATGCAGGTCCGCGTCGGCGGAATGTTCGCGACCGCGGACGTCTCGACCGAGGCGTGACAGTAGCGGCAATCGAGGCCAAGCTCGCCGACGTGGAGCCGGTGGCTATACGGGACGGGCTGAACGGGACGGTAGCCTACATCCGTGTACGAGGGGGAAAAGTAGTACCAAACGCCCGCGACCGCGACCGTCGGAACAAGGATGCCCGCGATGGCGGCGACGATCGGGAGCTTGTTCCAATTAGGGGGGAAGATTTGGGCCAACGGCTAGGACTCCGGGGCGCTGGAGGACACTTGCCCCGGCTGCGAGTCCGCGTTGGAACTGTAATGCCGCATCCGCGCGCCCCAAGAATTCGTTCGGAGGGAAAGATGATCGAAATCCCGTGGATTGACGCCGGCGATTCTATCTACGAACTGGTACGAGGGTCAAGCACACAGCGCCTTCACGCGCGGACTAAATTCATCTGTAGCTAGACGATTCTTACCGCTCCGGGGCCGTCTGCGGCTCCGTATCGGTCTCCGTCTGCCCGGCCGGTTCGGCAATCGGCGCGGGCGGCCCGATCGTCACGCGCGTGCCTGCTGCCGCCGTCCCACCGGGCGCGACGAACCATCCGCGCGACAGGTAGTCGGACAGCGTCAGGCCAAACAGGACGAACAGAAAGAAGAATGCGGTACCGCAGATCAGCTTGGTCAGCTGGCTGCTGTACTTCACATGCATGAAGAACAGGATGACCAGCGTCGCCTTGAGGATGGCGATGCCGAGGGCCACGGGAAAATTCAGCGGACCCAGGTTGATGAACGCGATGGTCACCGTGATCGCGGTGAGCACCATCAGCGCTCCGAAGATCGCGTAATACGTCGTCTTGGGCGAAACATGGCCAGACATGCGTTAACTCAGGTGATGCGCCCTGTCCACGAGGTACAGCAGGGGAAACAGGAAAATCCAGACGATGTCGACGAAGTGCCAGTACAGCCCCGACAGCTCGACCGGGGTATACCACTCGGGTGAGAAGCGCCGGCGGTGCGCCATCCAGGTAATTACCGCCAGGATACAGAACCCGACCACCATGTGGAGAGCGTGGAGACCGGTCAGGCCGAAGTAGAGCGACAGGAAGATCTGAACATGGGCGGCTTCAGGCCCCTCGAACTGGAAATTGGGTCCGGGAATATGGTGAAGCAGGTACTTCTCCCGGTACTCGAAGAACTTGACGACCAGGAAGGTCAATCCGAGCGCCATCGTCAACAACAGCCACCTGACAGTCGCCTTCTGAGCGCCCGTCTGCGCCGAACGCACGGCCAGCGCCATGGTGAGACTGCTCCCGATGAGCACGACCGTGTTGAACCCGCCGAGGCGGATGTCCAGTTCGAGGCTGCCTTCGGACCACGCCAGCGGGTACCATACCCGGTACAAGAGGTAGGCCATGAGCAGCCCGCCGAAGAACATGACTTCGGTCACGAGGAAGATCCACATGCCCAGCGTAGACGCTTCCTGTTGCTGCTCCAGCGTCTGGAAATGGTGCTGCAGCGCCGGATGATGAGCGTGAGCGCCCGGATCGGCGTGCGCGGCGGCTATCTCAGGCAACTTCGATCTCCCGCTCCGAGTACTTGTACGCGCCCTCGTTCACGATCGGCGTCTCCGTGAAGTTGTCGGGTATCGGCGGCGACTCGGTCTTCCACTCGAGGCCCGTGGCGCGCCAGGGATTCGCGCCTGCCGCCTGCCCCTTGAAGAGGGAAAACACGAGGTACGAGGCAATGAGCGTGTAGCCGACGGCCAGAATCGACGCGCCGGCGGACGACAGCACGTTCAGCACCTGGAACTCTTCCGAGTACGCGTGGTAGCGGCGCGGCATCCCGAGGTAGCCGAGGATGAACTGCGGGAAGAACGTCAGGTTGAAGCCGAAGAACACGAGGAGCGCCGCTGTCGTGGCTGCCCAGTTCGGGTACATCCGGCCCGTCATCTTGGGCCACCAGTAATGAAGGCCGGCAAAGAACCCCATGATCGCGCCGCCGACCATGATGTAGTGGAAGTGCGCGACGACGAAGTAAGTGTCGTGGAGGTGGACGTCAAGCCCCAGCGAGGCCAGGAAGAGCCCGGTCAGCCCGCCGATCAGGAACAGGCCGATGAAGCCGAACACCCACAACATCGGCGCCCGCCACCAGATGGCCCCCTGGTACAACGTCGCTGTCCAGTTGAACGTCTTCACCGCCGACGGAATCGCGACGGCGAACGAGAGGAACGAGAACACCATCGCCGAGTAGGGCGAAATGCCCGCCACGAACAGGTGGTGCGCCCACACCAGGAAGCCAAACACCGCGATCGCGAGGCTCGAAAACGCGACAAATGAATAGCCGAAGACGTTCTTGCGCGAAAAGCAGGCAATGACCTCGCTGATCACGCCCATGGGGGGCAGGATCATGATGTAGACCGCCGGGTGCGAGTAGAACCAGAACAGGTGCTGGAAGAGGACCGGGTCGCCGCCCAGGCGCGGATCGAAGATGCCAAAGCCGAGCGCGCGCTCCAGCGCCAGCATGCCGACAGTGATGGCGATCACCGGGGTTCCGAGGATCTGGACCAGGCTCGTCGCATACAGCGCCCACACAAACAGCGGCAGCCGGAACCAGGTCATGCCGGGCGCGCGCATCCGGTGAATCGTCACCATGAAATTCAGCCCGGTCAGGATCGACGAGAAACCGGCGATGAACACCCCGATTCCGGTCATGAGGACGTTGGAGTTCGAGTAGAGGCTGCTGTACGGCGTGTAGAACGTCCAGCCGGTGTCAACGCCGCCGAACACCATGGCCGCCAGCGTGAAGAAGAACCCGATGACGAAGATGTACCAGCTCAGGAGGTTGAGCCTCGGAAACGCGACGTCCTTCGCGCCGATCATCAGCGGCAGCGCAAAGTTGCCGAGGATGGCCGGCACCGATGGGATGAGCACGAAGAACACCATGGCGACGCCGTGCATGGTGAACAACCGGTTGTAGGTGTCCGCCGACACGAAGTCGCCCTGCGGCGTTGTCAGCTCGATGCGGATGCCCGTGGCGAAGAGGCCGCCAAGAAAGAACGCGATCGTGACGACCAGCAGGTACAAGATGCCGATGCGCTTGTGGTCCTTGGTCAGCAGCCACGAGGCCACGCCGTGCCTGACGTTCAGATAGTTCACTCGCGGAAGGACTGTCGTGGTCATGGTCCTTACTTTGTTGCAGTCGCCGGCGCCCCCGCCGACGGCAGCGACTTGATGTACTCGATCAGACTCATCAATCCCTGTTCGTTGACCTGCCCCTGGAACGTGGGCATCACCGGGCCGTAACCGGCCACCAGCCTCATCTGTGGCGTGAGGATCGATTCGCGAATGTAGGTGTCGTCAACGAGCACAGCGACGCCGCTGGCCAGCTGCTCCTGCTGGCCGTACTTGCCCGCGAGCGACGGACCACGCCCTGATCCGTCTGTCAGGTGACAACTGACGCAGCCAAGCTGCTGGAACAGCTGCTCACCGCGCGCCGTCATCGACAGGCCGCCGCCCCCGCCGCCGAGCCAGGCCTGGTACTCGTTCGGCTCCATGACGAACACGCGGCCGATCATCCCGGAGTGCTTGGTTCCGCAGTATTCCGCGCAGAACAGGTGGTACTCGCCCGCCCTGGTCGGCGTGAACCATATCGAGCTGTAGCGACCGGGGATCGCGTCGGCCTTCACGCGAAACGCCGGGATGAACAGCGAGTGGATCACGTCCTCCGAGGTGAACGTCACCTTGACCGGGCGGCCGAGCGGGACGTGCAACTCGTTGATCTCGCTCTGGCCGTCGATGTGCTGAAAGCGCCACATCCAGCGCTTGCCGGTTGAATAGATCTCCAGCGTCTGGTCAGGGGCGCGCACCATGTGGAAGAACACGATGGTCGCCCAGGCGAAGATGGCCATCGACACCAGGAACGGCACGATCGACCATCCGAGCTCGAGCCAGAGGGAACCCGTGATCGGCGCCCCGACCTTTTCCCCCGTGCGGTCCCGGTACTTCACGGCAAAGACGATGACGAAGAACACGACGAGCAGCGCGACGAACGCCGTGACCGCGGTGACGAAGAAATACAGGTGGTCCACCTCGGGGGCGAGGTTGGATGCCTGTTCGGGGAAAAGCGGGATACCTTCCAACATAACTTGTTACGGTCTCACGTCCGGCGCAGCGCCGGCATTCGCGACTCGCGGCGTCGCGTGATCAGAATGAATCCGCCGATCGCCAGCACCGTCAGGACGCCGCCAAGCCGGACGAGGTTCATCACCATGAGTCCGTAGCGGCCGCTCTCAGGGTTGTAATGGAAGCAGTAGAGGAGCAGTTCGTCGATCGCTGAGCCGACGCGTCCCTCACTGGATTCCACCAGCGCCAGTCGCAGTTCCTTCGGCGAGTACTCGACGCCGTAGAAGTAGCGGGACAGCCGGCCCTGCGGAGTTGCGACCAGAATGCCGCTGACATGCGCAAACTGCCCGGTGCGTGCATCCCACTGGTACGAAAAGCCGGCCGCGGACGTCACGCGCCGAATCGTCGCCTCGTCGCCGCTCAGCAGGTGCCAGGACCCGGCGTCTTTCCCTGTTGACCAGTATTCGAGATGGGCGCGCTTCTTCTCTGCCGCCGTTGCCGGCGTGTCGCGCGGGTCGAAACTGACGAGGACGACCTCGTAGTCCTCCCCTGCTGCAAACGGCATCACCTTCAGGGCACTCGACAGCCCGTTCATCACCTGGGTGCACAGCATCGGGCACTGGTAGTAGACGAAGGCGAGCAGCACGGGCTTGCGGCCAAAGTAAGCACCGAGCGTCACGCGCCGGCCGGTCTCGTCGGTAAACGATGCGTCGAGCGGCAGCATTTCGTTCAGTCGCTGTTTGAAGCTGACATCCTTCAGCTGCGGGATCGTCTGCGTCGACACTGTGCCCGGACGCTGCTGATCGCCGTAGCCCGCCGGGAAGCCAGGCTGCGCCGCCGCTTCCGGCGGAAGACACAAGGCCCAAAGCCCAAGGCTCACGGCCCAAAAACCCCGGACCCTCTTTTGTGCCTTGTGACTTGGGCCTTGTGACTTGGGCCTTGTCATTGTCTTCGCCGCTCCATCACGCGCCCGGCGCTCGCGTCCGACGGCATCATGCCCGGCGTTTCGACAGCGGCGCCGTCGGCCGGCGAGCGCGAAGGCAGTCCGCGCTCCACCATCAGCCGCATCGCATCCTCGATCGGGATGTGCACGATGCCGGCCTCCTTGTTCATCCACCCGTAGCCCTCGAGAAACGCCTCTTCTCCGACACGGAACTCGTAGACCTCTTTGGTCGGGAACTGCTGGAGCCGCGGCGTCGGGGGCAGCCGTTGTCCCTGCGCCGCCACAAGCGGGTATCGCGGATCCCCGGTTTCCTCCGCCCGCTCAATCAGCAATGCGTACAGAAGACCGAGGCCGACGTGGATGAGGACCGCCGAGATGGTGAGCCAGAACAGGAACCTGACGATGATCCAGACGTTGGCGTCGGTGTGTTCATAGGTCGAGCCCGGCGGCGTCTGTCGGTACTCGTCATCCGGCGAGGCGTGGCCGATGGCGTCGTGCGGGTTCATCAATGGCCCCCCGTGCTTTCGAGCGCCTCGCGGAGGTACGGATCAGCGAAGGCCAGCAGCGGCCGCTGCGCCAGCTGCGTGAAGAACATCCAGAGCCAGAGGCCGCCGATCGCCAGCGGCGCTGCCAGGTCGAGCCAGTGGACGAAGAAGGTCCCTTCATGCTCGCCGGGCAGCATGTGCAGGTTCGCACCCGAGGCGTCGAACTCGGGCGACACCAGCATGAACAGATCGATGTACCGCACCACGAGCAGCGCCACCGCCACCCAGACGAGGCGGTGCGGCATCCGCTTCAGGTTGCGCGAGAGCAGCAGCAGGAACGGCACGGCGAAATGGAAGATCACGAGAAACAGCGCGAGGTACTGCCAGCCATGGCTGATCCTGCCGATGAAGTACGGAATCTCCTCGACCAGGTTCGCCGCATAAACGAGCATGAATTGCGAGAAGTTGAAGTAGGCCCAGAGCATGACGAAGGCGAGCGACAGCTTGCCGAGGTCGTGGAAGTGACTCGGCTTGAGCAGGTTCGCCATTGGCGCCTGTCTGGCGAGCACGGTGCTGATGACGATCGTGAACGCCAGCGCCGACAGTCCCTGTCCGCCGATGAAGATGAAGCCGAACAGCGTCGAATACCAGTGCGGGTTCAACGACATGATCCAGTCGATGGCCGCGGCGGTCGCCGAGAACGCGTAGAAGACGATGCCGCCGCCGCTGACGTGCTGGAGGCGGAGGTTCGCGCTCGTGTCCCCTTCGTCCTGCCGGCGGGAGAGGCGCGAGAGCGTCCACGCGAGCGTGATCCAGCCGCCGAAGTACACCAGGGCGCGCACCAGGAAAAACCCGGTATTGAGGTAGAAGGCCTTGTGCCGGAGCACCTCGTCCTGCTGGACCAGGTCGGCATGGGTCCAGGGATAGAGGCTGCTCATCCCGAGCACGATCGGCAGAAAGAGCAGCGCCAACAGCGGCAGTGTCCGGCTCGCCGCTTCGAAGATCCTGCGGAAGATGCCCCATGCGCCACCCGACAGATGCTGGATCATCAGCAGCGCCAGCGAGCCGAGCGCGATCCCCAGGAACAGCAGGTAGGCAATCAGCCACGACCTGAAAAAATGGCCGCGATCGAAGATGAATCCCAGCAGGCAGGCCGCAAGCCCGATGCCTCCGGCGACCAGCGCGCGCGAACGGCGCGCGTCGATGTCGGCGGGCGACGCATAGGTGGTGTCCGCCATTTACCTGGGCTCCTGTCGGGCCGTCGCGTCGAGGGCGCCGCGCCGATCTGCAGGGACGTCGTCAACCGTCGCCCGCTGGCTGAATTGCAGCGCGCGGATGTACGCGGCGATGGCCCAGCGGTCGGCGACCGGCACTTGCGCGGCATAGTCGGACATGGCGCCGAAGCCGTGCGTCATGACGTCGAAGAAATAACCGGCCGGGGCGGTGCGCAGCCGCTCGTCGTGGAACGAGGGCGGCGCCCGGAAGCCGCGCTGCACCACCATCCCGTTGCCCTGCCCGGTCCGGCCGTGGCACGGCGAGCAGAACACGTTGAAGCGCTCGCGCCCGCGAGCCATCACATCGGCTGTCACCGGCATGGGAAACACGTCGGCGAGCTGGCCGTCGATCTTGCCGGCGTACAGATGCTCGTCCCCGCGCAGCGCGCCGCGGGGGACGGTGTTGGCCACCAGGGCGCGCGAGCCGCGCCCGTCGCCAAAGAACGTGCTCGCCTCGAGCGGTTCGTATCGCGGGGCGTCGTGCATGTCCTGGCGGCACGCAGCCGCGACGCACGCGAGCGCGATGACGAGCGCGTGCGTCGCCCGACAATTCCCAAGTCCCAACTTCCAACTCCCAAGCCGCGATGCTCCAGACGCTCCCGGTTGGAAGTTGGGAGTTGGGAGTTGGGAGTTGCGGAATTGGGAGTTCACGTTAAGGCGCAACTTCAGACACTCCCACCGGATGCAGGCTCTCGAGAAACTTTGCTGTCTGGTAGCGATCGAATCGCGGATCGGTCGTCTCGATGCAGAGGAAGAACCGATCCCGCGACGCCCGGGTGAACGCCGGCACGTTGAACACCGGGTGGTACGGCATCGGCAGCTTGTTCAGGGCCCACATGCCGACGAACGCACTCAGCGCCGCTCCCAGCACTGTCGTCTCGAAGGTCACCGGGATGTACTGCGGCCAGCTGTTGTACGGACGCCCGCCGACGTTCAGCGGATACGCGATCGCCTGCGTCCAGTACTCCAGGCCGTAGCCGGCAATGCCGCCAAGGAGCCCCCCCAGGAACACCAGTATCGGCAATCTCGTGCGGCGCAGGCCGAGCGCCTCGCTCAGCTCCTCGATCGGAATCGGCGAGTAGGCGTCCATCTGGCGATAGCCCTCGAGGCGCGCGCGCTCCGCTGCCTGGACGAGCGCCGTCGGTGTGGCGAATTCCGCCATCAATCCGTAGAGCATGAGTGAAGGGCCTTCGTGTGCCATCACGTCACCCGTGGTGTTCGGTCTGCAGCTTTGCTTCCGGCACGATGGTGCGCATCTCGAAGATGGCGAGCGCCGGCAGGAAGCGCATGAACAGGAAGAACAGCGACAGGAACAGACCGATGGTTCCGGCGAACATCGCGAAGTCCCACCGCGTCGGCGCGTACATGTCCCACGACGAGGGCAGGAAGTCGCGGTGCAGGCTCGTCACGATGATGATGAAGCGCTCGAGCCACATGCCGACGTTGACGAAGAGCGACAGGATGAAGAGCAGCGCGATGTTGTCGCGCACCCGCCGGAACCAGAACAGCTGAATCATCGCGGCGTTGATGGCGATGAGCGACCAGTAGAGCGTCGCATACGGCCCGGTCATCCGGTTCTGCATCATGTAGGCCTCGTACGGGTTGCCGCTGAACCAGGCGAAGAAGGCCTCGTTCGCGTAGCCGTACGCCACGATCATGCCCGTGACCAGCATGACCTTCGTCATGTTGTGGATGTGCCGCATGGTGATGAAGTCCTCGAAGCCGTAGAACTTCCGCAGCGGTATGGCCAGGGTCATCACCATGGCGAAGCCGGAATAGATCGCGCCGGCGACAAAATAGGGCGGGAAGATCGTCGCGTGCCACCCGGGCAGCACCGAGACCGCGAAGTCAAAGCTCACCACGGAGTGGACCGAGAGCACGAGCGGCGTGGAGATGCCGGCCAGCAGCAGGTACGCCATCTCGTAGCGGTGCCAGTGCCGGGCGGAGCCGCGCCACCCGAGCGCGAGCATGCCGAAGATCACCCGTCCGACCTTCGACCGGGCCCGATCCCGCAGCGTCGCCATGTCAGGGACGAGGCCGGTGAACCAGAACAGCAGCGACACGGTGAAGTAGGTCGAGACCGCAAACACGTCCCAGATCAGCGGGCTCTTGAACTGCGGCCACAGGTTCATCGTGTTCGGGTACGGGAACAGCCAGTACGCCGCGAGCCACGGACGGCCGGTGTGCAGCAGAGGGAACATCGCGGCGCAGGCGACGGCGAACAGCGTCATCGCCTCGGCGAACCGGTTGATCGACGTCCGCCACTGCTGGCGGAACAGCAGCAGAATCGCTGAGATCAATGTGCCGGCGTGGCCGATGCCGATCCACCAGACGAAGTTGATGATGTCGAAGGCCCAGCCAACCGGGATGTTGTTGCCCCAGATCCCGATGCCGGTCAGCAGCAGGTGGCCGATGGTGACGTTCAGCAGCATCAGGAACGCGAACGCGATCGCAAACCCGAAGAACCAGCCGATCGGCGTCCGCTTGGTCAGGACAACCGAGCTGATCTTGTCGGTGACCGACACAAAGGTATGCCCCGGCGCGATGACAGGCGGCGTGATGCGATAGGCATCCTCGGCGATGCCCGTCAGATCGTGCGGATGTTCCTGTACAGCCATCGCTACCCAGCCTCGCCTTCCTCGGCAGCGAGCGGCCGGGCCGGTTCCAGTTCGGTGTTTGGATTACGCACGATCGCCATGTAGGTCGTGCGCGGCTTCGAGTTCAGCTCGGCCAGCAGGGCGTAATTGAGCGAGCTGGCCTTGAGACGCGCGACGCGGCTGTTCGGATCGTTCAGGTTGCCGAACACGATCGCCTCGGTCGGGCACGCCGACTGGCAGGCGGTCACGACCTCGCCGTCCCGGATCTCACGATCCTCGAGTTTCGCGGTTATGCGCGCCTGGTTGATGCGCTGCACGCAGTAGGTGCACTTCTCCATCACGCCGCGGCTGCGGACCGTGACGTCGGGGTTGCGCTGCAGCCAGAGGCTGGGCGTGTCCCAGTCCTGATACAGGAGGAAGTTGAACCGGCGCACCTTGTACGGGCAGTTGTTCGAGCAGTACCGCGTCCCCACGCACCGGTTGTAGACCATGTCGTTCAGGCCTTCCTGGTTGTGGACGGTCGCGGCCACCGGGCAGACGACTTCGCAGGGCGCGTTCTCGCACTGCTGGCAGGGCATCGGTTGGTGATAGGTTTCGGGGGTCTCGAGGTCGCCGGTGTAGTAGCGGTCCACCCGCAGCCAGTGCATCTCGCGGCCGTTGAGGACCTGCGACTTCCCGACCACCGGCACGTTGTTCTCCGCCTGACAGGCGACGACGCAGGCGTTGCAGCCGGTGCAGACGTTCTGGTCGATCGCCATGCCCCAGGCATAGCCCTCGTACTTGAAATCGCCGTACATCGTCAGCCCGGTCAGCGGCTGATGCTCCATCTTCTGCGCGAACCGCGGATCCGCGGCGAACTGCGCTTCGGTCGCGACTCGAATCAGGTTGCGTCCTTCGAGCGACCAGTGATCCTGGGTGGATGCGAGCTCGTAGGTCTCACCGGTCTTCGAGAGCTGCACGCCCGGCAGTGTGTCCATGGCGGCCAGCGTCCGCAGCGGATTCACGTTGAAGCCGGTGCCGTTGCCGGCGCGGCCGGCGCGCGTGCGCCCGTAGCCCAGATGGAGCGTGAGCGTATCGGGCGCCTGTCCGGGCGCGAGCCAGACCGGAATGCGAATCGTGCGGTCGCCCTGGCGGAGATCGACGACGTCGCCGCTGATCAGGGCCAGGCGCGCGGCGGTCGCCGGAGAGATCAGCGCGGCATTGTCCCAGGTCAGCTTCGTCAGCGGTTTTGGCAGCTCCTGCAGCCACGCGTTGTTGGAGAAACGTCCATCGTGGACGCCAGGACAGGGGCGGAAGACCACTTCAAGGCCCTGGGCTGGCTGAGGACCGCCTGACGCCTGCCCCAGGTTCCCCTGGGCCGACACCGTGCGCGCCGTGAACGCCGTGTCCGGCACGACGCCGTCGTGCAGCCACTTACGCCACTCGCGATCGAACGGCGACAGCTGCGGAACCGGAGCCGCAGCAATTGGCGGCGGCGAGCTTGTCGCGCCGGAGCGGTCCGCTTCTGCGGACCGCCCAGCCACCACTGCCTCGTCGGGTCGCATAGCGACCCGACCTTGTGCGGAGGCGGGGGCCTGACCGGCGGCCGCGTCAGCGGCTGCGTTGCCGGTCGGTGCGACGGCGCTCGCGCCGGTCGGTGCGACTCCTCTGCCGCCAGTCGGTGCGATCGATGACGGCGTTGTCGGTGCGGGGGTTGCCTGCATCGACAGCCCCTTTTCGCGCGACCAGAACTCGCGCACGACTTCGTACCCCGATCGCTCGCGATCCGCGATCGCGGCGACGACTTCATGCGCCGACTTGCCGTTGTAGAGCGGCGCGATCAGCGGCTGGATGATGGTGGCGGTGCCGTCATCCGAACGGACGTCGCTCCAGGCTTCGAGGAAATGCGTCTCCGGGATGTGCCAGTGGCACAGCGCCGACGTTTCGTCCTCGTAGAGGCTGAGATGCGCGCGCAGCGGCACGCGTTCCATCGCCGTCGCAAAATCCAGGTCCGCGGGCGCCGTATAGACCGGGTTGCCGCCGAGGACCAGCAGAAACTCGACCGTGCCCGCGTTCATCTCGCCGACAAGCTCGCGAATGCCGGCGAGCTGGTCCATGGGCTGCGCCTCGGCCGCCTGCGTATACACCACGGTCGCGCCAACGTTGCCCAGCGCGTCGTTCATGGCGTGCGCGAGCGCGTGAACGATCGGCGGCTGGCCGTCGCCCGCAATGACGAGGCTCTGGCCGCGATGGGCCTGCAGGTCGCTCACGAGCGGCGCCATCCAGTTCGCGGCGGCGGCAGGCGCTGGGGCGGCGCCGGCTCCACCGACGCCCAGCTGCGCCGCAAGGGCGCGCGTGAATGCTTCGATTTCGGTGGCACGCAGCGGCAGGCGGTGATCGGCGCGCGAGCCTGTATTCGTCGGCGAGCTCTCGACGGCATACAGGCGGTTCGCCTGTGCGCGGTCGCCGTCCACACGGCGGCGCGACGCAAACGCGCGGGCGTGTTTGAGGCCGGCGGCGCCGGTGCAGAGGAAGTCGGCATCGAGCGAGAGAATGACCGTCGCCTTCTCTATCGCGTACTGGGCGTCGACGTATTCGCCGAAGGCCGCGCGGCTGCCCTCGCGGGCGTTGTGCCGGCCGGCGGGCTCCCACTGAATCCACTTCGCCCGCGGATACTGGGCAAGAAGCGCCGTGATCTGCGCCGCCAGCGTCGGAGAGGCAACGGTTTCAGTGAGGATCCTCACGCCGGCGCCTTGCGCGGCTTTCTGGCTGGACAGGGCCCCCTGCCCCGTCGCCGCAAACGAGGCAAACGGTCGAATGTCGCCCAGATTCGTCAGCGTTTGCGACCGGTCCGGGTCGTACAGGCCGAGGATGGCGGCCTGCGCAAACACGTCGGTGGCGCCGCGGCTCGACGGATGGTCCGGGTTGCCCTCGATCTTCGTCGGGCGGCCTTCGTGGCTCTCGACCAGGAGCCCGATGCCGGCGCCGTTCATCGGCATCGCGGTCGCGAAAAACAGCGGCTTGCCGGGAACGAGTTCTTCGGGCTGACGGACGTACGGGACCAGTTCTTCGTTCGGCTGGCGCGTGCAGGCGCTGACGCCGGCGAGCGCCAGCGACGCCCCCATCAGCTTCAGGAAATTGCGGCGGCCGACCGGGTCGAGCCACTCGGACGCGTTCTGCGGGAACTCGCGATGCAGAAATTCCTTGAATTCCGGCGTCTCCACCAGCGATTCGAGACTCCGCCAGTATTCCCGCCCGCGGGTGCCGTCGAGCCGCGCCCGCAGCGCGTCGATGTTCATGGCGTCGCTCATTCGCGTTCTATCGATGGCACGTCGAGCACGTGGTGAGGCTCTGGATGCCGTACTCCTTCACGAGTCGAGGGCCCAGTTCCTCCTGCGGAACCGGAGGCCGGTAACCCATCGTGAAAATATCGCTGCGCGGCCGGACGAACTGCTCCGGCGCGCGATGACAGGTCAGGCACCACTCCATCTGCAGCGAATTCTGCTGGAACATCAGCGGCATTTCGTCGACGCGGCCGTGGCATGTCTCGCAGCCCACGCCCTTCTTGATGTGGATGCTGTGGTTGAAATAGACGAAGTCGGGAAGATCGTGGACGCGAATCCAGTGCAGCGAGGTGTCGTCGCGGAAGCTGGCGCGCACCGGCTCGAGGATCGGGCTGTTCGCCCACAGCTGCGAGTGGCAGTTCATGCAGGTCTTGGTCGGTGGAATGCCCGCGAATGACGAGGTTTCCACCGACGTATGACAGTACCGGCAGTCGATTCCATCGTCGCCGACGTGATGTGCGTGGCTGAACTGGAGCGGCTGCTCGATGAATTCGCTGGCGCGCGTCACGTACGACGAGCGGCCGAGAACCATAATGAGCCCGATGACGCCGCCCGCCAGGAGAAGTACGCCGGCAATACTGACTTTCGCGAGGGTGTTAGCGCTGCGATGAAAGATCTGCGGCATCGGATGCTGACAGTCGGATGGGCCGCGTAATGGGCGCTTACGTCAATCGCGCGCCAGGAGGGACAAAAATCGGGTCTATCCCGCGGTCACCGATCCGGTTGTACCACGTTGTGAAAAAAGGTTCAAGCCGTCAACACGCCGTTTTAGCTCGGCCAAACCGCCAAATTTTACTGGGGTTTACTGTCAACCTCCATGTCTGGTTTGATCCGGCTCTGCCGTCGATTAGAATTCCGGCTGACGTTCCAACACCACTGATATGAGCGACCGCAAATATCGCCAGCGCGGTTACCAGGACGACGATCGCGACCGGCAACCGAAGCCGCAGACGTCGCGTCCCGCGCCTGAACCGGGCGCGCCTGCTGGCGCGCGCCGCATTTCGCAGGACGGCCCGCGCAACATCAACATGCCGGGTTTCCGCGAGGTGGTCAGATGTGCACAGTGCGGCGCAGTGATCGAAGAAGAAGTGGGATTCAACAGCCGCTGTCCGCGATGCGGCACGGAACTGCATACCTGCTCGCAGTGCGGATCGTTCGACCCGGGCAGCCGCTTCGAGTGCATGCAGCCGGTACCCGCGCGCGTGACACCGAAGAACACCGTCAATTCCTGCACGCTCTACGCCCCTCGCACAACCGTCGAACGCGAGACGACAACGCCGCGGGTCGACGATGCGCGAAAGGCGTTTGACGACCTGTTCAAGCTCTAGGCTTTCGTCCTCAGCAGCGGACAGGCGCGCCGCCAAACCCGTCAGAACAGGCCAAATTTCACAGATTCCGCGGTGGCACGCGCCGTGGAGTCCTCCCCAGCGTTGGACATTTTCCGAGGAGGCTCCATGACCGCGTTCCGCTGGTTGTCTCTTGTATCTGCTGTATCTGCGGCAATGCTTCTCTCGACGTCAGCTGATCTGGCGGCGCAGGGTCGCGGCAAGAATTCAAATCGCGGCAACGGCGGCGGGCCGGCGTTCTGTCGAAGCGGCGCCGGACATCCCGTGCACGGATGGGAGTGGTGCCGTCAGCGCGGCTGGGATCGGGCACAGGGTCAGTCGGCACGAGGCACCGCGGTTCGCCGTAACCAACAGGGCCAGATTGATCCGTACGCGAATCGGGATCCCTACGAGAATCGTGATCCCTACGGCTCCCGCACGGGACGTCAAGTGAATGATCCGGCGTTCGACAACGGGTATGCCGACGGCTACGAGAAGGGATTGGACGACGGGCAGGACAGGCGCGATCGCAACCCTACCCGGCACGCCTGGTATCGATCGGCTGATCGCAACTACGACTCGCGCTACGGCTCACGCGCCGCGTATGCGAACGCCTATCGCGAAGGATTCCGCTCGGGCTACGAGCAGGGCTTCAACGACGGCGAACGCTACGGCGATTCCGGCGGCTTCCGCTGGCCGTTCTAAGACTCAAGAGCGCCCGATCCGCCAACCTCACGTGGTGAGGCTGGCGGAGAGGGAGGGATTCGAACCCCCGATACCCTTTCAGGTACAGCGGTTTTCAAGACCGCCGCCATCAACCACTCGGCCACCTCTCCGCTGATGTCAGTGTAACCGTTTGTTGACGGGCCCCGCCCTTCCAGCGTATAAGCCGCTAGCTCATTTCAAGGAGTCCTCATGGCCACGATGCCCGGAACTCAGACGCGCGTGGACTGGCAGCCGCAGCCGGCGGTGAGCTGGCAATCGGATGTCGCGCTCGCCTACGCGATTTTCCGGCTCACCTTTGGCGTCAACATTTGTTTTCGCGGCGTCGCCCGAATCTTCGTGCTGGGGCTCGACAACTTCGCCAATGGAATGATCAAACAGTTCGCCATGACCTGGATTGGCCCCGCGCTCATCAATCCATTCGCGCACACTCTTCCGCTGATCGAGACCGTGCTCGGGGTGATGATCATCCTGGGCCTCGGCACTCGCTACGCGTTGATCATCGGCGGCTTGATGATGACCGCCCTGACGTTCGGCACCATGTTCCTCGGCGACTTCCAGCTCGCCTGGCTCCAGCTGACGTACGCGATCGCGTTCTTCCTGCTGCTGGCGGCGCGATCGTGGAACGTGATTTCGCTCGACGGGATAATGTCGAAAGGCCCGCGCCGCTAGCCTTTCCTGATCACATCCTGGCCGCCCATGAATGGGCGGAGCGCGTCGGGGATGACGACCGAGCCATCCTTCTGCTGGAAGTTCTCAAGGATTGCAATCAGCGTCCGCCCGACGGCGAGGCCTGAGCCGTTGAGGGTGTGTGCAAATTCTGACTTGCCCGCCGCGCCCGGCCGGAACTTGATGTTGGCGCGTCGCGCCTGGAACGCCTCCGTGTTGCTGCAGGACGAGATCTCGCGGTATGTGCTCTGGCTCGGCAGCCACACCTCAATGTCGTAGGTCTTGGCCGACGCAAAGCCCATATCGCCGGTGCACAGCAGGACCGTACGGAACGGTAGCTCCAGCCGCTTCAGCACTTCTTCCGCGTTCCCCGTCAGCCGCTCGAGCTCGTCGTACGACTGATCCGGCGTCGTGAACGACATCAGTTCAACCTTGTCGAACTGGTGCTGGCGGATGAGGCCGCGCACGTCGGCGCCGTAGGACCCCGCTTCACTGCGAAAGCAGGGCGTGTAGGCGGTGTAGCGGATCGGCAGCGTGCGGCCATCGAGAATTTCGCCCCGGTGCATGTTCGTAAGCGGTACTTCCGCCGTGGGCACGAGATACAGGTCCCACTCGCCGCCGATCTTGAACAGGTCGGCCTCGAACTTTGGCAGATTCCCCGTTCCTGTCAGCGATGCCGTGTTGGCCATGAACGGCGGCTCGATCTCGGTGTAGCCGTGCTCGCGGGTGTGAAGGTCGAGCATGAAGTTGATCAATGCGCGGGCGAGCCTCGCCCCGGCGCCGACGAGCACGGTGAACCGTGCTCCGGCGATCTTCGTGCCGCGCTCGAAATCGATGATGCCGAGCGCCGGCCCGAGGTCCCAGTGCGCCTGGGCCGGAAATCCCGGCGTCTTCGGCTCACCGTGCTTGCGCACTTCGGCGTTATCCGCCGCGCTCTTCCCCACCGGCACGCTGCTGTGAGGGACGTTGGGAATCGTCAACAGGCCGAAATTGCGGCGCTGCTCGATCGATTCGAGCTCGGCGTCCATCTGTTTGATTCGCAGCGCGCGCTGCCGGCTCGCCTCCTGAATCGGCGTCATGTCGCGCCCTTCGCGCTTGGCCCGCGCCGCTTCCTCGCCCGCCGCATTCTGCTCCCGTTTCAGTCCCTCGAGTTCCGGCAACAGCCGGCGGCGCTGCGCTTCAAGCGTGGTGAGCTCCTCGAGCTCGGCGTCCAGATCGACGCCGCGATTCTGAAGCGCCGTACGGAGGGTGGCGATGTTGTCGCGAAGAAGCGTGGGATCGACCATCGAGGCTTCGATCCTATATCAGCGTCCATGAGGTACGATGTCGTCGATGACCGCACTGATCCGCAAGGCGGTATTTCCTGCTGCCGGTCTGGGCACGCGTTTTCTTCCGGCGACAAAGGCACAGCCCAAGGAGATGCTCGTCCTGGTTGACAAGCCAGTCATCCAGTACGGCGTCGAGGAGGCTGTCCAGTCGGGCGTTCCCAATATCATCATCGTCACCGGACGCGGCAAGAACGCCATCGAGGATCACTTCGACGTGGCGGTCGAGCTTGAGAGCTTTCTCGAGCAGCGCGGGAAGACCGCGCAACTCGAGGAGATTCGCAAGATTACGGCTCCGCCGATCAACGTGTCCTACGTCCGACAGGGAGAACCACTCGGCCTCGGGCATGCCGTGCTCGTCACCAAGAATCTCGTCGGCGACGAGCCCTTCGCCGTGATCCTTGGCGACGACGTGATTGACGCGAATCCGCCGGCGTTGAAACAGATGATCAACGTGTACGAGCGTGTGCAGGGGCCGGTGCTGGCGGTCGAGCGCGTTGCCGCGGAAGAGGTCTCGAGCTACGGCATCGTCGCCATCGACGAAAGCGAGTCGCTTGGCCGCGGCGTGTACCGAGTGAAAGACCTCGTCGAGAAACCGCGGCGCGAGGACGCGCCGTCCAATCTCGCGATTATCGGACGCTACATTCTCACTCCCGATATCTTCGAAGCGCTTGCCGCGACGGTGAGCGATCGCACCGGCGAAATCCAGCTCACCAACGGGCTTCGGCGGCTGCTGCAGAAGCGTCCGGTCTACGTGTGCGAAATCGACGGCGTTCGCCACGACACCGGCAACAAGCTGGGTTTCCTGAAGGCGCTGGTGTATTTCGCGCTCAGGCGGCCGGAGCTCGCAGAACCCTTCCGGCGCTACCTCGAAACGCTGGATCTGAAAATCGGGATCGGAACCTAATCTTTGGCGGGCCCGCTGGCCTTGGCGGGCGTCGAAGCGGTTGCCGAATCGGCTTTGGCGGCCGAGTTGCTTTTCGTTTCAGTCTTCGTCCCTGTACTCGCCGATGCGCCGTCGGACTTCGTCGTCTCGGACGTCGATTCGGTCTTGCTGCCCTCGCCCTTGCTCCCTTCCTTGCCCCCTTCCCCCTTGCCCCCTTCCCCCTTTTTTGCGTAGTCCGTGATGTAGAAGCCGGAACCTTTGAATTGAATCGCCGGCGACGAGAACAGGCGGTTCACGGGGCCTTTCCCGCACAGTGTGCAGACCTCCACCGGCGGATCGGAGAACTTGCGAATCAGCTCGAACCGCTGACAGCACGCCTCGCACTCGTACTCGTAGAGCGGCATCTCTACTCCAGCACCGCGTCCGCGCCTTCTGGCAGCAAAAGCCTCCGATGCGCCCAGAAAGGGGCGTTGCCCTGCGCAAGCACAGCGTCGTGGAATGCGCGCAGAGAGAACTTTCCTTTCTGCGATTCCTTGTAGTCGCGCCGCAGCTTCAGCAACATCAGCTTGCCGACCGAGTACACGAGGTAGGTTGGATCGAAAGTGCCCCGCTCCGCTTCACGTCGCGCAGTCGCTTCTTCGAGAAACGCTTCGTCCCGGAAGAACCGCATCCCCTGCTCGACCGACAGGTCCTCGCAGTGCAGGCGAATGGCGACGACAAACCGGGCCAGGCGAACCAGCGCTTCCGCAAGCTGGCCGAGTTTCAACTTGGTGTCGCCGCGCCGGAATCCCGCTTCCATCATCATGTGCTCGCAGTAATGCGCCCATCCTTCAATGAACGACGCGGGTGCGAGCAGCGTGGACTTCCGGACCTTCGATTCGACCTGGCGCAGGTGCTGGAAGTGCAGGAAGTGACCGGGATACACCTCATGGATCGAGATGTTCCACAGCGTCGGCAGGTTGAAGTCGCGCATGTGCTCCTTCTGGCGCTCCGCCGGCCATCCCCGGTCGACATCGGTCAGATAGTAGTACGCGCGGCTTGGTTTGCTCTCGAAAGGCCCAGGCGTCCACATGCTTGCAAACGCCCAGCGGTAGAACTCGGGCGAAGGAGCAACGACGACCGGTTCGGCATCAGGCAGCGACACGATCGATTGCCGCCGGAGAAACTCCTCCAGTTCCTTGACCTGTTCCTGCGCGGCCGCGACGAGGGTCCCGGGATCGGGATGGTCTTCCTTGGCGGCGCGCCAGGCCGCAACGGGATCTCCGCCGTTCAGCCGCCCCGCCACCACGCGGAACTCTTCCTGGACTTCGTGCAGTTCGCGCATGGCAATCGCCAGCAGGCGCTCGGCGCTCAGCGTGATGCCTTCTTCGAGTTTCAGCTTCCGCTCGAAATTCTCGCGCCCGAGGCGGAACGACGCCTTCGCCCGCTGCGCCAGGTCGTTTTCCAGGTAATCGATATACGCGGCGATGGCATGCGCCGCCTCCGTCGACGTGTCTGCAAGGTCGCCGAGGATGTGTAGATCGTCGAGCGTCGAAAAGGCGCGCGGAAGATCCGTTTCGACGAACTTCAGGACGCCGCGCCACGTCTCGAGGCCGATCTTGACGAAGATGCCGGGGCAATCCCGGATGTTGTCGCGCGCGG
>Ga0075428_100002396_pt1 | contig 20350 bp, 14 predicted proteins | sample RhiMetdeltSRZDD2_FD_75291 | JGI IMG/M metagenome (GOLD analysis project Ga0075428, IMG submission 75291) | Populus rhizosphere microbial communities from Tennessee, USA - Rhizosphere MetaG P. deltoides SRZDD2 | ecosystem: Host-associated > Plants > Roots > Rhizosphere > Soil | place: USA... | reverse complement strand
CTCAACAACAACACGCCGCAGCGGTGGGAAGCGGCGATGATCGCGCTCGGCGTCGCGTGCCGGAAGAACGCAGACATCCCGGCATCCGCGGCGCGCACGTTGTGCGACCGACGGAACCGGCCGGAGGGCCTGATGAAGCTGCCCGAGGAGTGCCGTCCGTTCTACGAGCTGATGCAGATGGCGAAGCTCGTGCCGCGGGAGTGACGGTGAAGTTCACATTCCGCGATTTGATTCGCCGCCCGGATCGAGAAGCCGACGGGTATTCCCGTGCGCTGCAGGCCGCTCGCGTCCGGGCCGCCTATCAACGCAGTTATTTCGCGCCGGCGCTCTTCAGCCTGATTCCGGTCGCCACTGACTTGATCGACAGCATGGCCGTCGACGCGCAGTGGCGCCTGTACTACAACGACACGTGGGTGGCGCGGCACACGGTTGAAGAGAACGCGACGCTGCTCATTCACGAGGTCAGCCACCTGCTGCGCGACCACGAGGCACGAAAGAAGGCCGCCGGCATCACGGATCATCGGCGCTGGAACACGGCCGGCGACTGCGAGATCAATGACGATCTCCACGCCGAGGGCCTGCCGCTGCCAGGCGATCCGCCGCTACCCGCCAAGTACGGACTGGAGAGTGGCGGCACCGCCGAGGCGTACTTCAAGCAGCTGCCGAGCGCGCGAGCGAGCGGAGCGAGCGAGCCACGCGAACGGCCCGCCTACGCCGAGGCTTCGGCGAGGTCTCGCCGTAGCGCTTCGCGCGGAGGCGGAAGCGGGCCGGCGGAGCGGCCCGCGAGAGAGCGTGTAGGGGAGTCCGAGGGGCGAAGCCCCTCGGATAAAGATGACTGCGGGTCGGGCGCCCACGGAGAACGGCGATTCTGGGAGTTGCCGGCAGACGATGAGGGCGAGGAAGGGACACCTGGTGTCGACCGCTTGAAGGCCGAGCTCGTGCGGCGCGAAGTGGCCCGGCGCATCGACGAGATCTCGCCCTACGCTGGCGAGGTCTCACCCGCGTGGCGCCGGTGGGCCCGCGCGACCCTCGCACCGAAGGTCGACTACCTGGCCACGATCCGTCATGTGGTCCGCAGAGCCTTGCGCGAGAGTACGCTGGGCCGGTACGACCGCACCTACCGGCGGCCGCATCGGCGGCAGGCGTGCTACGGCGAGTTTCTCATGCCCAGCTTCCACCAGCCGCGGCCTCGGCCGGGATTTCTGATCGACACCTCCAGCTCGATGGAAGACTCACAGCTGGCGCGGGCCCTGGCGGAACTGGCGGGCCTGACCCGCCAGCTCGGGTACGGCGCCGACGTCGTCGTCGCGTGCTGCGATGCCGCGGTCCGCGACGTGCGGAAGGTCTTTAGAGCCGGCCAGGTCGAATTGTACGGCGGCGGCGGCACGGACCTGGATGTCGGGCTGCGCGCGTTCATCGAGCGGACGCACGATCCGATTGACCTGCTGGTGATTGTGAGCGACTGCCACACGACATGGTCGAACGATGTGCCTCCGTTTCCCGTGATCACCATCCGCGTCGGCGACGGCGCCCCGCCGCCATGGGGCAATCGCGGCGGCAATACGGTGATTTCAATCGAGGACAGACTTGGCTAGCTGGACACCACCGCCCGAGATCAGCCCGTGGCGGCGTCGCGGGCTGAAGATTCCACCGGACTCGTTTCGCGCGTGGGTCAGGCTGGGCACATGGGAATTCGGCATGGGCGTGCTCTTGTACGTAGTCTTTGGCTTCGGCACGCAACTGATCGCCTCGGCGCCTCACAGCATCGTCACCGTGTTCGACTTCACGAACTGCTATGCCGCTCCGCCCGTCGCGCTGCCCTGCGAACGCGTCGCGTACCGAATAGGCACCCTGAACGCCTTGCTCAACGCGTGGTGTGGCCTGCTGCTGATGGCCGTCGCGGTGTGGCTCGTGTGGGACCTGTGGAGCGCGGCGGCGCCCAGGCCGATCACCGACGACTTCCTGAAGCTGCTCGAAGACTCGTTCGCGCGCGACTGGCGCAAGCCGCACACCTGGCCGTGGCTACGAGTGGCGTGGGCCTACGGCTTCGCGCTCGCCGGCGTCACATCGGGGGTGGGCGTGTCGCTGCTTATTTCAGCGCTCTCCGCCTCACCGCCAGCCAGGGCGCCGACCGGTGTCGTTGAAACGTCCCAGCAGTTCAGGGTGGCTCAGTAACTTGCTCAATCAATGCGGTAGAGCGTGCCGAGCGCTATCGGATCCTGACGCGAAGGTGGATAATCAGACCACTTTCAGAACAACGGAGGTCGGCTGGATGCGAACCGCGGTTCGGCGCGCTGCGACAGCAATCGTCGTCTGTCTCGGCGTCGCGTGGTTGGGGACCTCGTACAACGCCGAGGATCGACCGACGGTGATGGGGCGCAATGCCGCCGCCTCCGCGGGCCATCCGCTCACGACGGCTGCCGCATTCGAGACGCTCATGAAAGGTGGCAACGCGTTCGATGCGGGCGTCGCCGCGATGCTCGTGGGCGGTGTCGTCGAACAGGATCTCTATAGCCTCGGCGGCGAGGGTCTCGTGCTCGTCTACCCGCGCAAGAGCCGCAAGGTCGTTTCGGTCGTCGGTCAAGGCTGGGCGCCAAAGGCCGCGACCATCGATTGGTATGTCTCGCGTGGCAAGACGATGGCAGGGACGGGCCTCGACCCCGCTGTCGCTCCCGGCGTGCTGCACGCTGCGCTGACTGTGCTCGAGCGATGGGGAACGATGACCTTCGAGCAGGTGGCGGCCCGGGCGATCGAGTACGCGGAGCGCGGCTTCCCGCTGCGGCCGCGCACGGCGCAGGCGATCGACGCGAACCGCAAGTTCATCGACTCGTGGCCGGACAATCGCCGGATGTGGCTGAAGCCGGATGGCTCCGCCTACAAGGCCGGCGACACCATCGTGCTGCCGGATCTCGCGCGCACGCTCCGACGCATGGTCGAGGCGGAGCGCAAGGCGGCCAGGCGAGGCAGGGCCGCCGGAATCGTGGCCGCCCGCGACCGGTTCTACAAGGGCGACATCGCGCGTGAGATGGTGGCATTCCTCAAACAACACGATGCTCCCTGGGAGCTCGATGATTTCTCGGACTTCTTCGCCAAAGTCGAGGAACCGGCGGTCACGACTTATCGGGGCTATGACGTCTACAAGCAGGCGTTCGGCAGCCAGGGACCGGTGTTGCTCGAATCGTTGAACATCCTCGAGCAGTTCGACCTCAAGTCGATGGGACGGAACAGCGCGGACTATGTCCACACGGTGGTCGAAGCGATGAAGCTGGCCTACGCCGATCGCGACAGCTACTACGCCGATCAGGCCTTCGTCGAGAGTCCGGCCGAGGGCCTGCTTTCGAAGGAATATGCGCGCCAGCGTGCGGCGCAGATTGATCCCCGGCGAGCCTCGCGCGGCTACCTGGCCGGCAATCCCTTGCCGTACGACTCCAAGGTGAAGACGTGGCCGTACTGGATCGCGAACATCGCCGACGCGGTGACGACCCAGCCTCAGGCGAGCGATGACGATCCCACCCACGGGGTTGTGAAGGACACGACGCATATTTCGGTCATCGACCGCGACGGGAACGTGTTCGACAGCACACCGAGCGGTGCCTGGCTCCCGACGTCGGTCGTCCTCGGATCAACCGGAGTGATGATGAGTGTGCGCGGGGAGTCGTTCTGGCTCGACAAGACGCGCGCGGCCCAGTTACGGCCGCGCTCGCGGCCGCGCTACACCTTGACGCCGAGCATCGTGCTGAAGAACGGCGAGCCGTTCATGGCGATCGGCACACCCGGCGGCGACAACCAGGAGCAGACGATCCTGCAGGGCCTGCTGAACGTCATCGAGTTCTGGCCGGAGTGGTACCCGAACCTGCACGAGGCGTTCCGCTGGCCTCGTGTGCAGACGCTGCACTTCTACGGATCGTTCTGGCCGCACCCTGGCGGATTCAATCAGCTCAATCTCGAATCCGACTTTCCCGAGTCGGTCGTCGGGGAGCTCAAGTCGCGCGGCCACGACATCAAGACGATCCCGCCACGCAGCATCCCGAGCTGCGCGACGGCAGTGGTCATCGATCCGGCGACGGGAACGCGGATTGCGGGCGCGGATCCACGACGGGATTGCTACGCGATGGCGTACTAGCAGGCTGCTCAAAAACGCAGCCTGAAGGGATAAGGCAAACGGCTGCCTTTTCCCTTGCCGGCGACACTTTTTCAGCACCCTACTAGAGCTGTTCGGGGAGCGGTAATATCACCATCCATGAAAACCACGCTTCTCGTCCTGCTGGCGATCGCGGGCGGTTCGGTGGCGGCGTCGGCGCAGCAGGCCCACGTCAACCTCGACTGGAACCCGCACAAGAACACCCAGAGTCTGAATCCCTACGGCGCCAACCTGGTTTCACCGGAGGTCAAGGACGATCGGACCGTGACGTTCCGGCTCAAGGCGCCCGAGGCGCGCGCGGTGGCGCTCACCGGCGGGCCGATTCTCTTGGCAATCGGGAAGGGCAACACGCCGATTCCCTTCGAAAAGAACGCGGAGGGTCTCTGGACGCTGACGGTCGGACCGCTCAAGCCCAACCTCTATATCTACCGTCTGCTCGTGGACGGTGTGGCCGTCGTCGATCCGAACAACACGCTGACCGGTTTTTCGGATCAGCCCGGCTACAGCACGGTTGTCGTTCACGGCGACGGACCGGGCTACTACGACGCCAGGCCGGTGCCGCACGGCGCGGTCACGCGGCACGTCTATCACTCGGACGTGCTGAACGGCGAGCGGGAGATGTACGTCTACACCCCGCCGGGCTACGATCGGTCCCGCCGCTATCCGGTCCTGTATCTGCTCGGCGGCAGCGGCGAGCTGGCATCGAACTGGAACATCGAAGGGCGGGCCGGGTTCATTGCCGACAACCTCATCGCCGACGGTAAAGCGCTGCCGCTGATCATCGCGATGCCGAACAACCAGGTCGTGCATCGCAGCGATCCGAAGCATACCGAGCTGACCTTCCCGCTCTTCGAGAAGGAACTGCGGCAGCACATCGTGCCGCTGGTCGACAAGACCTACAGCACGCAGCCCAACCCGCGCGGCCGCGCGATCGCTGGACTGTCGATGGGCGGGCGCCACGCGCAGCTGGTCGGCTTCAAGGCGCTCGATCTGTTCGCCTCGTTCGGCATTCTCAGCGCCGGCGATCCCGAGTCGGAGAAGAGCACGCCCGAGTTCCTGAACGATCCGGCGATCAACAAGAAAGTCGAGTACCTGTTCGTCGGCCTCGGCACGCACGAGAACGTGCCGACCAACCGCTCTGTGATCTTCCACCAGATTCTGGAGAAGCACCGTGTGGTGCACGACTATTACATCGGCGGCGATGGCGGGCACGACTGGGGCACGTGGCGCGCGCACCTCGTCTACATGCTCCCGAAGCTGTGGCGCGAGAAGTCCGTCCGAACCTCGTCACGAGAGGAGGCGGGGCGGCGCTGATCCATGCGGACCGTCCCGTGCCGGCGGCCGACGCCGCCGCCGGCACGGAATCCAGGAGCGGTGACGCTACTGCGTGCAGGTGGGGGAGATGTGCTTCATCGAGGTGGCGGCCAGCGTGGCCGTCGGCTTTCCGCCTCCCGCCGTTCCGGCCGTGCCGGCCGCGCCTGGCGTCGCGCTGCCTGCGGCCGCCTCCTCCACGGTCCCGGTGAGCGTGATCCTGTGTCCGACATGGCCCTCGAGCTTGAGTGACTCGGGGGCGCTGACCCGATAGCTCCTCATCTCGGTGCTCTTCGGCGCTTCCTTCGACTGCTCTTTCTCCGCTGCGCCCGGCATGGCGTCGTTCAGTGTGAAGCTTGTTGCATCCGCGCCCTTAGCCAGGCATCCGGTGACTGTCACAGTCTTTGCTTTCTGGGCGTCCTGCGCCGGGGCCTGCGCAGGGGCCTGCGCTGCAGCGACGGCCGCCGCGCACACGACGATCGACAGGGCAACTCCGAGCGACATGAACCGCTTCATAGCTTCCTCCTGTTCGCAGGGTGCTTGCGAAGCCTTCGGGCCGCACAAACCGGCCCGCTATTGTGGTCCGGGAAGGCTCCCGAAGGAAACCCATGACCCCGTCACATATACTGGCCGCCGAGTCTGGCCCGACTCAGCCGCAGATGGCGGTGGAGCCCGGCCTCCATAACGTCATGGAACAGCAACGCACCCAGCTCGTTCGCGGCCTCACCCTTACCGACACGACGGCGCTCGTCGTGGGCACCGTCATCGGCACCGGTGTCTTCATCAAGTCGGCGATCATGGCGCAGGATGCGGGCTCGCCGCTGCTGGTGCTCGCCGCGTGGGTGGCGGCCGGTCTCCTCTCGCTCGCCGGCGCGTTGACCTACGCGGAGCTCGGCGCGATGCTGCCACAGGCCGGCGGGGAGTACGTCTACCTGCGCCGCTCCTACGGCGAGCTGGCCGCGTTTCTCTTCGGATGGATGCGCTTCGTCGTCGCCGGCTCGGGATCGATCGCGATCCTCGGCGTTGGCTTTGCCACGTTCCTGTCAGCCATCGTTCCGATGGGCGGCGCCTGGACGTCTGCCAGCTACAGGTTTCTGGGCCGGACGATGGAGTGGCAGTTCGGACTGACGCAGATCGTGGCGATGGCCGCGATCCTGTTCTTTGCCGTCGTCAACTGCCTGACGGTCGTCGTGGGCGGCCGCGTGCAGACGGCGTTGACGATCCTCAAGGTCGGAGGGATCGGGCTGGTCGTGTTCGGGATTGCCTTTCTGTCGACGAGCGGCGACTGGTCGCATCTCGCGACTCCTTCGAGCGGCCCCCGCGGCGGCGTGGCGGCATTCGGACTGGCCATGCTGGCCGCGCTCTGGGCCTACGACGGCTGGAACAACATGCCGATGGCCGCAGGAGAAGTCAAGGACCCCGGCCGCAACGTGCCGCGCGCGTTGATTGGCGGGATGGTCGCGATCATGGTGATCTACTGCTCGGCGAACCTCGCCTACTTCTACGCGCTGCCGTGGGCGGAGATCCTGACCTCGAATTCAACGGCCCATCGCGACGCGTTGCCGGTGGCCACGAAGGCCGCGCAGACCGCGTTCGGCGAGAGCGGCGGCAAGCTGATGTCGATCGCGTTCGTGCTGTCGGCCCTCGGCGCATTGAACGGCGCCACGCTCACCGGCGCGCGCGTGCCATTTGCGATGGCGCGCGATCGACTGTTCATCGCCCGGGCCGCAGTCCTCAGTCCGCGGACGCACGTGCCCGTCGCTGCTGTCTTGATCCAGGCGGCCTGGGCCTGTGTGCTCGCCGCCTCCGGGACCTACGATCAGCTGACCGACTACGTGATCTTCGCGTCGTGGATCTTCTATGGCCTGGTCACGTCGGCGGTGTTCGTACTGAGATCTCGCGCGCCGGAGCTCGCCAGGCCATACCGGACGCTCGGCTACCCTCTGGTGCCGCTGGTCTTCGTGGTCGTGGCCGCGTGGCTGGTCATGAACACATTGATCAACCGGCCGGTCGAATCGGTGGTCGGGCTCGTGTTGATAGCGCTCGGCCTGCCGGTCTATTGGTACTACCGCCACCGCCGTGTGTCGGTCGAGTCTGAAGACCCGACGTTGCAATCGGTGTAAGAGCCGCGGTTCGCGGTTCGCGAGTTCGCGGTTCGAAGATCCTGAACATTGGCTCCGAACCCCCGAACCCGCGAACCGCGAACCCGTGACAAAGGTTTTGATGACATACGTGGCGTTCCTCCGCGGCATCAACGTCGGCGGCAAGAACATCACTAAGATGGCGGCGCTGAAGGCGTGTCTCGAGAATGCCGGGTTCGACCGGGTCGAGACCTTCATTCAGAGTGGCAACGTCGTCTTCGAGAGCGGGCAAAGGAGTGCCGCGAAGCTGACCTCGCAGATCGACGCGGCGGTCGACGCTGCGCTTGGGCTCGATCCGCGCGTCGTCGTGTTGTCACGTGACCTGCTGAAGGCCGTGCTCGCCGGCGCGCCGGCGGCGTGGCGGTCCAGGACCGATCTGCGGATGAACATCGCGTTTCTCCGTCCACCGGTGACCGCGGCCGTCGCCTTGAAAGAGGTTGCCGTGAGGCCGGGTGTGGATGCGGTCGCGGCCGGCAAAGGCGTGCTCTATATGTCGACTGCGCTTCGCGACCTCGGAAAGAGCAGGATGTCACGAATCGTCATGAAACCCGTGTACCAGGAAATGACGATTCGAACCTACGCCACCTGCCAGAAGATCCTCGCCCTCATGGAGCGGCCGCGAGCCGGGGATGCGCGTGCAAAGCGGCGCTAATAGACGGAGACACCCTCCACGCCAAGATCCAGATCATCGGTCTGACAGACCAAACAGATGGATTGTCGCCGGCGCTTGGCACGGTGAGCGTTCGATCTCGTCTCATCTCTGTTGACGACTGCGTGTACCCGTGCAGGCAGTCGACACCTCGGGCCTGACCATCCGTACCTGACTGTCCGCCGTTCTTCCCGCCGCTGATTTTTCGGCCCGGTCCGCCGAGTCTCTGCACGAGGTTCGGCTGCGCATTTGCTGCTCGTCGCCCCTGACCTGAACGACGGCCGTCAGCGTATCAGTCGGTCCCGGCGCCGCCGGGACGAAATGTGGGAGGACCAGTTATGCGTGCTCGAACAGTGCTGGCGGTGATCGCCGCGATGACCGTCGCGGCGACTGCCGCCGCGCAGACGACTACCGGAACCATCTCCGGACGGGTGCTGGACGTGCAAGGCGCGGCGCTGCCCGGTGCCACCGCAACCGCAAGGTCACCGAACCTCCAGGGAACCCGCGAGGCTGTGACGTCCGAGAATGGCGACTACATCCTGACCGGGTTACCTTCCGGCCCCTATACCATCACGTTCTCCCTCTCCGGATTCCAGCCCCAGACGCGCAGCGTCGTGCTGGCGCCCACTCAGGTCCTCCCGCTCGAAGTGAAGCTCGGTCCGGCGCAAATCACCGAAGAGGTGACGGTCACCGGATCGGCAGACACCCTGACCAAGACCGCGCAGATCGCGACCAACTTTTCACAGGACCTGATCTCGCAGCTGCCCACGTCGCGCGACCTCAACTCGATCCTGATGATGGCGCCGGGCGTACATCCCACGGGGCCGGCCGGAGCCTTCTCGTTCGGCGGTTCGGTCAGCTTCGAGAACCTGTTCCTCCTGAACGGCGTGAGCATCAACGAGAACATCCGCGGGCAGGCGTTCGATACCGCGATCGAGGACGCGATTCAGGAAACGACCGTTGCGAACGGCGGTGTGTCCGCCGAGTTCGGGCGGTTCAGCGGCGGCGTGGTGAACATCATCACGAAATCCGGCGGCAACCAGTTCTCCGGCAGCTTCCGCGAGTCGCTGAACAACGACAAATGGCGGACGTTGACGCCCTTCGAGACCGAACGCCTCGCGACCACCCCCGAGCCGCGAATCGACAAGGTGGTGCCGACTTCCGAGTACACGCTCGGCGGGCCGGTCATCCGCGACCAGCTCTGGTTCTTCACCTCGGGACGGCTGCGCGACGAATCGCAGGGCCGGACGCTGATCGCCACCAATGTTCCCTACGAATTCACGGAAGAGCAGCGCCGCTACGAGATCAAGGGCACTTATTCGCTGACCCCCGAACATCGTTTCCAGGTGAACTACAACCACCACGATCGCTCGCAGATCAACTACACCTTCAATCAGAACGCGTCGATGGACCTGCGGAGCCTCGGCACGCGGAGACTGCCCGAGCGGCTCTATGCCGCAAGCTACAACGGTATGCTGACGAACAAGCTGTTCGTCGAAGCGCTCTTGTCGAACCGCACCTTGAGGTTTGTCGGCGCCGGCGCCAAGTCAACGGACCTGATCGAAGGGACGCTGCTCATCGACAACAGCCGCGGCGGTACCCGGTGGTGGTCCGATACGTTCTGCGGCGTCTGCACCGAGGAAGGGCGCGACAACAACGACATCTTCGTCAAGGGGACCTACTTCCTGTCGACGCCCAGGTTTGGATCGCACAATCTCGTGTTCGGGTACGACCGGTTCAACGACATCCGCCGGGCCGACAATCATCAGTCAGGGAGTGACTACCGCATCATCAGCGCGGGAGCGATCCTCTCGGGCAGCGGCGCCGGCGAGAACGACCTGTTCCCGATCTTCCTCGGCGACGGCACCACGACCATCCAGTGGAACCCGATCATCGAGGAGAGCAATGGCTCCAACTTCCTCACGCACTCCGGGTTCGTCAACGACAACTGGCGGTTGACCGATCGGCTGACGGCCAACGTCGGCATCCGGTTCGACAAGAATCATGGTGCCGATCAGTCAGGGAACCTGGTGGCCAAGGACAGCGCGTGGAGCCCGCGGCTCGGCATCGTCTGGGATCCGAACGGCCAGGGGGCCTGGAACGTCACCGCCACCGTGGCCAAGTACGTCGCCGCGATTTCAAATCCCGTTGCTGATTCGTCAGCGGCGAGCGGTAACCCGCAGAACCGCACCTTCATCTATCGTGGCGCGAGCATCAACGGCCCCGGCACCACCGCGCCCGTGCCGACGCCGCAGGCCCTTCGCTCGGTGTTCGACTGGTTCTTCGACAACGGTGGTCCGGGAGGGCTCCCCCTGAGCAGCGCCCCGACGATTCCCGGTGTCACCCCCCAGATCGCCGGCGGGCTGTCGTCGCCGAGCGCGTGGGAGTATGCCAGCGGCGTGTCTCGAGTGTGGGGGGCGCGCGCGTCCGTCCGGGCCGACCTGCTCGTCCGCCACTACGTCGATTTCTACATGCGGCAGGCGGATACGACGACCGGCCACGTGCAGGATCCGACCGGCCGCTCGTTCGATCTCGCCCTGATCACGAATGCGCCCGACGGGCTCCTGTCTCGCGACTACGCCGGTGGCACCTTCACCGCCACCTACCGCTTCGGGCGGGTGCTCGACATCGGCGGCAACTACACGCTGTCGCGAGCCCGGGGCAACTTCGACGCCGAGAACGTGGCCAGCGGCCCGGTGCCGTTCGACTATCGCTATCCGGAGTACAAGCAGGAGTCGTGGAACTTCCCTGAAGGCGATCTCGCCGTCGATCAGCGCCATCGCGCGCGGCTCTGGGCCAACTACACTCCGAATTTCCTGAAGGGCCTGACCCTGAGCGTCCTTCAGGCGTTCGAGACCGGCGTCCCTTATGCGGCCGCGAATACCAACGGCCTCGATACCAGGCCTTACGTCACCAATCCGAACAACGTCTACCTGACGCCGCCGGCGTCGAACGTGACCACGTACTTCTTCGGTCCGCGGGACGAGTTCCACACCGAAGGGCAGATCCGCACCGACTTCGCGGCCAATTACGTCTACCGGTTCCCGGGCGCGAGCCGGATGCAACTCTTTGGACAGCTCCAGGTGCTGAACGTCTTCAATCAGTTCCAGCTCTGCGCGTGCGGCAGCACGATCTTCGGCACCGGCAGCGCCGCCAACGCCGGCGGCGTGAACCTGCAGCGCATCGACACGACGGTGCTGACGCCGGGCACGACCGCGTCGCGCTTCGCCTCGTTCAACCCGTTTACGACGACGCCGGTCCGTGGCGTGAACTGGGACTATGGCCCGCTCTTCGGGACCGCGGTGAACCGCTTCGGCTACACGACGCCGCTCACGGTCAGGATGTCGTTCGGCGTGAGGTTCTAACGCTGGCCACTCTCGGGGCTCGGGGCTCGGGGCTGGGCAGAGCCGGTGGCAACCCAGAGGTAACGAGCCGTTTGGATTTGTCGCGGTTGCCTCTGAGTACCACTGACTTTCCCGAGCCCCCAGTCCCCAGCCCCGAGTCCCCGGTCGATCAAGCTCTGCCACGCGCGCCTGGCGAACCGCGTCGCATGCGGTAGGATTACGGACGGTCAACGGGGCGCATCCTGCGGGCGACCTCGTTGGGGCGTGTGTTCGATGCCCCTGATGAGTGCGTTCGCCACATTACTCGTTGCGCAGGCTGGGTTGCCACCGCCACCTGGCCCGGTTTCTTCCGACACTGCATCCCAGCTTGGGCGCATTCTCTCGGCGTTGCCGGTCGTCGCGATCGAGCTGGCCGGCGTAGCGGCGCTGTGCGCGGGTCTCTACGCGGTGATGATCCTGCTGCTGCGCGGGGCGCCGATCCCGCCGGACCGGCCCGAATGGCGCGACCTGGCGAGGCTCAGAACCCGCCACATTCTCCTCTCGCTGCTGCTCGCGATGGTGACCGGCGTGCTCGGCGCCAACGGATACCTGCTCGCGCGCGGCGTCGACGTCCCGCGCTATTCGGCCGATCTGATCCGATCGATCACAGCGGACAGCTGGATCGCGCTCACCAGGGCGCTCGCCAAGCTGGCGCTCGCGGTCGCGGGCCTGCTGATTGTGATCCGGGTCTCCCGCCGCGTGCTGCGGGCCACCGAGCGCCGGCTGAATCGGCGCGAGCGGGCCGATGAGCAGCACGAGACTCTGAGCACGGTCTTCGCTGGTCTCGAGCGGACGATCGTCAACATCGGCTGGATGCTCGTCATCGTCTTTGCCTCGATCCTGTTTGCCTTCCCCGACCGTGTCACCGGTGTGCTCCTCGTCGCGGTGCGGATTTACGTCGTGCTGGCGATCGGGCTGGTTGTCATCCGGTCGACGGCCGTGATCGTGGAGACGCTCGATGCGCTCGGATATCGGTACGCGGAACGGCGCGAGTGGCAGCGCTACTACGACCCGCTGCGGGCGTTGGTGCCGACGTTCCGGGCCTGCCTGGAGTACGCGCTCTGGATCGGTGTCGGGTCGCTCGTGCTCGCGCAGCTGACGCCGATGCAGGGCCTCGCCGCGTGGGGGCCGCGCGTGATCCAGGCGATTGCCATCTTCTTTGCCGGCCGCGTCCTGATCGAGCTCGGACGCCTCGAAATCGCCCATCGCATGCTGCCGGCCGAAGGCCTGGAGGACACCGAGCGGCGCCGCCGCGCGACGATGATTCCGCTGGTGCGCAGCGCGTTCGGCTACGCCGTGTACTTCGGCACCGTGGTTCTGATCCTGAGCCTGCTGGGCTTCAATCCGATGCCGTTCCTCGCTGGCGCAGGGCTGCTCGGCCTGGTCATCGGCTTCGGCGCGCAGTCCCTGATCAACGACGTCGTGTCCGGCTTCTTCATCCTGTTCGAGAACATCTACCTGGTCGGCGACATCGTCGAAGTCGGCCCGACCAGGGGCATGGTCGAGGCGATCGAGTTCCGCACCACCAAAATCCGCGACGCCGAGGGGCGTGTACACGTGATCCGGAACGGGGACATGAAGCCGGTCATCAACTATTCGAAGGACTACGGCGTGGCGATCGTCGCGGTCGAAGTGCCGTACGACGCTGATCTACAGCGCGTGTTCGCGAGCCTGCGGGAGGCCGGCCGGCGCCTGAGAGCCGAGAGCCGCGACGTGTTCGCCGAGACCGAGATCGAAGGGATCACCGCCTTCGGGCCGTCGGCAATGACGGTCAAGACCTCCACCAGGGTGCGCCCGGGCCAGCACGACAGGGTCGCGGCCGCCCTGCGGCTCCTGATCAACGACACCTTCGATGCCGAATCTGGCGCTCGCACGTCCTTGATCGGCGCGCGGTACGCCAGACAGGTTCCGGCCCACCGCTGACATTCGTTTTCCAACGACAGCCGCTTGTCTTAAACCCAAGGGCGCCTTCGGCGCCCGAGGCACGGAGGCACGGAGCACACGGAGGTTCACAGGGCAACTGGCCACTATCGCAGGTTCTGCCCGTGACGGCGACGTCGGCCTTACAGCCGACGTTGGCAGGAGCGAGGGTCGGACGGGATCACAAGCAGGATGTGCTCTTCGTTGCCTGCTTGTGATCCCGTCCGACCCTCGCTCCTGCCACCGCGAAGCGCGGCGCCGTCAACGGAGCGCAATCCGTCGAAGAGACTCTGCTCTTCTCCGTGAACCCCGTGTCTCCGTGCCTCGGGCGCCGAAGGCGCCCTTTGGTTTTCAAGCGTCGCGTCGTCGCATCGTAGTGCCCGCCGCGAAACGGCAGCGTGATCTGTGTGAAGCGTTAATATCGGAGGCGCCATGAGCGCGATTGGCCTGCTCGGATTGTTGATGGCGATGCTTTCCAGTCAACCAAAAGCCCCCGCCCCTCAACCACCGACGCTGACCCTGGTCATGACGCTCCGCGTCCAGGTAGGACCGCCGATGGAATTAGGCGAGGTGCCGCGCGGGAGGCGGCGCATTATTCCGATCCTCGGCGGCACTTTCGAGGGACCGAATTTCCGCGGCAAGGTGCTCGCCGGCGGCGCGGACTGGCAGATCGTGCGCGCCGACGGGCTCGCTGAGCTCGATACGCGCTATGCGCTGCAGACCGAGCAGGGCAGCCTGATCTATATCCAGAACGCCGGCATGCGCCACGCGCCGCCGGATATCACGAAGAAACTGCTCGCCGGCGAACCCGTCGATCCCGCGCAGGTCTACTTCAAGACCGTCCCCACGTTCGAGACGTCAGCCCCCGAGCTGCAGTGGCTGACGCGCGCGATCTTCGTCGGTACCGGCGAGCGCGATCCCTCCGAAGTCATCATTCGCGTCTGGAAAGTGGACTGACCCCGCAGCTCGATCCTCAGAACGTCACCTTCACCGCCAGCTGCACCTGGCGCGGATCGCCGACGCCGGTCCGCAGGAACCCGTCGAAGTTGAACAGCGCCGGCGTGCTGAGCGGGTTGATGTTGTTGGCGTTGTTGAAGGTGTTGAACATCTCGATCACCGGCATGACCTGTACCCCGCCGCCAACCGAGAACGGGCGGGCCACGCGCCAGTCGAACGAGAAGAATGCATTGTCCTTGCGCTCGCCGTTGCGGCCCCGATCCTGTCCGTTGAGGCTGCGCGGGTTGGCCGTGATTGGCTGGGCCGTGCGGCCCTGGACGCGTGTATTGAGCTGGACGCCGCCCGGAACCGCGAAGTAGCCGAACGCGTTCACCTTGTGGCGGACGTCGCGATCGGACGGCCCCCAGTCGAGATCGAGGTTGAAGAAATTGAAGCTGCGGTCCGTGAACGGATCGCGCTCGTTCGAGTCGTTGTCCTCGTCCTTCGCGAGCACATAGTTCGCTTCGAACTGATACCCGCGTGAGAAGCGCTTCCGGATGCCGAGGGTCAGCCCGCGATACTTCGACTCGCCCAGGCTGTTGGCCACCATCACTTCGCCGAGCTGCGGGCCCCATGGCGAACCGCTGTAGACATACGTGTTGCCCGTGCCCGGGCCGAGCTCGCAGCACGTCGGCCCGCTGCGGTTGTAGTTCAGGAATCGCGTGAGGTTGCGGCCCTCGTTCCAGGTGAAGTCCACGTAGCCCGCGAAGTCCGGCATCAGCTCGTGCTCGTAGGCGACGTTGTACGCGTAGATGCGCGGGTTCTCGTAGTCCTTGTGGAAGACGCGCACGCCGCTGAAGAGCGGGAACTGCCCGGGCGCAACCGCCGGCACCGTGAGCAGACCCGGCCACGCCGGGGTCGTCGCTCCAAACGCGTTCACGAGCTCGGTGCTCACGAACAGGGTCTGCTGCTGCACGCCGTTGGTCGTGACCGAGCCGACCTGGGACAGCATGTTCTGCCTCGCCGAGTACACGCCGGCGCTGGCCCGCACCAGATACTTGCCGGCACCCATGATGTCGTAGGCGACGCCCGCGCGCGGCTGCACCATCGCCCACTGATCCGGGATGGTGCCGTCGGACGGGAACGAAGGATCGCTGAGGAACGCGCCGTACGCCGTTGATCGCGGATCGATCGTTTCGGGCATCAGCTGCGCGTCCCAGCGCAGGCCGTAGTTCACGGTCAGGCCGTTCACCGGCTGCCACTGATCCTGCACGAACGCCGCGAACTCCTCGTTCGCGATCTTCGAGGCGCCGGTTGCGTCGGTCGCGGGACCGGTCAGGCTCGCTCCCTGCAGGTAGAGAAGCAGCGGGCCGTTGGTGGGCGTGCCACCGCCCGGGCAGCCCGTGGGTGCGGTGACGTAAACGCCGTTCGGACAGCCGACCGTCCGGGGCCCGAAGCCGCCCGGCGCCGCCGGCGCGGCGTAACGCAGGAAGCCGGTCACGCTGTCGAAGATGTAGCGGCCGGTGAAGAAGCCGCGGAACACCTGGTCGTTGAGCGTGTGCATCCACTCGCCGCCAGCCTTGATGGTGTGCTTCCCGCGGACGATCGAGAGGGCGTCCTTGATTTGGGTCCGCCAGATCAGCTCGTCGACGGCGTTCTGCAGAAAGAACGGGTTGCCGAACCGGAACGATGGCGAGAAGCCCATGGCGGTGTCGGCCGGAAGGTTCGACTGGATCGCCGTCCGCGGCCGATTCTCACGCGAGTACGTGAAGTGCGCTTCGTTGAGCACGCGGTCCGACAAGGTCGTGAACCAGTTCAGGTTCCCGACGTTGATGCGGGCCGGGTCGCCTTCGATACCGTTGGCGGACGGCCCGTAGGTGGCGACGTCGAACGTCTCGTTCTCCTTCTTCGAGTGGTTGAAGTTCCACGACGCCGAGATCGTATTGCTCGGCGACGCCGTCAGGTCGAGCTTGCCGAGCACGGCGACGGTCTGGACCGGATGCTTGATTGGCAGGCTCTCGTCCATGCCCAGCCGTGTGTTGAAGAAGGACAGGAGAGCCAGCCGCTGGCAGTCGGCGTTTCCGTTGATCAGCGCCTCGTTCTGGGGCACCGAGGGGTTGGCGACCGGGCACGCCGTGTCCCCGAGCTGCCGCCCCAGGTTCGGGCGCGTGAAGTCCCCGGTGATCCCCTCGACCGCGCCAAAGAAGAACGCCTTGTCGGTCTTGATTGGGCCGCCGACGGTGCCGCCGAACTGTTCGCGATGGAATCCGTCAAGGTTGGTGCCGTCGGAGAGCTCACCGGTCAACGACTCCATCCGCTGGAAATAGAACAGCGAGCCGTGCGGCGTGTTCGTCCCGGACTTGGTCACGACGTTGACGACGCCGCCCGCCGTGCGCCCGAATTCGGCAGGCGCACCGGTCGCGATCACCTGGAATTCCTTGACCGCGTCCAGCGTGATGTCGATGGCGGCACGCTGGCCGCCGGCCTGCTCGCCGAAGAAGCCGTTGTTGTAGTCGCCACCGTCGAGGCTGATGTTGTTGAAGATCCCGCGTTGTCCCGCGAACGTGATCTCATCCCCGTCCGGCCCCTGGACAATGCTGACGCCGGGCGTCAGGGTGAGGAGATCCTCGAACTTCCGGCCGAGAATCGGCAGCGTTTCCACCGTCAGTTCGTTGAGAGTGGTCGCCGATGCGCTGCGTGAGGACTCGATGACGCGCGGCGACGTGCTGACCGTGACCGTCTCGGACACACCGGACACTTTCATCGCGATCGGCAGCGTGATCGACTGGCCGACCGTGAGCACCACGTTCTCCTGCACGTGACTGGCGAACCCCGGGAGCGTGAACGACACGCGATAAGTGCCGGGTGCCAGCTGCAGGATGATGTAGCGGCCGTCGGTGCCGGTGACGACCGTCCTGGTCTGGTTGGTTTCCCCGTGGCGTGCTTCGACCGTCACCCCGGGAAGGCTGGCACCGGTGGCATCGGTCACAGTGCCCTGGATGGAGCCGGTGGTGATTTGCTGACCGAGAGCGGGAGGGGCGAACAGGAGGACGAATGTGAGGATTCGTATCATCGTGCGCATCTCAAAGTCCTGAATCTGAAGTTTCAGAAGCTTACTGTCGGCAGGTCGGCGGTTTCAACCGAATCCGCGCAGGCGCCCGACGCTCGACGCGACACAGAAATGTCTGAGCGTCGCGAGAAAGACACAAATCTGGATCACGGGTTCTCGACGGCGCGCGTTTCCGCTCTCAGCTTCAGCTCCAGCATCAGCCAACAGATAGCTGACAGCTGCGAGCTCCCGGGGCTCGAGATTTGCAGCTTTCATAGCGCGTGGACACCCGTCGATATCCCCCAGCTGTACCTGATCCAGAGACGGCGCACTCGCTCCGAGTGATGATCGTCGGCACCTACCGCGAGATGCCCGGTTTGCGCCTCGACATTTCACAGGCCGTTCGTCTATTCGGAGTAGGCCCGCAGACCTGCCGCGCCGCGCTCGACGATTTGGTTCGAAGCGGTGAGTTGTGGATGCCGAGCGACGGGCTGTACAGCCAGGCGCGTTTGTGATGTGCGCGTGGGCAAGGCGTCGGCTCATGGAGCACCCTGAGCGGGAGCGACCGCGCTCTGGATGCGCTGCGCGACATAGCGCCGCGGGAGACACTCTTCACCAGCAGGGCCGCGCAGTTGCCCGTCGATCGTCAACATCGCGACACCGTGGACGACCGACCAGACGAACCGGGCCAGGCTCACTGGATCGTCGCGCCGCACCAGGCCTTCGCGCTGTTGGGCGACGAGCGCGTCGACCAGTGCCTGGAACGCACCGTCGGCCTCACGAATGAGGTCCGGGTCGCGCACGCCTGACTCGACGAAACGGCCGAACATCACCCGGTAATGTGACGGATGGGTCACGGCGAACTGCAGATACGCCTCGCCCATGGACTGAAAACCGGCCTGGCCGCGCCCCCCGCGTTCCCACGTCTCGACCAGTGCGAGCCGGAGCGTGCGGAACCCTTCGCTCGCCACCGCCGCCACCAGCGCCTGCTTGTCGGAGAAATGACGATACAGCGCAGTTCGTGAAACCCCGAGGGCGTCACCGACTGCTCGCAACGTCAGCCCTTCCACGCCTTCTTCATCGATGGTCCGCAGCGCCTGATCGATGAGCGCACGGCGGAGGTCGCCGTGGTGGTACTGTCCAGCCCGCTTCCGCCGCGGCCTTCTCCCCAGGGAACGGGTCATGGCTCACCATCGTATCCTCGCAATGTTGACATCGTCAACACCTAGACGTATCGTAGATGTTGACGATGATTACATTTGTTCGCGGGGTTCGCGGGTTCGGGGCTGGTGAGATGTGCGGGGCGACAGGCTACACCCAAGCGGCTGGTTACCTCTGAGTACGACCGGCTCCCCGAGCCCGCGAGCCGCGACCCGCGACCCGCGACTCAGACATCCAAGGAGGCTGCAGTGTTGAAACGGTTGTGGCGAACCAGTCCCGAGCTCATCGTGACCGCGGCGTTGATGGTGCCGGTTCTCATCGGCGCCCTTGCCGGGCTGGTCATCGACCCGCGGCTCATCACCGGCGCACCGGCCTGGCTCAAGCCGGCCAAGTTCGCGAGCTCGATCCTGATCTACACGGTCACGCTCGCCTGGATCTTCACGCTGCTCCCTGAGTGGCCCCGCCTGCGGCGGGCGATCGGCTGGATCACGGCGATCACGATGGTGCTGGAGATGACGATCATCGGCACGCAGGCGTGGCGCGGCACGACCAGCCACTTCAATGTCGGCGCGCCGCTCGACGCGGTGTTGTTCTCCATCATGGGCGCGGCGATCGTGTTCCAGACGTTCTCGACGATTGCCGTCGCGGTTGCGCTGTGGCGCCATCGGTTCGAGGACCCGTCGCTGGGGTGGGCGCTCCGGCTCGGGATGACGATCACGATCGCCGGAGCACTGACCGGCGGCCTGATGACCCGGCCGACCGCCCCGCAGCTGGAGGCCGCGCGCGCCGGTGAGCGGATGACCGTCGCCGGAGCGCACACCGTTGGCGCAGCCGACGGCGGCCCCGGTCTGATCGGCACCGGCTGGAGCACGGAGCACGGCGATCTGCGCGTGCCCCATTTCATCGGCCTCCATGCCGTCCAGGCGCTGCCGCTGCTGGTGCTGCTCCTGGCGCGTGCGGGGATCGGCCGTGCACAACGCGAGCGCCTGATGCTCATCGCCGGTCCGAGCTACGCAGCGCTCTGGGTGATCCTGCTGATCCAGGCACTCCGCGGCGTTCCCGCGATCGCCCCGGACAGCGCCACCATCGCACAACTGGGCGCGTGGGCGGTCGCGACCGCCCTCGCCGCCGGTCTCGTGAGGCGCGGCAACGGTGCGGCGGCTCGCCAGACCGTCACGATCTGAAGGTGATGTGATGACCCCTGATCAGATCTTCTCGATAGCGAACCTGGCGGCGGTGGCGTGCTGGTTCCTGCTGGCCGTGTTCCCGGACCGCCGCCGGGTCACGCACGGCATCGCCGGGACTGCCATGCCCGCACTGTTCGCGGTGGCCTACGTGTCGATCGTGGTCGCCGTGTTCCCGCGTGCGGACGGGAGCTTCTCGACATTGCCCGGGGTCGCACAGCTCTTCACGAATCCATGGCTGCTGCTCGCCGGCTGGCTGCACTATCTCGCGTTCGACCTGTTGATCGGCACGTGGGAGGCCCGCGACAGCGTCGAACGCGGTGTCCCGCGCTGGGCGCTCATCCCATGCCTGTTCCTGACCTTGATGTTTGGGCCGGCTGGGTGGCTGGTTTACCGGGTCGTGCGGCTGCGAGGGTGGACGGGATGACCCGTGACCATTGCCAACATTGCCAACATTGCCAAGATTGCCAACATT
>Ga0075428_100002394_pt1 | contig 20362 bp, 21 predicted proteins | sample RhiMetdeltSRZDD2_FD_75291 | JGI IMG/M metagenome (GOLD analysis project Ga0075428, IMG submission 75291) | Populus rhizosphere microbial communities from Tennessee, USA - Rhizosphere MetaG P. deltoides SRZDD2 | ecosystem: Host-associated > Plants > Roots > Rhizosphere > Soil | place: USA... | reverse complement strand
GACGCCGCCGTCCGCACCTACGGCGGGAACGTCCGGGGCGCGACGCTCGTGCGCGGCGTCGAGCTTCGCTTCCTCGATCTGTCGGGGAGCAAGGCGGCGGGCGTCCACGCCGCGGATCTCACCCAGCGCAGCCGCCTGGGCGGCGTGGAGGTGTCGGGGTTCCTCGGAATGGACCTGCTGGCGGGGAAACGGATCGTCATCGACACCCAAGCCCGCCGCGTGGACGTCTCGTCTCCGGCGCCGCGATGAACCGCATGGATCCGGCCCCGCTGCGCGCGCGCCTCGGCCGGACCGCGGAGCTTCCGATGAGCGCGGTCGTCCGCCTGGCGCGCGAGATCGCGGGCGAAGGGGGGCGCGCGCTGCTCGTCGGCGGGTACGTCCGCGACCTCCTGCTCGAGCGGGACACCGACGATGCCGACGTCGAGGTGTACGGTGTTGCGGCCGAGCCGCTGGAGGCGCTGCTCGCGCGTCTGTTCCCCGACCGGGTCAACGCGGTCGGCCGCGCGTTCGGGATCTTCCGCGTCGCGCTCGCCCCCGGGCTCGATCTCGACGTGTCGCTCCCTCGGACCGAATCGAAGACGGGAGCCGGGCATCGCGGGTTCGCCGTGCGCGGCGACCCGTCGCTCCCGTTCGAGGAGGCGTCGCGCCGCCGCGACTTCACGGTCAACGCGCTCGCCTGCGATCCGGCGACCGGCGAGGTCCTCGACGCCCACGGCGGCGTGGAGGATCTGCACGCGGGGGTCCTCCGCGCCGTGGATCCCCACACGTTCCCCGAGGACCCTCTCCGCGTCTGGCGCGCCTTCCAGCTCGCGGCGCGATTGTCGTTCCGCGTCGAGCCGGAGACGGCCTCGCTGATGAAGCGCATGGTCGCGCGCGGCGATCTCGCGGAGCTTTCGCGCGAGCGGGTGACCGAGGAGCTCCGCAAGCTCCTCGGCGCGCCGCGCCCCTCGACCGGGCTCACGCTCGCGTTCGAGGTCGGCGCGCTCGGCGCCGCGTTCCCCGAGCTCGCCGCGCTCGCGGCGACGCCCCAGGATCCCGAGTGGCATCCCGAAGGGGACGTGTGGACGCACACGCTGATGGTCGTCGATCGCGCCGCCGCGGTGGTCCGCGAGGGAGCGTGGGAGCTGTCCGCGGAGGAGGGGACGCAGGTCCTCCTCGGCTCCCTCGTCCATGACGTCGGCAAGGCGCCGACGACGCAGGAGGCGCCGAAGGACGGCCGGATGCGGATCGTCTCGCCGCGCCACGAGGTCGAGGGGGAGCCGATCGCTCGCGCGATCCTCGACCGGCTGAGCTTCGGCGAGGACGCCGCGCGCGCGGTGCTCGCGATCGTTCGCTGGCACCTCGCCCCGGGATCGCTCTACTACGCGCTCGAGCGAGGCGAGCTCGAGCCCCGCTCCTACGCGAACGCGGTGCGGAAGCTGCTCAAGCGGATCCACCCGGTGCGCTGGCAGGTCCTGCTCGCGGCCTGCGAGGGGGACTGGCGCGGGCGCGGCATCGCCGGCGTGGGCGAGATCCCGTTCGACCCTGGGCTACGGTTCGCGCGGGCGGTCGCGGAGGAGCGGCTCGATGAAGCGCCGCCGCTCCCGCTCGTCCAGGGACGCGACGTGCTCGCGCTCGGCGTACCGCCGGGGCCGCGCGTCGGGACGCTGATCCGCGAGATCGAGGACGCGCGCGACCGGGGGGAGATCCGCTCGCGCGACGAGGCCCTCGAGATGCTGCGCCGATTGCTCGGCTAGTCTTCCTCAGGGGGCGGCGTGCACCCCTCGCCGGTCTCGGCGTGCGGGATCGACCGCAGGTACTCGTACACCGCCTTCAGGTCGCGGTCGATCATCCTTCCGAAGATCGGCCAGGGCATCACCTGGAGGAGCTCGCCGGGGTTGTCGGGATCGTGGCCGGTGCGCATCAGCCGGATGAACTCCTCGCGCGTCAGGCCGGCCGGCTTCCCGCTGTCGTCGGGGGTGATGTTGCGCGACACGAACGGACCGAACGATGTCCCGCCGGCGAGGTAGTTCTCGGCGTTGGGCTGCCCGTCCCCTCCCGTGAACGGATCGTGGTCCGGCGTGTAGGGCGGGCAGGTGTGGCAATCGTTGCAACCACCCTGCGCGTTCACGATGTAGCTCCCGAGCCCGACGAGATCCCGATTCTTGCCGCGCAGGTTCAGGTGCACGGGCGCGAGCCTGAAGCCGCGCTGGACGCGGGACTGCCCTCGATCGTCGTCGTCCGCGGAAGCGAACGGCGCCGCCGCGAGGGCGAGGATCGGAACGATGAGAATCCACGAGGACCGATGGCGCGTCATGTCGAAACCTCCGGGCCGAAATTAACCGCGCGGCGGCGCCCGCCGCCACCGGTTTCTACGGCTTTCCTCCGCGCTTGGTCCAGCGGTCCAGCCAGTCCAGGACGGTGTCGTGCCAGAGGATGCTGTTCTGCGGCTTGAGGACCCAGTGGTTCTCGTCGGGGAAGTAGAGGAAGCGCGACGGGATCCCCTTACGCTGGAGCGCGGTGAAGGTGGCGAACCCTCCAGTCTCGACCACGCGGTAGTCCTTGCCGCCGTGGATGACGAGTGTCGGCGTTTTCCATTTGGCGACGTGATCGACCGGGTTGTGCTTCGCGTATCCCGCCGGCGACTCCCACGGCGTCCCGCCGTGCTCCCACTCGGGGAACCAGAGTTCCTCGGTCGCGAAGTAGGCGAACCGCTCGTCGAGGTTCCCGTCGTGCGCGACGAGGCAGCGGAAGCGGTCGGGCCAGTTCCCGGCGATCCAGTTGATCATCCAGCCGCCGTAGCTCGCGCCGAGCGCGGCGACCCGCTCGCCGTCCATCCACGAGTACTTCGCCAGCGCGGCCGCGAGCCCCGCCTTCAGGTCCTCCAGCGGCGCGCCTCCCCAATCGTGGTTGATCGCGTCGGTGAACGCCTGGCCGTACCCGGTCGATCCGTGGAAGTCCACCATGATGGCCGCGTACCCCCGCCCGGCGTACGCCTGCGGGTTCCATCGATAGTGGAAGTCGTTGGCGAACGACCCCTGCGGTCCGCCGTGGATCAGGAGCGCGACCGGGTATTTCTTCGAGGCGTCGAAGTCCACCGGCTTGACGATCCATGCGTAGACGGTGTCGCCGTGCGCCCCCTTGAAGCTCATCTGCTCCGGCGCGCCGAGCTTGACCGCGGCCAGCTTCCCGTCGTTGAGCTTGGTCAGCTTCTGGAGCGCGGTTCCGTCCGGCTTGCACGCGTACAGCTCCGCCGGGCCGAGGAGGCTGTCCATCTGGAAGATCACCCGCCCCTCCGCCGCGATCGGCGCCTGCACGTGCCCCTTCGGCCAGACGGTGCGCGCGCGGCCGCTTCCCGCGTCCACGGCGAAGAGCGCCGTCTGTCCGAGGTCGTCGGCGACGCCGTAGATCTCCCGTCCGTCGGGCGACCAGGCGAGCATCGAGGGGGATCGGTCCCACCCTTCCGTGAGCACGCGATCGGCGCCGTCGGGCCACGACCGCAGCACGATCCGGAACCGGTCGGACTCGTACCCGGGACGCTTCATCGCGAGATACGCGAGCGTCTTCCCGTCCGGCGAGAAGACGGGGTACGAGTCCCAGGCCTTGTTCGCGGCCGTAAGGTTGCGCGCCTTCGCGCGCCCGTCGGCGGGCGCGACGAACAGATCGAAGTTGGTGGACCAGGCCTCCTCGCGTCCGACGTCGCGGGCGCTGAAGACGACCGCGCCACCGTCCGGAGTGAACGTGTACTCCTCGTTCCCGCCGAAAGGCTTCGACGGAGCGTCGGCCTCCATCTCGCGCATGACGTCCACCGGATCGCCGCCGCTCGCGGGCATGACGAAGAGGTGCGACCGGCGCCCGTCCGCCCAGGCGTCCCAGTGGCGGAAGAGGAGGCCGTCGTAGATCTTCCCCGACGCCTTGCGCGCGCCCTCCTCGTCGAGCCGCTTCTTGGTGTCGGCGACCGAGGCGCCCGGGAACACCTCCATCGAGAGCGCGATCTTCGAGCCGTCGCGGGAGAGCGCGAAGCTCCCGACGTCGAGCGGAAGCGAGGTCACCGGCTGCGGCTCGCCGCCGTCGAGCGCGAGCTTCCAGATCTGGGACGAGCCGGACCGCGTCGAGAGGAAGTAGAGCGCGCGGCCGTCTTCGGCCCACAGCGCGCTCGTGTCCGCCGCCTCGTGCTGCGTCAGCTTGCGCGCCCCGCTCCCGTCGGCGCCCACGATCCACAGGTCGGAGCGGCGCTTGTTGGCGTCGAGGTCCACCGCGGAGACCGTGAAGACGATCCAGCGGCCGTCGGGGGACAGGCGCGGCTCCGAGATCCGGTCGAACGCGACCAGGTCGCGGACCTCGAAGGGGTGCGGGTCCCTGGACGCCGCGAGGGCAACCGGCGCGAGCGAGACGGCGAGGAAGAGCCCGAGCAGGACGAGGCGCATCGTGAAGACCTCCGGGAGGATCGGTTCCATGAGGGCGGGTGAGTCTAGCGCAGGGAGGGCGTACACTGGTTTCGTGGCGGAACTCCGAAGCGATGGCCGCAGGCGCAGCGATGAAGCGCTCAGGCAGAGCGAGGACCGGTACCGCCGCCTCGTGGACCTCTCCCCCGACGGCGTTCTGATCCTCCAGTCCCAGCGGGTCGTCTTCGCCAACCCCGCCGCCGTCGCCCTGCTCGGCGCCCGCGACGAGTCGGAGCTGATCGGCCGGTCGGTGCTCGACCTGGCCCATCCCGACGACCATCCGGCGATCCTCGCGCGCATGGCGGAGGTGCTCGACGGCCAGCGCGCGACCACCTTCCAGGAGCGCCGCTACATCCGCTTCGACGGCGTGCCCCTCGACGTCGAGGTCGCCGCGACCCTCTACCCGGACCCGGCGGGCCCCGCGATCCAGGTGATCATGCGGGACATCACGGCCCGCAAGCGCTCCGAGTCCGCCAACCGCGAGAGCGAGGAGCGGTTCCGGCAGATCGCCGAGACGATCGACGAGGTGTTCTGGATCACGCCGCCGGACAAGAACCGGATGATCTACGTCAGCCCGGCGTACGAGAAGATCTGGGGACGGCCGTGCGCCGAGCTGTACGCGAGCCCCCGCAACTGGCTGGCCGCGATCCACGAGGACGACCGGGACCGGGTCATCCACGCCGCGCTCAACAAGCAGGCCGAGGGGACGTACGACGAGGAATACCGGATCGTCCGGCCGGACGGCACGCTGCGCTGGATCCGGGACCGCGCCTTCCCGCTGCGCGACGAGATGGGGACGATCTACCGGATCGTGGGACTGGCGGAGGACATCACCGACAGGAAGCGCGTCGAGTCCGAGATCCGCGCCCTCTCCGAGCAGCTCGAGGCGCGCGTCGTCGAGCGCACGGCGCAGCTTCGCGACGCCAACGAAGCCCTCCAGAAAGCGGAGGCGCGGCAGCGCGCCCTCCTCAACGCGATCCCCGATCTGGTCTTCCGCATCCAGCGCGACGGGACCTACCTCGACTTCGCCGCGCCGCGCGGCGGCACGTTCGTCCTTCCCGAGGGGATCATCGGGTCGAATCTGGCCTCCTCCTCCGTTCCCGCCCGCGATCGCGCGGCGGTCATGGACGCGATCGGCCGCGCGATCGACACGGGGGCCGTGGTCACGCAGGAGTACTCGCTCCCGGTGGACGGCCACACCCGCTACTTCGAGGCGCGGATCGTCCGCAGCGGCCCCGACGAGGTCGTCGCGACGGTGCGCGACATCGGGGAGCGCAAGCAGGCCGAGACGGTGCGCGAGCGGCTGGAGCAGCAGCTGCGTCAATCGCAGAAGATGGAGGCGATCGGGACGCTCGCCGGCGGGATCGCGCACGACTTCAACAACATCCTGACGGCGATCATCGGATACACGGAGCTCCTCTCGTCGCAGCTCCGCGGGCAGGCGAAGGCCGAGGAGCGTCTGGGAGAGATCGCCAAGGCGGGCGCGCGCGCGAAGGAGCTGGTCTCGCAGATCCTGACCTTCAGCCGGAGACAGGAGCGCGTCCGCTCGGCGACGTCGCTCGGCGCTGCGGTGGAGGAGGCGCTGAAGCTCCTGCGCGCGGCGATCCCTGCCTCGATCGAGATCGACGCGGCGGTGGCGCCGGACCTTCCTCCCGTGCTCGCCGACCCGACGCAGATCCATCAGGTGGTGATGAACCTCGCCGCCAACGCCGCGGCGGCGATGAAGAGCGGACCGGGGTTCCTCCGCGTCCGCTGCGAGAGCGTCGAGCTGGACGGGGCGGCGGCCGCCACGCACGCGGACCTGCGCCCGGGGCGGTGGATCCGCCTCGAGGTCGCGGACACCGGGTGCGGGATGACCCCCGACGTCATGGAGCGGATCTTCGACCCGTTCTTCACGACGAAGGGGCCGGGGGAGGGAACGGGGTTGGGGCTGTCGGTCGTCCACGGGATCGTCAAGGACCACGAAGGCGCCATCCAGGTGGACAGCACGCCCGGCGTGGGGACCTCGTTCCGGATCTTCTTCCCGGCGCTGGCCGAGACGGTCCTCTCGAAGTCCCGCCCGCGCACCGAGTCGGCGGGGGGGCACGGGGAGCGCGTGCTCTGCGTGGACGACGAGCCGGCGCTCGCCGAGCTGATGCGCTCGCAGCTCGAGGCGCGCGGCTACCGGGTCACCGCTTTCGCGTCTCCGATGGAGGCCTGGCTCGACTTCTCGGCTCACCCGGAGAGCTACGACATCGTGGTCACCGATCTCACCATGCCCCAGCTCAGCGGCGCGGACCTCGCGGAGCGGATCCTGCGGCTGCGCCCGGACATGCCGATCGTGATGGCGACCGGCTACGGCACGGCGCTGCAGGAGGAGCGCGCGCGGGACATGGGGCTGCGCCGCCTGCTGCTGAAGCCGTTCACCATGGCGGTGCTCGACGAGGCGATCCAGGAGGTCCTCGCCGAGGCGGTGCAGCGCTAGGGGCCCTTCTTGTCCTTCTTGTTCCCCTTCTCGTCGATCTCGACGAGGAGGTCGCGCTTCTGCTCCATCTCCCGCAGCACCTCGACCTTCCTGTCGGGCTCGAGGAGGCTCTGGATCTCGAGGAGGCCGGCGCGCGCGAGATTGGAGCCGGTGCCGCGCCCCTTCCCGTACTTCTTGTTCTGACGGCGGCTCTCCAGAATGATCGCCGCCACCAGGACCACGACGAAGCCGATCAGGATGAGCGGCCTCACCGGTGCTCCGGGCGCAGGAGGTCCATCACGGTCTTCACCGGCGTGAAGGTCGTGATCGGCACCTCGACGAAGAGGGTGATCCACCCCGCCATCGCGCCGTTCCAGAGCCCCGGGCGCTCGAGCGCGAGCAGCTCCCGGCCCTCGTGAGTCTTCCGCGTGACGATGGCGGCCCCGGGATCGACGTACGCGAAGAGATCGAACGGCTCTCCGTCGACGTTGCGAACGCCGCAGACGAGATCGACCGGATTGAAGTGCGTCGCGCCGTGGAGGATCTCGCGCTGCCCTTCGGAGCCGGGATCGACCTGGGCGGACTCCACGATCTGACGGGTCACGCGTCCCTCGCGGCCGCGCACCCAGAACGGCCCGCCCCCGGGCTCGCCGGTGTTGCGCACGACCCCGCAGACGCGCAGCGGCCTCTCGAGGATCGCGAGCAGCGCGGCGGCACGCTCCTCGACGGGACGGCCCCCGCGGGGAACGTCCAACCCGAGACGCTCCGCCGCGAACACCGACGCGGCGTGCACGAACTCGGCTGCGGGCGGGGCCGACCGGAGCCGCGCGACGTGGAGGAAGATCGCGCGCTGCAGCTCCACGAGACGCCCGCCGAGGATCTTCTTCCACCGGATCGTGTCGCCGCGCGAGGCGTCCGTCTGGACGTTGTCGACGTTCTTGACGAAGACGACGTCGCCGTCGAGGTCGGCGAGGTTCTCGAGCAGCGCGCCGTGGCCGGAGGGGCGGAGCACGAGGCGGCCGTCCGCTCCCGCGAACGGCTTCCCCGCCGGGGTCGCGGCGAGCGTGTCGGTCATCCCCTTCTGGACCGAGAACTCGAGATCGAAGCGGACGTGCGCGGCGCGCTCCCGCTTGGGGACGATGGCCCCGGCGACGAGGCGGAAGGCGTGGAGGTGCTCGGGGGCGACCGTGAAGCGCATGCGACAGGTCCCGTTGGCGTCGCTGACGGTCGCGGCGCCCTCGACGAGCTGCTCCTCGAAGGCGGTTCGGATCTCGTCGGGGTACCGGTGGAACGGGATCAGCCCCTTCGGGATCGTCGCGTACCCCAGCCCGTCGGACCCGGTCAGCGCGTCGACCACCTCGGCGGTGCTGCCGGCGTTGCGCAGGACGTCGAGGTCGTAGCCGCGGAAGGCGACCTCCGCCCGGAGGTCGTCGGCGAACGCGAAGCGGTCGATCGACTCGACGAGCACCTCGCGCCCGCGCCCCGCCAGGAGGTCCTGGAACATGCGGGTCGCCGCCCCCGAGGCCGGGACGAACTTCATCGTGCGCCCCTGCCGCGCCGCCTCCTCGTGCAGGAGGATCAGCTCCTCCTGCCGGTCGTCGGGCACGGTCTCGATCCCGTCCTCGAGACGGCAGGGGCGGACCAGGTCCGCGTAGGGCGCGGGGCCGCCCAGCAGCGCGAGCTGGCGCTCCGCCTCCTCCTCCGTGATCCCGCGATCGCGGAGCTGAGCCCTCTGGAGCTCGGTGAACACGGCCATGCCGCGAATCGTATCTCAGGGACGCCAGGCGAGCGCCGACGCGTCCCCCGGATCGCTCAGAAGCTCTTCGAGATCCCGATCACGAACCCCGCACGGGGAGCGAGCTGCGACTCGTTGACGTCCTGGTAGACCGGGAGCTGGAGGTAGCCGTAGATCTCCGCCCCCTCGTTGGTGTGAAGCCGCACGCCCGGCGTCAGCGCGATCGAGTCCGACCCGGTGGAGGGGACACCTTCCCCGAGGTAGTCGTCCCGCCCCGCGTGCCGCGCGTTGACCTGGAGTCCGAAGACCCAGCGCGGGCCCTTCGCCCAGTTGAAGCCGCCGCTGACGAGCGCCTCGTCCCCGACGCGGTAGTCGAGCGGGTTCCTCCGGTTGAATCGCCCCGACCCCGACACGAACCACTCGAACGGCGACGGGAACGGATGGTGGACGTAGTTGAGCGCGACGATCCCGTCCCACGATCCCGTCCCCGGCTGGATCGTCGGCTCGTTGATCGCCCCCTCGTGATCGAGGAGCTTGTACGCCCCGGTCGGTGCCTTCACCGCGGCCGTGCCGATCAGCAAGTCGCGGCCGCCGACGAGGAACGCGTAGCGCGCGCCGACGCGCACGTCGCCGAACCCGCTCGTGCCGTCGGCGTTCGAGAACTCCTCCTCGGGGGTCCCGACCTCGTGGAAGTGCTCGTGGTCGCGCTCGACGTAGAGCGGGAGCGACCCGACGAGCGAGACGCGCGACGTCAGCCCGTAGGCCAGATCGACCTGGAGCTGGGTGTTCTGGGTGCGGATCTCGCGGTGGTGGTCCGGCTCGATCTCGCGGCTCTCGAAGTCGATCGCGGGGACCAGGACCTCGTCGGTCTCGTGGCTCCCTTCGAGCTTCTTGCTCTGATCGACCAGGCGGAACGAGAGATCGACGCGGAACGCTCCGTCGTTCTCCACGCCCTGGTCGGAGCGCGTGACGAGGAAGCAGCTCGCGGAGCCGCACGAGGCGCGGACCGCCCGGGTTGAAAAGAGGACGACGAGCGCGGCGGCGGCGATCGCCGCCGCGCGGATGCGCGGACGAAACATGAGGACCCTCCTGCCCTGAAGAAGTGTTGGGGCTCGCGATCAGCAGGAGGCGGGAGGCGGATGGTCCAGCGGCGCGCGCGGCCGCTGCCGCGGCACCTTGACTGAGGACGGCACGAAGGGAGCGGCCTCGACCCGGGGCGCGGCGTCCACGCCGGCGACGAGCACCGCGCGCTCGGACCCGATCGGCCCCACCGTCGTCTGCGCGTCGCCGCCGCACCCCGCGCGCCGCACCGAGCACCCGTCTCCCGAGTCCTTGGAGCAGCAGCAGGTGGCGCCGCACATCGAGCACCCCGCGACCCGCGCCGCGAGCCACGGCGCCCCGGCAAGGCTCGCGACGAGGAGCGCGGAGCAAAGGGCGGTGAGGAGACGACGAGACTGCATCGCCGCCGGATTCTACTAGCGTATCGTGCTCGGGAGCATGCCGGATCATCCTCGGCTTCCGCGATCCTTTCACGGACGAGCGCTCGCCAGGCTCCTCCTCGCTCTGCCCGGACTCCTCGTTTGCTTCGCCCTGGCGCTCTTACTGGGGCGCGAAGCCATCCTCGTCGGCGTCGTGGCCGATCCGAGCGTGATCGCCGGATACCCGTTCGGAGCCGAGAACGCTCCCTGGAACTACAGGTCGGCGGGTGTGTACGCCGCGTCGTGCGGCGTCGAGGCGATCGTCGCGGGGATCCTGGGGTGTTGGTTGATCCTTGCCGCGAGGCGCGGCAGTACGAGGAGCTACCTCCTCGCCTACGCGTGCGTCGGTGCCTTTCTCGGATACGAGCTGTGGCTCTAGTCCTCGCGGTCGCCGGCTACCCCGAGCTCTCCGACGCCGATCGCGACGGGATCGAATCCTTCCGTTCGTCCCACGACCCTCAGGCCCGCCGCATCGACCTCCACTTCACACTCGTCTTCCCGGCGCAGGCGCCGCTCGCCGAATTGAGAGACGATCTCGCGAGCGCGGCGCTCTCGACGGCGCCGATCGACTTCACGATCCGGGGCGCCGAGGCCATGGACCGTCATGTGTTCCTGGTCCCCGACGAAGGACGCGCCGAGATCGCCGCATTGCACGATCGCCTCTACGCGGGAGTCCTGAAGTCGCAGCTTCGGAACGATCCTCCGTACGTGCCGCACATCACGGTCGCCGCGAAGTTCGACCCGGCTGAGTGCGAGCGGCTGGCCCGCGAGCTCGGCACCTCGCTCGGCGTCGTCCGCGGCCGGCTCACGCACCTCGATCTCGTCGATGTCTCCCCTCCCCGCGTGCGCACGATCGAGCGGTTCGCCCTCTGCGGGACGAAGGCATGACATGATGGAACGGAGGAGGATCCGATGACCCCGACCCAGGAAGAACCGCTTCACGCTCAAGTCGTCCAGATGGCCACGGCCTACTGGGTCTCGCGCACCGTCTATGCCGCTGCGAAGCTCGGGCTCGCCGATCACCTCCGCGGCGGGCCGAAGAGCGCGGAGGAGCTCGCGGGGCCGACGGAGACTCACGCGCCCTCCCTTCACCGCTTGATGCGCACGCTGGCGAGCCTGGGTCTGCTCTCCGAGGGAGACGGGCGGCGATTCTCGCTGACCCCGCTCGGCGAGACGCTGGTGACGGGCGCGCCGGGGATGGCGCGCTCCACCGTGCTCGCCATGGGGGCCGACTGGATGTGGGCGAGCTGGACCGAGTTCCTGCACAGCGTCCGCACCGGTGAGACCGCCTTCGAGAAGGTCTGGAAGATGGCGCCGTTCGACTACCTCGCCGCGCATCCCGAGGACGCGCGGAACTTCGGCGAGGCGATGATCGGGATCCACGGCGCCGAGCCGCCGGCGGTGGCGGCCGCGTACGATTTCTCGAAGATCGGCACGCTGGTCGACGTCGGCGGGGGCACCGGTAATCTGATCACGACGATCCTCCGCGCCCATCCGCACCTGAAGGGGATCCTTTACGACCTGCCGCACGTGGTGGAGGAGGCCCGCGCGAACGTCGAGCGCGCCGGCGTCGCGGACCGGTGCAAGCGCATCGGCGGGAGCTTCTTCGAATCGGTCCCCGCCGGCGGCGACGCCTACATCCTCTCGCACGTCATCCACGATTGGGACGAGGCGAAGTGCCTGACGATCCTGAAGCACTGCAGGACGGCGATGGGGCCGAAGGGAACGCTGCTGCTCGTGGAGATGGTCCTTCCGGCGGGGAACGAGCCGCACTTCGGAAAGGTGCTCGACATGGTCATGTTGAGCATCCCCGGCGGCGTCGAGCGAACGGCCGAGGAATACGGCGCCTTGCTCGCCAAGGCCGGCTTCAAGCTCACCCGTATCGTGCCGACCGAGTCCGTGGTCGGCGTCATCGAGGGCGTTCCGGCCTAGGAGCGACGACATGGAGAAGCGCGTTCAGGTTTACGAGACCCCCGGGGTCACGGTGATCTTCGATCCCAACGTCTGCACCCACTCGGGGATCTGCGTCCGGGGGCTCCCCGAGGTGTTCGACATCGGCCGCAAGCGCTGGGTCCGGCCCGAGCGCGCGACCCCCGACGACGTGCGGGCGCAGGTCGCGAGGTGTCCTTCGGGAGCGCTGCAGATCGGGGGCGAGACGCCGTGAAGGTCGGCTACGCGATCGTCTTCGTCTCCGACATGAAGCGCGCGGTGGGGTTCTACCAGGACGTCGTTGGGCTGCCGCTGAAGGTCCAGTCGCCGGCGTGGACCGAGTTCACGACCGAGGGCGCGACCCTCGCCCTGCACGCGACCGATCCGTCGGATCAGCCCGGCCGCTGCCGTCCGGGGTTCAGCGTGCCCGACCTCGATGCCTTCCACGCGCGGATGATCGAGAGCAAGGTCCGCTGCATCCAGGAGCCCAAGGACGTCTTCGGCGCACGCGTCGCGCAGTACGCCGACCCCGACGGGTTGACGTTCTCGGTCGGCGAGGAACGCCGCGCGCGATAACGCGGGCGCCTAGCTCCGCAGGGTGGCGGCCGCGAGCAGCGCGACGAGGCTGTGCTGCTCGACCGGCTTGACCAGGTGTCCGGTGAAGCCGGCCTCCGCGGTCTTGCGGCGGTCCTCCGCCTGCCCCCAGCCGGTGAGCGCGATCACGGCGATGTCCCGGCCCCACTCCTCCGCGCGGACCGCGCGGCACACGTCGTAGCCGGTCATCCCGGGGAGCCCGAGATCGAGCAGGATCACGTCGGGCCGGTACGACGCCGCCTTCTCCATCGCCTCGAGGCCGTCGTGGGCGATCTCCGTCGCATGGCCGCTGAGCTGCAGCAACAGGGCGAGCGTCGTGACCGAGTCCTCGTTGTCGTCCACGACCAGGATGCGGCGCGGCGAGAGCGCCGTCGTGTCGTCGGGCGGCGGGACGGGATCGGGCGCCGCGACCTGGTCCGCGGAAAGCGGAAGCCGCACGGTGAACGTGCTCCCGCGGCCCACGCCGTCGCTCGTCGCGGCGATCGTGCCGCCGTGCAGCTCGGCGAGCTGCTTGGCGAGCGCGAGCCCGAGCCCGACTCCGCCTCGGGCGCGCTCCACGGACGGCGCGAGCTGGACGAATCGCTCGAAGATCAGCGACAGGCGATCGGGCGGAATGCCCACGCCGGTGTCGGTGACCCGCACGACGACCTCGTCGCCGGACCGCTCGACGGCGACGTCGATGCGCCCGCCCGGATCGGTGTACTTGCAGGCATTGGTCAAGAGGTTCCCGAACACCTGGGTGAGCCGGACGGCGTCCGCGTCGAGATACAGCGGCTCGGAGGTCCCGGTCACGGTCAGCGCGTGCCCCGCTCCCTCGAGGCTCGGCCGGGAGACCTCCAGCGCGTGCTCGAGGACCACGCCGAGGGACACGCGCTCCTTCTTCAGCTCCAGCTCATCGCGCGAGATCCGGCTGATGTCGAGCAGGTCGTCGATCAGCCGGTTCATCTGCCGCATCTGACGCGTCATCGTCGCCCGCGTCGTCTCGAGCAGATCCGGGTTCCCCCGGGCGCGCTTCATGATCTCGAGCGAGTTCATGACGGGCGCCAGAGGGTTCCGCAGCTCGTGAGCGAGGGTCGCGAGGAATTCGTTCTTCCGCCGGTCCTCCTCGGCCGCCCGTCGCAGGCTCTCCGCGAGGGCAGCCGACTGCTCCTCGAGCCGGCGGCGGGCGCGGGACAGCTCGACCTGCGTCGCCACGCGCGCGAGGAGCTCGCGCGCCGAGAACGGCTTGATGAGGTAATCGTCGGCTCCCGCGGTCAGCCCGTCGACCTTGGCTTCCTCCCCCGCGCGCGCCGAGAGCATCACCACCGGCAGCCGCGCGAGCGCGGGGGTTGCGCGGATCCTGCTCAGGAGACCGAATCCGTCGAGGCGGGGCATCATGACGTCGGTGAGGACCAGGTCGAACGCTCGCGCCTGCAGCGCCTCGACGGCCTCCTCGCCGTCGCTCGCCGTCTCGACGGCGAACGACTCGCCGACGAGCCGCTCGAGGTACTCCCGCATGTCCCGGTTGTCGTCGACGATCAGGACCCGCGCATCGACGCGCGAGACCGCCGCCGGCTTCGGCTCCTGGTCCGCGGGAAGCCAGAGCAGCGCCTCGTCCAGGAAAGCCCCCGCGCCCGAGATCCGGCGCGCACCCGGCGCCGAGACGATCTGCTCCGCGGGGAGGTGAGTCGCGCCGACGGGGAGGGCGACGGTGAAGACGCTTCCCCGGCCGTGCGTGCTCGCGACGAGAATCTCGCCGCCGTGCATCCGCGCCAGCTCGCGCACCAGCGCCAGGCCGATCCCCGAGCCTTCGTGCGTCCGGGCCCTCGTCCCTTCGATCCGGTGGAACCGCTCGAACAACCGCGGGATCTCGCTCTCGGGGATCCCGATTCCCGTGTCGCGCACCGAGAGCTCGACCCGGCTTCCCGCGCGCCGGAGCCCCACCTCGATCTCGCCTTCGAACGTGAACTTGAGGGCATTCGAGAGAAGATTGAGGACGATCTTCTCCCACATGTCGTGATCGACGTAGACCGCCTCGTCGATCGGCTCGCACGCGACGCGGAAGCGCAGTCCCGCGCGCTCGATCGCGGAGCGGAACACGCTGGCGAGCTCGGCCGTCGCGGAGGCGAGATCGACCGGCGCGAACCGGGCGCGCGCACGCCCCGCCTCGATGCGCGAGAAATCGAGCAGCGCGTTCACCAGCCGGAGCAGCCGCAGCGCGTTGCGGTGCGCCGCCGCCAGGCTCCGGTCGGTGAGCGCCTTCGCCGGCGAGCGCAGCGCGTCCTCGAGCGGCCCGAGCAGGAGGGTGAGCGGCGTCCGGAACTCGTGGCTGACGTTGCTGAAGAACTGCGTCTTCGCGCGGTCGATCTCCGCCAGCGCCTCCGCGCGCTTGCGCTCCTCGTCGTAGGCCCTCGCGTTCGCGATCGCGCTCGCCACCTGCCCCGTCACCAGCTCGATGAACCCGGTGAACGATTCGTCGAACGCGAGGCGAGCGCTGAGGCCCGCGACGAGGGCGCCGACCGGATGGCGCGGCTTGTTCGACGGGATCGGGAGCACGACGGCCTTGTCGGGCGGATCGGGCCACGGCCCCGTCGGCACGGCAGCGAAGCGCGCCCCGAGGCGCTCGACGACGCGCGGCGCGTCGTCCTCGATCGCCCCGAAGAGCGGCCAGGCCGCGTCGGGTGCGCCGAGATCGATCTCCACGGGGGCGATCGCCGCGCCGGGCGCAACACCGGCGACCCCCGCGAGGCGGGCCCGCGTCCGGTCGGGATCCAGGAGGTAGAGCAGCGCGAACGGAACGTCCAGGTCGTGGCCCGCCAGCGTGCGGCCGGCGATCGCGCACGCCTCCTCGGCCGTCTTGGCTTCCGCCGCGCGCCCCAGGTCGCGGAGGGCGACCACTCTCCGCTCCGCGATGACCTTCTCCGTGATCTCGTGCACGGTCGCGAGCACGCCGCCGATCCCGCTCGAGACGCTCTCGTCCGGCACGGGGCTGTACGCGATCGTGAAGTGCGTCTCCTCGAAGAAGCCGTGGCGGTTGATCACGAGCGGGATGTCTTCCATCCACGTCGCCGGTCCGCCCTGGAAGGGTGTGTCCACGAGAGGCCCGAGGATGTGCCAGATCTCCGCCCAGCACTCCCTGCCGGGCTGTCCCAGCGCCACGGGATGCTTGGCGCCGGGGATCGGCCGATAGGCGTCGTTGTAGAGCTGGACGTAGTCGGGGCCCCACCAGAGGAGCAGCGGGAACCGGTTGACGAGCAGCATGCGCACGGTGGTCCGGAGCGCGGGAGACCAGGAATCGACGGGGCCCAAGGGCGTCGCGGACCAGTCGCGCTCCCGGAAGAGCGTCTCCATGACGCCCGCGCCGGTGAACAGTCCGGCTGGCGATGTCTGGTCCATGCCCCGATCTCCCGCGTACGTGCCCGTGTAATCTATGAGGGTAGTCCTTTTTCTGAAGGAACGGGGAATGCTCCGAATCGCGCTCGCCGGCGTCTGCGTCGCCGCCATCGTCGTGACGGGGGCCGGGTGTCCGAAGACGCAGGCGGAGGGACTGATCGCCGCGGCGCTCGAGCGCGCTCTCGTGGATGCCAAGGACCTCCCGGACATCCGGATGGTCTCGACGGGCCCCGATCTGATCGTGAAGCGCGAGATCTCCGGAACCTCGATCGAGGTCACGCCCGGCGCGCTGCCGACGATCCCCGATCGGAAGGTGATCCTGCTGTCGAACTCGCAGATCGTCGAGCGCGCGAGAAACCTCGGCGAGGTCTACTACGTCGTGATCCACGGGCTGGACGTCCAGGGCACCGAGGCGACACTGCAGCTCGGCGTGGGCGTGAATGTCGCGCCCGAGCGAGCGGTCAACCCGATGTGCTGCTGCAGCGGGGAGTTCCGCTACGCGCTGGAGAACGGCGCCTGGGTCTACCGCGGGTCCGGCGGCACCGTCTGCCCCTGAGGGCGCGCCGATGGCGATTCGGATCGTCCGGCTCGGGAGCCCTCGCGCGAAGGGGGAAGGGATCCGCCTCGGGACCGTGCGCCGTCCGCCGCGAGGGGTGAGCAAGGCCGACCTCGCCGAGCGCGACTTCTACGACGCCTGGCTCCCCGAGCTCGCCCCGAGCGAGGAGCTGTTGCGCTGGGCGCGCGCCGAGCCGCTGACCGACGCGCGCTGGAAGACCTTCACGCGCCGGTATCGGCGCGAGATGAGCGACCCGCGCGCGCGGCATCTGATCGAGGCGCTCGCGGCGCTGTCGCGGACCTCCGACTTCTCGGTCGGCTGCTATTGCGAAGACGAGAGGCGCTGTCATCGCGGCCTGCTGCGCGGGTTGCTCGACGAGGCCGGCGCCGCCTACCTTTGAGACGGAGGGACCCCATGATGCGGATTCGCTTCGTCTTCGTGTTGGTCTGCGCGCTCGCGATGGGCGCAGGATCTCTCCTCGCCGCGGCCCCTTCGCGCGACGAGACCGCCATCCGCGAGCTTCAGAGTCGCCAGGCCGAGGCCTGGAATCGCCACGACGCCAAGGCCTACGCCGCGCTGTTCGCCGAGAAGGCCGACGTGGTCAACATCGCCGGCTGGTGGTGGCAGGGGCGCCCGGAGATCGAGCGCAAGCTCAACGGCGCCTTCGCGTACACCTTCCGCGAGAGCACGCTCACCATCATCGACGTGAACGTCCGCTTCCTCTCGTCGACGATCGCGATCGCCCACGTGGACTGGACGATGACCGGCGCGAAGATGCCGGAGGGCGTCCCCGAGCCGCGACAGGGGATCCAGATCCAGGTCCTCGAGAAGGTCAAGAAGACCTGGCGCATCGCGAGCTTCCAGAACACGCTGAGCATTCCGGAGGCCTCGTTCCCGAGCGCTCCACCGACTCCATCTACGTCCGGAACACCCCGTTGAGCTCGTCGAACGGGACGCCTTCGGCGAGCGCGTCGAAGGTCCCGGTCGTCAAGAGGCTGCGCGCGGCGCGGATGAACGCCCCCCAGGCCACCCGCGCGAGCGCGCCGCCGACCGAGATCCGCCGCACGCCCAGATCGGCGAGCTTCGCGACGGTCAGCTCAGGCGCCGGCCGGGACACCAGCACGTTGACCGGCTTCGGCGCGACGGCCCGGACGATCTCCGCGATCTCCGCGGGGCTCGTCACGCCGGGGGCGTAGAGGCAGTCCGCCCCCGCATCGGCGAACGCAGTCAGGCGCGCGAGCGCGACGCGGTGCGCGTCCCGCTCGCCGACCAGGAACGCCTCGCAGCGCGCGGTCAGCACGACCGGAACGCCCGACGCGTCGATGGCCGCGCGGGCCGCCCGAACCCGCTCGACCGCGAGCCCGGTCTCGTAGAGCGGCGGGCCCTCGCGCCCCGTCGCGTCCTCGATCGAGAGCCCCGCGCAACCGGTCGCCACGCACAGCGCGACGTTGGCGGCCACCCCCTCGGGGTCGTCGGCGTACCCCGACTGGTAGTCGGCGTTGAGCGGGAGCGTGGTCGCGGCCGCCATCTCGCGGATGTGGTCGAGCATCGTATCGCGCGGCACCGCGAGCACACCGTCGGGACGCGCCCGCGAGAACGCGAACCCCGCCGACGTCGTCGCGATCGCCTGGAATCCGAGATGCTCCAGGTAGACCGCCGTGCCCACGTCCCACGGGTTCGGGAGCACGAAGCATCCCGACGCGTGCATCGCGCGGAAGCGCCGAACGCGATCGCTCATGCCGCCATCATAATGGCCCGATGATCGTCCGGGCCCCGAAGCCGAGCGACCGTCCCGCGCTCGCCTCGCTCCTGGGAGAGCTGGGCTACCCGTCGTCGGAAGCGCAGGTGGAGGAGCGCCTGCGCCGCCTCGAGCAGAGGGACGACGTCGTCACCCTCGTCGCCGAGGAGGACGTCATCGCCGCCGGATTCGCGACCGTCATCGTGCTCCCTGTGTTCCACGCCGATCCGCCCGTCGCCATCCTCATGGCGCTCGTCGTGGGGGCGACCCATCGCGGGCGCGGGATCGGACGGACGCTCGTCACCGAGGCCGAGATCTGGGCTCGATCGCGCGGCGCGGACCGGATGACGGTCGCCTCCGGCCTCGCCCGCCACGGCGCCCACGCCTTCTACGAGAAGGTCGGCTACGAGCACACCGCCCGGCGCTATACGAAATTGCTGAAGTAGCACGAAGGATTGCCGCCGTGCGCCCCCTCCTACGGTCATCCAAGGAGGCGGAGCCATGACGAAACCCTTCCGACCCGTCCGCATGTTGATCCTGGCCGCTCTCGGCCTCGCGCTCTTCGCGCCGAGCTTCGGGGCGAAGTTCAGCGAGTCGCGCATCTACATCGAGTACAACTCATCGGCGAACGACCTCGGCTTCCACGTCTCGCTCGACGGCGAGGACTGGAGGTCGCTCTCGATCGTCAATCCGAAGGGGGTGACGATCTTCGACGTGGTCGGCCGCGCCGGATACAGACAGCTCGGGCTGACCGAGCTGTTCTTCGAGGGGGCGGAACCGACCCTCGACGACTTCCCGCTGAACGATCTCCTCGCCCTGTTCCCCGAAGGGAAATACAAGTTCAACGGCGTGACCGTGGACGGATCGCGGATCGCGAGCACCGGCACCCTCTCGCACGCCGTCCCCGCCGGCCCCGTGGTCGCGACGAGCGTGAACGACGACCACGTCGTGATCTCGTGGGAGGCGGTCACCTCCGTTCCCGACGGCTTCCCCGCGCGGCCGATCCACATCGTCGGCTACCAGGTGATCGTCGGTTCGTTCCAGGTGACCCTTCCGGAGACCGCGCGGGAGGTCACGCTTCCGGAGGAGTTCGTCGATGCGCTCCCCGACGGCGTGCAGGACTTCGAGGTGCTGGCGATCGACGTCAGCGGGAACCAGACGATCACCGAGGGAACGTTCGTGACGGACTGACCTCCCGCGTGGCATCCTCGACTCTGTGAGACTCTCGGTCGTCCACGCGGACATCACGCGGCTTGCGATCGACGCGATCGTCAACGCCGCGAACGAGCGGATGCTGGGCGGCGGCGGGGTGGACGGGGCGATCCACCGCGCCGCCGGGCCGCGTCTCGTCGCGGCGTGCCGCGAGGTTTCCGAGGTCGGGCCCGGCGTGCGCTGCCCCACGGGCGAAGCGCGGATCACCCCCGGGTTCGACCTCGCCGCGCGCTACGTGATCCACACGGCCGGCCCGGTCTGGCGCGGAGGCGGCGCCGGCGAGGACGCGCTCCTCGCCTCCTGCTACCGGTCGTCGCTCGTCCTCGCCCGCGACCACGGCCTGCGCACGATCGCCTTCCCCGCCATCAGCTGCGGGGTCTATGGCTTCCCCTCGCAGCGCGCCGCGTCGATCGCCGTGCGCACCATCGCCGAGCACCTCGCGGGCGAGACGTCGGTGGCCGCGGTGAGCCTCGTCGCTCTCGACGCCGCGATGCTCGAGATCTTGAGGCATGCTTGCGCCTCCCATGGAGGCCCCGATGCGTGACCCGGTGAACTTCCGCGACAAGCTCGCGCTCTTCTCCGAGCACTGGCGGCCCAAGGTCGTCGCGGAGATGAATGACTACCAGTTCAAGCTCGTGAAGCTCGAGGGCGAGTTCGTCTGGCACTCCCACCCCGAGACCGACGACGTCTTCATCGTGCTCGAGGGGGAGATGGCGATCGACCTCCGGGACCGGCGCGTGCCGCTCCGCGCCGGCGAGATGTTCGTCGTCCCGAAGGGGATCGAGCACCGTCCCGTCGCGGAGCGCGAGTGCAAGCTGCTCCTCGTCGAGCCGCGCGGCACCGTCAACACCGGCGCCGCCGGAGGTCCGCTCACCGCGCCG
>Ga0075428_100002389_pt1 | contig 20390 bp, 20 predicted proteins | sample RhiMetdeltSRZDD2_FD_75291 | JGI IMG/M metagenome (GOLD analysis project Ga0075428, IMG submission 75291) | Populus rhizosphere microbial communities from Tennessee, USA - Rhizosphere MetaG P. deltoides SRZDD2 | ecosystem: Host-associated > Plants > Roots > Rhizosphere > Soil | place: USA... | reverse complement strand
AGGTATCAGGTATCAGGTGTCAGGCGTGGTCTAGGGACCAGGCCTGATACCTGGACCACCCCTGAAACCTGAAACCTGAAACCTGGAAGGGAGCCACCGTTGAATACTCCTGGCGGCAGCATGACCAAGGCGGAACTCGTCGAGGAAGTGTCGCGCGTGTCGGATCTCACCAAGAAGCACTCGGAAGTCATCGTCGACACGGTGTTCAAGAGCATCATCGAGGCCTTGCACCGCGGCGAGAAGATCGAGCTGCGCGGGTTCGGCAGCTTCCGTCTGCGGAAGCGCGAGCCTCGCAAGGGGCGCAACCCGAAGACGGGCGACAAAGTGGACGTGCCGCCGAAGAAAGTCCCCTACTTCAAGCCTGGCAAGGAGCTGAAGGAGCTGATCAATCGGGAAGCCGAGGCCGCCGACGCAGCGGAAGCCGCGGAAGCCGTGTCGATCACCGGAAACGTAGTGGGGCCAGTCGAGACCGTCTGACGACAAGTGGAAAAGTGGAGAAGTGGAAAAGTTGAAGAAGTAAGTTCACTTTTCCACTCTTAAACTTTTCAACTTTGTCATGGATCACTTGTGGTCGCCATGGCGACTTGAATATGTGACCGGCGTCAAACCTGATACGGGGTGCGTATTCTGCGATGCACCCCGTCCTTCTGATCCCGATTCCCTGATCGTCTACGAACGCAAGACCTGCTACGTCATCCTCAATCTATATCCCTACAACAACGGCCACGTGATGGTCGTTCCTTACCGGCACACACCATCGCTCGCTACCCTGACGCCCGAGGAACTCCACGAGATGGCGGATCTCGAGGTGCTTTGCGAGAAAGCGCTCATCGAGGCCTATCAGCCGCACGGCATCAACGTCGGCATCAACCTCGGCAAGCCGGCAGGCGCCGGCGTCCTCGAGCACGTGCACGTGCATCTGGTGCCGCGATGGAACGGCGATACGAACTTCATGACGGTCGTCGGGACGACCCGCGTGCTGCCCGAGGATCTCCATCAGAGCGCCGCCCGGCTCAAACAAGTCTTCGCGAAACTCGGATGACGGCGTGGCAAGCCTCGCGCTCAGGGCCTGGTTCGCGCTCGCGGTGCTCGCGGCGGTGATGGCGCTGCTGCTGTTCATCGCCGCGGGGACGATGAGCTATTGGCAGGCGTGGGTGTACCTGGGAATTTTCTTCGGAGCGTCGGCGCTGACGACGGCGTTTCTGATCCGCAGGGATCCGGCACTTCTCGAGCGACGCATGCGTGGCGGTCCGACGGCGGAGAAGCGACCGGTCGAGCGCCTCATCATGGGTTTCACGTCAATCGGTTTCATCGCGCTCCTCGTCGTACCGGGGCTTGACCACCGCTTCCGATGGTCCGGTGTTCCGGTGTGGGCCATCATCGCCGGCGATGTGCTTGTCGTCATCGGCTTTTACTTCATCTTCCTTGTGTACAGGGAGAACACGTTCACGTCGGCGACGATCGAACTAGCGCCGGGTCAGACGGTCATCTCGACCGGACCGTACGCCATCGTCCGCCACCCGATGTATGCGAGTGCACTGCTGTACCTCGTGGGCACCACGCTGGCGCTCGGTTCGTACTGGGGAATGGTCCCCCTCGTGGCAACGATCCCGTTCCTGATTTGGCGGCTCTTCGACGAGGAAAAATTTCTCGCTGAAAATCTACCCGGCTATGTGGAATACCGGAAGAAGGTGAGGCACCGTCTCGTGCCCGGAATCTGGTAACACTATGCCGATGGATTTCGAATGGACTGAGGTCCAGCGTTCCTGGCGAGAGAAGGCAAAGGCCCTGGGCCGCGAACTCGCCGAAGATGCGGCTGCCGCCGACGTCGTCATGGGCGCGGCACGCGTGGGAATCATCGATCCGAAGGTTGACCTTCTGGCGGCGGCGCTGGCCGTTGAAGCACTCGCCGGAGAGTCGCCTGCTGCCGCGATGACGCTGGCGCTTCACACCACCGCGCTGAAGGCTCACCTGTCCCAGGGCTCGCTCATTGATTCGCTGGCACGTGGGGAAACGGTCGGTGCGCTGGTGCTGTCGTCGGAAGACGTGCCGACGATCGAGGACGGGCGCCTCAGCGGCAGAGCATCATGGGTTGGACCGATCACCGAGCGCGGAATTGCGGTCGTCGGTGCGCGTCATGGACCGCAGGTCGTCGCGTGTGCGGTTGCGCTTGACGATCAACGCGTGCATGTCACCGAAGTGAAGACGTCTGCGCTGCGTGGCTTCGTCTGGGCGTATCTTGCGTTCTCCGGTGCGCAGTGCGCTGGGGCGGGCGAGACGACGAGCATCATGGCGCGCGCGCGGACGCTCATTGCCTCGGTCGCGCTGGGCATCTGCAGTCGTGGCTTGCGCGAGTCGCTGGCCGTGGTGCATCGAGAGCACGGCGCCGGCGGCGAACAGACGGTTCAGGGCCTGCTCGCCGATACCGCAACAGAGCTCGAAGCGGCGCGCATGTTGACGTGGAAAGCTGCGGCCAGCGGTGACGAGGTGTCACTCGCCGAGGCGTCGCGCGCAAAGCTCGCCGCGACCGGTGCGGCGCAAGCGGCGGTCGTGCGTGCGACACAGGTCGTCGGCGTCGATAGCTTCCGCCGCGGGCACATCATCGAACGGTTGACGCAGGATGTTCGCGCGATCGAGTTGTTTGCCGGGCGCACGGAGACGCTGCGGGAAGCAGTAGCTGACGCGGAATTGCCGCACGTGTAACCACGAAGGTCGCTACGCGACAAATCACGAAGCTCACGAAGTCGTTTGAACCACGAAGACCCGAAGGACACGAAGTTCTAAGATTGTTCTTCGTCTTCTTCGTGACCTTCGTGGTTGTGGTGCTTCGTGGTCCGCGCCTTAGTGGTTACCCGAGAATCTGCTTAGCGATCGTCTGGAGCTGCAGATTCGACGTTCCCTCGTAGATCTGACCAATCTTCGCGTCGCGGAAAAATTTCTCGACCGGATAATCCTTGACGAATCCATAGCCGCCGAACAGATTCACGGCGAGCGAGCTGACATGCTCGGCCACTTCTGATGAGAACAGCTTGCACATGGCCGCTTCCTTGAGGAACGGCTGGCCGGCGTCACGCAGTCGCGCGGCGTTGTAGACCATCAGTCGTGCCGCTTCGAGGTCCGTTGCGGCGCGGGCGATCTGAAACTGAACGCCCTGAAAATCGGCGATTGGTTTCCCGAATTGTTTCCGTTCCTTGACGTAGTGGATGGTCGCGTCGAGCGCGCCCTGCGCGAGACCGACCATCTGTGCGCCGATCCCGATTCGACCCTCGTTCAACGTCTCGATGGCCACCTTGTAACCTTTGCCAACTTCGCCAAGTACGTTCTCACGGGGAACATGACAATCTTCGAGCAGCAGTTCGCAGGTGCTGCTTGCCCGGATCCCGAGCTTGTCCTCCTTCTTACCGACGGTGAACCCCTTGAAGCCACGCTCGACGAGAAACGCGGTGATGCCGCGATAGCCGGCCTCAGGATTGACATTGGCAAACACGATGAACAGGCTCGCCTCATTCGCGTTCGTGATCCAGAGCTTCCGGCCGTTCAGGACGAAACTATCACTTCGCTCCGTCGCCTTCGAGCCCATCGCGAACGCATCACTACCTGACCCCGCTTCCGACAGCGCATACGCGCCAACGGTTCCGGACGCGAGCTTGGGTAAATAGCCTGATTTCTGAGCCTCGCTGCCCCATCGCAGCAACGCATTAATGACAAGCGTGTTCTGAACATCGACGAGAACGCCGATAGAAGGATCGACGCGCGAGAGTGCCTCGACCGCCAACACCGAATGAAAAAATGTCGCGCTGGCGCCACCATAGGCCTCGGGAACCTCGATTCCCATGACGCCCAGGTCGAACAGCCGCGGGAGGAGCGCCGGCGGGATCTTTGCGTGCTCGTCCATCTCGCGGACCAGCGGACGTATCTCGCGGTCGGCAAATTCGTAGACGCTGTCGCGAAACAGCGCCTCGTCCTGGCTGAGCTGCGAAAGGGCAATTGGAAGGCTGTCAGTTTGCTGCATGCATCAAAAGGTTAATTTACAAGCGGTTCCGACGTTAGGGGTATCATCCCCTGAGAGGCAACGCACCATGAGCCGTACGCGCATTTTTGCCGCACTTGTCACGTTGATGCTGGCGGCCTCCGCTATGGTCGCGCTTGCCGGCCAGCAGGCCGGCTCACAACAGGCGGCGACCGGTCAGGGCAGTGGGCAGCAGGCGGCCGATCAGACGGACCTCACGTTCCGATCGGGCATCAATTTCGTGACCGTCGACGCGTACGTCTCCGATTCGAAGGGACAGCCGATCACCGATCTCAAGCAATCGGACTTCGAGATCCTCGAAGACAACAAGCCCCAGAAGATCGAGCAGTTCCGCTTCATCAAGGTTGACGGCAACCCGAAGCCGGGTGAACCGCCGCCGCAGGAAATCCGCAACCGCGACGACGAAGAACGAGAGGCGGCGCGCGACGACACGCGCGTGTTCGTCATCTTCCTCGATGACTATCACACCCGTCTTGGCAGCTCCCTCGCGGTACGGCAGCCGCTCAGCGAGTTTATCCAGAATCAGCTCAGGCCGCTCGACCTGGTGGCCATCATGTATCCGCTGACGCCGGTCACCGACGTCGATTTCACGCGAAACCACGAGCGCATCCTCGGCGCCATCCAGAAGTTCGAAGGCCGCAAGTACCGATACGAGCCGCGAAACCTGTTCGAGGAGCAATACCAACGCGCGCCGACTGAAATTGTCGAACAGATCCGCAATCAGGTCGTCATGACCGCGTTGCGCGGGTTGTCGGTCAGGCTTGGCTCGATTCGCGAGGGACGCAAGTCGATCATCTACGTGAGCGAAGGCCTGCAGGCGATGTTGCCGCCGCAGATGCGCAGCGCCGATGCGTCGATGGGCAAACTTGGCAATCCGCAGGCGTTCAATCCGCTCGCTGGTGAGAACGATTCGCGCGAGCAGACCGCGCAGGTATTTGCGACGGCCGACCTCTATTCGCAGCTGAGGGACGTGTTCATCGCGGCGACGCGCAATAACACGGCGATCTACACACTGGACCCGCGCGGTCTCGCGACCAATGAGTTCGACATCGACGAGAACGTCGGACCGCAGCAGGACCAGCGGATGCTTCAGGCATCAACCGACACGTTGCGCTCCATCGCCGACGAAACGGACGGCCGGGCGATCGTCGGCCGCAACAATCTCGCGAAGGGCCTGCAGGACGCGCTGCAGGATTCGACCGCGTATTACCTGATTGGTTACACCTCGGCACAGGCGCCGGTGGACGGCAAATTCCATCAGATCAAGGTGCAGTTGAGCGCTGCCGCGAAGAAGCGCGGTCTCCAGGTGCGTGCCCGCCGCGGCTATTGGGCCGCGACGATGGAGGACGTCAAGAAAGCGGAGAAGGCGACGGGACCTGCGGTGCCCGATGCGGCGAAACCGGTGATGGCCGCGCTGGCAACGATTGCAGCGCCCGTACAATCGGCGAAGTACGTGCGGACGTGGCTTGGCACCGAGCGAGGGGAGAACGGCAAGACCAAGGTCACGCTCGTGTGGGAACCGCTGCCGAAGGCGCCGGGTGGCAATCTCCGCAATGATCCGGCGCCGGGGCGCGTGTCGGTGATTGCCGCGACCGAGAAGGGCGACCTCGTGTTCCGCGGCCGTACGCCGGATGCCGGACAGCTGGCGAGTGCGAACCCACAGGCCACGGGCGCGAGCGCATCACTCCCTGCGGCGTCCGCAGGTACCACGACGCCTCCCGCGCCGCAGGCGCTGACGTTTGAAGCCGCTCCCGGCAAGCTGGAGTTGCGGATGACGGTCGAGGGTGCCGGCGGCGGCGTGCTGGATCAGGAAATCCGCACGATTACCGTCCCAGACCTTACCGCCGCCCGTCCGGCGTTGAGCACGCCGCGCGTCTACGCGGTCCGCACGCCGCGCGAATTCCAGACGATCGCGGGCAACGCCGCAGCCGTACCGCCCGCGAACCGCGAGTTCGCGCGAACCATGCGCCTGTTGATTCGGTTCGACAGCTACGGACCCGGCAATGAAGTACCGGTGCCGACGGCAGCGCTCCTGAACAACAACGGCCAGAAGTTCACGGATGTTCCGGTCGCCGCGGCGGCAGCTGGCGGCACGCATCAGATCGACATGAGCCTCGCGACGATACCGGCAGGCGAGTACGTCATCGAGATCACGGTGAAGGGTGCAACGGGCGAGACGGCGAAGGAGCTCGTCGCCTTCCGAGTCGTCAGCTAGCCGCCGGGTCACCACGGAATGAAGAGGCGGACCTTCAGGTCCGCCGTCCGCATGTACGGGGCCGTTTACTCTCCGATACGATTCCCTGGCTGGTGACAACCGCGTGATTGGCCGTCGGTACTGAACTGAAGACCTGCGCCCACTTGCACGCACCGAGCGAGCTCTCTTCCCCGCCTCCTCTCGGAAATGCGTATACGAATCTCGGCCATCTGCTCAGCCTACGTCACTCGCGCGTACAGCGTCTCCCATTGGTAATGCTGCTGGTGTGATTGGCCACGGCTACCGGCGAAGGTCTGATCCGTGACTACGCAGCTCTCGATCTTGACGACATCGAGCAAGCGCCAGCCCACGGCATCCTTGCCTGAATCTGGACCGTGCAGTTGGAAGATCAAGAGGCGTTCGGTTCCATCGATGACACCGTAGTCGTGTGGCTCCGCGAGACGGACCGCTCTCTTGTAGTGGATCTCGAGAAGCCGCTTCTCGGCGATAGCGCGCCGGATGCGCTCATCCAAAGAATCGAGCGGTGCAATGGTCATGATGCTTCGATCTAGCGATGTGCGAATCCCAGAAGGAGTACTATTCGGACTTTCTGGATGCGACGTCACACGAGCGGGTTCGCTTCTGAGAGAACGACCAGGAACTGGTGTACCAGCTTCGGCGGAGGCGTACGGTTGCTTACGCGGCGTTGAATCGCGTCTTCCCTGGAGCGGCGCGAGGCTCAAGCGAAGCTTGAACGGCCTCAGAAGACGATTGAGCGTGTCCTGCGTCGGATTGTGGCGAGGATTGATTGCGCGCAACACGTTCGGGCTGGCCATCCGCACCCTGGCCGCAAACTCCTTGACGCCCATCGCGCGGATTACCTTCCCGAGCGCAAGCTGCAGGTCGACACCTTCGTCGATCGCCGCCAGCAGGAACTCGCGGGCGAAGGCAGGATCGCGAAGGTCCTTCGCGAGTCCGACGTTCCAATCTTCACTTCGTCTTGCCACGACGTTTGCCCTCCTGATACGGCTTCCAGGACTCCTGCGCCCGCGCCACGTCTGCCGCCTGGGTGGACTTGTCGCCACCGAGCAACAGGAGCACGAGTTGCGCACCGTCCTTACCGAAGTAGATCGATACCCCGGCCCGAACACGACTCGCGCCTCCCAGACGCCGCCGCCCACGCTCTTGTGGTCGCCGAGATTCCAAGTCGAGAAGCGGAGCACCCTCGCCTGAATGCGGGCCCGTGGCGTGATGTCCAGTGTGTCTAGCCACTTCGGGGTACGGATTCCTGCCGTCAGCGGTCAAGTACTCTCGGACGTCCACAGTCGACGACTCGTCCTAAATTATCTCATACGATAAGAATCAGGGACCCGTCGAACATGGCCCCAGATGAGTGACCCGTCTGGGAGCGCATCCGACGAGCGCCGCTTCGGGGAGCGCAACACCTGCTTGGGATTCGAACTCGCCCGACTCTGGCCAAGCCGTTGAGATCGTGGCGGTTGCGACGGATCACGGCGACTGCCTGAAGCCGCTCGAACGGAGCAGACGGAAATCGAACGCAGCAACTCGCTGCAGTAGAAGGATCTTGGGATTGTCGGAGTGATTGGCTGGGTGTCAGGGACGATTTCCGCAACTGGTTGCAGCTGGGCCTGGAGGCCCGCGAAAGGACATGAAAATCGTAGCTCCGGCAGAATGGCGGCTGGGAGCGGCGAGGTCGAGATTAGCCATGGAGCAATCGAGGCCGACCCTGGCTGATCCGTGCAGCGTGAGCAGCAGCGGCCACTACGCGGTCTTGCGCAGCGGGCGGACCTTTGGTCGGCGCCCGCGGGCCTTCATTGCGTGCCAAAGGTCCCACTTCGACTGCAGCGTCAGCCAGATCTGCGCGTCCCAGCCGGTCAACCCTTCGAGCAGGAGCGCAGTATCGGCGCTCACGCCTCGGCGCCCTTTGACGATGGCGTTGAGACGCTGGAAAGGAATGTTCATCCGGCCAGCCGCCTCGACCTGAGATACGTCAAGAGGTTCAAGGAACTCCTTCAGAAGCATTTCGCCAGGGTGGGTCGGTGGGCGATGCGTCGGCAGCATTGGCTTCCTCAGTGATAATCGGTGCATCGCACGTCGAACGCGTCCGCGCCTTCGAAGCGGAACACGATCCGATATTGATTGTTCACGCGCACGGCGTGGAACCCTCGCAGGTCACCGCCGAGCGCGTGCAACTTGTTTCCCGGCGGCACTTTCAGATCCTCGAGCCTCGTTACGGCGTCGATTTGATCGAGTTTGCGACGTACGTTCGGCCAGAGCTCACGAGGAATCCGCCGAGCCGCCTTGCTGTTGACGCCGTTCCAGATGTCCCGCGTTGCGTCATCCGCCAGCGTCCGGATCACTCATTAGCACTATAGCACGCCTAGCGTGCTATACGCCTACCCGGCCGGCAGCGGCCATGGGTCGACTACGGGTATTCGATTCCCAGATGAACGCCGCGCGACGTCGAAACGCGACGAATTGCCGGAGCACGCGGTCAACGTTAAAGGAGTCGACGGCAGCGAGGACGGCCGTTTCGAGCGCGGTGCCGGTCGAAGACAACATTCGGCAAGACAGGCGATGAACCGTGGCCACCGAGTGGGTTCGCTCGAAAAGTTTTAGAGCGAAATCACCCTGTGCTGTAAATCATTGAAACCACAGGGCAAAAATTTCGTGGCTGGGTGAAAGGGATTCGAACCGGAGGCCCTGGGCTCGCGCTGACAGCTTCGAGATGCGCCGCCACAGATATAGCGATTGGTCCAGGGTCGCCTACCGGCTACCGACTCGAAACCGTCGCCAATGCGACGTTACCCAAGGAACCTATGCGCCAGGGGACTGAGGCCATCGGGGCTCATGTCCAGCAGTTCAGAACGTTGAGCGCCGAACGCGATGCGCGGACACCGTGGTCGTCACCTCAGCCCAGTTTGGACTTGGCGTCTTTCACCATCGAGATCAGAGCGGCGCGTACCTCCTCCGGCGTGCTGACCGGCGTGGCGAACGCCACACGGACGGCTCGTGGTCCCTGCGGAGTCATCGCCGACATGTCGAAGCCGTACCTGTCGACGCCCGTCATGCTGGCGGAGGTGACCTCGGTCGCTCTTGAGAAGGCCTTGCAGTAAAGCACCATGGCGTCGGTGTGGTCGCCATTCATATGAGCAATGATGCCGGTGGCCGATGGACCTAGGGGATCCGGTTCGGCCGCCTGCCAGTCAGCCTTGCTGATCCACGACATCCGGCCATAGCCGCCAATGTAGCGGACATACTCCACATGCAGCTTCCAGAATGCGAAATCGCGGAAGTCAGCGTAGTAAGTCGAGTTCGGATGGGCGGCGAAGAATGCAGCACGCGCGCTGCCGCCGTCCCCTTCAACGCGCGTGCACGGTCCGAGCATTGTGACGCGGCCGTTGGCGAGCGGATCTGCAGAGCCGCCCTCGGCCACCAGCAGCGACGCGCGAGGATCCCGCTCCAAGTTCTTGGTGTGCTCGGCGAGTCCACTGATGAGGAAGATTGGGTCTCCGTTGTCAAAGGCGACGGTCACGAATGAACCGTAGGGATAGCCCTGTGGCTCAAGGGCAAGGGTGCACAGGGTCCCGGTCGAGATCTGAGCGACCAATGTTCGCGCGCGCTCCGCGTGCGTGGGTGTCGGAACATCTACGTCGTACAGCGGCTCCGGCGCGTCGCCTGTCGGCCTGGCGTGTGCATCTTCGCTCATGGTTCTCGCTGATGGGGCGAACCAGCTGCCCTAATAGCAGTTGCGTTGTCGAATTCGGCCGGCGGACTCAATGTGCCTCTCCGATCTGATTAGACGATCGCCGGCAACATCAGTGGATTATCACCGCAACGGCTCGCCAAGAGTCAGCGAACACCATCAGACCTGCTCACCCCTGCCGGACGGCGCGGAATGCTGCGGCCTTACTCGCGAGACATACCCGGCAGGTGCCGCTTGTGGGACAGCCGGAGCGAGACCAGATCCGGCTGGTCAATCCGCAGTTCTGTCGCGATTCGGTGAATCTCGCCTTCTTCGGCCGTCGAAATCAACTCGTCTGTTGCTGCTAGCGCAAACAGACATCGCATCAGCGCAAGCTTCTGGCCGTAGGTCGCCAGCTCGCTGAACTCCCTCGCGACGAGAAAGTTCGCCGTTCCGCCGAACATGAGGTTGCTCGTTTTCGCCAGCTGCACGACGACCATCGCCTGGTCTTGCGACAGCTGTCCCTGTTCGCGCACAAGCGCTTCCATGGTGCGCGTTTCTTCGGTTGACACCTGCAGGTCTGCACGCGCCACGCGCCCGAGCAGATACGCGAAGGCGGCGAGGAAGCGTGCGCGGTGGGGCTCGAGATGATCCAGCGCCTCGAGCGTCTCGCGGAGCGGCGCGAACTGGAGTTCCTCCGGTGCATCGATGCCCAACCAGGCGCGAATCGACTTCAGGGCCATATCCAAGAGACTATCCCACTCGACTTCGCGTAACGATGGAGCGGCACAGGACCAGCGATACAACCACCACTCCGACGTGGGTGGTCATCGTCTTAAACGGCTCGTGGAAGTTGTGAGTTGCCGCCTGATGCACGGGAACTCGGAGTCGAAGCGCATAATTGCCGAAGGAGGGCAACAGCAGATGGCGAAGGTCAAGGAGACAGCTGCACAGGCAGTCGGGCATGCGAAGGTAGCGATCTCACGGGCCAAACAGAAAGGCGAACAGCTGGCAACGCAGCTCGCCAAGAAGCAGGCCATCAGGCAGGCCAGAAAGAAGGTCGCTCGAGTGGGAGGCCAGGCCGCAGCACTGGCCAGCAAAGTAACCGACAAGGTCACCGGACGCACACGGAAGCGTAAACGGGCCAAGGTCGCGGCCGCTGTTATCGGTGCGGCAGCCGTGGCAACTGCCGCCGGTATCAGCATTGCTCGCAAACGAAAGCACTAGAAGCGTTACTCCCGGGTGAGTGGCCGCGTCAAAGCGCGGGCTGAGGGGCGCGGTGCTCGAGGCGCCCCCGGCCCGGGGAACTTGCGGCGCGATAGCGACCAAAACCACCTCGCCAAACGGGCGACAGGACCTGGGCCGCTCGAGTCACGTGAACGACAGGACTTATCGGGTCACGTTGATCGGTTTGAGTTCCGGCTGCGTGCCATCGAGCACCGGATATTGATCGACGTTCAGCATCATCGACACGATGCTGTACCACCCGGTGACCGCGATAATATCGACGACGCCCTTCTCGCCGAAAGCGTTCTTCGCAGCCGCGAACGCCGCATCGCTCACCTGCTTGGTGTTCAGCAACTCCGAGACGAAGTTGTAAACGGCCTCTTCGTCCTTCTGCATCGACGCCGGGCGGCGGCCTTGTGCAATCGCATCGCAGATGGCCGCGCTGAGACCTGCCTGGAGCGCCGAACGATGGTGCGCCTGCCACTCATACTGCGCGGTCCAGTGACGAGCCGTGACCAGGATCGCCAGCTCGTAGAGTCTCTGTGGCAGCGACGACTTGAAGCGGGTGGAAGCGCCGAACTCCTGACCGAGGTCGCCGATTTCAGGACTGCGCAGCAGCACGTTGAACGGACCGTTCACGCCACCGCGCGGGCCGGCAATCAGATGCTCGACCATCGTCTTTTGTGCGGGCGTCATCTCGTCGTACTTGAGCGGCGCGAAGCGGTTGCCGCGAAGCTGAATGGTGCGCGGGTCGGGCCGCTGAGCGGGCGCCTGCGCGACTACGGTTGCAACCAGGGCGATTACGGCAGCGGACGCAGCGAGCAGTCGAATCATGGGCGCGATCCTTTCGGGCGAATAATACTGCGTCGCAGGTATCAGGTGCCAAGGTAGCACCCGACGATTTGACCTAGTCTACGCGTACATTCCGCGCATCCTCGTCACTGTGCCGACGCGCTGGATAGCAACGATGTAGGCCGCCGTTCGCATGTCCACCTGATACTTGATCGAGGTTTTCAGCACGGCCTCGAACGCCTCGCACATCTTCTTCTCGAGCCGTTCGTTCACGTCCTTCTCTTCCCAGAAATACCCGTAACGGTCCTGCACCCACTCGAAGTACGACGTCGTCACGCCGCCGGCGTTCGCCAGGATGTCGGGGATGATGAAGACGCCGCGCTTGTGCAAGTAAGAATGCGCATCCGGCGTGGTCGGCCCATTGGCGCCTTCGGTGATGATCTTTGCCTTGATTGACGGTGCGTTCTCCATCGTGATTTGGTTTTCGAGAGCGGCGGGAATCAGCACATCGACGTTGAGGTCCCACAGCTTGTCGTTCGACAGCCGGTCGCCGCCAGGAAAACCGTCAACCGTCTTGTCGTGGCTGGCCGCATATTCCAGCAGCGTCGCAATGTCGAGACCGCGCTCGTTGTAGACGCCGCCCTTCCAGTCGGTCACCGCGACAATCTTCGCGCCCGCCTGTGCCAGCAGATCCGCCGACACGGAACCGACGTTGCCGAATCCCTGAATGCCGATGCGCAGCCCGTTGATGTCGAGCCCGACATGCTTGGCGGCCTCGAGCGTCACGATCATGACGCCGCGTCCAGTCGCTTCGCGGCGGCCGAGCGATCCGCCCATCTCGATCGGCTTGCCCGTGACGACCGCCGTGGCCGTATGTCCAACGTGCATGCTGTAGGTATCCATCACCCACGCCATGATCTGGTCGTTGGTGTTGACGTCGGGTGCGGGAACGTCCTTTTCAGGCCCGATGTTGTCCACGATCTCCGCGACGTATCGGCGCGTCAACGCTTCGAGCTCCCGCCGCGACATCCGGGTGGGATCGCAGACAATGCCGCCCTTCGCGCCACCGAACGGAATGTGGGCGACGGCACATTTCCACGTCATCCACGCGGCGAGTGCGGTCACTTCATCGAGTGACACATCGGGGTGATAGCGAATGCCGCCCTTGGCCGGACCGAGTGTGATGTTGTATTGGACGCGGTACCCTGTGAAGACCTCGATTTCGCCGTTGTCCATCTGCACCGGACAGGAAACGATGATCTGTCGTTTCGGATGGGTGAGGATGTTCCAGATCCCGGGCTCGAGGTTGATGATGCGCGCGGCGACGTTGAACTCCTGAAGCATCGCCGCGAAGATCGCTCCGTGCTCCGCCATGGTCGGTATTAAATCCCAAATCCCGAATCCCAAGATCCAAATCCCAAGACTTACAATGGAATCACGATGAAAACCGCGAGCCCCCCTGCCAGAATTTCTCACGAACGACGCGGGAGTTTCACCACGATTTCCGGGCGCCCGATCAACGAGCTCTACACGCCTGCGGATATCGCCTCGCTCGATTACGCGCGCGACCTCGGCGACCCTGGCGATTTTCCCTACACCCGCGGCATTCACGCGAACGGCTATCGCGGCAAGCTGTGGACGATGCGCCAGTTCGCGGGCTTCGGCACACCCGAGGAAACGAACCGGCGTTACAAACAGCTGCTGAAGGCGGGCGGCACCGGCCTCAGCGTCGCGTTCGACCTGCCCACGCTGATGGGGCGCGATCCAGACCACGAACTATCGCTCGGCGAAGTCGGCAAGTGCGGCGTCAACGTGACGTCACTCGCCGACATGGAGACGCTGTTTAACGGCATCGATCTCGGCGGCATCACGACGTCGATGACGATCAACTCGCCCGCGTCGATGATTTTCGCGATGTACCTGGTGGTGGCCGAGAAGCAGGGTGTCGCCTGGGAGTCGCTGTCGGGCACGATTCAGAACGACATTTTGAAGGAATTCATCGCTCAGAAGGAATACATCTATCCTCCGCGGCAATCGATGCGGCTCATTACCGACGTCTTCGTGTTCTGCGCGGAGCGCGTGCCGCGCTGGAACACGATTTCCATCAGCGGCTACCACATTCGTGAGGCGGGCGCGACGGCGGCGCAGGAGCTCGCGTTCACGCTGCGGGATGGCATCGAATACGTGCAGTACGGCGTCGATGCCGGGCTTGACGTCGACGCGTTCGCCCCGCGCCTGTCGTTCTTCTTCAATTCGCACAGCGACTTCTTCGAGGAGATCGCGAAGTATCGCGCAGCCCGGCGCATCTGGGCGCACGTGATGCGCGACCGCTTCAAGGCGAGAAACCCGCGCTCGTGGCAGCTCCGGTTTCACACGCAGACCGCCGGCGTTTCGCTGACGGCGCAGCAGCCGTACAACAACGTCGTGCGAACGGCCCTGCAGGCGATGGCGGCAGTGCTCGGCGGCACGCAGTCGCTGCACACCAACTCACTGGACGAGGCCCTGGCGCTGCCGACCGAAGAAGCCGCGACGCTGGCGCTTCGTACGCAGCAGATCATTGCGCACGAAACCGGTGTGGCGAACCTGGTCGATCCGCTCGGCGGGTCGTACTTCATCGAGAAACTGACCTCCGACCTCGAAGAAGAAACGCTGGCGTATTTCGACACCATCGACCGCATGGGCGGGATGGTTCCTGCCATCGAGAACGGGTATCCGCAGCGGGAAATCGCGGAAAGCGCCTACAAGTTTCAACAGGCGGTCGAGCAGCGCGACAAGATCATCGTCGGCGTCAATGCGTTCGTCACAGACGAGGAGGAGCCGATTGGCATCCTCTACATCGACGAGACGACGGCCGAGCGGCAGCTGGCGAACCTCAATCGGCTGCGGCAAACGCGCGACAATGGCCGCGTACGTGCGGCCCTCGACGCGCTCGCGGAGGGCGCCCGCGGGTCGGCCAATACCATGCCGCTGCTCGTCGAGGCCGTCCGGGCCTACGCGACCATAGGCGAAATGTGCGATGCGCTGCGGGAAGTCTGGGGCGAATACGAGGAAACGCCGATAATTTGAGGCGTCCGGTTTCAGATATCAGGTTTCAGCCGGTTCAGGTTATAGGTCCGAGTGCAGAAAATCCGCGTAATCATTGCCAAGCCTGGACTTGACGGCCACGACCGCGGGGCCAAGGTCATCGCCCGGGCCTTGCGGGACGCCGGGATGGAAGTGATTTATACGGGCCTTCGGCAGACTCCGGAGCAGATTGTCTCGGCGGCGCTCCAGGAGGACGCGGATGCCATCGGCCTGTCGATTCTGTCTGGCGCCCATCTGCACATCTGCCCGCGGGTGATGGAGTTGCTGCGCGAAAAGGGTCTCAACGACGTGCTGGTCGTCGTCGGCGGCATTATTCCGGACGTGGATATCCCGAAGCTGAATGCGATCGGCATCAAAGGGATTTTCCTGCCCGGCACCCCAATGCAGGAGATTGTGGATTTCATCACCCGAAACACGCGTTCCAGAGTCGGCACCTAATCCATGTCGAAGAAACTCCTCCTCGCCGACGACAGCGTCACGATTCAGCGCGTCATCGAGCTCACCTTCTCGGGCGAAGACGTCCAGGTGCTCACCGCCAGCGATGGCGAGGAGGCGGTTGCGCGGATAGCCGCCGACAAGCCCGATATCGTCCTCGCCGACATCGGCATGCCGAAGCGAAGCGGCTACGACGTGTCGGCATTTGTGAAGGCCAAGCCCGAGTTGTCGCATATCCCCGTCCTGCTGCTCGCCGGCGCGTTCGAACCGGTCGATGAGGCGAAGGCGAAGAAAGTGCTTTGCGACGGCGTACTCGTCAAACCGTTCGAGCCGCAGCAGGTGATCGCGCGGGTGCGTGAGCTGATCGGCGGTGCGAAGGGAAGCCCGACGCAGCCGGCAGTCTCTGACATTCCTCGTCCTGCGGCGGTGCTCACCGCGCCACGGCCGGTGGAGTTACCGAAACGCGAGGAAAGAGTGGCGGTTCCAGAAGACCGGATGGAATTCGGAGCCGAGGACCTGCTTCCTCCGCCCCTCAGACGATCCACTGAAGAACTTCTACCGGCCGATGACTTCCTGCCGCCAGTCAGTTCTCTGGAAAGTTCCGTGCCGCCGCTGGTCCTGGACGATTCGCTGGACGACTATTTCGACAAGCTCGACGAAGCCTTCGCGACGATCACTACCTCTGCGCCGGTCGATACGTCACCTGCGGGCACCGTTGCAGGGCATCGAGAAGGTCCCGTTCTCGAACGCGAGCTGGATTCATTCGACGAGTTGCCGCCGCTTGAATCGCTGCCGAACGCGAGCCCCGCCGCCGGTAAGGTTGATCCGTTCGGAGATCTGGGAGCCCTGGACGCCCTTCGGCCAGACGATGCAGCGGTTCCGACGCTCGACGACCTTCTTGCGGGAATGGGGCCCGGCCCGCAGGCAGCGGAAATTTCCTTCGATCTTGCGGCTTCCTCGACTGCCGTCGCGCCACCGATCGTCGTTGCATCACCGCCAGCCGTGCCACCGGAAATGACGCCGACGCTGACCGCAGCCCCCCCGTCGATTGAGGCAGCCCCGGCGACGGGGCGCAGCATCGTTGCCGATGCGTTCAGCGCGCTGTTTGCAATCGAGCAAGGCGAGCCCGGTGTGGTGCCGATCCGTTTCGGCGGCTATGGAGCCGCGCCGGCGATCACAGAGCCCATGATTGATGACGTTGCACGTCGTGTGATTCAAAAGCTGGCGCTCGGTTCGTCCGACCAGATGCAGACGCTCGTCAGAGATATCGTTTCTACCGTCGCCGAGAGGCTCGTGCGCGAGGAAATCGATAGAATCCGTAGGGATGCCCCACGGAGCTGATGAGACCCATCCAATAAACCTGCCGGAGAAGCCGGCACTCGAAGGTCTGGAAGAGAAGTGGAAGGCACGCTGGCAACAGGCCGGCACCTACCGCTTCGATCGCAGCCGGCCGCGCGACGACGTCTTCGCGATCGATACCCCTCCGCCGACCGTCAGCGGCTCGCTTCACGTCGGTCACGTGTTTTCGTTCACGCATACGGATCTCATCGCGAGATTTCAGCGGATGCGGGGCAAGGCCGTGTTCTACCCGATGGGCTGGGACGACAACGGGTTGCCGACCGAACGGCGCGTGCAGAACTACTACGGCGTACGGTGCGATCCGTCGCTGGCGTACCATCCCGCGTTCCAGCCTCCCGACAAACCGTCGAAGCACCCGATTGCCGTGTCGCGGCCGAACTTCATCGAGTTGTGCAATCGGCTGTGTGCGGAAGATGAGAAGGCGTTCGAGCACCTATGGCGACATCTCGGACTGTCGGTGGACTGGTCGATGACCTACGCGACGATCGATCGGAAATCGCAGCGGGTGTCGCAGGCCTCGTTTCTGCGTTTGTTCAAGCGGGGAGTCGCATATCAGCTCGAAGCGCCGACGTTGTGGGATATCGACTTTCGGACGGCGGTCGCGCAGGCGGAGCTCGAGGATCGAGAACAGCCGGGCGCGTACCACAGGATTCGATTCCAGGTGGCGGGTTCTACATATGTCGAGATCGAAACAACCAGGCCGGAGTTGATTCCTGCCTGCGTTGCGCTCGTCGCGCATCCTGACGACGAGCGCTACAAGCCGCTGTTTGGAAAGAGCGTCATCACGCCACTGTTCGGCGTCGAAGTGCCAGTGAAGGCGCATCCGCTGGCAGACCCTGAAAAGGGAAGCGGCATCGCGATGATCTGCACGTTCGGCGACATCACCGACGTCACATGGTGGCGTGAGCTGTCGTTGCCCGTGCGGGCGATCATCCTGCCGAACGGCGCGTTCCGGCAGATCCAGTTCGGCGAGCCCGGATGGGAGTCGCGCGATCCTGCGCGCGCACAACAGTTCTACGACCAGCTAGTGAATCTGCAGCCGGCGAAAGCACGTAGCGTGATCGCCGAACTGCTCCGGCAGTCCGCTGATCTGATTGGCGAGCCGAAGCCGATCACGCACCCGGTGAAGTTCTACGAGAAAGGCGATCGGCCGCTCGAGATCATCACGAGCCGGCAGTGGTTCATCAAAACCGTCGAATACCGCGAGGCGCTGCTCGCGCGCGGCCGCGAGCTCCGGTGGCATCCCGAGTACATGCGCCACCGCTACGAGAACTGGGTGAACGGTCTGGCGGGGGACTGGTGCGTCAGCCGCCAGCGGTTTGCCGGTGTGTCGTTTCCGGTGTGGTATCCGATCCGCGCTGATGGAAGCCTCGATCACGACCATCCGATCGTGCCCGATGAGTCGCGGCTGCCGATTGATCCGCTCGAGGACGTGCCCGACGGCTATCGCGCGGATCAGCGGGACAAGCCGAGCGGGTTTGCAGGCGACCGCGACGTCATGGACACTTGGGCGACGTCGTCGTTGACGCCGCAGATCGCTGGTGGTTGGCTCGAGGATCCCGATTTGTTCTCGCGCGTGTTCCCGATGGCCTTGCGTCCGCAGGCGCACGACATCATCCGCACGTGGCTCTTTACCACTGTGCTGCGGTCGCATCTCGAGCACGGCTCGCTGCCGTGGACCAATGCCGCCTTGTCCGGGTGGATCCTCGATCCGGACCGCAAGAAGATGTCGAAGTCGAAGGGCAACGTGGTCACGCCGATGGGCCTGCTGGAGGAACACGGCTCGGACGGCGTGCGCTACTGGGCTGCAAGTGCACGGCCGGGCACCGACGCGGCGTTCGACACCGCGCAGATGAAGGTGGGACGTCGGCTCGCGATCAAGATCCTGAACGCGGCTCGCTTCGCGCTTATGCAGGCGGAGCCTCGCGGTCCCATCACCGAACCGCTCGATCGCGGCATGCTGACCGCGCTCGCTTCGCTCGTGGACGAATCGACGGAGCAGTTCGAGGCGTACGACTACGCGCGGGTTCTGGAGCGAACGGAAGCGTTCTTCTGGGCATTCTGCGACGACTATCTCGAACTGGTGAAGTCGCGCCGCTACGGCGATTTCGGAAGTGACGGTGCCGCGTCGGCCAATAGTGGGATGCTCGTTGCCCTCTCCGCGCTGCTGCGGCTCTTCGCGCCGTTTCTTCCGTTCGTGACCGAAGAAGTGTGGTCGTGGTGGCGGCCTGGATCGGTACACACGGCCTCATGGCCGTCCGGCGACGATGTGGTCGCCTCGATCGGCGGCAGAGACGATCGGGCGCTCGCGGTGCGAGAGGCAACGCAGGCGGCGCTCGCGGAGGTGCGGCGCATCAAGTCGTTGCTGAAGAAACCCACCAAGGCCGTGATCGCACGCGCCGTGCTACCGGCCGCGTTCGCCGGTCTGCAGCCGGCCGCCCGCGACTTCCAGGCTGCGACGCACATTCGCGACCTGCAGTTCGGCGATGTCGCCGAGGCACAGCTCGATTTCGCCGAGGAACCAGCTGCGTGAAGGCGGTTCCGTTCGAACCGCTCGATCCCGGACTCTATCGTGAACTGGTGCGCCGCGCTCTGGCCGAAGACTTCGGCTGGGGCGACGTGACGACGGAGACGATCATCGATCGCAAACAAAAAGCACGCGGCGTGCTCACCGCCAAGTCACCGTGCGTGCTTGCGGGACTCGACGTTGCGGCCGAGGCCTTTCGACAGATGGATCCGGCGGTCCAGATCAGCGTCCATCGTTCGGATGGCACTCGCTGCGAACCTGGCACAGAGGTGGCCGAGGTGCGCGGTCTCGCTGCGGCATTACTGACCGCTGAACGCACCGCCTTGAACTTCCTGCAGCGACTTTCGGGCATCGCGACGCTCACACGGCAGTTCGTCGATGCCGCTGGCGGACGCATCACGGTGCTCGACACGCGGAAGACGACGCCGATCCTGCGAGCGCTCGAAAAGTACGCGGTTCGGGCGGGCGGCGGCGTGAACCATCGGAGCGGCCTCGATGACGGCATCCTGATCAAGGACAATCACATCCGCCTCGCCGGTAGCGTCAGTAGTGCGGTGACGCGAATGCGAAAGGCCACGCGTGAGATGCCGACGGAAGTCGAGGCGCAGAGCCTTGCACAAGTGGACGAAGCGCTGCAGGCCGGCGCGGACATCGTCTTGCTGGACAATCTTTCGACGCGTGACATCATCGAAGCCGTCAAGCGTTGCAGCGGGCGCGCGCGAACGGAGATTTCCGGCGGCGTGACGCTCCAGCGCATGAGCGAACTTGCCGCGACCGGTGCCGACTATGTGTCGGTTGGCGCCCTCACACATTCGGCACCTGCCGTGGACATCAGTTTCGAGATTGAGCCAGCCTGACGGTCTCTAAGACAAACCACGGAGAGCACGGAGATACGTTTTGTAAAAGAATGTTCTCTGTGTCTTCTATGTTGCGGGCCGTGTCAAGCTCCATACTCGATTCGAGCAATTGATCCGCGAGCGTGCCCGCCGCCGAGCAGGCCGCCCATCCCCAGCAGCGGCCCGCGCAGGCGGCCTCC